>CEVA01038806.1_pt1 | contig 61446 bp, 48 predicted proteins | sample 361521 | NCBI WGS metagenome assembly CEVA01 (sample SAMEA2622823, study PRJEB7988) | marine metagenome | isolation source: saline water (ENVO:00002010), including | reverse complement strand
GCTTCTTCAGACACTTAATTTACTCCGTACTCTAGAAACGTATAACGCTTTGCACAGCGGCGCGAGGTACGAGCGTCCGGCGCCGAAGGCGCGAACTGCTGCAACTTGTTATGTGTTTGTGCGCACCAGCTTATTGGCATGCAGCTTGCTATCTAATTTATAGCCACAAATATTAGGAGTTAACTATGCAAATTGGAAGCCCAACAAGCGCATTACCTATAACGCCAACGCAGAAAAGCGGCAGCGGTTTGCCGGCCAATACACCCGTTACCGGCAATATCCAGCCGGAAAAGCCGTTTATTCGTGAGCTTGCTGAATCATTTGACCCTAAGAATATGAGCTACAAAGAATCCATGGATCTTGCCAATGCTTTAATGAAAGCTGGAGAAGGTGATTTAAGCTCAGCATTTTTACCTCCACCACTCCTAAAAGTGAATAGCGATGGTAGTGTAAGTGACATGAAAGGAACACCTGAAGGTGATGCCAAAATGAACGCCAAGTTCAATATGTTTGGTGTACTTGAAGCTAGGATTGATTTCAATAAAAGTATGAATATCTCAACAAACCTACTTGAAGATTCTTATTCTTTTCTAGAAAAAATTCAAGCAGCTCGAAATACGCCAAGTATCAATGAGTACACATAACAATTTAATATCGAGCGATTGGGTCGTTTTTCTGCCGCAATCTGTCTCGCTTTTGTCCTTAGACCATTGATAGCAAATTAAGGAAGTACTTACCAGCATTGAAGTTACGCTGCATTGCTCTAAACGTGGATAAGACAAAAACGACCCAATGGGTCGTTTTCTTGACTATAGGAGAAATACAACAATGATGTATATAAAGACAATTATTTGTTGAGGCTGGCTCAGTGAGAACTCATTCACCATTTTTAAACCACATCGGCGAGTTTATGCTGACGAAGCAATATTCGCTCACAGCCGTTGATACATATCTTAAATGGATTTCTTTCTATACTCATTTTCATGATAAGCGTCACCCAGCTTCACTGGGCGATAACGAGGTTATCTGATCAGTGCTTACTGGGTATCGGCCTCACAAAGTGTGGTGTGTAAGTCATCACTCACCTTGTCTATTAGTCGTATCAACTCCATCCCTTCTTCATCACTGATATTTTTGAGGTTACAGCGCATCTGCTGGGGAATTTTTTGCGCGGTGTGTTTGGCTTTTTTTCCATAGTCGCTGAGCACCACCCGCTTTACCCGCTTGTCATGCTGATCATGGATCACCTGCACAAAAGATTTCTGCGTGAGCTTTTTTAAAATTAAACTCATGGCACCACCATCAATATGGGTTTTCTCAAGTAATTGATGAATGGTGATTTGGTCTTTTTCCCATAATGCCATTAACACTACGTACTGTGGGTAAGTAATATCGAGCTCACGCAATAACGGACGATAGGCACGGGTGAAGGCGTTAGCCACAGTGTAAAAGCGGTGACACAGCTGGTAGTCAAGTTTTAATACATTGTCGGTCATGATCTCTCCTTTATTTTATTTTGCATGCAAATAACTTGATCTTCAAGTTGGCCACCGCTATTATTTATTTTGCATACAAATTAAATTGCTAAATAGTTAACTAGAAGGAGCCCAATAATGGCGTTAGAACAGATTCTTTATAGTGCAAAAGCCACAGCAACTGGTGGACGAGACGGCTCTGCCAAGTCGGATGACGGCCGTTTAGATGTTGACCTATCGGTTCCAAAAGGGCTGGGGGGCGATGATGGTCAGGGCACCAACCCTGAGCAGCTTTTTGCCGCCGGCTATTCAGCGTGTTTTATTGGCGCGTTGAAAAAAGTGGCTGGCGATCAAAAAATTAAGTTACCTCAGGATATTGCCGTAACGGGTGAGGTTGCAATTGGTCCAAAAGGGCAGGGCTTTTCTATCGACGCTAAGCTCACCGTGGATTTGGGGGATATGGACAAAGCGCAGGCGCGCCAATTAGTGGATACCGCGCATCAGGTTTGCCCTTACTCCAATGCCACACGTGGCAACATTGATGTGGAACTGGTGCTGGCCTAAAGGCACAGCTTAGGCGCGATAAGGGCGGCGACGGCGTGTCGCCGCCCTTATATGGTTATTTATCGGCCTGCTTTTCGCCGTGCTTTTCAAACCACCACAGAATGTAGGCGACTTTTGCCATCAGGTTCGAGGGCCGCTTGGTGATGCCATGCGAGGCATCAGGAATACGCACCATGGCGGTATCCACCCCCTGCAATTGCAATGCTTGGTAGAACTGCTCCGTTTCGGAAATAGGCGTACGATAATCGGCCTCACCGGTTAATAGCATGGTGGGGGTGGTTACATTGCCCACATAGCTAATAGGTGAGCGCTCCATATAATGTTGCATATGCTCCCATGGCTTGCCTGGGAACCAGTAATCCGCAAAGAAGGGATAAAAATCAGCCGTTAGTACAAAGCTAAACCAATTAATTACAGGCTTGGCAACCACCGCCGCAGCAAAGCGATCGGTATGGCCGACTATCCACGAGGTAAGTACACCGCCGCCAGAGCCGCCGGTTACATAGAGTTTAGTGTCGTCAATAAAGCCTTTGGCAACTAAGGCATCCACACCCGTCATCAAATCATGGTAGTCGTTGCTTGGGTAGTTATGATGAATCGTTTGCGCAAATTCTTTGCCGTAAGAGTCACTGCCGCGTGGGTTCATGTACAGCACCACGTTGCCTTGAGCAGCGAATAATTGTGCTTCAGCGCTGAAGTGAGGCCCGTAGTTAGCCACCGGTCCACCGTGGATCTCGAGAATCAAAGGGTATTTCTTGGTTGCATCAAAGTGCGGCGGGTAAACAATCCAACCCTGAATGTCGAGCTCATCGTGGCTGGACTTAACCCACAATTCTTCCACTTTACCAAGCGTTTTGTTGGCCAAGGCATCTTCATTTAAATGCGTCAACCGCAGCGCTTCGCCGCGCTTAGTCAAGGCCACATCAGCAGGGCGCTGAGTGTCGGCGAGCGTGAACGCAATATCACCCTCGGCGCTAACGTCAAAATCACCGCCTGAGTAGGGGCGACCAAAAGACACGCTCCCCACTTTGTCGGTGATCACCTTGGCTTCACCGCGCAAAGGTTGGTAGCCAATGGTGGTTTTGCCTTCGCTATCGTAGCTAAAGTACAGGCCGCGACTATCATCCGCCCAGTGTATTTGCGCCACTGCGCGGTCAAAGTCCGGTGTTAAGCTGCGCGTCTCGCCAGATTCTAAATCACGGATGTAGAGCTGAGTGTTTTCATAGTTAGTGCGCTTATCATCATAGCCGGTGTAGGCTAAGTAACGACCATTAGGAGACACCTGCGGCTGGCTGTCTGGGCCATCGCGGTCGGTGATGGCGCGAATGCTGAGAGTATCAAGCTCCAGCGCGTAAATTTCAGAGTTTATCGGCTTTAACTCATGGTCGCTGTGACGGTTTGCTGAAAAGTATAAGGTGCTGCCATCGTCACTAAAGCTGATACTGCCGCCATGGTCAAAGTCACCGGATGTGAGCTGCACCGCGTTGCCGCCGTTGGCAGCAATACGAAACAGGTGATTATGGCCTGCTTTGGTATAGCCGGCGCCATCAGCGCGGTAGTAAACCTCATCGATAAACAGCGCTGGGTCGGCCCATTTTGCGCCTTCGGGCTTACCGGGTAAGCTCACCGGGCTATTGGGCTTAGCGGGTACAAACATACTGAATACTAAGCTTTTGCCGTCCGGTGTCCAGGTCGGCTTGGAGGGGCTCTGTGTAAGGTTGCTGATTTTACTCACCGCACCTGTGTTTAACCACTTAACATACAGCTGTGCGCTGCCATCTCGTGTAGAAATAAACGCTAAGCGACTGCCATCGGGGGATAACACGGGGGCAAAGTCTTGATGTACGCCGCTGGTTACCGGTTGCAGCTGTTTATTGTCGGCGCTGACCTGCCAAATATTACTAAATTTGCGGTCTGACTTAATGTCCATGCGATTGCGCACGAAATACACGGTATCGCCATCATCACTGATATCGATTTGGTTGGCATATTCAAGATTGAAAACGTCTTCAAGCGCGAGTACATCATGGCGAGTGCTTTGGGCTGCATTGGCGATACCGCTGGTTGCGATAGCTAAACCCATGGCCCAAGAGAGGGGAGTGAATTTCATAATCTGTCCTTGGCAGCTATGTCAGTCTCCCTGTTATAAAACCCATACTCTGCAGGTGCAACTTTATTCGATAAAAAATGACAGCTTGGTCATGGAGTTGCAAAAAATAAGGGCAGCAGCATAGCGATTAGCGCGATGATCATGCCACATTGGTTGGTTAGTGAGATTTGCTTGCGCTTGCGGCTGATGTAATCGTCACTCAGGCTATATCCACTTTCGTTGTTGAGCCAGGCATCTAAGTTGGTTTCCAGCGCTTTGGCTTTACTGAGTTTTAGCGGGTTATGATTGAGTACTGCGCGCAAGTCGGGATAGTACTGTTCAACATAGCTACGTAGCTGTTTACGAAGGGTAAAGCGCACCCATAGGTAGGCGCCAAAAAGGAGTAAGAAAATAATTAAGTTCATTGCTGTAAATCCATTTAACGAGCGTGACGTTTTATTTGTTCCCAAGTTTAGCAAAAATGTATAAAAAGTCAGCACTTTTATACTTAGCCAAAAGTATGACTACCACAAACCAGCGCTACTCAAAATCAGTTGTACTGCAACAATAATAAACATCCAGCAATGGACCAAAATAGTCACCCATAGCTTTATGATAAAGGCGCGCTTTTGCGATTTATGACGCAACCACGTTTGCGCCGCAAGGGCTCCTAGCCAGCCGCCGAATAGTGACCATATTAATAAGTCACGCTCGGGTGTACGTGGGCGTTGGCGCTGCGCCGCGTGTTTATCATGCCAAAACCACATAAAGGTAATCGTGCTCATGCATAAATAGAAGACGCTGGGCCAAAGAGTTTGCACTTGCCAACAGAGCAGTGCGACAGCGCAGACAAAGAGTAAGCTGCAAACACCTTTGCAAATCTGCAATATAAACTTCATTATGTGTTGTCCGATAAATTTTGGCTCAAGTGTCCCTAGTCGGTGCCGATAGTATTTAAAAGCGAGCCATGATGCCAAGGACGCGCAATGCGCATTGATTCTTCCTACTCACAATCTATACCGACAACGCCTCAATCTGAGGGCACTTTACGCCTGCAACCCCAGCATAATCAAGCCAAAGCTCAGGCTGAGGCGGACATTAAGCAGAGCTTGCGCGAGCAACTGCCCGCGCATATTCAGAAAATGTTAGAACAAATCGAGCGCGTAAAAGAGCAAATAGACCAAGCACGTGAAAGGTTGAGAACTCTGCAAAACGAGCAAGACCCCAATGATGAGGAAGCGCACAAAGCAATGCTCGAATCACAGCGCAATCTTGTTGCCAATATGGAAGTACAGCTTATGCAAATGACCCAAGCGGTCACTGAAGCACTTAAAGAGGCCGGGATCTCTGACCCCGGTATACTCTTAAGTGCACTAAGCTAATAAGTTACCACTGCCTTTCGATACTAAATAGCACGCTGCGCGGGCGCCCGGGGAAGTAACGATCGCCGCTGAAAGTCGTGAAATCGGCACGTTCAGCATAGGCTGTATCAGCAACATTCTCCACCCGAGCGATCACTCGCCAGTCCTTATTCACTTGCCATGCACCGCGTACATTTATGAGATCATGGCCACTGTAGCGGTGTAAATTTTGTGGGTCGGTGTAATAATCACTGACGTGATGCCACTCAAGGGCAACATCGACATCGTCACTGACTTGCCAATGCAGTTGAGTATTTGCCACCCATTTGGGCGCGGTGTCCATAATGTTCCCCTTGAGTTGAGTGTCAGCGATGACTTGCTGGTGCTCATAGGTGTGCAGCGCCCGACTCAGTGCAAGTTGCAGCATTACCCGGCTGCTAGCCTGATAGCGTAGTTCTAACTCAATACCTCGGTGTTTACTTTCACCGTCACTGACATTAAAGAAGTCACTATCGCGGAAAATAAAGTTATCTTTGTGCATCACGTAGCCAGCCAGGTTGAAGCGCACTGAATTGTAAGCCCCCTTTACACCCAGCTCCACGCTATTGATGGTTTCGCTTTTTAAATCGGCCACTAGCTGCTGACGCTGGAGTTGATATAACTCTGAGGTTTGCGGTGCGCGGTAGCCTTTGGCGAGATTAGTGTAAGCAATAAGTTCAGGGCTCAGCTGATAGCTCAGCGATAGCTTCGGAGAGAGGTCGGCAAAGCTGTTGTCGCCGCTCGCGGGGCGTGAATAACGACAACCGCCAAAGCCACATTCGCTGCCATCGTCACGGGTACGCCCTGCGAGCATATGGTTGTTGTAGTTGTAGTCGATGTGCTCGTAACGTGCCCCTAAAGTCACTAACCAGGCAGAGTGACGATAAGAGAGCTGCGCAAAAGGGGCATACCATGTTGCATCAACGCTGTAATCGTAATGCTTTCCTTGTGGTACGGTGGCCTGTAAAAAGGCTGAGCCAGTGGTTGGCTGGTGTTGATATTGCAGCACGTCGCCTTGGGTGTACTCACCATCTATGCCTAGGTTTAGTTGCCAAGAATTATTGAGTTGGGTTTGCCAAAGCGTTTGTAGGCCAAACCCTTGCTGGCTATTTTCTTCCAGCGGTTTACCGGGTAAAAAATGCTTTAAAAAGGTCATTTGCTGGTCGCGCACATAAGGGGTGATCATCCAGGTGGATTGCCCGCTTGCTTGCCAAGTAAATTGTGACCATAGCCGCGTCGCGCGATTTTTTCGAAAGGCTTCTGGGTTGGGGTTTTGCTGTGCCACTTGCTCATTTTTATAGGCTTCAAAACCCTCAATATAGCCTGCTGTTTGTTGGTCTAGGTGGGTATAGGTGAGCCCGGTTTGCACCCTCAAGGTATCGCCGCTATAGCGATAGCGCAGGTTGATTTTCTCTTGTTCGACACTCTCGTCATCGCGGTAGCCACTATCACGGGTAACACTGCTATTAATGCCAAAACCTTGCTCGCCTAAATCTTTACCGGCGCGCAGTTTTGCGCGTTTATAGCCATACGAGCCCACATCGAGGCCAGCGAAGCCGCCCCCATAAGTCGTATCGGGGGTAATCACATTAATTACCCCGTGCACAGCATTTGATCCGTACAGCGCAGAGCCTGGCCCTTTAAGCACTTCAATACGCTCAGCCATTTCACTGTGCGCTTCAAACAGCTCATTGACGTTACAGAAACCGGCTGCACGCAGGGCAATACCATCTTCTAGCGCCAACACTTCGGCACATGCGCCCCCGCCGGTAAATACCGGAGAGCGCAATGATGGTAGATATTCTTGGCCGTTACCGTGTTGTAAATTGGCACCGGCGATTTGTTTCATGGCTTTTTCAATGTGTGTGCTGCCAAGGATAGCCAGTTGTTCAGCGTTGATGGTGGCAATATTCAATGCCATTGCCTCATCTGTTACCGCCAATCGCGAGGCCGTGGTTGTGATGCGTTCAATCTCGGCTAAGTCATCCTGAGCGAGTGCCACTTGTGTAAACGCGAGTAGAGATAAGAATGTTGGTCTAAGCATACGTTTTCTGTGCATTTTTTGTTGATGGTACGGATTTGTAGCGGGCAGTGCAAAATTATACTCTCAGACGGTATTGGCTGATCACTGTGGTGCACAGTGGTGTCGAAATACCAGGGAATTAGTCAGGCTGTTGGTCGACTGTTGGGGCGAGTGAGGTGGGGGTGAAAGCACAGTAGCGAGGCTAGGTGCCTCGCTACTGTGATATAAGCGCTGCTAGGCGTCGTTGTTGGCTAACTTACAATTAGCATAGTAGGTGGTGGTCGCAGGCCAGTCACTGAACACACCGATGACGCCAACATCTTGCGCTAACACATCCAGCACTTGCATCATCACACCATCTGAATCAACAGCATCGGTGATTGATTGGTAGTACCAGCCACCACCGCTCTCAAGCGGCCCAGAGCGCTCTAATGACCAAGCAATAATTTTCAATCCTGCCTCGTTGGCTGCTTGGGCGTACGCCGAGGGAACAATCTGATTATTGTTATCTAAATCAAGTAACATCCAAATCGGTGGTGCAATAACTTCGATGCCCTGATTGACCAGCTCAGCCATGCTGGGTGACCAGGTTTGCGCATTACTGGGATCAAAGCCCGGCTCGGCGTCGCGGCCGTCAAGGTAAACGGCCTGTGCGGCAAATTCTGGATGAGTGTTAACCCAATGCAACACATCATCGCGGTTAAATGATTGCGGCCACACCTGGTCGGCAGCAACCCCCGCAAGTTCATACTCGTTTAGCATTTTTGATGCGTAATCGGTTTGCGACATGCCATTAAAGGGCATACTGACGCTAGGTGATTTTAACTCTGGGGTCATTTTTACACCCAGTGATTTAAACAATTCAATGCTTTCTTGATGGGTCATCAAGGTACCGCGAGCGGCATATAAGTCGGTTCGCCACGGTGCAGTGCCTTGCATATATTCACTGACAGTGGTTGCTGCTGGGTTCGCTCCATCCATTTTTCCCTTAAGCGTTTTAAACTCGGCTAAGGTGATATCGCTGGTGCAACACTGGGCGCTTGCGGGTACGCCGTCTGCGGCGGGAGTGAAAGGCTCTGAGCATTTGCTAGCAAGTTCGGTTTCTAGAATATTGGTGGTGGTATGCAGATCACACTGCGAATGGCGACAGACCAGCTCATTGTCGGCGGTAAAGGTGACATCACATTCTAAGATCCCTGCACCCATGCGTGCTGCCGCAATGTAACTTTCACGGGTGTGCTCAGGAAATTGCATAGGTGCGCCACGGTGGCCAATGGAAAAGTCGCTGGCCACGAAGTTGTCGTCGGCACATGCTTGCAGTGCTTCCTTAAGTGGCCCCGCAGCCATGGCATCAACCAGCGCAAATGGGCGAGGGCCCAGTTGCACTGAAGCTGGAGAGGCTGTTTGTGACTGTTCAACCACCACAGGATCAGAATCTGAGCTGCTGTTACATCCGCTTAATAAAAGCGTCGCCAACGAGCAACTAATGAGAGAAAAGCGCATAGAGTTAGTTCCTTTTTTAGGTTTTTAACCATCATAAGGACGCGATGTTTTATTTTTATTACAGCGACACAAGCAACACTTGATCGCTACAGCTAATTGCACAGTAGACTAAACTATCAGCAATGTGAATGAACAATAAGAGTTTTATGCGTAAGGTGTTGATGTGTTTGTTATGGATGGTGAGTTTTGCTAGCAGCGCTCAGTCTTATGTGATTGAGCAAGTTAAAGACAATGTGTATCGGTTTAGTGCAGGCCATTACCACAGCGTTTTTATGATCACTGATAAGGGGGCATTTGTCACCGATCCTATTAATGCTGATGCGGCGAAATGGCTGAAAAAGGCGATTCACTCTCGTTTTGGTGTTGCCATTAAGTTCATGGCCTACAGTCACAACCATATTGACCACACGCTCGGTGGCGAATTTCTGGTCGATGAGCAGACTACCGTTGTTGCTCATCGTTATGCCGATGAGGACATGCGCTGGACTAAAGCTCCCGTGCGCTTTGCTGACGTTACCTTCACTGATTCTTTCACCGCTGAGCTTGGACAAAGCTCTGTACAGCTTAATTATTTCGGCCCCAATAATGGGCGCGGCAATGTGAGTATGCATTTCATGCCCGCAAACGTTATGTTTGTGGTCGACTGGGTGGTGTTAGGTCGCATGCCTTATAAAGATCTGCAAGGTTATGATATCCACGGCATGATCCGCTCTACAGAGCAATTACTCGCAAGCCACGACTTTGATATTTTGGTAGGGGGACATGCACAAATGGGTGACAAGGGCGACGTGCGTCGCTACCTTGCCTACCTGAAGACCCTTTATAATAGCGTACGTGACGCGATGTTGGCGGGCCATACTTTGACGCAAATGCAGCAACAGCTACATTTTCCTGAATTCAGCCACCTGCCCATGTACCAGCAGTGGCGAGCGCAAAATATTGCCGGTGTGTACCGCACGTTGATAGAAGAGTCTTACTTTAATTTTCGCCCCGATGTGAGCGTGAAAGAGAACGAACACTAAGTGGTCGCATTGGGGTAATCAGTATAACCCTCTGAGCCACCGCCAAATAATGTTTGCGGATCATGCTCTGCTAAAGGCAAACCTGCTTTGAGGCGCTGCGGTAAATCCGGGTTGGCAACAAAGGGGCGACCAAAGCCAATCATATCGGCCCAACCGTCCTCTAGTGCTTGTTCGGCGCGTGCCTTGGTGTATTTACCCGCGTAAATAGTGAGTCCATCAAAGGCATCACGGATAGCATGCTTAAACTGTGCGCTCATTAAAGGCGCATCGTCCCAGTCGGCCTCCGCAATATGGACATAGCCAACGTTAAGCTCATTAAGAGCCTGCACTGCAGCCACATAGGTGCTTTGAGGATTGTCATCCACCGCGCCATTTAAGGTTGTTAACGGTGCTAATCTGACCCCTATGGCGTTTGCACCAAACACCTCACTGACCGCGCTGACGACTTCACGCAAAAAGCGCAGGCGATTATCAAGGCTACCACCATACTCATCGCTGCGGTTATTGGCTTGTGAGTCTAAAAACTGGTTGATTAGATACCCGTTGGCAGCATGCAGCTCAATGCCGTCAAAGCCTGCTTCTTTGGCGCATTGGGCGCTGTGGCGATACTGCGCGATGACCTCGTGGATTTCTGCAACGCTCATGGCGCGCGGCATTTGCGCCTCGACAAAACCTGGGTTGTTATTGTCATCGATAAACACCTTCACCCCCTTGGCTTGAATAGCAGACGATGAGATGGGCTGCTTGCCGCCAGTATTACTTTCATGGGATACACGGCCGACATGCCACAGCTGGGCAAACATCACACCGCCGGCTTGGTGGACGGCGTCGGTGACCTTGCGCCAACCGGCAACCTGCTCTGGGGTGTAGATCCCCGGGGTCCATGCATAGCCTTTACCTAGTTCGCTGATTTGCGTCCCTTCACTGATAATCAGTCCGGCACTGGCACGCTGCGCGTAGTAGGTCGCCATTAAGTCATTGGCGATGTCACCCGGTTGGGTTGAACGCGAACGTGTCATCGGTGGCATAACAATGCGGTTTTTAAGCGTTTTTCCTGCCAATTTAACGGGTGAAAATAGGGATGTCATAAAGCCTCCTGATAGGTATAAACAACAGCCTATAGGAGTTTTCTTTTGCGAAAAACAGTGCTTTTGGCAAAACACTTTTACAAAAAATGTAACTAAAGCTGTAGCCGAGGGGCAATAAAGTCTAAAAATGCGCAAATGCGCGATGACACCGCACTGTTGCGATAGTACACCGCTTGTACCGACTCGCGGCGGTTGGGTGAGCTAATCGCGTCACTCAGCACGCAGTGCAGGCGTCCAGCCTGAATGTCCTTCGCCACCATAAAATTAGAAAGCAACGCCACGCCTTGGCCGGCAATACATAACTGGCGTACTGTTTCACCACTGGATGCGGTGATGGCAAAAGGTAAGTGTACAGCCTGACGTAATGGCCAATTATTAAGGTGTGGAGCGTCGCTAAAGCCGATAATTCGCGCTTTACTGAGCTGCTCAAGAGAGTTTATTGGTTGTGTTTGCAGATACTCGGGGCTGGCAACAATGTGCAGCTGCGAACGCCCTAGCAGTCGCGCATGGAGGTTCGAGTCGGCCAAATCACCAATGCGAATCGCGACATCGGCTTTGTGCTCAAGTAAGTCAATAACGTCATCATGGGAGGAGATATCTAAATTTATGCCGGGGTAGGCTTGGCAAAACTCATTCACCAATGGCGTTAGTTGATGCAGGACAAAAGGGCTCGCAGCATCAACCCGTAAATTTCCTTTAGGGCACTGATTTAACAGGCCAATTGCCTCCTCACCTTTGGCAAGCGTGTTTAAACCTTGGCGCGCATAATCGACATAAGTTTGGCCTTCATGGGTGAGGCTCATTCGTCGGGTCGTGCGGTTAAATAACGGCACATCAAGCGCCTGCTCTAGGCGGCTAATCGCACGGGATACCTTTGCTACAGGCTGGTCCATTAACTTTGCGGCATTAGAGAAGCTGCCAGCATCCACAACGGTGAGGAATATTTCAATATCTTGGGTTTTAGCAGTGAGTGGCATGATTATCTCAGTTAATGATCATATTAGCGTTGATTTTTGCTTCTTTATTAGATTATTACAACTGAGTAGCCAAATACTCCTTGTTTTTGTGCTGCTATCTTGATGACCACTTGAGCTTTATTGAGAGAGCTTGCGCTTATTGATGCCGAAATAGCATCATGATAATGCCATATTGTGGCTGCTGTATCGGTAGAGATGTTGTTAAGGTGACCCTATCAACATAATGTCGAACGTGCTAAATGAAGAGGTAATAATGACCGCTATTGCTAAGCTCAGTGTGCTTGATCTTGCGCCCGTGGTGCAAGGCAGCAACGCCAATGAAGCGTTTGCCCGCGCTAAGGAGCTTGCTCAACATGTGGAACGTTTAGGTTACCATCGTTTTTGGATGGCGGAGCATCATAATATGCCCGACATAGCCAGCGCTGCCACGTCCACCTTACTGGCGTACATCGGCGCTCATACTCAGCGTATACGTATTGGCTCTGGGGGTGTGATGCTGCCCAATCACGCGCCGATGATTGTCGCCGAACAATACGGCACCTTGGCAGCGCTGTTTCCTGAGCGCGTCGACTTAGGCATTGGCCGTGCGCCGGGGAGCGATGGCGTAACAACACGTGCGTTGCGACGTGATGCAAAGGCTGCGGAAGATTTGTTGCCGCAACTTGAAGAGCTGCAGTATTTTCTTGGTGAGGAACAACCTGGCCAACGCGTGCGAGCTTACCCTGGAGTCGGTTCTCACGTGCCGTTGTGGCTACTTGGTTCAAGCACTTACAGTGCTTTGCTCGCGGCACAAAAAGGCTTACCCTTTGCGTTCGCTGCGCACTTTGCCCCTGACTTTATGATGCGCGCGATAGAATTGTATCGTGAACAGTTTCAGCCCAGCGCTCAACTGAGTGCCCCCTATGTGATGGTCGCGGTGAATGCAATTGCCGCTGCTACTAACGAGCAAGCCGAGTTTCTCGCAACCACAGGGCAGCAAAAGTTTGTCAGTATGATCAGGGGGCAAGAGGGGCTGATCCCTCCTCCCACCGACAATATGGATGCGATCTGGACCGAACTGGAACGTCAACAAGTGACTCGGATGTTGCGCGAGTCAATCATCGGTAATAAAGAGAAAGTCCAGGCCGGGCTGCGTGGGTTACAGGCGCGTACGGGGGCCGACGAAATCATGCTACACAATATTATTTATGATCAACAAGCGCGTTTGAACTCTTATGAGCTGATAATGCACGGGTGATAGATATGGGTTGGCGCTTGGTTTATCCCCGTATATGCTTGATGAGCATCTTGCATCACAAAAAAAGGAACACAACATGATTGGCTATGTCACTTTAGGTACAAATGATTTGCAAAAGGCTGCGGCTTTTTATGATGTTTTATTGGGCCAACTCGGTGCCGCACGGTTTATGGAGAATGAGCGCTTAATCGCTTGGTCGACAGGCCCTGTGGGCGCAGGATTAGCGATAGTGACGCCCTATGATGAGAGCCCCGCAAGCGCCGGTAATGGAACTATGGTGGCATTACAGGCCAGTTCCCCGGATTTGGTTGATAAGGTTTACCAAAAGGCGGTTGCTCTTGGTGCTAAAGAAGAAGGAGAGCCCGGTGAGCGTGGTGATATCCCTGGCTTTTATGCTGGCTACTTTCGAGACCTAGATGGCAATAAGTTGAATGTATTTTATATGCCAAGCCCTGCTTAATAGATAAGGAAATGTGACTCTTACTATAAGCGCCCAGGTGGGCGCTTTGTTGCGTGTATTTGTCCCCATATAGTTAACCCTGTGTTAAAAAATAACTGCATTTTATTGACGTTTTAACGACCATGTCATATGTTATGAAAGCGCTTACATAATTTGCGCTTTTTATTTGAGTACTTTTGAAAGCGCTTACAAAATACTGGTTGATAATAAAAACACAATTAAATCAGTTAGATACTAATAACCAATTAATGTTGGGGTTCAACAAAATGAACAAAGCAGCAACACACACGACTCGGGCTTTGGCAGCGCTCTCATTAGCTGTACTGACTGGGTGTGGCGGCTCTGCCACTGAGACTGATGTCACCACCACAGAGGTTAGTGCACCTGCCTCCAACTGGGTCATGGTTTGGGAAGATGATTTCAGTGGTGAAAGCATCGACACCTCAAAGTGGAACTATGAAATCAATTGCGCCGGTGGCGGCAACAATGAAAAGCAATGCTATACCGATAGCAGCGATAACGCATACATCGAAGATGGCGTGCTCAATATTGTTGCCCTACCAGCATCAGAAGGGGCTGAGAAGCCTTACACGTCGGCACGATTAAACACCCGATACAAGGCTGATTTTACCTACGGGCGCTTTGAAGTTCGTGCCAAGCTGCCCTCAGGACAAGGCAGTTGGCCAGCGTTTTGGATGATGCCCACCGATGAAGTGTATGGTTCGTGGCCTAAGTCGGGAGAAATCGACGTCCTCGAAGCTGTTAACCTGAAAGTGCCCACCGATGACGGAGTGGAGTCTAATATTCATGGTACTTTGCACTATGGACGCGATTGGCCAGACAATGCTTCCAGTGGCAAAGCATATGAGTTCCCTCAAGATGAGAACCCCGCAGATGACTTCCATACTTATGCCATCGAATGGCAAGAAGGCGAAATTCGCTGGTATGTGGACGACTACCTTTACGCTACGCAACGCCGTTCTGAGGTGCTTTATAACAGCAAAAATGAAGCTGTGGGCTTAAAGCACCGTGGGTGGTTTGCTGAGTATTTTGAGCAGGGCAGTGGTGAGCTAGTCACGCATTGGGATAATGCTCCGTATGATCAAGATTTTTATATGATCCTCAACCTTGCTGTTGGCGGTGATTGGCCGGAAAACGTCAATCAAACGGGTATTGATGCCAGCGCTTTTGCCGAGGGACAAAAGTTTGAAATTGATTATGTGCGCGTTTATGAGTGTGCATCGAACCCTGATACAGGCAAAGGCTGCGAAACAATTCGCCCTGGTTATGATGACCCTGCAGATGCATTAGTTGAAGGTAAGGCGCCTGTGCCTACACCGCCATCAACAGGCATCAATCCACTGACTATTTTTGCTGACCAATTTAACCCTAACTGGCCTGCTTGGGACTGCTGTGGCGGTTCAACGCCGAGTTTAGTACCTGTAGAAGGCAAAGGCAATGTGGTGGAGTTCGTGGTCGGCAGTGCACCCACGGTAAATGGTTTTACCAGCCGTAGCGAGTTTATCACTGATCCCGAGGGCGAGGCGTCGCCTTATGATGCCTCCGGGATGCTTGATAACGGCTTTGTGCGTTTCGATATGCGTGTCACTTCAGCTCCGGCGAATCCAGATGCCACTTGGATGTTTAAAATTGAAAGCTTTGATGCTGGCTCCGCCGTTGAACTCAACCTTAGCGCCAGCGCCGAGGGTGAAGCTCCTGTCGTAGGCCAATGGCAAACGTATACATTTCCAATCCAAGCGTTAGCTGATGCTGGCCTTGATGTGTCAGCAATTGATGTGGTGATGATCTTCCCTGCTTGGGGCACTGGAGAGGGCGCCGTTTATCAAGTCGATAACGTTGAGATAAACGCCGAGTACCCGCAGCTAGACCTTTTCACTGATGGCCAAAATGTTGATTGGCCGGTGTGGGATTGCTGCGGTGGCAGCACACCTATCGAAGTCATGGATGATGAAGCCCATGGCTTGGTTGCTGAATTTGCGATTGGTGCTACACCGACCGTTATGGGCTTTAATACGCGCAGCGATGCCGGTGGCAGTGATAACCCCTTTGATGCCACGGCTATCGTTGAAGGTGGCGTGATGCAGTTTGATATGAAGGTAACATCAATGCCGAATACGCCAGATGCGCCTTGGTTGCTCAAGTTGGAGTCAAGCGGCGGAGCAACGGCCGCTGAGGTTGATTTAACGACAAGCGCTGAAGGTCACGCCCCACAAGCGGGTGAATGGCAAACTTATACCTTCCCGTTGACTGACCTAGCGAGCGCTGGGTTAGATTTAAGCGCCATTGATGTAGTAATGGTTTTCCCAGCATGGGGCAGCGGTGAAGGTGCGGTATACCGCATTGATAACGCCAAAATTTATTACCCTGAGAATGATGGGTTAACCTTATTCAAAGACGCGGCTGCTGAGCAGTGGAGTATTTGGGATTGCTGTGGTGGCTCTGAGCCTGCTGTAGTGACTGACGACCAAGCTCATGGCGCAGTTGCTGAGTTTACAATCGGGGCGACGCCAACCGTGATGGGTTTCCTAGCAGATGAAAACGTGTCATTTGATGCCTCCGGTTTGCTTAGCGAGGGTGTGGTGCAGTTCGAAATGAAGATTACCAGCAATGCGGGTAACCCGGACGCTCAATGGTTATTCAAGATTGAGTCATTGGGTGCTGCAACCGCAGTGGAACTGCCGCTCAGCGCCAGTCAGGAAGGGGTAGAGCCTGTAGTGGGTGAATGGCAAACCTACACCTTCACATTACAACAGCTACTCAATGCAGGCTTGGATGTCAGTGCTATCAATGTGGTGATGGTATTCCCTTCTTGGGGCATGGGTGAAGGTGCTGTGTATCGCATCGATAACGCGGTCATAGCGAATCCTTAACACACTGAGTGCGGGTAGTACGCTGCCCGCAACCTATGGCAACAATTTGTATAAGCAGGCAATCATGAAACCTACAACATTTAAGAAATCATCGCTAGCTGTCTCAGTGTCGCTGAGCCTTGCCGCAGGCCTTGGTGTGGCCATGCCAACTTGGGCACAGACAGAACAAGACAATGCAGAAAAGAAAATAGAAGTTATTCAAGTTAAAGGGATCCGAGGCAGTTTGATTCGTTCCATGGATCTTAAACGCCAATCTTCCGGCGTTGTCGATGCAATCTCTGCAGAGGAAATGGGTAAGTTCCCAGATACTAACTTGGCTGAGTCATTGCAGCGCATAACCGGGGTGTCAGTAAGTCGGGCTAACGGCGAGGGTAGCCAAATTACCGTACGTGGTTTTGGCCCTGAGTTTAACCTTATCACCCTTAATGGCCGACAAATGCCAGGAACAGGTTACACGCGTTCGTACAACCTGGAAAACATCGCCTCAGAGGGTGTGAACACCTTAGAAGTTTTTAAAACCGCGCGTGCTGATGTCCCCAGCGGTGGCTTAGGCGCGACGGTTAACATTGTTACTTCGCGACCCTTCCAACGCCCTGGGCAGCACTTTACCGTAACTGGCAAGGCTATTCACGATACCTCTAATGAACAAGGGGATGATGTCACCCCAGAGTTTTCTGCGGTGTACAGCAACACCTTTGATGATGATATGTTCGGTGTTGGCTTTACCTTCTCGCATCAGGAACGTGACTTTCAAAAACAACAAGCAAACATTCAAGGTTGGCAAGCGAACGTAGATTTACCGTCGCTTGATGACGGCAGTGTGATTGATCCCCGTCCTTTAGACGCTGATGGCAACCGGGTGGGTAATCATTTCTTTCCTAAAGATATGAACTACAGTATTGAAGACTTAGAGCGCGAGCGCACCAACGGGCAGGTCACGCTTCAGTACGCGCCTATCGATGATATTGTGGTGACGCTGGATTATACGGCGAGCCGAGCTGTTACTGGCTCTAACAGCATTGGCTGGGGAATTTGGAACGAGTTTGGTGGCAATATCAACGGCTACGAGCTTGATGAAAATGGCACCGCGCTATTCGCTGACATTAGTGGTAATGATGCGTCGTTTACCACCAACCGTTCAACCACCGAAGTAACCGCACGTTCAGTGGGCCTTAACGTCGATTGGCAAATCAACGATCAATGGCAGATTGCTGTTGATTATCATGATTCTAATAACGAAACTGATAATGGTGCCGATGACGGGCTAGGCAGCGCCGGGCAAGTGATCTTGGGCTCCGATCAGCTTATTAATAAAATTTATGATTACCGTGAAGGGGACATTCCTCATGCCTTGGTAAACTGGAAAAATGGCACCACTACTTTAGCCCCGAGTGAAATTGATTCTAACTTTAGTCAGTTCACCTACTCACCGGGTGAATCGGATATCAAACAGGCGCAATTGCATAGCGAATGGTACAACGACAGCTTTGATATCCCACTGATCCGGGTGCAATTCGGTGGCTCGCACACTGAGCAAACCATGACAGGTTTCACGGCGTGGAGCGGTCTGCGCGGCGGCCCTGGTTTCAATCCGGCGTTCCCCGAGATTTTCCCTGATAATATGTTCACCTACCATGAAACCGGCGATCTCCTTGATCAATTTGCTGGAGGTGGCAGTGACTTACAACCGGGTTATTACTACACCTATGACTTTGATGAGGCCATTGCTCGCCAGCTGGCTTACCTTACTGAAGATGTAGTAGGTGACAATGTATACTCTATCGATCCTTTCTTTGATGGTATTGATAGTCAGAATACAGTTGAAGAGCAAACGCAAAGCCTCTACTTGCAAACGCAGTGGGAATTCGATGTCGCCAATTACTACGTGCAAGTGAATGCCGGTTTACGTTATGAGCAAACCGATGTAACTAGCATTGTACGCCAGCGTGTAGAGCAACAAGTGAATTGGGAAAGTGCGTCAGAGTGGATTATGCAATACGCCGAAGGCGGCACGAATAACTTCCTGACTCAAGAGGGTGACTACGACATCCTACTGCCGATGATTGATGCTAAAGTGGATTTGACCGACGATTTGGTTGCGCGGGTATCATGGGGTAAAACCATGTCACGTGCACCTTTGGGTAATTTGGCCGGCGGCCGCAGTTTAACGGGGAGCCCTAAGCCAGGCTCGCGAACTGGTGCCCAAGGTAACCCCAATCTATTGCCATTTGAGTCCACTAACTTGGACTTGTCTCTAGAGTATTACTACAGCGAAGGCAGCTACGCGTCGCTGGGTTACTTCAAAAAAGACGTGGATAACTTTATCCAAACAACCATCACTGAAACCACCATAGACGGTTTGCACGATATTCTTGATGGTCCTCGTTACCGTGAGGCGGTGGCGGCAATTGAAGGGCGTGGCGAGCAGGCGACCAGCGATGCAATCTATAATGAAATGCTGGCGTTAGGCTATGGTAATGGCGAAGGTAAAATTGAGCCAAGCAGTGATGATCCGCTTATTGTTTGGAACATCAGCCAGCCGCAGAATACCGACAGCAAAGCGGTAGACGGATTTGAAGTGGCGCTGCAGCACTTGTTCGGGGAATCGGGCTTTGGTGTTGGTGTAAACGCGACTTTTGTTGACGGCGATGTCGAGTTTGATAGTGAAAGTTTGGTGCAACAAGCTCCACTTACTGGCTTGAGCGACTCTGCAAACTTCCAGGCCTTCTATGAAAAAGATGGCTTATCGGTGAAGGTCACTTATGCGTGGCGTGATTCGTATCTTATTGGTGTGGGCCAGGACCAGGGCTCCTCAGATGCGCCACCGCAGTATAGCGACACGTATGGGCAATGGGATATCAGTGTTAATTATGACATTGACGAGCACATTACTGTGTTTGCCGAAGGTGTGAATCTCAATAATGAAACCGAACGTGGTTACGGTCGATATGAAGAGCAATTCTTATTTGCACGTCAATATGGGCCGCGCTATACCTTGGGTGCGCGCTATAGCTTTTAGCCATTATTTTTAGCTCCACGACAGGGTTTATCCCTAGAACCAACCTAGCCGCTCACCGAGCGGCTTTTTTTGTAACCACTTGAGTTTATGTCAGTGAGTAGAAGGGGGTTTTGATGTCGCTGCGCGTCAAGTACCTAAACGGACAACTGGCTATTTTTAACTGTTTTGTTTAATATTGCCCCAATTAGCGCCTAATTTCATGGTCGTATGGGTGCCTTAGGAATACTTTTGACAAGGATGAACTCATGACAACCATGCGTATTTCCCAATCTGTCGGCATCAACGGTGTCAATAATCCCAATGACATTAAAGCGGTACAACAAGCATTAAACGCTCTACTGAGACTCATTGCGCCCACTCAGCGGTTAGTCGTTGATGGTCGTTTAGGAAGCCGTCCTGAGCAGTCAAAAACCGTTGCCGCGATCAAGCTATTTCAACAAAAAGTGGTGGGTATGGTTCGTCCCGACGGCAAAGTGGATGTAAATGGGCGCACCCATCGCAAAGTAAATGAAAAGCTCTCTCAAGCAAGCGCCAGTGCGCAGACACCGGTTTCTGGAGCCTTGAAAGTATCGCTTTATCGTAATATTGAGCGTTATGAGGGTCGCGTAGAGCACATGTATTTGGATACCAAAGGCTTTGCGACCGTTGGTGTGGGCCACCTACTGAGTAACGTAGATGAAGCCAAGAAATTACCTTTTATTGTCAATGCCACCGGGCAGCCGGCTACTGCCGCGCAAATAGAGTCTGAATATCAGTTAATTAAAAGCAAGCCTTTCGGAAAGCGTATGCGAGCAGGTAAGTTTAAACCTTTTACTAAATTACACTTATCACAAAGCACTATGGACGCGCAGGTAGAGAAGCATATTCGGCAGTTTGAATCGGAGCTAAAAAGAATATACGGGGCCGATAAGTTCGCGGCCTTCCCAGACAATGTCAAATTGGCGCTATTCGATATGATTTTTAACCTGGGTATGACCAAGCTCAAAGATACTTTTCCTAACTTTAACCGCTATATTAACGCGGGTGACTATAGAAATGCCGCGCTGGAGTCGTCTCGTAAAGACATCTCCGAAGAGCGCAATATCTATGTTCGTAACTTATTGGCTAATCCACAATGAATAAATTAAACCTTATAGTAATGACCGCTCTTTTTGGTTCACTGAGTGCGTGTGCAACGACAAGCAATACCGTTATAGAGCCTCATTATACTTTCGACAATAAAGCCCGAAGCTTCTTTGATAAACGCATTGAGCTGAAAAATAGCTCAGAGGTTGCCGCACTTCACAACAAACAGTGGTATTACCAAGATACCCTCAATAAAGAGGGGGACTCTATAGAGGTATCGAATTGCTTAGAGCTCAAAGAGGCTTTAGCGGAAGGCTTCAAGGCAGATACATACTCTTATCAAGAGGCGGTAATAGCAACCGAACATATCTGTGATACCTGGCAGGCGATGGCGAAACTAGAAGCCTCTCACAGCAGTTGGATCAACTTTACTCATGGTAAAGAAGTGGCCGAAGAATTACCTGCCGAATTCACTCTCGCTATCTCAAATTATACAGTTGAGCAGGTGGCGCAGTCTGAGCACTGGAGTGATGTGACCACAATTAAGAAAGTCGAACCTGTGAATGAAGATCAAGCGGTGTATTACGATACCGATGGCAGTATTCAGCGTCTGACGCTCATGGCCCAAGGCGATTACAATGGCGATGGCATCGAAGATGCTATTTTCTATATGGAAAATGGCGTCGATGGTGGTAGTTATTCTAGTGTGAAGGCTTATGTCGTAACGCGCTTGGAACAAGGGGCGCCGATAACACTGTTGGCTCAGTGGTAATTAGGTCGTCTATGGCACATTCATAATGACTAAAAGCACTTTTTTATTATCTGGGGCCATGCTGCTCTCTGTTGCAGCCTGCGCAAATACAGAGCAACCAAGTATTGCTCCAAGTTATAGCGAAACCAATAAAACTGAGGGGCGTTTTGTCGATCCCGTATCACTAGATAGCCGAGCGGATGTGGAAGCGCTAGCAAGTGGTAAGTGGTTTTTTAGTTATCCGCTAATAAATGATTCTGGCAAGAGCACAGAAATTGCAAGCTGTGAGCAATTAAAGCAAGCGCAGGCTCAAGGTTTCAAGGGCGAAGACTTTTCAATGCAAGGCGCTATTGAAGCGCTCGAGCTAATTTGCAACACCTGGCAGGCGATGGCGAAATTAGAAGCCTCTCACACCAGTTGGATCAACTTTGCTCATGGTAAAGAAGTAGCCAAGGAATTACCTGCCGAATTCGCCCTCGCTATCTCTAATGATACGGTTGAGCGGGTGGCGCAGTCCGAGCACTGGAGTGATGTGACCACAATTAAAAAAGTTGATCCTGTGAGTGAAGACCAAGCGGTGTATTACGATACCGATGGCAGTATTCAGCGTTTAACGCTCATGGCCCAAGGCGACTACAATGGCGATGGCATCGAAGATGCTATTTTCTATATGGAAAATGGCGTTGATGGCGGCAGTTATTCCAGTGTGAACACCTATATTGTGACTCGCTTGCAGCAAGGGGCACCGATAACGCTGCTGGCGAAGTGGTAATAGGTAAGGAGCAGCTTAGCTGCTCCCACAATGTTGCTCCCACACCACGGCACAGCTAATGGAACACTTTGCCACTAATCAAGGTGTCATCAATCACCAAAAACTGCCCATGCCATTTTTCTGTAGTGACATAAGCGGTATCCCACTCTAGATTAGCGTTGCCCATGGCTTCAAGCTTGGCATAAGGGTCTCCTTGGCCAAGGCCAGCAAACTGCCATTTTGAAAAGTTATCGAAGAGCTCGTTTTTGCCGTAGATGCCTGCCCTGCGGGCGGAGAAGTCTTCCATGAGTTTAATATGGTCCACTTGCTCTGCAGTAGACATCACAATTTTTTGCCGACAAGGGGTAAAAAAAGCACGCTTATTATCGGCATCGACTAGTTGAATTAGGCTGTTTCCATAGGTGCTAATATACTCCTCAATGGTCATGGCGTGTTGGTAGCAAGGAGACGTTTGCATCTTGCTAAAGTCGGTGAAGGGCTTGCCTACACTAAACCCAGCTAACTTCTGCGCGGTTTCATCAAGGTCGCTAACTTGTTGTAGTGTTAAAAATTTTAGTTCGCTATAAGCCGAGTCAATGAGTGCGGCCTGCTGGCCATTAAGGGTTGCTGTAGAAGCAAACTGTGCTCCATTTAAGGAGAATGTAAAGTCTTCGGCAACAATTTCCAACTGGTTAGCTAACGAAATAGGCAACAAAGCTTGGTTGTATTGATAACCCACTAACTTACCTTGGTGAAAACTAAAAACATGATTGCGACCAATAAAAGCCAGTAACTTTGTGTCATTTATCGGCCATAACATAGTAAAACGGCCCAGCTTTTCGAGTACTTGAGCGAATTCATCACCCATTTTAAAAGTAAATATAGAATCCTCGGTGATAATTAAAGTCGGTGTTAACTGCTGAAGCTGTTTTAGGGGGGCCGCTGGTAATGTGAATGAAGTTTCTATATCAAGGTCGTTACTCGTATATTTGAAAACTGTTGATGATAAATAATCAATATTCTCTTTCGTTATTTTAAAACTATCACCGTAGCATTCAGTGACTGATGCGATTTGCGCAATTGCATCAATATTGGATGAGTTCGGATCACGTTTAAAGCTGACAGCCGTTTCCATGATACCCGCATCGGTATTGTCGGCAATATCTTGCAGTTTATGCAGCAGCTTTTCTTTAGTCTGTGTAATTAGCTCATCGTCACTGAATGACCCCATACGGGCTCGATATGTTACTTGTACAGATTGCGCCGAACGCTCGTCAACATCGCACTCACTGGCTCTGGAGTACACGCTGTGTGAGTATGACGAGCATGAATATACAACAGCTAATGCCAATAAGTACTTAACCATAGCGGCAATTCCTTTTTATCAAAGTCACTAATGTCTATCTTTTACACAGTGATAATTAAAGTCAATATATCTAGTATTTTTCAGATTTTAATTAGTATCAATAATTAATCATCTTATTGATACTACAATGGAAATTAAAATAAATTTAATGTAGCGTTCCTTTTATAGGAGCTTTATAAGGATATAGAAATGTACAAAGGACTTGCTTTTTTTTTGCCCATTATTTTGTTTAACGCTATCGGGGTGTGGAGGAAGCGACAGTAACAAGGATGCGACACCCGTTGTAGAGAACACCTCGCAATCGGCCAAGGCTCATGTTGCTGCGGTCACTCAGGCTCAGCGAGGACAACGAATACAGCTTGATGCGACCCAAAGTGTGATCCCTCGTGGCGGCAGTTTTTCTTGGCAATGGCACAGTGTGCCTGAAGATGGCGCAGTTGAACTCACTGATAAAGAGACGTTGAAGCCTACCTTTGTACCGACTGTCGCGGGGACTTATCAGCTCAAGCTGGTGGTTGACGCTGGCAACAATAATAGCAGTGAAGTGCTAACCACCATTACTGTCGCTGACAGTAGCAATAATACTGCGCCGGTGGCGCGCTTTGAATTGGCGCAAACACATTTTGGTAAGAACGAAACTATTCATTTAGATGCTTCAGCAAGCTTCGATGCGGATAACGATACGCTAAATTATCAATGGCAAGCACAGCCTCATAATAGCTCTGCCGAGTTTCAACTTAGTGCCCATACCGACGTTCAGGCACTATTTAAGGCTCAATCAGCGGGTAAGTATACCATTCGCTTAACTGTTGATGACGGTGAGTTACAGCACAGCACCGAAGGCACAGTTACTGTTCAAGAACAATCCTTAGAGCCGGTGATTTCTGCCCCTAGTAGCGTAAAAGTGGGCACCGAAATTAAACTCAGCGCAGCAAATAGCAAGCTGTATGAAGGGGTGGGAATTACTTGGCAGTTAAAGAGTAAACCCCAAGGTAGCAGCGCCGAACTCTCTACTCACGATGCTGTTGAAGCGCTTTTCACCGCAGATGCCGCCGGTACTTATTTAGTACAACTGAGACTCACGGCAAGCACTGGAGAATATGTTGTGGCAACCAAAGAGATCACCGCAACAGCTAACAATGGCGCGCCCTTTGTGCGCCTATTAAACACTCCAAGCTCAAGCAAAACCTATCAGCAAGTGACGCTCGATGGCTCAGCAACTACAGACCCTGATGGCGATACCTTAGACTTTTTATGGCAAATAGAAGCACCAGAAGGTGCTACATACAGTCTTGAAAATGAAACCAGCGCTAAAGCCACCTTTTTAGCGCAAGACCCAGGCGATTACAAAGTAACGCTGCAGGCGTCTGATGGGGCTTTAACGAGCCAAAAGTCATTGATCCATCGTGTCACATCGTCTAATAGTGCGCCTAGTGCTCAAATCGAGCTATCATCGGGCCAAGTGAAGCTTTATAAAACAGCCTCGTTTATCGCCAAAGGCCAAGATCCAGATGGTGATGTACTCACTTACCAGTGGCAGTTGATAAATAAACCAGCACAAAGTGAGGCGCAGCTTAGCAATATAGAAAACAATGAAGTAAGCCTCACATTCGATAAGGCAGGTACCTATACGCTGAGCGTAACGGCCTCTTATGGTGAACTCTCGAGCGAGCCTCATGTTATGTCGGTACAGGTTAAAGCGGGCACCAATCGCCAGCCCTATATTCTTGGCATGCAGGTACTGGATGAGCTGAAAGCGGATCAGCCCATTCGCTTGGTGGTTAACGCAGGCGATCCTGATGGCGATCCGCTGACTTACGAATGGCGAGTCGAGCCGCCAACAAATGCCACTGCTACCTTCTCATCGACAAGCACAGCACAGACCACGATAACGGTCAGTGATCCAGGTTGGTATTTAGTTGAGGTTTATGCCGATGATGGCATAGTGCGTACGCCCTATCCGCATGCCAAGGTGCTGATAGTCGAGTAGGCAAAGAAAAGGCGGGAATTCCCGCCTTTTTTAAGTTAATCGCCCATAAACTTCATCGCCTGCAACAAGTTACTGTAATCGTCGCGCCACACAAAGGGTGTAGTTGCACTTGGCCAAGGAGATTGACTAGAACGCAGCGATGCCAAACGCTCAGCGCTGCGGCTAAGCACGACCCAGCGTACATCGTGACCATGGCGCTGTTGCGATTTGCTTTCGTTGTAAACAATGGCTAATTCAAAATGCTTAGCCAAGCCGCGCATCAAAGGCGTTAAATCCAAATGGGTATTGGAAATATGCACCGCCAGCAAGCCGTTATCCTTGAGATGGCTAAGATACAGGTCGGTGGCCTCTTGTGTTAGCAAATGCATGGGGATGGCATCGCCGCTAAAGGCATCCAGCACCAGTGCATCAAAGCGCTGCGCGGGTTGCTGAGATAAGGTCACGCGACCATCACCTAAGTGATAATGCTGCTGCGCAGCTGAAGCGTTTAAGTAACTAAATTGGCTTTTAGCCGTTGCCAGTACATTGGGATTAAGCTCGTAGAAATGGTAGTGATCGCCTGGCTTGCCATAAGCAGCCAACGTCCCCGCTCCCAAGCCGATAAAACCGACTTTGGCGTTTGCCGAGAGCTCTGAGAGCATTTGCCCGACCAAGGTTTGCTGTCGGTAGTAACTCTGTGGCTCGCCTTGTCCTGGACCGCTCAACACTTCCACACCGTGGGTGGTGGTGCCATCAATCAGACGTCGTTCAACGCGGTTGTCGATATTAACTTCAGTCACGGTTAACAAGCCGTAAAAGTTGCGCAAACGGGTAATATCATTACTTTTAAACTGACTGTCTAGCCACAGAAATAACAGCGCCGAGATGGCCACGCCAATAACAGCACTGCCGGCTAACCATGGCGAACTTTGGTGCTGCTTATCAAGTAGCACGGCGACAGCAAACAGCATCAAGGCCATGGCAATGGCTAATGGGTATTCGTAATACAAGGTGAATACGAGGGGCGCAACAAAGGTGATGGCCGCCGTGCCCAAGGCCCCGCCTAGGGCCATTAACAAGTAAAACTGCGTGAGATAATCGGTATTAGGTTTGGCTTTAACCAGCTCACCATGGCACACCATGCAAGCGGCAAACAGCACTAAGGAATACAGGACTACTTGGCTGACAATATCGAACTGGCTGCCAATGAAAAACAAAAAGCAGGCGATAAGCGCGCACACCGAAAGAGCCGCCAACCAAAATACCCGATGGTAAAGCTTGGTTGAGTGGAAACATAAACCAAAGGTAAGCAAATACAACGCCAGCGGTAAAAGCCATAAAAACGGCACCGGGGCGACATTTTGCGTAATGGCGTTGGTGCTGGCAGTGAGTATCATCACCCCACAGCCGCTCAGGGCTAACCATAGTAACCATTTGTGATGAAGCCCGCCACGAAACGCACTTTGCTCGGTAGTACCTAAACGCTTCGCCTGATTATAAAAGCGTGCCATATAACCGTAAAAAACGACGCCAAATGCCACAAATAACCCACTCCAGAGCCACGATTGATGGCCTAAAGCGAACCAAGGCTCAATAGCAAAGGGGTAAGAAAGTAGGGCTAAAAACGAGCCAATATTAGAGTAGCTATAGAGTTTATAGGCATGCTCGTTATCGACCTTTGCCTGCCAGCTTTGCATCAATGGGGCCGTTGCAGCGAGGGCAAAGTAGGGTAAGCCTACAGCAATACTTAGTTGCAATAACACCTGCCAAGCTGGTTGAGCACCTGGGGCGGCTAAGGCTTGGGTGCCAATTGGTAATGCTAGAGCTCCTACGAGTAGCAGCAAGCCGTGGACAATAAACTGATTCTTCAACTTAAAGCGGCTTGAAAGTAGGTGCGCATAGCCGTAACTGGCCAATAAAAAGGCTTGAAAAAACAACAGGCAAGCGGTCCATACTTGGGTGCCGCCACCAAAGCTGGGTAACAGCATTTTGGCCATGATCGGCTGGACTTGAAACAGCAAAAAAGCACTGAGAAATACAAGAATAATTGCAAGCATAGGGGGTGAATGAGTACGTGAGCGAAAAAACGCCCGCTAATGTACCATGTTTAACCATAATGGGGAAAAGGAGCTGCACAGTCGCTCATGTTGCTCTTACTTTGGCCTATACTCAAGCAGGATGTCACAATCACAACAGGGAAACGCTATGAAATATATACTGTTACTCGCTGCATTGATGTTTACTCACAGCGGTTTAGGTGCCCAAGCTAAGTTATTGGAGAGTTTATCCAAAGCACGCATTATTGAGCTCAATCATGTGTGGGATCATAACTCACCGCTTTTGAGTTTTAATCCCCCTTATGCGTTGGCGCTGATGGATAATCATCAAGATACCCAAGGGATGATCCCCGAACTCTCTTTTGCCGCCGACATTATGTATTTTAGCGGTCAGCATGGCGCGCCCAACCTTGATGCCATTGGCCACATTGGACACAACGGCCAGGCCTATGGTGGCATCAGCACCGATGCTATCGATGGCGCTCGGGGCCTTAAGGAACTTGGCATTGAGCAATATCCTCGCGAGCGCTTACTTAATCGTGCCGCGTTACTTGATGTGGCGCGTTTTAAAGGGGTGTCACACTTACCTGGCGGATACGAAATTACCGTACAGGATTTGCAGGACACAGCCAAAGCACAACAGGTTCGCATTAAAGCTGGGATGTCGGTGTTGATCCGCACCGGTTTTGGCCAGTTTTTTATTACTGACAATGCAACTTACCTCGGTCCTCGTCCGGGCCCAGGGCAGAGTGCGGCACAGTGGCTAGCACAGCAACACGTATTCTTAGCAGGTGCTGATCAACTGAGTTTCGAGGTGGTGCCTGAGAGTGGAACGCGTTTTCCCGCACATCGCATTTTACTCGCACAACATGGTATTTATATTGTTGAAAACCTTAACTTAGAAGCGCTCAGCGAGGCGCTTGCAAAGGGCAAAAGCAATGAATTTATGTTGGTGCTAAACCCGCCTCGTGTTCGTGGAGCTACGGGAATGGCGGTGAACGCTTTTGCTATTTTGCCTTAGGTAAAGATATTTGCGCTAACGCCCCACCTTGAGAATGGTTGGTAAGTGTTAACTCACCGTCTTGAGCTCTAATTATCTCTCTGCTCAATACTAATCCAATGCCAGTGCCTTGGGTTTTGGTGGAGTAAAATGGCACAAATAGGTTATCGGGATTATCTATGCCTGGGCCATTATCATACAGCTTGAGTTGCCACTGGTTGTGCTTACTAATCGCTAAGCGTATGCCTTCGGTGCCGCTAAGGGTATTGGCCTGCTCGGCATTACGCACCAAATTAAGCAACGCTTGCTCCAGTTGCTCTGGGTCGATTAATAAACGGCCGGTGTGGCTTTGGCAGTCAATGTCTATGTGCGGCAGCAGCACCTGTAAGCGGCTAACCAGCTCGGTGATTGGTATCGCTTGCAGTTGCGGTTGTGGCAGCTGCGATAGCTTTGAGTAACTGGCAACAAAGTTGAGTAGATGTTGCGCGCGTTTTTCTATCACCTCAAGCATTTGCGCTTGCAATGAGTGCGCCTGTTGCTGCTCGCGCAGCGACTGGGTTAACGAATAAATTGGCGTCAGCGAGTTACGCACTTCATGATTCAGTACTTTGACCAGCTTTTGCCAGGCCTCTTTTTCGGTGCTTCTTAGGGGCTGTTCAATCGACACATAGACCAAAAGTTGATAATGACGAGCGCCTCGCTTTAGGCTATGACAGTCAATTTTGTAGCGTGTTTGATGCTGCCCTTGATGCAACTGCCATTGATGCTGATGACGATATAAGCCAAGCTCTTTGGTCGCTACACCTAGCAGTGAGTCTTGATGATAGTGAGCTAATGCCGCTGGGTTGGCATGATACACCTGAGCATGACCATCAAGCACCACCACTGGCGAGTGCAGCTCGTTTACCAAGTCAAACACAAAGCTTTCGTTGTGCGCGTATTCTGCACGCTTATTACTAATGCGGGTAGCAATACGGCGCAAATCCTCTTTCAAAGCATAAATGCGCCCATGTCGATACCGGGCAAAATGCCACACTGTAAATTCCTCATTCGCGAGGCTGTCTAGCTGCACCGCGACGCTATCAAAAGCGTCGAACACGGTTTGGTACAAACTACAGAGTGCCCAAATACAGGGACCTAAAACCAACAATAGCAGCGTTACTTGGCTCAGTGTATCCAATTGCAGGTAAACACCTATGGCCAATAACAGCGCCAATAGGGTGCCTAGCGGGATGGCTGCAAGGATGATAAAGCGTCGCTCTAAAGAGCTTGAGCGCGCCATTATTGGTTGCCCAGCTGATATTTATCTAAGCGTCGGTACATGGCGGATTTGCTCAACCCTAAAAACTCACCGGCGGCGACCACATTACCGTCAAAATGAGCGATGGCGTTGCTGATCATGCGTTTTTCCGCTTCCTCTAAGTTCATTAGCGGTAGGCTCGAATCAATATCTTGGTGAGGTTGCAAGGCGATATGCTCAGCGCTGAGGCTATCAGCGTCGCTCATGATCACACTGCGCTCCAACACATGTGAGAGCTCGCGCATGTTTCCTGGCCACTGATAGGCGCTAAGTTTGTCTAGGGCACAGCTGTTTAAGGATTTTACAGGCAGCTGGTAACGCTGGCAGTGGATGCGAATAAAATGATCGGCAAGGCTGGCGAGCTCGTCACTGCGTTGGCGCAGCGGCGGCAAAGTAAGGACCAAGGTATTGAGTCGGTACAGTAGGTCTTGGCGAAAATCACCGTCGGCAATAGCCGCTTGTAAATCCGCATTAGTGGCAGAGATCACCCGCGCATCGCTGTGCAAGGTGGTGGAGCTGCCAAGCACTTCGTATTCGCCACTTTCTAATACCCGTAATAACTTCGCTTGCAGCGCCAGGGGCAAGGTGCCTATTTCATCTAAAAACAAAGTGCCCGATTGCGCTAGGGTAAAGCGCCCGGTACGCGCTTCTTTGGCATCGGTGAACGCGCCTTTACTGTGGCCGAATAACTCACTTTCGAAGAGGTTCTCCGGGATAGCGGCCATATTGACGCTGACAAAGGGCGCATCGGCTTTATCGCTATGCTGGTGGATGAGCTTAGCCAGCATACTTTTACCGGTGCCATTCTCACCGGTAATGAGTACATTGGCGTTGGTTGCAGCAATACGCTTGGCGTTTTCAATCAAGGTTTGCGTCTTTTTTGAAAAGGCCAGAAAGCGGTCATTGGCATCGCTATTGTCATGAGGCAAATGCTTGCGCACAGCATTCACTAAACGGCGGTTTTGCCAGGGTTTTTCAACAAAATCACAAGCTCCTAATTGCATTGCTTTGACGGCTAATTCGACATTGGCATAGGCGGTGATCACCACCACCGCGATGCGCCGAGAACATTGCCGTAAGCTATCGAGAAAGGCCAAGCCTTCTTTGCCAGAGGTGGTGTCCTTGGTGAAATTCATGTCCAGTAAGACTAAATCAACCTGATGGCGGTTAAGCTGGCTGAGTGCAGCTGTGGGAGAGTCAGCCTCTATGCAGTGGTGATTATCACTCTCAAGCGCAATGCGGGCGCTTAGGCGCACATCGCTCTGATCGTCAATTATAAGTATACGTGCCATGTACAGGGTATTCCTAATAACTAAGGGGCGCAGGGCCCCCTGATTCTTTATTGTTGTTTTAATGCCGCCATGGGCTTGTCATGTATTAGTTGTCGCATGGGCCAGATGACCGAAGCCAGTGCGAAAACGATAATTGCAGCGCTGACGAAAAGCAACCACAGTGGATTGAGAGACAGCCACAGCATCACCGACTGTTGAAATAGGACGTAACCGCCCAAGGATACTCCCAGGGCCAATAAAAATGCAGCAACCAACGGCATAATAGTATCCTTAATAAGTTGACGATATAACAATTTACGTTTGGCACCTAAGGCCATGCGCATACCCAGTTCATAGCGACGTAATCTGAGGTTATAACTGAGCACCCCATAAATACCGATACCGGCGAGCAACAGGGTAAATATGCCCAGTGCAGTGCACAGCATCAAGGTCACTTTGTCTAAATGGGTGATGGCTGCGTATTGCTCCTCTAAAGACTTAAAAGTCCATATGCCGGCACGGTTACTGACCTGCTGCATGGCTTGAAATACTGTTTCTCTTTGCAGCTGCTGGCCAGGTTGCATCTCTATCATGATGGCAAAGCCATAAGGCTGAGCAGGCCACCATAAATGCCGTCCTAGGTCCTCATCATAGAACTTGGGGTGGTTAAAGTTTTCGGTGATGCCAACCACTTCTACTGGGTTGTCAGGGTCGAAGCTGTAAAACTTCTCGCCAATCAGTGAGCCTTCCGGCTTAAGCAAATCATTCACCGCTTTGGTGACCAAGAACTCATGCTTTTCGCCGCGAATAGCCGCCTCACTAAAATTACGGCCCTCAATAATTTTCAGCCCGGTAAATTCGAAGTAATCTTGGCCAACCCAAGTTTGCGGGATGAAAATAGAGCCTTTGCCAGACATATCGGTAATGGTGCTGGCGCGTTTGCCTCTATCAACTGGGCTTTGCCCGTGTGCAACCGCTTTGACTCCGGGAATTTGCTCTGCGGCGTGAAGGAATTTTTGTAAATCATCGTAGCGTTTACTGAGCTCATCCCGATTTTTTTCGATAAACGCCATCACCTGGTAAATGTTATCGACTCGGCTACCCAGTGGCCGCTGCAATGTTTCCACACTTTTGTGCAGCACCATGGTCGCCGTTATCACTAAACTGGTGGCGAGGAACAGCTGAATAGCAATCATCCATTTTACGGTGCGCATGCTGACTTGGCTGACCGCGCCTTTGCCAGAGGACTGTACATGTGAGCGTAACTGCTTAAAGTTAATTAGACGACTGGTGATCCATGCAAAGAGCAAGGCCAATAAGATGCAGAGAATCAGTGCGCTGGAAACCACGGTAATATCAATGCCGACGGTGTGAACCAGTGGCAAATGCCCGCTGCTCACCCACTTAAAGAGCTTCACGCCCCAGGCGGCGATAAATAAGGCGATGGTTACGGCGAAGGCCATAAGCACGAAGGTTTCACTTAAAATACTGGCAAAGAGGGTTTTACGTTTAGCCCCTAACACCGCTTGCAATGCCAGCGTTTTATGTTTGGCCACGGCGCGGGCAATAAATAGATTGCTGACATTTAACAGCGCAATAAGCACTAACCCTGTGACCCCGGCAAGGAGCATAATCGCCAAATCGTCGTTGTCACCCAACTCGGCTTGGCGAAAGGGAGTGACAATGGGTTTGAGGTCATCCAGTTCATCAAACTCCTCTTTCCACTGCGCTTTAATTTCCTGAATACTTTGGTAAAGCTCGGCTTCAGTTGACGCTTTGGTGGCCCCGGGTTTAAGCACGCCCACTAGTTTCATACCCCGAAATAGGTTCCACCAAGCGCTTGGGTTGTCATCGTTAAAATAGCGCGCATCGGCGCTAAATTTGAACCACAGCTGATTGTCACCCCGGTTGAACATATAGGGATCTTGGTAGTTTTTGGCAACCACACCGACAATGCGATAGTGCTTATCTAGCTTCACCAAGGTTTTGCCAATCACGTTGTCATCGCCGCCGTAATAACGTTGCCAAAAGTCATAAGAGATCAGCACTTCATCCAGCGGCTCCTGCACACGCTGTTGTCGACTCATATGCTGTCCTAATGCTAAAGGCACACGAAATAGCTCAAAGTAGCCGTCACTGGCATAGGTGATGGCGATACGTGGCTCCCCGGGCAGGTTACTGATGACATCTTCACCGGAGTTCACTAAGGCCTGGCGGCTAAAGGAGGTTTGTGTTTCATACCAATGCAGCACCGATTGAAAACTTTGAAACCCCGGGCTGTTGTAATCCGGGTAGATATTGTCTTGCTCAACAATGACTAAACGTGATTCTTGTTCAACATTGAGGGGCGCCACAAAATAGCTACTGAATAAGCTCATCACCACGAAAAAACACGCCAGAGTGATGGCTAAGGTTGCGACTACCGCAGCAACAAAACCGGGCGTTTGGCGCAGCGACAGCAGAGCCATATGTAAATGCATGCGTAAGCGGGTCATCATACGGCCTCCAGCTCGGTATTGGCCTCACTGCTCAGGCCTGCATCACGGTGCATCATTTCGCCATCGAGTAATTTGATTTGTTTTTTGGCGTAACCGGCATAGCGGGGGTCGTGGGTGACCATGCATATGGTGGTGCCTTGTTGGTTTAGCTCGCTCAACAAAGCCATTACCGCATCGCCATTTTTAGAATCGAGGTTGCCGGTTGGCTCATCGACCAGCAAGATACTGGGTGTGCCCGCCAGCGCCCGAGCGATGGCGACACGCTGCTGCTGACCACCGCTGAGTTGGTTTGGGCGATGCCCGGCGCGGTGGCTGATCTCCACTTGGGCGAGCGCGTGCTCCACACGTTGGCGTATTTCATCTTTACTTAAGGCCGGCTCGCGGTACTGCAAGGGTAAGGCTACATTGGCAAAGACACTCAGCTCATCAATAAGGTTAAACGATTGAAAAATGAACCCTATATGCAAGTTTCTTAGTTCGGCTTGGGTATCCATATCGAGGCTTTGGGTATCCACGCCCTCAATGTAATAGCGGCCAGCGCTAATATCATCGAGCAGCCCCATTAGACTCAATAGGGTGGATTTGCCACAGCCAGAAGGGCCACTGATGGCAACATAATCGCCTTTATAGATTTTGAGGTCGATATTGCGTAGCGCATGGGTTTCGACATCGTCGCTGGTGTATACCTTCGACACTTGTTGTAATTCAATGATTGGCTTGGTTTGCATAATGACATCCTGTTAATGGGAAACGGTTGTTAGTTTTTGTAAGTGCATGTATTCGCCCATATCCGAAATCACAACTTGGGTGCCAGCGGGCAACGCGCTGCGCAGCTCAATGCTGTCTCCTGCGAGTTTACCAAACTCCAGCTCGGCTTGGACTAATTGATTTGCGGCGGGGTCGACGATAAAAAATGGGCGCCTTTGCTCGGCATAGACATAACTGGGGCGGCGCAAGTGCCGAGCATGCTCTAAGGTATTGGTGATGATCTCGCCTTCGATGGTCAACGCCGGGCGGGCGTTGCTAGGTAAGTCTGCTGCCAGCTCCAGTTCGATGGCAACGCGGCCGTCACGGACAATAGGGTCGATGCGGCTGACCTGTGCTGCCACTGTATCCGTAAAGGTATCGATGATCGCCTGCTGGCCGACCACGATCTGACTGGCATCGCGCTCGTTGACCAGCAAATCGGCTAGCAATTCATGTTCGCTGCCAACCACGGCCAGCGGTGCGCCCACTTGAACCGATTGACCTTGTTCGACATGCAGTTGTTGCAGCATGCCATTGATGCCGGCACGCACCTGCAACTTGTCGACATCGGCTTGGGCACTGGCAAAGGCTAAACTAAACTCCTCAACCAATTCACTTTCAACATCTAAACGCTTTTGATGTAAAGCCTGCATCTGCTGCATTTGTTGTTCGCTCAACGCCACCCGCTCACTCAGCTGCGCAACGCGTAGCTGCGAACGCTTATGATCAAGCATCGAGACGATGCCCTCGGCTATGAGTTGACCTTCAGCTTGGGCGCGTAGTTTGGCTCCGGCGAGCTCGCTTTTTAGCAAGGTGAGATTACCTTGGGCAGTGAGTTGCTCGCTTTGCTGGGAAAGCTTTAATGCCTCAAAGTTGGCTCGTTGTCGTGCTAAAGCAAGACGGGCTCGGTTTAATTGCTGCTCCAAGCTCGGGTTGCTAAGGCGTAAAATAATATCGTCTTTGGTGACGCGTGCGCCGGGGCGTAATACCACCTGCTCAACTTGGGCTTGGTGGTTGGCGGTTAAAAACCGCGTGTATTTAGAGCGCAGTTCGCCATACCCCGATACCTGGGTATTGAGAGGGCCTTGCTGCACGGTGGCAAGCGTCAGGGCATTGAGATCAATACGTTGGCTGCGCCATGAAAAGCCGATACTCGCCGTTATAATGATCAGAACAGCCAAGGCTGCCCCATAGATTAAAGGCCGGCGCGAGGAGGTTTTGTTTTTCGCTAAGCTGTGTTTGATGTCCATAGATGACAACAGGTTAATGAATTCGATACCTAGCCTTTAGCGAAAGCCATGCCAGTTTCTAACGCTATGAAATATATAAGTATTTTATTTATGTGGCACTGATTTTTCCCACCGGTGGGAGAGCGCAATAGTAAAAGTGGGAATAGAGTGACTCATCAAAGGGAGCGAGTGAGCGGCTTTAGCCTCGTGCAGCCGCTGCACCGTAATATACTGGTTATTCAGTTAGCTATGTCGATATATTAGGTTACGACCAAGGGCACCATGCTCATAATGGTCAGAACGCACAAGGTGGCGTAAAAGGTGCGTGTACGCTTTTCGGTCGTCAGTAGGGCCGCAGCCTTTTTACCGAGCCACACCCAACAAAGATTAGCGAACAGCCCGACGATGATAAATATGGTGATAATACACGCGACTGACAGCCAATAGTGAGTGCTTTGGCTAAAGCCTGCAATGACGGTCATACTGGCAGTCCAGGACTTGATATTTACACATTGGAATAACGCCGCCTGGGTTACAGAAAATGGACTGCTATTGTTAGGTGTGTGGCCTATCTCTTGGTGACGCAGCATTGCCAAAGCCAGCCAGAGCATATACCCCAGCCCTAGATATTTTAGTGTGGCAGCCAGTATGGGGCTTGTTGTTAGGATGGAACTGAAACCGCTGGCGCATACTAGCAGCATGACACTCAGACCCAAGCGAATGCCTATTAAATGTGACACGGTTTTACGTATCCCAAACTGGGCGCCAGAGCCGGCGAGCAACAGGTTATTGGGTCCTGGCGTGATAGCAACAAAAAGCGTAAATAGGGCTAAAGAAAACATAACGGTTAAGGTCATAGCGGCTCCTGTATGGGTGAACGAGCCTATGCTAATCAATTTTTTACGCAAAGAGAGAGCATTGATGCGTCACCATGACATTTAAACTATTCACTTTAACGCAGCCCTCACATATTCTTGTTAGTTAATAAAAGTGTCTGGGTAACATTGGAGGCAGGGTGCTCCCGCAATTGCATGGGCGCAAGGGCCCAAAATATAAAGCGTTGGCTGAAGCCTACGCGGATATGATTGATAACGGTGAAATCAAAGCGGGAACTAAGCTTCCCTCACAGCGTATCCTTTCTTACCAATTAGGGGTTACCGTAGGCACGGTCACGCGTGCTTATCAGGAGCTGTCTTTATTAGGCAAAACGTTGTCAGTCGTGGGCAGCGGTACTTATGTTAAGGAAGCACATAGTGCTGATAGCTATTACCATCCCCTTAATTCTCAGCAGGGCATTGATCTGTCGCTGTGCCGACCACTGATCGTCAGTCAACAGCAGCACCTACATAACGCTTTGCAGCAGATGCTGGGACAACCACAAGCACAATCAGCCATCTTGGATTATTTCAGTGCCGATGGTTTGTGCGGCCACAGTGATACCTTGCGACAGTGGCTTAATCAGCGTTGGCATAGCAAGTTAACGCCAGAGCGGGTGCAATGGACATATGGCGGCCAGCATGGTTTAAGCGTTATCCTCCAAGCTTTGACTCGCAGTGGCGATACGGTGCTCACTGAGGGGTTATGCTATGGAGAGTTTATTCATAGTTGTGCGCAACTAGAGCGCCGTCTTCAGCCCGTGGCGATAGACGAGCAGGGCTTGGTAGCAGAGGATTTATTACTGCAATGTCAGCGTCATCGGCCACGATTACTATACCTTACTGCTAATGTTCAAAACCCAACGGCGGTGCAACTTAGTGCGCAACGTCGTCTGGAAATAATTGATATTTGCCGGCGCTTTGATGTATTGATCATTGAAGATGGCGTGATGTACTGCCCACCTGAACAGCGGCAGCTGCCGCTCGCTAGCATAGCGCCTGATATTACTGTTTATGTTGGCAGCTTCTCTAAATACTTTGCCGGTGGTGTTCGTGTCGGCTATTTAGTGTTGCCAGCTAATTTACGGGTGCCGCTATTAAAAGCACTTCGCTCCACGTGTATGCATGTCAGTCCGATACTTATCGATCTTATTTGCCGCTGGCTATGTAGCGGTGCCATGGAGGAAGTTGATAACCACATTGCTATGGAACTGCGGGCTCGCTACCGGATTCTAACGCAACATCTAGAGCGCCCTGCAGATCATGTTATCCAGGGCTTCAATTATTGGTTAACACTACCGCCACAGCATCAAGCCGAGCAGGTTACTAAACAATTATATGAGCTCGGAGTGAGGGTACGCTCGGGACAACAGTTTTGCGTTGGCGGTTATGGCCAGGCTAACGCCATTCGACTTTCGCTGACCGGGCCAAAAACCCGCGATGAGTTGCGTGCAGGGTTAGAAATCGTACGTTCCTGTGTGCGTTAGCCGCACAATGAGAGTTCGGTAGATATGACGCGCGAAATCCATGCGCTTTAGGGTGGGAGTATGCTGAGTGCGATAAACTGTAAACCCCCTTTACGTTATCTAAGGGCGAAGAAGGGAGATTCGCTGAGCAAGTAGCCTTCGCCCGTTGCTCAGGGCCCAAATAGTATTCATATGTTTATATTGCTAAGCCTATAGCGTCGATACCTTCATTGGTCAGCTCTTCCTCAATCTGCTAACAATGATGGTAGAACAAACATGATACTGATTGCGGTAAGTAAACAACTCAGTTGGCCGGCGGGGAGTTTTACGAGTAAACGGAAACGTGAAATTTACTCTTCAAAGAGGTATCCAGGTGTCTATGAGTTACAAGGAGTTCCTGGTCGAACAAAGATCCTGATTCATGCAGGTAATTACCATGAAAACACCGAGGGCTGTTTAATGCCTGGTAAATCATGGGGAGTTCAAGCTGACAAACACTATTATGTAGGTAATAGTAGAAAAGCACTGAGTAAGATCTTTTCTGCAATTTCACAGTCAGAGCAAATAAACGTTATTATCACTAATGAGTTCGATAGGTAGGAATTGCAATGAGGAAAATTATTTTTTTAGTGTTTTCAATTTTTTCTTTATCAGCTCATGCAACATCATTGAAAAATGAAAATAATCTTTCGTGGCTACTAAACAACTACGACAAGGTTGAAGAAACAGTATCCAGAGATAAGTCTTATGAGCTTATTCCTGTTACAAATACTTTAGTTGAGATTTGGTACCACAGAGATGGAGCAACAACAGCTGAAGTATCAATTCCAATAATAATGGCTCTTATCCATCACCCTGATATTATGCTGCCTATGTTGGCTGACAATCCCGACTCATTTGATCGCTGGCTTTCTCAGTTTAATGGGATTGTATTCATGGATTTCTCAGGTGAGAGCTTTGATGAATTAACGTCATTAAAAGTGCAATTAGCTGAGTCAATGTCCTCTTTTTCACAGAGAAGCGATAACCAGCTTAAGCCATTCGTCAATAAACTTCTTAAACAGCTCGAAGTAACCGAAGTCAGAACAGTTAATTAGTGCTTAATCAAATCAGGGAGCTAGAGTGTGGAGTGATACTATTACTCAACATACAGGCTCCTTAGGACTGTTGATAAACTACAAAAAATCAGTTGTTTTCTATTTACTCTTCAGGTTTCTTTATCAGAATAGTACTAACTCGGGGTCAAAAAAGACGGTTGACCTGTTCAGCCGCAGCAAACCATTTAACGCTATTGGGCCTTCTCCAATAAAATAGTTAAAAAGAACACTCAGGCTGCATCGGCAGCCAGTTCATTCCAAAGAAGAAAGCCTCCAATTTGCCCGTTCACATCGTTAGAGTAATTTCATTTTCAGTATAGAAATGGAGAGGCTTTTTGGGCGATTTCAACGCTGAGCGCTCTTGGTGCCTTCTAAATTGAAAGCCTTAGCGGGCAGTTGTGCTGTTTTAAAGAAGAAAAAGGAGCCAATGCTCCTTTTTAGTGTAATACCTAGTTTAATAACAGCTCATGCAATACTTTGAGCTCATCGGCATTTAATAAAGAGAGCCAGAGCTCACTATTGAAGCTCAAGTTATACCATTTCTGGTTCCAACCGCCATGGCACCCGTAAGGAATCAGCTTGATGTTGGTGCGATCAAAGTCCAAGCACTTACTGGTTGAGGCGTTTTTAATAACCCAAGGGTTGGTTGCATTAAATAGCCACTGTTGGGCGGTATTGCTGGTTGAGCATGATGTTAGATTGATACCACTACCCACCTGCTCGGCGCATAGCCAAGGCGTGGCGACTGGATGCAGGCGACCTAAATCATCAAAGACCCATTGCGTGCGTTGGCCTTGATTATCGTCAGTGCGGGCAACTAACTGCACATTGCTTCCTGCGTTACCATCGTGACTAAAAAAGTAGTTATTACCATGTATCTCACTGCCTGATAATGTCAGATCACGGCTATCGCTCAACCCTTCGGCTAACAAGTGCGTCAGCACGCGTTGCTTGAAGGTCGATGCGTCTAACCCTTGAGCTTGGGCATGGGCAATGAGCGCGCGCAGGCCTTGCACCGCTGCTTCCAAGTTATGAATACGTGTTAACTTGGCACGGCTAGACTCACTCAAATTAGGTAATAGCTCCGTTAGTTCATAGCTTGCCACTTTATAGGCAACACTGGCAGGTAAGAAGCCTGAATCCTCGCTTAGCGCCTGTAGCTCGGCCTCGATTTCTTCGAACTCGCGATCTTTCAATTGCTTAAAGCCGTGTTCTTGACCAACTTGGGCAACGACCGGTAATTCAGGAATAAGCCCGTTGAACTGAGTGCGGGTGAGTTCTACATCAGTGCCATCTCTGCGGCAAGTGAGCACCGCTTGGGTGGGCTTAAATTGCGCTTCTAAATTAAAGTGCAACTGGTTGATGGAATTACTCGCATGGCGTGTTGCTGATACTTTGATCTGCCGCTGCTCACCGGCCGCATTACTGACACTCACCCAGCATTGATCGTCGCTAGCACTCAAATCGGGCGCTGGTAAATCGTATATATTACCGTAATTGCCATGAAACACTGGGTAGATGAGAGCGTTATTGCCATCGGGATCGTATCCCCCAAGAATTGTCGCCACCGGGACTCCTACCTTTACAGGCGCTGGATGTGAGGAAATGTGCTGTGTGTAAGTGCCGCTGTCACTATCCCATTTTTTATAGCCAGACTCGTAGCTAGCATCCGGTACAGGGAAGCCAGCGACATTATTTTGAATAATACGAGCCGTAAAGCCGGTGTAATAGGTATACACAGAGAAAGGCGAATTCTCCCACCCGCCAGACATGGCGTCTTTATGAAAGCCAAAAGTATTATCGCTGTTAATAGTCGTGATATTGGCACGCATACGTTTGCGATGAGCTATCCATCCCCAGCCACTGTCACTGTGATGCACAGCCCAGCGTCCATCGGTGGTCAGTCCTTGCCCAGGGTAGTGGCCCAAGCCATAAGCGTGGCCCCATTCATGGCTGGCCTCATTGCCCCATGAGGAAACAAGAGTGCCAATTCCGTTACCGCCACTTAAGCCGTGTTTGATACGTCCGTTAGTGTATTGCCCCCATGCGTGATGATTGGTGATTTGCTTGAACACATGGCTGTAGCGTTGGTTCATGCTGTTGCTGGTATAGCCATAATCGGCCATATTTATGCCCACGCTGACTTGAGATTTTGCAACATCGCCACGCATATCACCGGAGTAAATGCCGCCCTCAACAGCACTCGACACATCACGCTCTTTGTCGTAAATGGTTCCATCGCGAATGATCACTTTATCCAGTTCTTGGCCATCGTAGCTAGCGAGCACGAGACTGGAGATAGGCAGCGTTTGAAAATAGTCGGTGGCAGCAGAAACAGGATCGCGCAGTGTCCAATGACCATTGCTTTCATCGTAGTATGTCAGCATTCCCAAGCGAATACTTTTAAATACCATATGCGAAGCATCGGCGATATCAATACTGTCCGCGCTCAGAGTGCCTGAAGCTTGCCCGGAGGAGAACTCAATAGAGAGTCCATTTCTAACATGCTGCCAAGGTAAAATGGCCCACCAAGCATTAGTGGAGTAGGCGACACCGTCACCGCCTTGAAAATCAGCGCGAGGCAAGGTGTTGGGGTGATTCAAATCAAGGTCTAAAACGGCTTGACCATCTAAGGCTATTTTGGCGCTGACACCGTCAATGTTTTCGCTATCATGTGGTAAAAAAAGTATCAAAGCCTCACGCTGAGCAACCAAACTCGGCATGTACCGAGACAGTGTTTCATCACTGCTGTTGCGCTGATAATTATTGTTAGGTGCGACTGCATGTGACTGCACAAATTGAATTTCTGCTGCCAGCTCACCACTTAGATCATCCCGAAGCTGGCGAGGCTGGTAACTGTAATCGCGAGCATAGAAATCGATAACATCGCGGCTTAGGTAGGTATTGTGATCTTCAATTGCTATCTCGCCGCTAAACAGCCATTGCTGCTCGTCAGAGGCCACTTTTACTTCGATGTTAAACACCCCTGGGTGGGGTGGTTTGCCCGTCACCGTATGATGTTGTGGGTCATAGCTTAGCCAAGAGGGGATGTTTAGCACTTCATAGCTGAAGTCGCCACTGGGTAGTGCGTAGTTTACCTGTGCGTAATACGCCGCTGTCGTAATGCCCGAAGGTAAGTTTAAGGGTTTGTTGATTGTATCGGCTTTCGCTTTTACCTGCAGCTCACCGCGATACAGATAAACTTTGCCATCGCCGGTGACGCGAATCGCAACAGGGCTATTGCCCGCACTTAATGGCACACCAGATAACACCTGCGTTTGCGCATTAAAATTAAGCCACCCCGGCGCTTGCTCAAGCTCATAGCTGTACTGCGCTGATGGCAGTTGAAAATCAACGGTATGACTGTAAGCCTGCCCTTCATCAGCCATGGGTAGCGCAAGCGGTTTGTTAAGCACTGTGGTTGTTCCAGAGACATCTACTTCCCCGTATAGACGCCATGCCTGTAGGCCATTGCTGGCGTAGATAACCACATCTTGACTGCTACTATTGCTAACAACCCCGGACAGACGCAACGAGGCGGGATCGAACGATGCCCAAGAAGGCAGTGTTTTTGCTGTATAAGTGTAATCACCCTCAGGCAAAGAAGCTGAAATGGTATGCTCATAATCTGCTCCCACCGAGGCAGAGGGCAGAGTCAGTGCCACCGATTGAGCTTCAGTCACTTGAATCACGCCCTTGAACGAGAAGGTCTGTTCATTTTGATACGCATTAAGAGCAAATACATAAACGCCCGCAGAGGTCGGCGTGCCAGACAAGCGCTGCTCTGAGGTGTTAAATTGCAACCATTGCGGCTTGCTCGTGACCTGGTAGTCATAGTTTCCAGCAGGTAACGCAAGATCTAAGAGGTGTGAGTAAGGTTCATTTTTGATGCCGTTAGCAAGGGTAATAATGGTGGCTGCGTTATCGCCATGAGGTTGAATTGGGATAACCCCTGAAAGACGCCAAATATGGGCGTGGTCGGTGGCATCGATAACAACGTTATACAGGCCTTCATTGCGCGGAACGCCTTTGAAAGTAAGTGTTTGCTCAGAAAAAGATAGCCAATTTGGTAGCGTCTCGGCACTAAATGTATAGTCGCTTTGGGGTAAATCAAAGGTCAGCTGTTGCTCATAAGTCGCGCCGATTAAACCACTGGCAAACGCCATTGGCTTAGCGATTAGAGTGCGAACTGGCAAGGTCGTTTCAAATCGCCACGTAGCCTGGGTGCCCTCTGCGACAATCACGAATTGAGCCAGTTCGTTGCTAGAAGCCGTGCCACTGAGCGTAAGTGTTTGCGTATCGAAACTTAACCAGTCAGGCAATTGCTCTGCACTATAAGTGTATTGCCCCTCGGGTAAATCTAACGTGAGCTGATAGGAATACGGCTCATTAGTCATGGCTCCTGCCAAATTCAAAGTCTCAGTGTTAACAGGCTGAGCAGCTTGCACTTGTAGATAACCACTGAAGCGCCAACGGTTGTCATCGGCACTCACATTTATCACTACCTGTTCTTTGCTAGCGGCTTGTGGCGTGCCCGAGAGCACCTTAGTGGCCTCGTTAAACGTGGCCCAGCTGGGCAAGGATTCCACTTCATATTGATACACAGCGTCAGGTAATTGGAAGGCGATTTTTTGCGTATATTGGACCCCGACTTGGGCGTCATTGAGGCGCAATGATTTTTCTATTATTGCCGTATTATTACCGCCTTGCTCGGTATTTTCCTCTGGTGGAGGAGTTGGTTCTGCGCTGAGCTCACTATCGCCACTGCCACCGCCACAGCCCGCAAGTGTTATTAAAGCAAGGACAAAGAATGTTGTTTTAATTGTTATGTTCACAACTTAATCCAATTCAAAGTTCCAAAAAAAGGAAATGTATTGAATAGAGTTATGACTCTATAGTCAAAAGGTTTTACCTTTTTTGCAATAAACCAATACTAAAGTATATGCTTAACAAGCAGTTATTTTACAACTACTTACTACTTTTTGGTTGAAAAAAGGGCAGCGCTGATTCGTTAATAAGTGGTGAGTTGCTGAGCGTTTTATAGTGAAGTGAGCGTGTATAGGTAACAAAGTGTTTACTTTGCCATTAAAGAAAGGCGCTGAATAAAGTAAGTGTCAAAGGCGGGCTGAGTTGCCCGCACTGGGCGTTATTTTAGTTTAAAAACACCCACAGCCACGCAGATAGCACCGCCGACCATGCCAATCCATGCCTCTATTGGGGTGTCGCCACTAAAAGTACGGGTTAGCTGAGCCTCTACTGCATCATAGACGTTATAACCCCAGGCAACTAAGGCAACACCGACCACGATTAAAATAATGCCAAGAATTTTGCCATTCATAAATGAACTCCATTGTTATTGATTATTGTTCATTGCAGCGAACAAGCATTCGCTTACTTGATATTCAGTGTATGCAATGCAGATGAATGTGCAATGTATTTAATGTTTTAAATGAACCGTGCTATCTTTTTGTATCTTAACACTTTTCAATTCTTGCACCGCTCATGCCTGAGGGGGTGTCGTTTTTATGATAAGGGACCGTTATTTTCAGCATTAATTTAGACGCTTTGCAGGCCTTCACCCGAGGCTATTTAGCGATATTTTTCACTTGCGTGGCTGTGTTTTACACATTGCGTATCGTGCTCTTAAAGCGCAAACATGGCGAAGAGTTGATTTTTCCTGGGCAAGCCTATTGTGGCGACTGGTGGAATCACATGGCCTTTCGGGTGTTTCGCATCACTATTTGGTTAGTGTGCCTGATCCGCTGGCCTTGGCCGCAAGCGGATAGTTATCTTGGAATTTTGCAACCGCTATATCAAAACAGTACTGTTATTATTATCGGCACGGCATTGATGACAGGCGGTTTTATTAGTGCGGCGCTGATTAACCTAAACCTTAATCGTCACTGGCGCAGTGGTATTGACCGCCAAGGGCCGCAGCTGCTGCAAACCCAGGGGGTTTATAGCATCTCCCGTAACCCTATGTTTGTTGGGGTTGGCATAGCGCAGCTAGGCTTTTTTATGGCTTTGCCTTCGGCGTTTTCACTGTTGTGTCTTATTGTCGGTTGGCTCACTTTGTATCGACAAACCCAAGCTGAAGAGGCGCATTTATGTTCGGTATTCGGTGAGCGTTACCGAACTTATCAACGCCAAGTACGGCGTTGGCTATAAAAAAAGCGGCTCAAGGCCGCTTTCTTTTTATAAGCGCTGATTAAGGGCAACTGATGGTTGCACCTTTATCGGTTTTTTTCTGCAGCCGAATATCGGCAAGGCTGACTATCAACTTGCCCTGCGTCGTAAGCTCAAACGGCACTACGGTGTGGGCAAGTTTGAACCCTTGCTTAGTAAAGCATTGGCTATCAATACTGAGCGCCTGCCAGGTATTAGCGGGCAGAGTACGCAATTGCTCACTGATATCGACTTCGCTGTGGCATGCGCCCGGGGTGTCGCCTTCGCTCTCACAATTCATGATCACCTTTACCGCAGCACTGGGTGCTTGTTCAACCATGACCTGCATGCTCAACACCGCCTCGCTGCCTAGCTTAGCTTGTAAGTCTTCGCGGAAGTAGCTTTCGCTGGCTAGGCGCATGCCCGCGCGAGCGCTGCCATCAAAGCTTAGCTTGCGGGCATCTTCTTGCACTTGTTTATCAATAGTGCGATAGCTCAGTGCCCCCAAGGTGTGAGTATTGGCACTCACAGGGAGCACTTGTTCGCCAGAATAAAGCGCCATCTGCCACGGTTTTTGCACGGTACCAGTAAATAGGGCAACATCGTTCTGTTGTGCGCCCTCGGTGCGAACTTGCTCATTAAGCTCATCGCTTAAGACGTTGTCATCACCATAGCTGAGGCCAAAACCATAAGGTAGCAAGGGCTGATAATCGCTATCACCGCGATTAACAATCTGTGTGGGGGTTTTTGGCCAGGAGTAACTCAACCGACCGCTAAAATCGTATTGCACTTGGTCTTGAGCATCGCGAAACAGCACATCGGCCACCGCCTGGCCTTCTGAGCCCGGCAACCAAGCAGCTACGAAAGCATCAGAGGCGTTGAGCTCGGGGTTGACCCACATAGGTCGGCCACTGATAAACACTGACACGACGGCAATGCCTTGTTGTTTGAGGCGTTTAAGCAGCGCTAGATCGCGCTTATCGCCGCTCTGGTACTCCAGTGTTGCACGGTCGCCATGACCTTCGGCATAGGGATCTTCGCCAAACACCACAATGGCCACATCAGGCTTTTGTTGGTAGCTACCATCAACACTGAGCACGGCTTGCCCACCACCTTGCGTAACTTGGGCTTGGATTCCATCCCAAATAGACGAGCCGCCTGGAAAGTCTTTATTCTCGTTGTTTGTGCCCTGCCAAGTGATGGTCCACCCCCCAGACTGCTTACCGATATTGTCGGCAGCGTCGCCAGCAACGAGCACCCGCTGTTGCCTTTTTAACGGCAGCAACTGGCCTTTGTTCTTTAGTAACACCAGCGATTCCCGTACCGCTTGACGTGCTACCTCGCGGTGCGCTTGCTGGCCAATCAAATCGGTGTTGTTGGCGTATTGGCGTTGAGCTGGGCTAGGCTTGGAAAATAATCCGGCCCGCAGCTTGACCCGAAGGATGCGACGCACCGCATCATCGATCCGGCTGGTGGCAATTTCGCCGCTTTTTACCTGCGCTAAGGTGTTGTTGTACAATGCTTTCCAATCACCGGGCACCATAAAGATATCCAGTCCGGCATTGATTGACTGAGCACAGCTATCGTTACTACAGCCCTTTACTTGGCCGTGACCATTCCAGTCTCCGACAACAAAGCCATCAAAGCCCATCTTTTCTTTTAGTACTTCAGTAAGCAGATACTTACTGCCATGGATTTTTTCGCCATGCCAACTATTAAAAGAGGCCATCACCGATTGCGCCCCGGCGTTTAAACCGCCAACATAGCCGCCAGCATGAATGTTAAAGAGCTGCTCTTCAGAGCTGATATTATCACCCTGGTCGTCGCCGTTAACGGTGCCGCCATCGCCAACAAAGTGCTTTACTGTGCTGATCACTTGGCCTTCACCCAAAAAGCCCTCGCCCGGTTTGCCTTGTAAGCCAGTGACAATCGCATGGGCGTAGTCACGAATTATTTCTGGGTCTTCCGAGTAACCTTCATAGGTGCGGCCCCAGCGATCATCTCGCACTGCCGCTACCGTTGGCGCAAAGACCCAATCGATACCTGTTGCCAGCACCTCTTTGGCGGTGATACGGGCAATCTTTTCTATAAGTTCAGGGTTATTAGCGGCGCCAAGACCAATGTTATGCGGGAACAAGGTCGCACCAATCACATTATTGTGACCATGCACTGCATCGGTTCCCCACATCGTCGGTATGGTGCTGCCATCAAGCGAGTCATCGACAGAGGCTTGATACATTTTTTCAGCGAGCGCAACCCAATCACTGACCTTGGCGTGCTTGTCGTTATTGGGAAAGGCACCGCCTCCATTGAGGTAAGAGCCAAACCCGTAGCGACGCATGTCTTCAACGCTGATGTCGCGGATCTCTGGTTGGATCATCTGCGCGATTTTTTGTTCCAGCGTCATACCCGCCAAAATCTTTTCAACTTGCGCTTCCACATCGTGATGTTCAGCCACGGTGCTTTCGCTCTTCGGCCAGATAGCGTCGTTATTGATTGGTGTAGCGACTGAGCCACTGGTGTGTGGTTGCTCAGAGCAAGCACCGAGTACCAATGCCGCCACGCTGACGGCTAGATATTTTATTTTACCTGTCATTGTTATTTTCCTGATTCGATAACGGCGGGAGTCGCGCCCTTGAGACCATAGTAGGCAATGTACACATAACATAGTGCTGGCAACAGGAATGACCATTGTAGCCCAATCCCATCAGCAAGCATGCCTTGCAGCAACGGAATAATGGCGCCACCGACAATGGCCAAGCATAAAATGCCAGAGCCTTGCGCGGTATGCTTGCCCAAACCATTGAGGGCCAAACTAAAAATAGTGGGGAACATCACTGAATTGCATAAACCAACGGCAAGAATGGCCCACATTGCCAAGTAGCCATCGAAAAACACTGAAATGAGTACCAAGGCAAAGGCACTGACGGCGTTAAAAGCAAGAACTGTGCGACCGGAGATTTTTTGCATCACTAAGGCGCCGATGAAACGTCCCACCATGGCGCCGCCCCAATAATAGGCAATGTATTTCGCCGCTTGCGCCTCATGCATATTGGCGATGTTTTCCTGGTTAAAGAAGTTCACTAAGGTACTGCCAATAGCCACTTCAGCGCCGACATAAACAAAGATGCCAAGTGCGCCTAAGGTCAGGTTACGATGACGCCATGCTGACCCTGATACGGCATCGACTCCCACTGTTTGGCCGCTTAGCTTGGGCAGCGTCAATTTGGCAAAAATACCTGCTAGTAACAGCAGTGCGCCGGCGAGCATAAGATAAGGGACCTGCGTTGCTGAAGCGTCTCCTTTTATGACTTCAGCGCCTTCTGTAAAGATAAGGATTGAGCCAAAAAACGGCGCCACTGTGGTGCCCAATGAGTTGAACGCTTGGGTCATGGTCAGCCTTGCCGGCGCAGTCTCTTGCGGCCCTAACGCGCTGACATAGGGGTTGGCCGCCACCTGTAACACCGTGACACCAGCAGCCAATACGAACAGTGCGATTAAAAATAGGGCATAAACGCCACTGATTGCTGCCGGGTAAAACAACAAACAGCCAACGCAGGCAACAGCCAGGCCTAAGACAATGCCTTTTTGATAGCCGATGCGCCCCACTAAGTTCCCGGCGGGAAGCGAGACGATAAAATAGGCGCTAAAAAAGCAAAACTGCACCAGCATCGCTTGGGTGTAATTAAGCTCGAATGCCCCTTTGAGGTAAGGGATCAAAATATCGTTGAGGCAGGTAATGAACCCCCACATAAAAAACAGTGAGGTCAGTGCAACCAGCGCAAAACGGTAATTGCCGCCGCTGCTCGATGGCTGCGCCTGCGCAGATTCTTGCTGCATGGATAGGGCCACGGTGTTCTCCTATTGATCTTTTTAAGGAAAGCGCTTACATTTAGTTATGAAAGCGCTTACATTTTTATTTGATAATTACAGAAAGCGCGCATGAATTCAAATAAAAACCCAAAAGGGTTGCAAACGGACTGAGTAACACAGATGCCTAAATTGACCTTGCCTACCGAATCCAAGATGTTGCAACGCGACTTTATTTACGGCGTCGCGACGTCCTCGTTTCAAATAGAGGGGGCAAGAGCAGCGCGCTTACCTTGTATTTGGGATACCTTTTGTCGTCATCCGGGTGCCATCGTTGACGGCAGTCATGGCGATGTCGCCTGTGAACATATCGCCCGTTGGCAACAAGATGTCGAGCTCATAGCCAATCTTGGCGTCGATGCGTATCGGCTCTCAATTGCTTGGGGCAGAGTAATGGATGAGTGCGGGCAGCCCAACCAAGAGGGGATCCGTTTTTATCAGAATTTAGTGGCGGCACTCACGGCGCAGGGCATCAAAGTCTTTGTCACCTTATATCACTGGGATCTGCCACAGTATTTAGAAGACCAAGGTGGGTGGCTCAACCGGCAAACGGCTTATGCCTTTGCTGAGTATGCCGATGTTATTTCTCAAGCGCTCGGTGAGCAGGTTTATTCTTATGCAACGTTAAATGAACCGTTTTGCTCTGCGTATCTTGGTTACGAGGTAGGCATTCATGCGCCTGGCAAAAAGGGTCAGCGCTATGGTCGCCAAGCAGCGCACCACCTGCTGCTTGCTCATGGCTTAGCCATGCAGGTACTTAGACGCACGGTCCCAAGCAGTGAGTGCGGTATTGTGCTGAACTTTTCTACTGCCTACGGCGCAAGTAGCAGCGCTGCCGATACACATGCGGCGCAATTGGCCGACCAATATCATAATTTGTGGTACTTACAACCACTGCTAGAGGGCCGTTATCCTGACGTGCTGACACTCTTGCCTGAAGACGTGCGCCCTGAAATTGGCGCCGATGACATGGCTATTATTAGCGCTAAAAACGACTTTATTGGTATCAACTACTACACCCGTGCGGTGTTTGCCAGTGATAGCAAAGGTTGGTTCGTTCAGTGTGAACCCACGAAAACGCCATTAACCGCTATGGGCTGGGAAGTGGTTCCAGAGGCATTTGAGAAATTACTGGTTGATTTACACCAACGCTTTTCTTTGCCGCCACTGTATATCACCGAAAATGGTGCCGCTTTCGATGACCAGATAGTTGATGGCGCAATTTATGATAAGCCACGTATCGATTACTTTAATAGCCACCTTAACGCGGTACACAATGCCATTGAACAAGGTGTCAATATTCGTGGTTACTTTGCATGGTCGTTAATGGACAACTTTGAATGGGCGCTTGGTTACAGTAAACGCTTCGGTATTGTTCATGTGGATTACCACACGCAGCAACGCACCTTGAAAGACAGTGCGCTGGCATATAAAGGCTTGCTTGAGAATAGACTCTAAGCGCGCTTTATATTAGCTTTAGGCCTCAAAGGACAATCTAAAAGAATAAACATGGCAACCATTTACGAAGTTTCAAAAGCAGCGGGCGTGTCTTTGGCCACCGTCTCCAGAGTGATGAACGGCAATGTCCGGGTCAGTGAACGCACCCGGGATAAAGTGCTTAAAGCCATGACCGAATTGGGCTACAAACCCAATGCCATTGCCCAGTCGCTGGCTTCTAATTGCAGCAACAGCGTTGGTTTATTGGTGTCAGCACTGCATGGTTCGTTCTTCGGCGATATGATGAGTACAGTTGAAAATGTGTTGCGAAAAGCAGGCAAGCATGTGGTGATCACCGCCGGCCACAGTGATGAAGAAAAAGAAAAACAGGCCATTGAATTTTTACTCGACCGTCGCTGTGACGCCCTCATTTTACATGCCGAAGCGGTCAGTGATGAGTATTTGCTCGAGCTTGCCAAAGGTGATGCACAAATTATTCTTATTAACCGCAAAATTGATGCTATCAGCGAGCGTTGCTTTTACACCGACAATGAACTGGGCGGTTACCTGGCTACCAAAGCGGCATTGGATGCCGGACATAAGGATATTGCTTATATTAGCGGGCCATTATTCAAAGGCGACGCTAAAGAGCGCTTGGCGGGGCATCAGCGTGCTTTGGCTGAAGCCAATATTGCTTTTAACGATGCGCTATTAGTTGAGGGCGGCTATCACGAAGCGGAGGGCGCACAAGGGCTGGAACAGCTCTACAGAGCAAAGCATAAATTCAGTGCATTGATTTGCGCCAATGATGAGATGGCCTCTGGGGCGATGACCGCAGCCCGTGAGCTTGGTATCGCGATACCCGAGCAACTGTCGATTATTGGTTTCGATAACGTGTTGTTTGCCCGTTACTTGTATCCAAAATTAACCACCATAGACAACCCCATTCGGCTGATGGGTGAGGCGGCCGCGCACTGGGTCTTGGCACATGTGTACCAGCAGCGGGGGGTCGCCGAACCTCGTAATCTGTTTGCGCCTTCTTTGGTTGCGCGCGACTCTTTGGTGAGTGCACCATGATCAAAACCCTGCCTCCGGCGTTATTTTATACGCTTGTTGTTTCTTTGGGAGGCTTTATCTTCGGCTTCGACGCGTCGGTGATCTCCGGCGCGGTTGGCTTTATTGTTGACGATTTCCACTTAAGTAGTTGGGAGCAAGGGTTTGTCGTGAGCTCGCCAACGCTTGGCGGGCTATTAGCCACTTGCTTTGCCGGTGCCATTAGCGACGCCATCGGTCGACGCAAAACCTTGATTGTAATTGCCGCATTGTATTTAGTGTCGGCGCTGGCTTCGGCCTTTGCACAAAGTTATTGGATGCTGATTGCGGCCCGCTTTATTGGCGGCATGGCATTTTGCTCATTGATGGTTGCGCCCATGTATATTGCTGAAATTAGCCTGCCCGAGCATCGCGGTAAGCTGGTGTCGATCAATCAATTGAATATCGTGTTGGGCTTTTCGGTTTCTTATTTTACCAATTACTATTTACTGAACTTAGCCCAATCCGAGGCTGGCTGGGCGCAAAGCCTGGCTATTAATGAGCATTTGTGGCGCTGGATGCTCGGGTTGGAAATCGCCCCAGCATTGTGTTGGTTGCTGTTGTTGTTCTTTATTCCTCGCAGCCCACGTTGGCTACTGATGCGTCAACAGCATAAAGAGGCGCAAAGCGTTGCCGCTCGCCTGTTCAGTGGGCAACGTATTGATGAGCAACTACGCAGTATGCGAGCCTCATTGCAGCATAAAGTAGCGCCGCTATCGCAACGTATTCGTTTGTTAGCCGGGCGGCGTGTGCGTTTTGTGTTATTGATTGGCCTGCTGGTGGCTGTGGCTCAGCAGATCACCGGCATCAATGTTATTTTCTTTTATGCCCCCACTATTTTTGAGCAAAGTGGCGTCGGCACCAATGCGGCCTTTGCCCAAGCACTGTGGATAGGCTTAGTGAATGTTGTGTTTACGGTGGTCGCCATGCTGTGCATCGATCGTTTTGGCCGACGTCCACTACTGCTCTTGGGGTTGGGCGGCATTATCGTCAGCATGGCCTTGTGTAGTTGGGGTTTCAAACAAGCCAGCTACCATATTGACGATACCAAGCTGCGCGCACTACAACAGCAACTACCGGCCACTGTGGTCAGTCAGTTAAGTCCTATGCGGGCTCATATTTACAGCGATGATGTTACCTTTAAAGCAGCGTTGACTCAGCATTTAGGGGTCCAAGATGCGCGCAAACATGAAAGTGTGATCCTCAGTGAAGCGATCACCATGAATGCCACCTTGGTACTGTTGGGGATCACCCTCTTTGTGGCGTCATTTGCGTTATCTCTTGGGCCGGTGATGTGGGTGATGTTTGCGGAGATTTTCCCGAATACTGTGCGGGCGATCGCCATATCTGCGGTCACTGTAGTGAATAACGCAGTGAGTTTTGCGGTGCAGCTTGTGTTCCCCTGGGAGCTTAGCCAATTCGGGGCAGCGGCGACTTTTGCCATTTACGGTATTTTTGCATTGATTGCATTAGCGCTGGTATGGCGTTATCTACCAGAGACCAAGGGCAAGTCGTTAGAGCAGTTAGAGCTGAGCTTGCGCAGCTAAGTGTACGACGCCACCACCAATACCCGCGCGGTAAATTCAAAGCCGCGTTAGTGTAGAGCAATTTGGAACAAAACCCTTATCAAAATTATCGATTAATCTAATCTGTTTTTCTCGCTCCAATAGATTGGAAAACTGGTCTATATTTACTCTCGATTAACAACCCTCCCATTAGGAGCGAAGATTATGCGCAACAAAGCAATTCCTTTGGCGACTGCCATTGCCATGGCAGTGTCATCAGTCGTATCTATGCAGGCTTATGCCAGCGAGCCGAAATCAAATCAGTTTTGGTGGCCTGAGCAGCTTGATTTAAGCCCCCTTCGAGCTCATGGCGTGGAGTCACACCCTTATGGTGAAGAATTTGACTACGCTAAGGGCTTTGAAAGCCTCGACCTTGATGCTGTTAAAGCCGATATTCGTGCGGTACTAACAGACTCGCAAGATTGGTGGCCAGCAGATTATGGTCACTATGGACCTTTCTTCATTCGTATGGCCTGGCACGCAGCTGGAACCTACCGTGTATTTGATGGTCGCGGTGGCGCAGGTGGCGGGCAGCAGCGTTTTGACCCACTCAACAGCTGGCCAGATAACGCCAACTTGGATAAAGCGCGTCGCTTATTGTGGCCGATTAAACAAAAATACGGTCGCAATATCTCTTGGGCTGATTTAATGGCCCTGACCGGAAATGTTGCCCTAGAAGATATGGGCTTTAAAACCTTTGGTTATGCCGGTGGTCGTGAAGATGACTGGGAGCCAGATTTGGTTTACTGGGGCCCAGAGGGCAAAATGCTGACCGACGAGCGCCGTGACAAAAAAGGTAAGCTCAAAGGCCCACTTGCTGCTGTTGAAATGGGGCTGATTTATGTGAACCCTGAAGGTCCGCATGGCAAACCCGATCCCTTGCTCGCAGCGCGCGACATTCGTATGTCCTTTGGTCGTATGGCGATGAACGATGAGGAAATTGTGGCGCTTATTGCCGGTGGTCACACCTTTGGTAAAGCTCACGGTGCGAAAAAACCTGATTGCGTGGGCGCAGAGCCAGCAGCGGCTGAGTTAGAAGACCAAGGTTTTGGTTGGAAAAACAAATGTGGCAAAGGCAACGCTGAAGACACTATCACCAGTGGCCTTGAGGGTGCGTGGACAGTGACCCCGACGCAGTGGAGCATGAACTACCTCGATAACTTATTTAATTTCGAGTGGAAGCAAACCAAGAGCCCGGCCGGTGCCACACAGTGGATCCCGACCAATGAGTCGGCGAAGAACTTAGTGCCAGATGCCCATGTTAAAGGTAAACGCCATGCGCCGATTATGTTTACTACCGACATCGCGCTGAAAAAAGACCCTGAGTTTCGCAAAATTGCTGAGCGTTTTCGCGCCAATCCAGATCAATACGAGCTGGCATTCGCAAAAGCTTGGTTTAAGCTAAATCACCGTGACTTAGGTCCGCGTGCTCGTTACCTCGGCGACGAAGTTCCTGAGGAAATCTTAATCTGGCAAGATTATATTCCAGAGGTTGACCATGAGCTGGTCACTGAGCAAGACATCAGTACACTTAAAGAACAGATCCTAGATTCAGGATTGACCGTGCCAGAGCTTGTTCGTGTGGCATGGGCATCAGCGTCTAGCTTCCGTGGCAGCGATATGCGCGGCGGAGCTAATGGTGCACGCCTACGTTTAGCGCCGCAGAAAGATTGGCCGGTGAACAACCCTGAAGAAGTGGCTAAAGTATTAAAGGTACTGGGCGACATTCAGCAAGACTTTAATCGCCAAGGCGGCGACAAACAGGTTTCATTAGCGGACCTTATCGTCTTAGGGGGCGCTGCGGCCATTGAAAAAGCAGCCAAAGACGCGGGCCATGACATTACGGTGCCGTTTAAACCAGGACGTATGGATGCTTCGCCAGAGTACACTGACGTTGAGTCGTTTGCGGTACTTGAGCCAACCGCTGATGCGTTCCGTAACTACTACGACAGTGGTTGGAAATCGCCTACCGGCATGCTGGTTGAGCGCGCTAATCTGTTGAACCTCAGTGTGCCGGAAATGACGGCGCTACTGGGCGGCATGCGTACCTTGGATGCCAACTATAAAGGCATGGATCATGGCGTGTTTACTGACCAACCAGGCACATTAAGCAATGACTTCTTTGTCAACTTGCTGGATATGTCAACGAAATGGAGCAAGTCAGATAAACAGCAAGGTATCTATCAAGGCCACGACCGTCAAAGCGGTGAATTAAAGTGGACGGCGACACCGGTTGATTTGATTTTTGGCTCTAACTCAGAGCTGCGTGCCATCGCTGAAGTGTATGCGTCTAAAGATGCCGAGAAAAAGTTTGTTGAAGACTTTGTGGCCGCTTGGACCAAGGTGATGACAGCGGATCGCTTTGACCTAAAATAAAATTGTGATGTTACCCACCAAGGCCACTGTTGAGTGGCCTTTTTTATGTTTCCCTATATTATGTCGAAAGCACACCAGCCAATTAAGTGTTGAGCACGGTGCAGCAAGAAAAGAAAGAAGTTTACCTCTCGAATATTCAAGGTGTTTTTGAACAGCAACCAAGGAGGTGGAGTTTTGAACAGTTTAGCGAATAAATACTTTTTTACGCTGACTTTATTGTTCAGCCAAGTGAGTTGTGCTGCGAGCTCAACGGAGACGGTACAAAATTGCGTACAGCAAACTCTGGGTTTTGAGGTTGTTAGAACTGATCCAATCAATCATCGTTTTTTTGTTGTGCCTAATACCCAATTTACAGTCGAGTCATTATCGCACTTAGCCCTAGATCAGTGCTTCGATGAAATGAGTTGGCAAGACGATTGGAGCATTAGTGTGTTCTCCAATGCTAAATACGCAGGCTACAAAGACGAAAAAGATATCATTCCTTTGCATGCAGATAACAAGTGGACAAATGCATATTTAGCAGAAATAGACAGTAGCGGTGTTACCCTAACTCCCGCAAAACCTTAACGCTTCGCTATTAACGAGCTGCTTTTAACGATGAGGCAGCTTTTCTTGCTAACACCTCATCTACTAAAGAACGCACCTTTACTGGTTGGCCACTACAAAAAGGCTTTTCCTTCTTTGTTACAGCTGCTAACACTTCACAGCGCGGTGAACGCCGCAAGGCTAGCCTCATAGTAATGACACAGTAGCATCATGGCGACAGTGAGAGAGCACACGCCATGGTGGCTACCTCACCCTAACCAAAGGAGTGTTTATTATGAGTACGATTAATCTTGCCGCCTATTGCAGTGGTGATTTTGGTCCCGGGATCACCAACGAATGCATTGGCGACGCGCAGCAAAGTGGTTTTACCACGCTTATTCTATGGGCCATGCATATTGGCCGCGCGGGTGATTTAAATAACAGTAACTGCCAAGCCGTGCCCGGCCAATCCTGGGGGGAGTTGGTTTTCAATGATGGCAATATCCGCATCACCGATGGCGACATCTTTAACCCTAATAACGACGCCGACATAGCCGCTTGGCCTAGTAAGCTGGCGCAGCTAAAACAGCATGGCTCCAAGGTAGAAAAAATCTTTATTTCTATCGGCGGTTGGGGAGTCTGCGATTTTCAAGCTATTGAGTATATGTTGGAAAATGGCATGCGCGAGCAAATTAAAGCCAACTTTAAAACATTGCGAGCGGCCTTTACGGTCGATGGCGAGTGCCTAATTGATGGTGTTGACTTCGATAATGAAGAGGTGGTGAAAGCAAGCACCATTACTGAGTTTGCCGAAATCCTGTTTGATCTAGGCTATCAGGTTACCTTTTGCCCTTACCAACAACCCTCGTTGTGGCAGGGGTATATGCAAACCTTGTGGGATAAGGGCTACCGCGTTAGTTGGTGGAATCTACAATGTTATTCCGGTGGCCTTGGTAACCTTGAGCGCTTACAACCTTGGCTAGATGCGCTTTCGGCCGTTGTAGGTGAAGGGCAGGGCGGCGGTTACCTGGTCGCTGGCTTGGCGGTAAAAGGGGCCAGCGACTCCAACCCAGAGCTGTGTCCTAGCGCGTTCTGCAAATCCTTCGCGGCAGTGAGTGAGCAGGGTCTTGCCGGTGGCTTTATATGGAAGTATGACGCCGTACTCAGCAATAAAAGCGCCTGTGATGGTGCCATTCCCACGGCTGCCAGTTACAGCAAGTCCATAACGCAAGGCCTGAATAATGACTGCCCGTAGCTATGCGTAGTGACCCAGAAGATTAAAGTTTATATTGGCACACTGGCTGGCCTGACGGTCAGCTTCGTGTCAATAGTAGGAGTTAGAAATAGGGCTTACATATTTCAAGAACAAGGTCTGACCCTCACTATTGTTGCTTGAAAATTAACCTGTGTTGTAACTTTTGGTCGTCCGTTTATATGGAACTGTCAAAACATTTAGATATAAAAAAGCAGCTATTAAGCTGCTTTTCATTCTAACGTTAAATCATGAAAGTCTAAATTCACCATTATCTAGATCTGACGCAAACTCATATATTTTTTGCTTTTCTTCAAATAAAGCGATACGTATATCCAAGCTTTCCATTTCTTCCTTGACTTCACCATATGCATTAACCATTTCATCTTTTTTAGATTTAGGCTTTTCAATTGCGAACAGCATATTGTGTGGTTTTATACTATTTGCTTTTATTAGCCGCTTAATACGATTAATCCATTGCTCTCCATGTTCAATTAAGCTTAAAGGCTTACTTTGGCTGAAAGAAAGAGGTTTGATCGCTTTTGTAACATGGCAATCTTTCGTGACAAATGGCAATTCGACCTGAACATTATAGTCTGCATGCAATTTTTGCTTCGTATAATGAACATTAGAAATATGCTTGCGTAAATCCTGCCGCAAAGCTTTGACCATCTGCTGCTCTCTATATTGCTTAGTAATAAAGTTACGAGCAATATACCTTTCATATAACTCTTGCAGAGCCTCTTGAGGATCTTCATGTAGAAGAGCTCGCATGTCGCTAAAACTAACAATGCCCTCGCGTAACCGAGTCACTTCTTCAATAATTTTAACTTGTTTATGACCAGTGAACCCTGAGCTAATTTCCCTAACTCGAATAAGCTCTTGTTCAAAGTTACTCATAGCACAACGATATATATTGCCTTCCAAGTCATCAAAAAAGTGTGTAATTCGAGCGAAAGATTTTGGAGCAAGCTTGTAGCTTACGTAACCTGTCTTGGGTGCAACGAGAAGAATACCTACGTTCGCGAATTCTTGAGTTTCGCTGAACGGCATAAAACGTACAATCGCATATGTACATAGTTGTTTCATCTCAGCGCCTCCCAAAAATTTGTTGTTCGAAATTGCTCTAATACTACGATGATTTCTTGCTTAATGCTATCCAAAGAGTAGTTTTCTAGCCACTCGTCAGGGATTGAATCGACAGCCTCCGCCAAATGTTCAAAAGCGTTTTCTAGCTGCTCTTCATATTCTGTTTGACCGAATAACTCAAATTGAGTTGCAAACCAAGCTGCACGTCCTACATGAAGTGAAGTATGGTTTTCTAAATTAAAGGAACTGTCGAAAGCCAGGTTATGATCGAGAACAATTAGCTCGTTTGAAACTGGATCAAGAAACAAGTTGGGGTTTCCTCCTAACTCAGTTAGGCACCTATCGTCATTTTTTATCCAAAAGTCAAAAAGGTACAAATCTCTGAGCGTTTTTTGAGAGACACCCCCCAGTTTTGCATAAGGGATATCCTGAATGTTGGGTACGAACTGAGAGGCAAAACACATCCCGCTACCTAAGTCATCGTATCCATATTCAACTAAAGCATCATCAACATATGCCAGCTCAAAATCAGGTATCGGTAGTCCAAAAGCTCGGCAAAGATGCGCAGATATCCATTCTTTTACCAAACCTTTTGATGTTGCCCTAGCTCCTTTAACAATGTACTGATTCCCATCATCCGCAGTGCATAAAAAAGGAGCAGTTTGTCCCTGCTTCATCTGCCTAGTTATTTCTTCGATTAAAATCATTAACGCCTTGCTGCTCAAGTTGGTTAAAGTCTTTGTATTTGTATTATCAACTTAATGCATTAGCCTTATAGAAGAAAGCTAAAGTTCCAAAGATGGATTTGATTCAATTATGCCAAAAACAATGGCTTTTTTACCTGAACTGTCAGATGTGTCTTTTTATATACCACCTGCGGTATGCTCATGCCGCATTGTTAGTAGTTTTGAGCATCGTTTCCTCGCTCTTAACAGCCTAAGCGCAACGTATTTATTTTGATATAAAAGTGCATTTTAACATTCGCCTGGATGAGCAATCAGCTATCAGGCGTTTGCGCCTGCTTTGGTACACATCGCTGTGTCGGTGTTGTTTGAGTTTGCCGCTATATTGCGTTTGCTTAAAAGTTCCGGCTCTGGCAGTGTAAGTTAAGATCTTAATTTAAAGGGAATTAATATTTTGAAGACGTTACTCTGGGCACTATTATGGGTATTTTCTTTCTCTAGTCATGCACAAACACGGTCTGAACAGGGCCACACTCTCAGTGCTAAGCCCGAAATCAAGGTGATCCTTCCCGCTTCCTATAGCAGCGAAAAGACAAAAGACTATCCTGTTATTTACGTATTAGATGGCAAGCTCAACGCGCAGCTTGTGGCAAGCATGCTGGCCCGGTTGGCAGTATCTCAAGGGGAGCGTGAGCATATTGTGGTGGGGATTGAGCCTGCCAATCGGCTGCACGACTTTGCCCCGACAGTCAACACCGACCCGCGAGGACCCGTCGGCGAGGGTGGCGGTGCACCGGCCTTTATTGAATATCTTGAGAGTGAGTTAATACCTGAGGTGAACAGTCAGTACCGAACCAGTGGCTACAACACCCTTGCCGGTCACTCCATTGCAGGGCTGTTTGTAATCCATGCGTTTCATTCACGGCCAACGTTGTTTCAAGCTCATCTCGCTTTTAGTCCGGCGCTGTGGTGGTCAACGAGAGCCACAGCTCAGCGAGCCGAACAATATGTGATTTCTGGAATAACCACCCCGAGCTTTTTATACCTCAACATCGGCAATGAGGCGGGGGAAATGAAAAGTGTGTATAGCGGCTTTACCAATACCATTGCTCGCAATCGCTCTGTTGATTTAATTTTGCAATTAGAAGAGTTTACAGACACCCCCCATGATCTAACTATGACGGCGGGTTTGTATAATGCGCTCACCGGGCTCAATCAATACCAACAAGGGCAGAAAGTACACTAGTGCTTGCTCATCGCTGCTCTCCCGTGCGGTGGGGGCTCGCTCACTGAGCTGATGTCGAGGTAAACATTAAGCTGTGGCATAATACCCCACCTTATTTTATCCAAGGGCGCTGTGGTTGTTTTTTGTTGTTAAGTACCTTGCTTTTCTATCGGGCTGTTTAAGCTGCTTTATGTTACATAGCTATTGGGCTGTGCCGCTCGTTCCCGCTGCCGCTGCAACTGGGTTAATAGGCTCCGTTATTCCCTTTCCAAAACGCTTTGCAGGCCACCCTAATGCCGCTGTGTATGCTGGGAGCTTTGCGGGTATGTGTTCAGCTGAGCTCATTTCGGGTTACTGGCAACTAGCCGTTATCGCCTTTATTGGCACAACGTTGTACGCATTGACGATGAACCTTTTTACTGGCTTCGGCGGTAAACTTGGAAGCGTGGCCTTTGTCAGTGTGGCGCTATTTATGTTGGTGCAAGGAGGGGTAGGTTAATGGTGCTCACTATTGTTATTGCGGTGACTGCTGCGTTTGCCACCTATTTCCTTTCCAAGCTGCGTTACTTCAACGCGCTACGTGCCTCTAGTTTGTTGTCTCTTATTGCCTATGCGCTGTTTTCATTGATGAGCACCCATGCAGAGCTGTATTCAGTGGTTTTCTTTGGCGGCACCTTTGTGGGTATGAGCACCCCAGCGCGCTTTGGCTACTACACCTTAACCAGTGCGGCCGTGTTGTTTGCATTGCTATTTCATTACTTGGTGCCGCATTTACACGGTTATGGCGGCGCCCTCGGGGTCAGCGCGTTTCTCAGTGTGTGCTTATGTCAGCTGGCTATTGTGCTCGGCGCACCGCGCAGCCGTAAAAGTGGGTAGGCTACACGCTATGGTTTGCGTGAAGTTGTCCGCGAATATTATTAGGGTCTGTTGATCTTTCAAGTTCGTTTTTGCAGCAGTTTGATTGGGTTTTATACAAG
>CEVA01066167.1_pt1 | contig 61509 bp, 54 predicted proteins | sample 361521 | NCBI WGS metagenome assembly CEVA01 (sample SAMEA2622823, study PRJEB7988) | marine metagenome | isolation source: saline water (ENVO:00002010), including | reverse complement strand
ATCAAAAAAAATGCTTGCCAGTTCTTAACTGACAAGCATTAGAGCCTAAGCTCCCTTTTTATCTCTTATAATTCGCCTTTGACCGAGCTATCCAGCATTGCTTTGATCACTTCATCATCGCCAACAGTGGCATATTGCGAGGCTCCTCCAAAGCCATGCTCCTCATTCGTTATTGTTTGCTCTGAGGCTAAGTCATCAAATTGAGCTAATACCTCTTCTGCCTCATCGGGATTATCCAAAATAGACTCAGCGCCTAACAGGCCCGATTCACTGATAGCTTGCTCGGCATTGACTGTGATTTCTTTTACTTGGTTAAACTCGGTAAACTGCTCACCATTTAAGCTCAAGCTTACAGCCTCATAATCCAGAGTCTCAACACTGGCATAATGGCTTTGACTATCAGTTTCTTCAACCACCACCTCTTGAGCGGAAGCGCTGACCTCTAAAGGTTGCTCTGCTGAGGAGTTTTCATAAATAGAGCCACTATCAAATACCTGATTATTGGTATCTTTTACTAAATAGTTGCCCGCATCATCAATGGTCACGAAATAATAATCCTCACCACTGAGTAAATCTAAATCAAGTAATGAGAGAGTATATCCCCAGTCCCCACTAGCGTTAGTGGTTGTACTCGGGTAAGTATTTAGAACATCCAAGTCAATACCCAATAGGCCAACACCAATTAAGCTAGAGCCAACAATGTAGATCTCTGTACCTGCAGGTGCTGTGCCTTCCGCTGACGGTAGCACTAAACCCAAAATGCCGGGGTCAAAATCAGTGACCTCAAAGCTAATGGGAGTTGTATCTATGATACCGCTATCCACAGCACTACCGGTATTTCCCGCTTGGTCGGTAACACGTGCGGTCACGGTATATTGACCATCGACCAGTACTGCGCTGGCGCTAATAGACCAATCACCGTTGTTATCTGTGTTGGTAGTCACCGTGTGGGTAGTGCCCGCATCATCCACAAATTGCACACTCACCTGAGCATTCGCTTCATTTGAGGAGCCACTGACTTGCGGGGTGTTGTCATTAGTTAGTGCCACGCTGCTTGGATCAATGCTTACTGTCGGTGCAATGGTATCTATGGTGCCAGTGTCGCTTGCACTGCTGCTATTGCCAGCAGCATCAGAAACACTGACGGTTACGGTGTAATCTCCTTCAGCCAGGCTGGGGGCAGGCACCGACCAATTACCACTGCCGTCTACCGTCGTACTGAGTGTGTAAGTATCACCGTTGTTATCCAGCACACTAATACTCACTTCCCTGCCTATTTCACTCGATGTACCGCTTAGCAGCGGTGTGGCATCGTTCCCTAATCCTAATGGATCAAGGGTGACACTCACCCCTTGAGTATCAATACTTCCGGTGTTAGACACTGTGGTGGTATTGCCCGCATCATCCATTATCGTTGCACTCACTGAGAAAGTGCCGTCTGATAACGCCGAAGGCGTCACAGCCCAGGTGCCATCGGCTGCGACAACGGTTGAAATATTCTGGCTATCACCATTGCCGTCAGTGACTGTGACAGAGACAGTGGCACCTATTTCATCACTGGTCCCTGAGATAAGCGGGGTATTGTCATTGCCATTTGCTGGCACGTTCACGCTTAGACTAGGGGCGGTGGTATCCACCTCGCCGGTTGCGCTCACTTCGGTTAGATTGCCAACGTCATCACGTACTGCCGCTGCTACAGTAAAACCACCTTCAGCCAGCGCCGCAGGCACAGCCACAGACCAGTTGCCATTTGAGGTAGACGCTTGCAGGGTTTGCTGGTCACCGAACGCATCGGTCACTATCACCTCTACCACGGTGCCATCAGCCACATCCGTTGTGCCACTGATAACTGGCGTGCTGTCATTAGTTAAGCCAAGGGTATCAATGCTAAGGACAGGTGGTTCATTATCAAAATCGAGTGTACTGATGGTGGTCGAATTACCAGCGGCATCAGAGGCTGACGCAGTCACATAGGCTAATGTCAGAAGCGGCACCGTCAGATTAACTAAAGTCCAATTGCCATCCGCATCGGTGATCGCTGTGTACGTTGCACCAATCCCTCCTCCGACTAGGTGTTCTGTGATGGTGACTTCACTGCCTGCGGGCAAATCCGAAGTACCAGACAAGGAAACAAGATTACCTAACAGAAACGATGGCACTATGGTCAACTCAGGGCCAATAGTATCAATTACTGCACTCTGTGAATCAGTACCCGTATTGCCGGCATCATCAACAATGGTCGCGGCCACGGTATAAGTACCATCGGCTAACGCTGAAGGAGCGGATACCTGCCAATCGCCATTGTCATCAGTGGTAGTGATTACGCTTTGACTGTTCCCCTGAGAATCAGTAAAGATAAGTGTTAATTGGCTGTTCGCCTCGCTTGAGCCCCCAGAAATAAGGGGCGTGTTGTCGTTAGTGAGCTCGAGTGGGTCAATCTCTACACTGGGAGCAAGAGTATCGATAACCCCTGTCTCAGAATCCGTTGAGGTGTTGCCAGCTCCATCGTCAACGCTGGCTGTGATAGTAAACTCTCCTTCTGCCAGCGCTGCACCAACGTTTGCGCTCCATGTACCGTCTGCGCCGACTGTGGCGCTCAAGTTCTGAACATTGCCAAGGGCATCAACCACGACTATTGACACCACGGCTCCAGGCGCAGCGCCCGCCGATATACCAGAAATAACAGGAGTGGCATCGCTTATCACTCCTACGGGATCAATCGTGATCCCTGGGCCAGCAGTATCAACAGTACCAGATTCATTGTCGGTGCCCTCGTTTCCTGCGGCATCAGTAATGCTGGCGGTAATATCAAAATCCCCCTCAGCAAGTGCAGTGGGCACCTCAGCTGTCCAACTGCCATCACCGGCTAACAGTGCCGTAAAACTCTGACTATCTCCGCTGGCATCAACTACGGTAATTGATATAACATCTCCCTCGTTGCCTTCAGCACTGCCACTAATTACAGGGGTTTCATCATTCACACTGCCAACGGGCGAAATTGTCACAGAGGGTGCTGTAATATCCACTTCGCCTTGGACTTGATCATTCGCTTGGTTACCGGCATTGTCACTGACTTCGGCGGTGATAGTGTATTGCCCTTCAGCTAAAGGCGCAGCGAGCGATGCACTCCAAGTGCCATCACCTTGCACCGTCGCCTGAATCGTCTGGGTATTACCACTGGCATCGACCACGGTGATAGCCACCGTTGCTCCAACCTCAGAGCTACTACCAGTAATGATTGGAGTCGTGTCATTGCCTATACCCGGGTTGTCGATGGTCAAATCCGGTGCGCTGGCATCAATACTGCCCTGCGCTGACGCTTGGGTGTTGTTCCCTGCTTCATCAGTCACTGATGCAAGTACAGTATAATCCCCTTCAGCTAACGGCTGGGAGGCTTCTACCTGCCAGCGACCATCGCTTTGCACCACTGCTGTTAACGTTTGCGTCGTACCATCGCTATCGGTGACCTCGATAACCACGCTTGCGCCCACTTGCGAACTAACACCGGAAATAATAGGCGTGGTATCACTTTGCGCTCCAAGCGGATCAATACTGAGCGTCGGAGCCGTAACATCTATTTGCCCTTGGGCATTTGCCTGCGCTTCATTTCCTTGGGCATCAGTAACACTCGCTGAAACGGTAAACACCCCCTCAGCAAGCGCTTGTGGCACCTCCACCTGCCAGCTACCATCTGCCGCCACCACCGCTGTTACGGTTTGTATCTGCCCATTTGCATCGGTGAGAGTCAAATTTACCGCTGCACCTATTGCGCTGCTAGAACCTGAAATCGTTGGCGTTACATCATTGGTGGGTGATAGCGGGTCGATGCTCAAATCGGGAGCATTGGTATCTATTGTTCCACTTGCCGTTGCTGATGTGCTGTTTCCGGCTTCATCGCTCACACTGGCCTCAACTTGGTATCCTCCTTCAGCAAGCTCTGCCGGCACCTCTACTTGCCAATTTCCGTCGCTTTGCACCACAGCAGTGAATGACTGAGTTGTGCCATTCGCATCAACCACTTCGACCGCTATCGTTGCTCCTATCTCATCACTTGTTCCGGAAATCACTGGAGTAGGATCATTCGTGACTCCAAGTGGATTAAGAGTCAGACTCGGCGCCGTAGTATCTACCTCACCTTGAGCAGTATCACTGGCACTGTTACCGGATGCATCAACCACATTCGCCTGCACTTGGTAAACTCCTTCACCTAGCGGTTGTTGAGTTTGTACTTGCCAGCTACCATCTTGCTGAACTGTCGCTTCTAATGTTTGTCGATTGCCCTCGGCTCCTGTGATAACAACAATAACTGTAGCGCCTATTTCACTACTGGTACCAGTTATGTCAGGGGTTGTATCATTGGTAATCGCAGGGGAATCTATCGTTATCTCCGGCGCACTGACATCTATCACTCCTTGCTCGGTATCACTGGCGTTATTGCCTGCCGCATCAGTGACACTTGCCTGTACCTCAAACTCTCCCTCAGCCAGCGCCTGTGGCACCTCCACCTGCCAGCTACCATCTGCCTGGACGACAGCCGTTAAACTTTGCGCAACTCCCGCCGCATCTGTAACCACTATATTGACTGTGGCGCCGATTTCATCACTACTACCTGAAATTAACGGTGTACTGTCACCAGTTGAGATCAATGGTTCAATATCTAAACTTGGAGCAGTGGTATCTATATTGCCTTGCTCGGTATCGCTGGCGCTATTACCTGCCGCATCAGTGACACTAGCCTGTACCTCAAACTCTCCCTCAGCCAGCGCCTGTGGCACCTCTACCTGCCAGCTACCATCTGCCTGGATGACAGCCGTTAAACTTTGCGCAACTCCCGCCGCATCTGTAACCAATATATTGACGGTAGCGCCGATTTCATCACTGCTGCCACTGATTATTGGGGTGCTATCACTGATGGTTGCTAAAGAGTCAATGACTATACTGGGCGCTTGGCTGTCCAATAAACCAGACTCTGAGTCACTGGCCTCTAAGCCACCCGCCGCTACAGATGCGGTCACTGAGAATTCGCCTTCGGCCAATGGCTGAGCCACATCAATTTGCCACTGACCGGCAACAGCTGTCGTGGTTATACTCTGCTCATTTCCCAAAGCGTCAACGACAGTGATAGTGATCACACTGCCATCAGGGGCATCCGTGCTGCCCGCTAGACTCGGCGTACTGTCGTTTGTGGTGCCAATCGCAGCGATATCAATAGTTAAACTCTCTAGGCCAGTATCACCATTAAAGCTGCCCTGTGCCTGCGCCTGGCCAATATTCCCTGCTTCATCAGTGCTGCTAGCAACAACACTGAACTCCCCTTGCACCAATGGTTGCGTCACTTGCACTTGCCAAGTGCCGTCCTCCTCCACAGTAGCGACCAGTGTTTGGATAGCGCCTGCTGCATCTGTAATGAGCACATTCACTGCTGCTCCAGCATCTAAATCGCTGCTCCCCGAAATAGCTGGCGTCGGGTCATCTTCATCTATAGGTGTAGCGATAACAATAACGGGGGCTGTGGTGTCAAGCTCCCCTGATGTTGTTCCCACCACGGTGTTTCCCAGAGGATCGGTGGCCGTAACAGTCACTTCGAACGCACCGTCTGCTACCTCATCAGAGAACACCACTTGCCACTGACCGCCCTCATCGATAACCACTGTCTGCTCAACCGAAACACCATCAGCTGTGGTCAATGTCACAGTCGCAGTTTGCCCTGCCATATTTGTACTGGTGCCACTGACTTTAATGTCTGGGTTATTAGTTAAACCTATCGGCGTCACCGTAATAACTCCGCTCTCACCACTCGCTGCTTCACCCTCTGGCAACACCCCATCGCCGGTATTCTCAACCGTTATCGCACCTTGATTCTGAGCACTAAAATCGTCATTTAAGGTCAGTTGCTGACCTGATAGCGTTTCGCTGATACGTGTGAGCTGTACAAAAGAGGTCCCCCCTCCACCAGCGGCGCCTCCACCCGCACCAGCAGCGGTTGCTTCTAAGGCATCGAGAATGTCACCGTCACCTTGCAGTGCATCCAAAAAAGAGGAAATACTGGGGTCTTCGTTAGTGGCAGAAGGTGAGGTCGGCTGTGCATCAAGGCCATTGAGTGCCTCGGCAACACTTTGCTGGGCGACCTGATGCTCATCTAGGCTCAAACCAAATTCAGCTAGCGTGTCTGCCCCTAGCGATACATGCTGATTGGCAGGAATTTCAAAGTCGCTGTGAGTGCCTGAGAGTGTCACTGAGCTTTGTGCTTGGGTCATTATGCGCGCGCCTTGGACGATACTATCGCCAACGCTAACAAGCTTTACTTCACCATTGGGCAAACGTACAAATACTTCCCCTACTACCTCTTTTACAATTAACTGGTCCATGGCGGTTTCCTCACTGAATTTGGCCGACAAATTAAGTGTAGAAACTGACGAGCAGAGTGTTATTGGACAGCAGTCCAATTTTGCCGCCAAAAAACCATACTTTTATACTAAGTCGAACGAATTTTAGAGGTACAAAAAATGATTTTATTGCGCATCGATGAATTCTCGACTAAATCATACAATTGACATGGCAGTACTGGGTTTATTTAACAAAACTGGGAGGTTAGCATGGTTCGTGAACAGGCTAACAAGGAGTTCATAGGTCTTAAACCGCTTCTACTTACCGCTATTACACTGACTACGATGTTTACAAGCTCGTTATCACAAGCACGCTCTACAGAACCACTTTCTTACGCCGCCAAACAAGCAATTGACACAAATCCGCAGGTAAAACAGCGTTGGCATGAATTTAAAGCGTCAATGCATGGGGTCGATGCCGCATTTTCTGGCTACTTGCCTAAAGTCGACGTCAATGCAAGCACCGGTTACGAGACTCGTAATTACGGCGTTGATGATGACTACGCGCGAAATACCGCCGAGTTGAGCGTGACTCAAATGCTCTATGACGGCTTTCGCACTAGCAACGAAGTTGAACGGTTTGAGCAAATCCAGCTAACACGTTACTTTGAGCTGCTAGCCCAAGCACAACAAACCAGTTTAGAGGCCGCTACCGCCTACCTTGATGTTATTCGCTACAACAAGCTGGTGGAGTTAGCAGAGCAAAACCTTGAACAACACCAAATGGTGTTTCAACAGATAGAGCAAAGCGTCGGCGCTGGAGTAGCCAGAGCAGCCGACTTAGAGCAAATCACCGGACGCTTATCGCTGGCCGAGTCTAACGTTATGACCGAGCTTGCCAACCTGCACGATGTCAATGCCCGCTATCTACGGATTGTTGGCGAGCTGCCCCCTAGCAACCTCAACGAGGCGGGGATCGATGATGAACAAATTCCGTTTTCTATCAACAAAGCGTTAGCGCTAGCATATGAAAACTCTCCGCGCTTTTATGCCACGCTCTATGGTATCAGCGCCGAGCAAGCCTTTGCACAAAGCCAAAAGTCTGGATTTCACCCCAACGTGAACTTATCCGCTCGCTATGGCATGCAAGACAGAGATGAGCTTGGTTTTAACACAACTCGCTCCGAAGGCCGCATTGGCATCGATGTAAGCTACAACCTGTTTAATGGTGGCCTTGATAGTGCCAATCTCGAGCAAGCATACGAACAAGTTAATGTTGCTAAGCAACAGCGCGACTTAGCCTGTTTAGAGATACGTCAAGGCGTGCAAATCGCCTACAATAACGTACGCATTTTAGAGCGTAAGTTACCGGCCTTAGCGCAGCATCAGGCCGCCTCAGAGAAGGTCAAGCTGGCTTATAAGGATCAGTTCGATATCGGCGAGCGTACTTTGCTGGACGTGCTTGATGCTGAAAATGAGGCGTTTCAATCCAGCCGAGCCTATATAAATGCCGAGTATGAGCGAATGAATAATGTATTGGCGATGCTAGCAGAGATGGGCGGGTTACTCGAAGCTTTAAGTATTACCAATGAGCAATACCCTACTTTGAGTGAGTTAACTGAGTCGCCGCTTACAGCAGATAGCGAGCACCTTTGCCCCAAAGTGGATGTTGCTAGCCAAATGTCTCGCAAGTCCTTTCTTGCCGAGAAAAATAAGCGCAACAACGCCTATAAAAGTATAAAAATAGACACCACATTACCGGCTGCAGGTCTAAGCAGTAACGCCGCCGTTATGAATGCTGATGACGACAGTGATGGCATTGCCAATGATAAAGACCAGTGTCCAGCCACACCATTTGCAACCGAGGTCGACGCCCAAGGCTGCACTAAATATACAGCGGACACGCGCTCGGTGGAAATAGGTATTCCCTTTGCCTTCGATTCTGACGTGGTAATGCCGCAATACTACGCTGAGATTGAGCGCCTCGCGACATTCTTAAAGCAACACCCAGATAAAACCGTTGAAATCCACGGCCACGCGTCACTTGATGGCGAACCTCAGTATAACAAACGGCTGTCAGAGCGCCGCGCTTTTGCTGTTACCGAGATTCTTATCAATAACTTCGGTATTTCTGCGCAGCGGGTCACTGCCATGGGCTTTGGTATTGAACAGCCTATTCAGCAAGAAATTTCGGTGCGCGCCAACGCGCTCAATAGGCGAATTGAGGCCAAAATCAACAGCTAATCACTTACTGGAAATGGCGTTTTATGAATATGGATCATACTCACGGTGGTGCCTTAGCGGATTGCTTAGCGATAATATGCAATTATCATAATCGCCCCTTCTCTGGCGAAGCGCTTATCGCTGGCCTTCCTCTTGTTGACGATAAGCTCACTCCTTCTGTGCTGTCACGCGCCGCCAAACGGGCAGGCTTTAAGTCGAAGCTCGTACATCGAGACCTTGATGCGGTTAATACCGCTTTACTGCCTGCTATTGTGTTAATGGCAAACAATCAAGCCTGTGTGCTGCTAAGCTTCGATAAGCATAACGAGCAAGTATCTGTGATTTACCCTGAACTTGCAGATACGCCAGTACAACAAAGTACTGGGGAGTTTGAAAAAGCCTATAGCGGCGCGGTTATCTACCTTCAGCCTGAATTTGCCTACGATGCCCGCGCGCCTCTGACTAATAAAAATAGCCGCGCCGGGTGGTTTTGGCCAATCATCAAAGAATGTCGCTCGCTGTATCGCGATGTGATTATTGCCGCACTATTCATAGGCTTGTTTTCAGTGACTATGCCGCTGTTTGTGATGAACGTATACGACCGCGTTGTTCCAAACCAAGCCGTACATACCTTATGGGTTTTAGGTATTGGCGCTATGTTGGCGCTCAGCGCCGACTTGGTATTGCGTTTGATGCGCAGTTACTTTCTTGAATTAGCCGCGAGCCGTATTGATGTGAAAGTCTCAGCCACCATTATGGAGCGTGTACTCGGCATGCAACTGAAGAATAAACCCCAATCTTCAGGTTCATTTGCCGCAAACCTTCACGCTTTTGAGTCTATCCGTGGGTTCTTTAGCTCTATGACTTTAGTGGCGTTAGTCGACTTACCCTTTGTATTAATTTACGTATTAATTATCGCACTGATCGGCTTAGAGTTAATTGTGCCGCTGATCATTGGCGCTATAGTCATTTTGCTGTACGCCCTTGCCAGTCACAATCGCCTTGAGCAGCTAAGTGACAACACCATGAAAGTCAGTGCCATGCGCAATGCTGTGCTGATTGAAAGCTTAAACAACCTCGATGATATCAAAGCCTTTCATGGAGAATGTAAAGTGCAATCAGCGTGGGAGCGAGCAACACTGTACTTGGCGCGTATAAATGCCCAAAGCCGTTTGCTCAGCGCCTCAATTACTAATCTGTCTACCTGGATGCAGCAAGGAGTCGGCATTGGCCTTATCATTGCTGGTGTGTACTTGGTGATTGACGGCGAATTAACGCAAGGCGGATTGATTGCCGCGTATCTGTTATCTTCTCGCGCCATGGCCCCAATCTCGCAAACAGCCGCTGTGATGGCTCAATATCACCATGCTGCTACGGCTATGGATTCACTTAATGAGATAATGGACAAGCCAGTGGAGCGACCAGAGGGCAAACACTGGGTATCTCACCCAGTCCTTAACGGCCACCTTAAGTTAGATCAAGTTAACTTTAGTTATGATGAAAACGCAGTGCCTATTATACGCAACGTGTCACTGCAAATTAATGCCGGTGAGCATGTGGCCCTTGTCGGTAAAAATGGCTCTGGCAAAAGCACCATTGAGAAGCTTTTTATGGGGTTATATAGCCCTAATGCAGGCCATATATTAGTTGATGACATTGATATCGGCCAACTCGACCCGGCTGAGCTACGCCACAATATAGGATACGTTCCCCAAGACGTGAGCTTAATGTACGGTACATTGAGAGACAACATCACGCTTGGTGCGTGGCATGCCGAAGATGAACAAATAATAGCAGCTGCAGAGAAAGCTGGTCTAATGGAGCTTATCAACGCCCATCCTGGCGGCCTTGATTTGCAAGTTGGCGAACAAGGAAAGTTTCTCTCTGGCGGACAACGCCAAGCCGTTGCTCTGGCTCGGGCCCTTATCAATGATCCTCCGGTGTTGCTATTGGACGAGCCCAGTGCAGCCCTAGATCACAGCAGTGAGCAACGGTTAATTCATACCCTAAAACACTACTGCTCCAGCAAAACGCTAGTGCTTGTTACCCATCGTTCAGCCCTGCTGGAACTCGTTGATAGAGTTATAGTCATGGACAAGGGCCAAATCATCGCCGATGGAGATAAAGCGACGATCACCTCTCACTTGACGAAAAAATCGGTGAAACACGCATCATGAAAGAGCAAGAACACCCGCCATCCAGTATTGAGCAAGCGAGTTTTGAGCGCTTAGGCCGAGGCATTCAACGCAGCGCCAAAAAGGGGTTATTCAATCGTCTGTTTAATGGTTTCTTCGTGCCTCCCAATCAGCAAGATTGGGTGGCTGATGCGCATTGGCAGCAAATGCAGCAGCAACCACTGGCGGCACGCGGTCTTCTTTATGCTATAGCTGTGGCGGTTATATTGCTGCTGGTGTGGGCCGCCTACGCACAACTAGATGAAGTGACACGCGGCGAAGGGCGGGTGATCCCCTCGCAAAAACTGCAAATTGTGCAATCTTATGACGGAGGCATGGTCGAGCAAATTCTCGTCAAGGAGGGGCAAGTTGTTGAACAAGGGGACCTCCTCGTCAAGGTCGACCCGACTCGGTTTGTCTCCAGCCTGCGTGAAAGCCGCGCCCAATATTTAGGGTTAAGCGCTGAAGTGGCTCGCTTACAAGCACTCACCGCCCATACTGAACTGGTATTTAGCGATGAATTAAAGCAACAGGCGCCGAATGCGATTAAGTATGAGCAAGCCCAATATCGCAGTAACAAGCAGGAATTGACCCAGCAAATTCGTATTCACCAACGGCAATTAGAACAGCGACGCCAAGACTATAATGAAACAGCAGCAGCCATTGAGCAGTACCGCGCCAGCTTAGCACTAAGCCAACGAGAACTAAGGGTAACTCGACCATTACTGCAATCTGGGGCCGTCTCTGAAGTCGACATAATCCGCTTGGAGCGACAGGCTGTGGACTTACAAGGTGAGATCAAGCGCGCCCAAGCGGCATTAAAGCGAACCCAGGCGGCGATTGAAGAAGCGCAAAGTAAAATTGATGAAGTCGAATTGACCATGGTGAACCGCTGGCGCGACCAACTCTCCGACTCAATGCTGCGCCTCGATGCCTTGCGGGAAACACAAACGGGGCTTGCTGATAAGGTTACGCAAACAGATATTCGCTCGCCAGTTCGTGGCACTGTGCAACGCCTATTGGTCAATACTGTGGGCGCGGTGTTACAACCTGGCAGTGACTTGGTGGAGATCATCCCTCTCGATGATCAACTACTTGTGGAAGCCAAAGTAGCGCCACAAGACATTGCCTTTTTACGCCCAGGGCAACCGGCGATGATCAAACTCACAGCCTATGACTTTACTATTTATGGCGGGTTGGAAGCCCAAGTCACTCATATCAGTGCCGATACCGTCACCGATGAGCGTGATAACACCTATTACTTAGTGCAATTAAAAACATCGCGCGGCTCATTGAGCGAGCAACTCACGATTATTCCAGGCATGACAACCCAAGTGGATATTATCACCGGGCAAAAAACGGTATTAGACTATTTATTAAAGCCCATTCTTAAAGCTACTTCTCAGGCGATGACGGAGCGTTAGCCATGGATCTGTTTATAACCGAACAAGGGCTCATATCTAGCCATTGGCAGCGCCTAGGTGGGCCAATGGAAGTGCTTTATGCACTGCCCGAGCAAATACCCGATGCGCGTATTGCTTGGGTACTCACTGGCATGCCCGATTGGCAACAGATCATTGGCCAATTACATGCTCGTCATATCGCAATTATTTTGATGACTCGAAATCCCTGTGTCAGTGAATTACAACAAGGGTTTAGCTTAGGTGCGCGCGGCTATGTAGAACTGTTCGCCACTACGGCTGTACTTAAACAGGCGCGTGACGCGATTGAAAACAATGCTCTGTGGCTTCCTGGCTGCTTGCTAAGCAATCTTATTGGTGCACTTTCCATCGCCGATAAGGCCTGTTCATCTGCTTCTGCGGATTTGAGTAAGCTGAGCGAGCGTGAATGTGAGGTCGCCAAGCTCGTGGCTCAAGGACAAACCAACAAGGCTATCGCGGCACGACTCTATATTTCTGAGCGCACCGTAAAGCAGCATTTAAGCTCGACATTTGCCAAGCTACAAGTCAAAGACCGACTGCAATTAGCGTTGCATGTCAACGGCGCTGGGTAAGGGCATTAATGCCCTTGCTGAATTTGAATACGGGCACTGACCCCCAACTCTTTGAGTAATTCAACAGCAATGTCTTGAGCCAGCTCCTCCACCACGACCATCATTCCCAAAGGGCGCACTTGCGCACAAATATGCCTCACCAACTGCTGAGTTGCCTCATCATTACTGATGTTGTGCACCAAGGTGTTATCAAGCTTTATAATGTCTAACCCCAACTGCTCTAAGCCATCAACTTGGTTCAGTGCTTGACCTGCATCCGTTAAACCTAATTGGCAACCCACTAATTTTGCCTCTCGGCAGAACTCTTTCACTTGTTCAGCCATGTTGATTAAACATGACTCAGAAAACTCCAAGGTTAGGCGCGATGCTAGCTGCCGCTCACTCGATATTAATGCAAGAATACTGGTATAAGCGATTTCATCTTCTAGAGTCGCTTCACTGAGTTTGATAGCAAGAGGCTGAGCGTAATGCAGCCATAACTTCCCATTGAAAAATGTTTTCACCGTTTTCCAGTCCAGCTGCGCATCCAATTGTTGTTCACTGAGCAGGCGTTGATAGTAGCGTCGCGAATGGACCTTGTTACCCACTTTCAAATATAAACCGACTTCACTTTGTACGCAGCTATCGTCAAAACTCAGTACGTCTGTGAGCTTTAATTCAAACTGCTCTTTTTCAAGCGCTTGCGTTAAGGATTGCCCAGTCACCGCCGCTACTTGGTGGTGCTCGGTTGCAGCATCGGCGTACATATCTACGCCGGAAGCGGTCGCCATTGCCAACAACCGTTGACCTTGCTGCAAAGCCTCTTCACCGCTTTGCTTTTGTTCAATATAGGTAATACTGTGCCTCAGCTCTATCAGCCCATTATAGGTATCGCTAAATTCACTGCAGCATTGCGTCAGCATCCTTGAGCTATCCTCTGCGGCCATGACCTCATTGAGTCGAAGAGCAAAGTCACAATGACTGATGCGCCCAAGTTGCCAGTCATGGAGGTTATCTTGCTGAGTTTCTGCATACCTAATCAGTAACTGCGCCAGCTCTTTCTCCAACCTATAAAACTGTTCCGGGTTTAAGCTCCCCCGCAGTTGCTCGTAATTTGCTAAACGCATTAGTATCAACACGTGCTGATCATGACTAACTTGCTTTAACTCTTGCTCCATACGCGACAGGAAGTACCGACCATTGGCCAGCCCAGTTGTTGTATCGTGCTGGGCTAGGTATTGTGCGCGGGCAATACGCTCGTTCCCTTCGCGCAGAATGCCACCAAAGCGCTCAGCCAGATGATTCATCGCCTCTGTTACCTCAGCTAATTCGGCCGTATTGGGAACTGCAAGTTGCTTAAATTGCTTTTTCGAGAACCCTTGGGCTTGAGCGACCACTCGCTCTAAAGGCTTCAGTACCCAACGTAAAATGAGTGAAGCGGCAATACAGCTCAATAACGCAACAATGGCAAAACCACTGGCTAAATTGAGCACATTGTCCCATAAAGCTTCTAGTGCATATCTTTGCTGACTCTGAATATACAAGGTGCCGTATTGTTGCCAACCATTGCTTATTTGTGCAACGCCGGCGTCGACCTTAAAAGCAAACATCTGTGCAAACCAACTAGGTACTGAGGCATGTTCGTGCTGTGTAAGCGAACGCTCAACCACAACTTCACCCTGTGTATCGACTAATTTAATCTGCTGATAGTGGCCGGTATCAAAGGCTGCTGAGACGAAAAGCTCAACGGTCACTGGGTCTTTATTCATCTGACTGAGCGCAAGCGCTAAGGTTGTGGCATTATCGGCGTTTTTCAAATAAAGCTCTTCGGTGAAGCTAGATTTAACATTGTACCCGCTAATGAGTACGCTGCTGATCAACCCACTCAAAGCAATAACCACAATCACCAGCCACAGTTGTACCACCAGAGATATACGGTGCGCCCCACTGGACGCTGTAGATGCTTGCTTTATCACCACCTAACTCCTTGCTGTTCCATTTTCTTTAAAACCGAATGCCAGCGAGATAATCTCGCCCGAGGGTCGGCCACACTGTGAGTTGACGTTGCAGTCCACAGACCTTCACTGTTAAAGCTGAAAACCGGATATAAATCAGTGCGCTTCGCTGCTGGCAAAATAGCACTTGTGAGCGAGTCGAGAATGATGGGTTGGCTACTGGGGGTCGGGTAATAACCCAACACCATATGCGCTTGAAACTCTTGGCTGCGAGGGCCGCCTATTTGCGCTTTAACATAGATAAGCCGTAGCTTATTATCAGCGATGCCTAGCATCCTCAATGACGCGTATTTCGCTATGGCGTAGTCTTCACAATCGCCCAGTCCCTGCCCTAAGGTTTCTAATGGCGTTGCCCAATAATCTTGTTGTTTGTAGAGAAGTTGGTCGGTGCGGTAGCGCACTTGCGTGGCAAAAAACTGATTGACCAGTCGCACTTTGCGGGTTTCGGGCTGCGCACTCAAGCTAGCTAGTAATTGCTGCCAGCGCTGCGCCACCAGTAAACGTTGAGTACCGTATTGATTGCGCATAAGCGTTTGAAACAAGTCGCTGTCCATAGTTGCGCCAGCGTGAATGGCACTCATGAGCAAGGTCATGGCGAGCACTAAACCTAGCCCCAGCCACCGTATTTTATTTACAATTTTCGCACTGCTCACTACGTCCTAAAAGCCTACATAGTTTCTGCGCACCGCTTAGGACGCAATGGGTTTGATTTATTAAAGCATAGCAGTGATTTTCAGTTCTGCAGCACCCGATGTTAGCCGTAAATGCAGTATAAAGAGGCGCTTAGAATAAGTTTGATATTAGCAATTAAAGCAAAAATGCAGGTGTATAAAGGCAAGAAAGATAAAACCCAAGCGCACAGGCGTACACTTGGGGCAATGTTGTATATCAGCAAGCACCTCAGTAGTAAGTGACCTTTTTTACCTTGCGAGGTTTACTCTGAGTAATGTAAAGATCGTGTACTAGCTTCATATCCAGTTCTAATTCAGTCGCATAACTGTCGCCAACAACATAACTGCGTTTAACTCGAGCCCCTCGGATCACCCCCTGAACCCGCGCTTGCAGTACATCATCTCCAGCAATGGCATTGGCAACGGTGGTTTGCCCCTGCATTTGCTGGCCATAAACCTGCTCCGCCAACTCCCGGTAAGCTTCTATCTTTGAAGCTTTCATCGCCATCAGCGATTTTTGCTGGGCGCTTTCACCGGGCTGTGGGGCGATAGGTGCATAACCAATCGCACGTAAAATCGGATAATTGTCGGGCTGCTCTATGGCGTATTCAACGTGCTTATCAAACACGCTGCTGCAACCGAGCATGCTCCATGTGCTGATCAGCAGTATCATCATTCGTAGCATGTTTTGCTCCACATTGATTGTCTCTAAACCTATGCTCAGTAGTATGCACGATAAATGCCACTATTACAGGGGAGTTGGTATGTTCTTTGCTATCTTTGTTGCAAGAATATTTTTAGGTGGGATAACTATGCGATATTTGGCACCTGTGTGCGCACTGATGATTGCACTAATAAGCCCGAGTGTCAGCGCCCAATGGTTGCAAACCACAGGGGTTGCGACTTTAGAGGATGGAGATACCGAGACGGCACGCGCCAACGCGGTCAGTGACGCTATAAAACAAGCGTTATTATATTCAGGGCTGGAGCTATCCAGTGTGCAGACCTTGACTAACGGCGTGCTCACTCAAGATCACCTTTCTTTGCAAGCACATGGTCAAGTACAACAAATGCAGCTGCTCGAGGAGCAACAAAGTGATGGCATGATCAGTGTCACCATGCAAATTGAAGTGTTAGACAACCCACAGCAATGCCCTGAACAAGACTTTATTAGTCACTTTGCTCTCACACGCACGGCATTGGACAATCCACAGCAAGCTCGTTATGGTCAAATATTTGACGTGGCCCCAGCTTTTACTAAGCAGCTCTACGCAATCATGAGCCAAACGCAACTAGCAATGCTGCCTATTCCTTATTTTAAAGAAGCGGTGGATGTTAGCCCCTTCTTTACACAGCAATTTCAGTATGATGAAAATGTACTGGAATATATTCGCGACAAAAGTAACAGTCAGTACGTGTTACTCTCGCAAATCACCGATATTTCCACCGGCAAGCAATTAAATAATGATTATGCATTTTGGCAGGACGAAAGCTATAACCGCTATTTTAATGTAGAGTTTGCGTTATTCGATGCCTTGAGCTTTGAAAAAATATGGCAAAAAGCCTATCAAACTCAAGGGCCTTGGCAATTTGAAAAAACCGCTCGTATCGATGTAAACAGTGGCACTTTTTGGCAAAGCCAATACGGACGAGCCATTACTGCGCTCAGTGAGAAAGTGATGTTTGACCTTAACAATGAGCTGCGCTGCCTACCGACCCGTGGATTAATTCAGCATATTGATGGTGACCAAGTAGTTGTCAACTTAGGTAAAGCCAACGGCTTAGTGATGGGTCAGCAACTCACTTTGGCGCATAGCAGCAACCTCACCACCTATGCAGGCAAACGTTTGCCACGCCAGGTAACTACCTTACATCGTGTAGAAGTGAATCAGCTTTACCAACACAGTGCCATTGCCACTAATATTGGTAAACGGCCACTGGCGAATATTCAACTCAACGACTTAGTGTTGCTGAGCCAATAGCTTTGGTTCAGCACTCCCCTACGTACCATTTAAAATCAAGATACGTTCAGCGTTCGGTTTTAACAATCAAAGTCATCAATTCTTACTGATATACAAATCAATTCGCTTTTGTCACACTGTACCCAACACATCGAAAGGAGATTATCAGTATGACAACATTAAACAACAGCGAAGGCCAACGAATTCCTCAGGTGACATTTGCAGTGCGTAAAGGCGAGCAATGGCAACAACTTACCTCAGACGATATCTTTTCAGGTAAGACGGTCGTGGTTTTCTCGTTGCCCGGTGCGTTTACACCAACCTGCTCGTCAACACACTTACCCCGCTACAACGAGCTTGCAGGTGTACTAAAACAAAATGGCGTAGATGACATTGTCTGCGTCTCGGTAAACGATACATTTGTGATGAATGCGTGGGCTGAGCACCAAGAAGCCGACAATATTACCTTACTTCCTGACGGTAACGGCGAGTTCACTGACGGCATGGGCATGCTGGTCGACAAGAACGACCTCGGTTTTGGTAAGCGTAGCTGGCGCTACTCCATGCTCGTAAAAGACGGCGTGGTCGAGAAGATGTTTATCGAGCCGCAAAAACCAGGCGACCCTTTTGAGGTATCGGATGCAGATACTATGCTTGATTATATTAACCCCAAACAAAGTAAGCCACAGCCGGTAAGCATTATTACTAAGCCGGGGTGCCCGTTTTGTACCAAAGCGAAAGCAATGCTTACGCAGCACGGTCTTGCTTTTGAGGAAATTGTGTTGGGGAGTCAAGCGTCGCTTACCAGCTTAAAAGCAATATCCGGTAGAGATACGGTACCGCAAGTATTTATTGGTGGGCAACATATCGGTGGCTCTGATGAGCTTTCCCTTTACTTCACCAACAACTAATTCATTTTAAGGGCCTGCGGGCCCTTTTTTATAAGGACACTGCTATGAATAAAGTGAGCACTGATGTTTTAGTCATTGGCGCAGACTCAGCCGGCCTAAGTGCTTATCGCAGCGCGAAAGAACATACCAATAAGGTACTCTTGATTGAGGCAGGCCATTACGGAACAACTTGTGCGCGAGTTGGCTGTATGCCCAGCAAACTCTTGATCGCCGCTGCAGAAGCAGCCCACAGTGTGCACACAGCGAACCGTTTCGGTATTAATACCCAAGCCCCTATTATTGATGGTCAGGCAGTGATGCATCGCGTGCGCAGCGAACGTGATCGCTTTGTTGGCTTTGTAATTGATGCAGTCGAAGATATCGACCCGCAAGACCGTCTGATTGGCCACGCACAATTTATTAATGATCATCAAGTTCAAGTCGCTGATCATACGTTAATTGAAGCCAAGCGTGTCGTTATCGCCACCGGCTCCCGACCTAGTTACCCAGAAGCGTTTAACAACTTTGGCGAGCGCTTAATTGTCAACGATGAGGTTTTTGACTGGCAAGACTTACCCGAGTCTGTGGCTGTTTTTGGCCCTGGCGTTATTGGTTTAGAGCTCGGCCAAGCATTGCATCGTTTAGGGGTACGCGTAAAGTTATTCGGCGTTGGCGGAGCAATTGGCCCGCTAAGCGATCCAGTCTTAAAAGATTATGCCGCCACCACCTTCGCTGAAGAGTTTTTCGTAGACGCCGATGCTCAAGTGACAAATATGCGACAAGTCGGCGATAAAGCTCTATTCACTTATACCGACGATCATGGACAACAACACAACGAACAGTTCGACTACGTGCTTGCCGCCACGGGCCGCAAACCCAACGTCGATAAGCTAGCATTGACAAATACATCACTAGAGCTTGATGAGCGAGGAGTCCCCATTGCCGATGAATACACTATGCAATGCGGGGACAGCAACATATTTATTGCCGGAGATGCCAGTAATATGGTGCCGCTGCTACATGAAGCTACGGATCAAGGCACTATCGCAGGGCACAATGCAGGACGCTACCCTGATGTGCGTAATGGCTTACGTCGAGCGCCAATTGCGGCTGTATTTAGCGACCCACAAATTGCGATGGTTGGCGAGTCATATCAGCAAGTAAGTAAACGCTTTGGTGATTGTGGCTGCTATGAAATTGGCGAAGTAAGCTTTGAAAACCAAGGACGCAGCCGCGTTATGTTAAAAAATAAAGGGATGTTAAGAGTTTACGCAGAGCAAGGCAGCGGCCTATTTTTGGGCGCCGAAATGATAGGCCCTGCAGCCGAGCATATCGCTCACTTGCTTGCCTGGGCGGTGCAAAACAAAATGACTGTACCACAAATGTTAGAGATGCCATTTTACCACCCAGTCATAGAGGAAGGCGTGCGCACGGCGCTACGAAACGTTAACGCCAAGCTAAAGTTTGGTCCTGATATTATTAGACACTGTATAGAGTGCGGCCCTGGCGCCTAGTAATACCTGTTTCGGCCTCTGAGTCCACGACCCAGAGGCATGGGTACATAAGCACGCATCGCAAGACCGTTATCGTATTTATCTGCTAAGTACTGTCTTTAACACGAAAAAAAATTGCTTTTATGGGGATAGGTCGATGTGGATAAACTGGCAGCCCCTGCAGGAATCGAACCTGCAACTACCCCTTAGGAGGGGGTTGTTATATCCATTTAACTAAGAGGCCACTGGCCTCTATTATCAAATAACTTCACCTTAAATAGCAATAGCTTAAAGCACAAACGCTGAGCTATTAACCATGCGGCAATAGGTCGTCTAAGACGAAGTAAGGAATAAACTGGCGGGCGCTGGCTTTAATGACTTGATCCTGACTACTGATCACTCGAGCATTAATTACTACACCATTTGGGCGGTACACCAGTGTACCGGTGAGAACATGGTCTACACCCACCGACTCAGCCAACTCGCTGGCATGACGAGAAAGGGCAAAGTCACCGGATGGTTGAACAGAAATAGCGCGTTTAAGCTTGTGCTCGACCGTTGCAAAACCAAATTGTTGCAGGTCTGTCATCAGCCCTTCGGCTAACTGGTTACCAAGGGCGCCAGCGTTATCAAGGCGATGATCAAAGTCAACGAAACTGGTCACTGAAATATGGCTGACATGTTGCGTCGCCATGGTATCACTGAGTTTCAATGCCAATTGTTGAGTGTAGTCCCCTAGGTGTTTGTGGTGAGCATTGTTAAACCCTCTATCAACACTGATATACAGAGGGTTTATCTCGACCTTGCTTGGCTCACTTTGAGCCCATGCAGCCATGGCCATGGTTGTTACCATGGCGCCAATAAGAAAACGCTTTATCATTGTTGTTACCCACTTAAGCCATATAGTCGGTTATCGGCGCTAGGGCTAAAAACTTTATGCCTAATTCGCTTGGCTGAGCTCCACACCATTATAACTGGCGTTACTCAGTAACGCGTTTACTACATCATTAGGGATCAAACCTTGAGAGCTGGCAATGACCATTTTCGAATTGACGCTAACAATCCGCGCATTCACTAAGACTCCGCCTTGGTGTTTCACCAGCGTGCCCGCTAAAACTAAGCGCATCGGATGATCTTGCTGCAACTCTAAAAAGTCACGGCTATAAGCGAAGTCACCTTCAGGGGTTACACGAATATAATCAGTGGTTTTGTAATCCACTACAGGCACCCCAAACTCATGCAGCTCATGCATAAAGCTCTCTGCCAATTGATTGCCCAACAATGTGCCCTGCTGGTAGTTGGTATCTAAGTAGACGAAGCTTGATACTGCCATAACCTGATTTTGTGCGCTGGCGTCAATGTTACTCATCATATCTTGCATCAATCCGCGCACATAATGGTTGATGTTTTTCACAGAATGTTTCGCGTAACTTTGGCGGCTAGAATGTACTTTAAGAGGATTGTTAAGGCCTTGATACTGAGCTGTATTACCAGCCACGGATTGCTCTGGAGCACCAATCACTTTAACCTGCTGATGGGCACTTTCATACTCTTCAATTGCCTGGCGCTTCACTTCATCTTCATGCGCGGTCCATTGATTCATACTGGCACAACCAGCTACAGCTAAGGTCAGCGATAAAAGCCCTGAAATTGCGGGAGTGTTCATAGTCTTTCCTCGTTAATAAGCGCGGCGCTCAATATGGCCATTTTGCATATGTACTTTATCGGCACTAGTTAACACATTATTAGGTAAATAGTCCGTCGCCGCCGCGACCACCTCATTATTACTGATATTAATCATCCGCACATTGACCACATAAGCATCTTGCTGTGGGGTCATAGTCCCGGTAACAAAAAAGTCGATGCCGTGACGGGCTGCTAACTGCCCTACCTCGCGGCTCAACATAACATCTCCGCCGTCACGCAAAGCAATGCTATTACGGGTTCGATATTCAACCACAGAGAAACCCATTTGATTGTAGAGGGTGATAAAACTCTCTTGAAGTTGTAGAGCTATCTGGTGTTGCTGAGGTGTCATTTGCTTGAGCGTTAATGACTGGGGCGGCAAAAAGGTGCCGACTGCGACTTTGGCACCCGGAGCAATGCTTTGCAGCGCCGCTGTCATATTATTGGCAAGACGGACACTATATTGGTGAATAGTATTTTCTTGTACAGGTCGGTATTCACCGACGCGGGGCACAATTTCTATGCGTTGTGAAGGCGCACAAGCCGTCACCAGCGCCGCTAGTAAAATCGTGATTAAGAGTCGCATGACACCCTCACCGAAACACATTTATGAATATTATTTAATGTGCCTGCAATAAAGGTGCCAGCAATAACCTGAGGCTAGATTAAATAGCAACAGGCGCCTTGATATGAGGATGGCACTGGTAATCCACCAGCTCAAAGTCATCAAAGCTAAAAGAAAAGATATCTTTCACTTCAGGGTTAATCTTCATGGTCGGTTTGGCGAAGGGTTCACGCCCAAGCTGTTCGTCTACTTGCTGTAAGTGGTTCAAGTACAAGTGCGCATCGCCAAAGGTATGGACAAAGTCGCCTAATTCTAAATCGCATACTTGCGCTATCATCATGGTCAGTAATGCATAGCTGGCAATATTAAACGGCACACCTAAGAAAATATCTGCACTACGTTGGTATAGCTGACAACTCAGCTTGCCATCAAGCACATAGAATTGGAATAGCGTGTGACACGGCGGCAGTGCTTGCTTGCCCTTAGCAGCATTTTCGCTAGGGCTAAACTGAGTGTCTGGCAACAATGCTGGATTCCAGGCACTCACAATTAACCGTCGTGAATCTGGATTAGTTTTAATTTGCTCGACCACGTCCTTAATCTGGTCAATCACTTCACCATTAGGACCTTCCCAGCTGCGCCATTGTTTGCCATACACTGGGCCCAGCTCACCTTCTGCCGTGGCCCAACCATCCCAAATGCGCACGCCATTATCGTTAAGATAACCAATATTGGTATCGCCCTTAAGGAACCACAACAACTCGTGAATAATCGAGCGCAAATGACACTTCTTGGTGGTCACCAAGGGAAACCCTTCTTGCAAATTAAAGCGCATTTGATAGCCGAATACACTCAGGGTGCCGGTACCGGTCCGGTCTTCTTTTTTGGTGCCATGCTCTTTCACATGGCGCATTAAATCTAAATATTGCTTCATAGTATTAGCTTGGTTGTTGTGAACCGTGTTTCTCTGTGCTGTTGTTATGCTGGTATGCCCAATACATCAGCCCAGCACCCACGATAATCATTGGCAAGGATAAAATTTGCCCCATGGAAATAAAGTCTGCAAACAGGCCTAAATGAGCGTCAGGTTCACGGAAGTACTCAATGGCAAAACGGAATACCCCGTAACCGAGTAAAAACAATCCGGCGACACTGCCTGCTGGGCGTGGCTTGCGTATAAACCACTGCAAAATAAGAAACAGCACGAGGCCTTCAAAAAATGCCTCGTATAATTGTGAAGGGTGTCTTGGCTCAGGCCCGCCAGTAGGAAATACCATAGCCCAAGGCACATCAGATGCGCGCCCCCAAAGCTCGCCATTGATAAAGTTACCAATGCGTCCGGCCAGCAACCCCAGCGGCACCAAAGGCACCACAAAATCACCCACCGCAAGAATAGACTTACCTTTGGCTTTAGCGAACCACACAATCGCCGCGATCACGCCGAGGGTGCCTCCGTGAAAGGACATTCCACCTTGGTCAATACGCAGTAAATACAATGGGTTTTCGAGGAAATAGCTAAACTGATAAAACAGCACATAGCCCACACGTCCACCGAGGATCACACCGAGCATGCCGTAAAACAGCAGATCGCTTACCTGCTCTTTGCTCCACCCTGAACCAGGTTTCGCCGCTTGCCGGTTTGCCAGCCACAGAGCGAAAGCAAAGCCAATTAAATACATCAAGCCATACCAACGTACAGCGACCGGACCCACTTCAAAAATAATGGGATCGATTTGCGGAAACTCTAAAGCCATAAATTCCAATGCCTAACTAAACACCATTCGCAAAGCGATCACCACCAATAGCACGGCGAAGATTTTCTTAATTTGCGATACTGGTAAAAAATGCGTTGCTCGCGCGCCAAAAGGAGCAGTGAACCAGGAGGTGACAACAATCCCCGCTAAAGCAGGTAAATACACAAAGCCCAAGAAGCCATCGCTTAAACTCTTCACTTGCCACCCGGAGGCAATGTAACCCAAGCAGCCAAACAGCGCAATGGCTATGCCACTGACTGCGGCACAGCCAATGGCCTTTTTCATATCCACAGAAAAATAATTTAAAAGCGGCACCACAAGCGCCCCGCCACCAATACCGATTAACCCGGATATGGCTCCAAGTACCGAGGTACTAGCAGCAACCACAGGACCTTTAGGCATGGCCCGAGTCTTCATCACTCTGCGCGTAGAGACAATCATACGCATTGCAATGAACATCACACAGACAGCAAATATGGTTTTCAATCCTTGTTGAGGTATATAACTCGCCATAAAGCCGCTTATCAGGGCGCCCAGTGAAACGCCCACAAGCACCCAGGGTGCAACTTGCCAGGGGACATTTTGATTACGATGATGCGCCAAAGCAGAAGAGGTGGAGGTGAATAAAATCGAAGCCAAGGAGGTAGCAATGGCAATCACTAACACGTGCTCAACATCCGTGACATGAAAGTGCACCAATAACGCCGAAAGCGCCGGGACAATAAGTAAGCCGCCTCCTATTCCCAGTAATCCAGCTAAAAAGCCTACTACGCTGCCAAGCACTGTGCATAGCAAAAATAGCCATATCAGGTCAGCCATACCGCCCTTCTTATAAACTTTTCTTATAGCGCTAATATATCAGGTTATAAAGGCAATTTCACGACCACTTATTGATCACTCTTTTTGCGTATAAAGAAGCGCGCCTAGGTGGTTTTCGAGCATAAACTCACGTACCAAGCGGTGCACTTTCTTTGCGCTGGAAGCAGCCAAACATTGATGCAATAGCACCTCACACGCGGCCAAGCCGACACGGCGGATCACCCATTTCACTTTGTGTAACGAGCTGAAGTTCATACTTAGACTGTCAAACCCCATTGCAATAAGGAGCACCGCGCCTTCGGGCTCACCGGCAAGTTCACCACATAGGCTAAACGGAAAGTTGGCGTTTTGGCATTGCTGGGCAATACCGTTTAAGGCTCGTAAAACTGCAGGATGGTAAGGGTCAAAAAGCCCAGCCACTCTGGAATTAGCTCTATCCACAGCTAACAGATACTGAGTTAAATCGTTGCTGCCCACCGAACAAAAATCAACTTTGGCCGCTAACTCCTTGATTAAATACATACTCGAGGGCACCTCAATCATCACTCCCACTAGCGGCTTATCAATATAGCTGAATTGATCCGGTGCATCTTGTTGCAACTCATAATAAGCGCGTTCCATCAGCGCAGACGCGTCATCAACCTCCCCGATATCACTTATCATCGGCAACATAATACGTAGATTACCTAAGCCAGTATTGGCCTTGATCATGGCTTTCAGTTGATCGAGGAAAAGCTCCGGATGATCTAAACTTACGCGAATACCGCGCCACCCTAAGAACGGGTTTTCCTCGTCAATATCGAAATAATCCAGCGCCTTATCGCCGCCAATGTCCAATGTACGCATAGTAACTGGCGCAGGGTGGTAGCTGCTGAGTACTTGGCGGTACCACACCTCTTGCTCATGCTGAGACGGAAACGTTCCCTTTTGCATAAACCATGACTCGGTGCGGTACAGCCCAACACCATCGCAATATCGGGCACTATTGAGCTCACTGCCTAAATCCAAGCCAGCGTTAAGCAGTAAGTCGATGCTTTTACCATCTGCGGTTTTCGCCTCAAGATGGTGCTCAGACTCAAACTGGTCATGTAATTTAGCGTCGTGATGCTGTACTTGCGCGTACTCTTGTTTAAGGGCCTCGCTAGGACATAAGTAGACGCGCCCCGCATAAGCATCAACAATCAATTCCTTTTGGTCAAACTGCAATAGAGGAATATCATTGATGCCCCACACGGTGGGAATGTTCATCGCCTTGGTAAGAATAGAGGCATGGGAGTTCGCCGCACCATGGACGCTGACCACCCCTTTGAGTTTTTCCTTGGGGACCTGAGCTAGCATAGCTGGGGTTAACGTGTGCGCCACCAAAATTGTATCATCTGGATACACCTTGGTGGCCTTCTCGGTATTTAATAGGTGGTGCAGAACCCGTAAACCAATGTCTTTAACATCAACGGCGCGCTCCTTTATATAAGGGTCTTGCATGGCATTAAATTGCTGCACTAGACGCTCAATAACCCGCTTCAAGGCACTTTTGGCGCACCAACCGTCGGCTATTTCTAATTCAACATCGCGTCCTAGGCTCTTCGCATCAAGAAGCTGTAAATACACTTCAAAGACGGCCACAGCCTCATCGGGAAGGTGCCCTTGCATCGACGCTGCCAGGGTGCTGAACTCCTTATGAGTGGCGGCTACCGCCTGGAAAAATAGCTGCTTTTGTTTGAGTTTGTTAGGCTCTTTGCGCATTTCAACCGACGAAAAGTCAACCTTAGGCAACACCACATAGGCCTGCCCTGAAGCGATACCCGGCGAGCCGGATATGCCTTTAAGAGTTGTGGAGCGCTGGCTTTGCCCATCTTGGTTGAGCAAGGTTTGCAGTTGTGCGTCGGCCAACTGAGGCGCTAGCTGGGCGGAAAGAGTAATTAAAAATGACTCTTCATCTTCACTGAATACACGCGCTGCCTGCTGCTGCACGACAATAACACCAAGCACGCGACGCTGATGCACAATAGGTACAGAAAGAAAGGCATTGTACTGATCTTCTTGCACTAAATCGGAGGTGACAAAGCGCGGGTGCGATTTGGCATAAGCCAAATTGATAGGCTCTTCACGCTGTGCCACTAAGCCCACCAAGCCTTCAGTAAAGCCGACTCGAAACTGACCCACAGCACCAGGATTGAGACCGTCGGTGGCCATTAAGACGAAGTTATCTTTACTATAATCAGCGAAGTAAATTGAGCAACACTCGGTGCGCATCGCTTTTTTTACTTGCGATACAAATACCACCAATGCGCTTTCCAAACTCGGTTGCTGAGCAACTTGCTCGACGATGGTGCGCATGGTGGCTAACATGGTGTTCTCCTATCGGCGTTGGCGCCACTGCCCTTGCGGCTGTGACTCCTTGCGATTAAAAGGCATGGCAACCGGCGCAAACTCTTTCATTACCCGGCGGTATACGTCGCGCTTAAAGGCCACGACCTGACGTACGGGATACCAATAACTCACCCAACGCCAGTCATCAAACTCAGGGTGGTGAGTTTTAAGTAAATCCACGTCTTCATCTTTGCACTTTAATTTTAGCAAGAACCATTTTTGTTTTTGGCCAATACACACAGGTGTGGAATCTCTGCGGATCAACCGCTTCGGTAACTTATAACGCAACCAATGTCTAGAACTTGCCAGTATCTCTACATCTTCAGGGAGTAAGCCAACCTCCTCGTGTAATTCACGATACATGGTTTGCTCGGGCGTTTCCCCATCGTCTACGCCACCTTGCGGGAATTGCCAAGAATGCTGTCCGTAACGACGAGCCCAAAAGACTTGGCCTTGGTTATTACAAATTACGATTCCGACATTGGCACGAAAACCTTCGGCATCAATCACCTTAGTGCCTCATTTGTAAGTCGATTTTTATCGATTGTTCCATAATCCCTAAAGCACAGCAAATATTATTCGCACTAAACACCAACTTACTCACAAGTTGTGCATAACTTTTAAAAAACAAGGGTAAAAATAGAACAAATCCACAATTGACGATCATAAAAAGGCGTTTCTCCACAGAATCTGTGGATAAATATGTTTATAGGACTGTATTTTGTGGATTAAAACAACAACACATTATTAAAGCCTGAGAGGGTTGATAGAAAATATCTTTATTTTTCATAATGTTATTTTTTGACGACGACTTATAAAGCGATGTTATTTTAACCACTGAAAACATGTTCAAAATAACACCAATTAAGGCACTTGCTAGCAATACTTAGCCGAGATAGTAGGGTGACACATTCTCCGCTACGCTAGAGTTTGCTAACATAGCGATTGAAATACTCTAGAGACAAAGACATGAACGCACCGCCACAAAGCCTTAGTCAACTGCAACAACGGGTCGATGCTATAGCAGGTAAAACGCTGGGGCAATTGGCAGGTGAGCTGGGCTTTAAAACACCGCAAGACTTGCTGCGTGAAAAAGGCTGGGTTGGTCAGCTTATTGAACTTGCGTTAGGAGCCAGTGCTGGCTCATTGCCCGAACCCGACTTTGTGTCATTAGGTGTAGAACTGAAAACTCTGCCCATCTCGCAAAAAGGTTTGCCACTGGAGACGACCTTTGTCAGTGTCGCCCCCTTAACCAACCTGCAAGGGCTGACCTTTGAACAAAGCACAGTGTACAAGAAGCTTAATCACGTATTGTGGCTGCCCATACTGGCCGAACGTGATATCGCAGTAATCGACAGAGTCATTGGCAGTGGCTTTTTGTGGCGTCCCAATGAGCAACAGTTTGCACAGCTTAAACGTGATTGGGAGGAGCTCACTGAGCTGATTGCATTGGGGAAAATAGAAACGCTCAACGGCCATTATGGCGAAGTATTGCAACTGCGTCCTAAAGCGGCAAACAGCCAAGCGTTAACTGACGCCATTGGCCCACAAGGAAAAACAATTCAAACTCTGCCCCGTGGCTTTTATCTTAAAACCCATTTTACGAGACAGATTCTAGCCAACCATTTCGCCTTATAAACCCGGTCTGTAACGGACTAACTAGCGCCGCTTTGGGTATCAATCATAGTCCTTTATCACTGCCTGCCCTTGTGGATACCAATGCAAGTGTTCGTAGGGCTTTTGCGCTATGGCTGCCAATCGACTACCTAAATCACCAACATGCGCTTCTAACTTATGACCGTCAGGGTCTAGAAAATACAAAGAGTTTCCTTCACTGCTATTTTCCTGCCAAAAACACACATCAGCGGCGGTTAATCGCTGTTGTAATTCACAAAAACGGCTTGGCTCCACCGTTAGAGCAATATGGGAGTAATCTTGCGCTGGTTGGGGTAGGCCAACATTAAGGCATAGCCACAGTTCTTGGTTTTGCAGGTAAGCACCTTGACGCCAACGCACTAAAGGAGTGAAACATAGCAGCTCGGAGTAAAACTGTAACGAACGCCGCAAATCATGCACCGTCAAAGTAAGGTGATTGATGCCTAGCAACATCAGTTTTAGTACTTAAGCAACACTTTCGCACAGAGCTCGCTGAAATGCTGGTGCAAATAATGACGGGCTAAGGTGCTCTCTTTCTCTGCAATGACAATATGCAGTAGCACCATAGCTATCACTGCACTGGCGAGCGCAGCCTCAGTGCCAATCAACACACCAAGTATCACCGAGGGTAATAGCGCCAAGACAATTAACAACCAGCGTATCGCCCATTTTACCGGGTGCACTGCCCGAAACTCTTTATAGGCCTGTTCCACGACCTGACTACGCTCATCGGTATTAAGCGTGTCTAATTCTGGACATCCGAGAAAATAAAGTACTGTCACCCTGCCCTCCTTGAGCGTTACCAATGCAGATACAGCGACTGTTCCGATTTAGACTCATAGTGACACAACAATGAAAGGTAAACAATATTAACAGTAGGTTAATTTAACTATTAAAAACAATTAATAACACTTACTTTACTGGCAACTGAAAAGTAATTCCCTTATAACATGAAGGTGGCCCCAAAAGAGGGCTAACGGACTATTAAGGAGATAATAATGAAATTAGGATTGCTTTTGGCAGGATGTGCAGTGGTGCTATTAAGTGGTTGCGCTGGGCAAGCTAATGAAGGACAAACCGCTAATAATGACGGCCTGATATGTGAGTTAAAAAGGCCGACTGGCTCGAACATACCCAAGCGCGTCTGTATGACTGCTGAAGAAAAAGCAGCACAAGAAAAAGCAGGTCAAGATTACGTAAAACGTGAGCTCAATCGCGGTACAACCAACAGCCTTCAATAACCTTCGTATTAGTGGTGCTATTTAACCACAAGCCCAGCTTTTAAGTGCTTGGTAATACCAGAAATAAAAAAACCGCAGCTGAGCTGCGGTTTTTTGTTCAACAACTGGTTATTGACCTTTGATTTCCGAGCGGCCTTTATATACCGCTTTATCGCCAAGTTGCTGCTCAATGCGTAGCAACTGGTTGTACTTAGCGACACGGTCAGAACGACACAATGAACCCGTCTTAATTTGACCGGCTGCTGTGCCTACTGCCAAATCAGCGATGGTGGCGTCTTCAGTTTCACCACTGCGGTGTGAAATAACCGCTGTGAAGCCCGCATCTTGCGCCATTTTGATCGCATCCAAGGTTTCAGACAGAGAGCCAATTTGGTTAAACTTGATAAGAATCGAGTTACCAATGCTTTCATCAATACCGCGCTTTAAGATTTTCGTGTTTGTTACGAATAAATCATCGCCGACCAATTGCACCTTATCGCCAATTTTGTCAGTCAGAATTTTCCAGCCGTCCCAGTCACTCTCATCCAAGCCATCTTCAATGGAGATGATTGGATAGCGCGCTGCCAAGTCAGCCAAGAAATCTGCAAATCCAGCAGAATCAAACTCTTTGCCTTCGCCTTTAAGGTCATATTTACCATCGTGGTAAAACTCTGACGCAGCACAATCAAGCGCTAAGGTCACGTCTTTGTTGAGCTCATAACCGGCAGCTTTAACCGCTTCAGCGATCACTTCCAGAGCTTCTTCGTTCGACTTCAGATCAGGGGCAAAACCACCTTCATCACCCACTGCCGTATTTAATCCACGAGCACTGAGTACTTTTTTCAAGCTATGAAAAATTTCCGCGCCCATGCGCAGCGCTTCACGGAAGCTAGACGCGCCTACTGGCTGAACCATAAACTCTTGGATATCAACGTTGTTATCGGCGTGTTCACCACCGTTAAGAATGTTCATCATTGGCACAGGCATAGAGTAGTTACCTGAGGTGCCATTGATATCAGCGATATGTTCGAATAGCTCTACGCCCTTTTCTTGAGCGGCTGCTTTAGCATTCGCTAAAGACACAGCCAAAATCGCGTTTGCACCTAGTTTTTCTTTGTTTTCAGTGCCATCTAGCTCTAACATCACCGCATCTATAGCGCGTTGTTCAAGGGCATTTTGACCTTTTAATGCGGTGGCAATTTCGTTGTTTACGTAACCGACAGCGGTTAGCACACCTTTGCCTAGGTAACGTGCTTTGTCGCCGTCGCGCAGCTCCAATGCTTCTCGCGTACCGGTTGATGCACCTGAAGGAGCACAGGCACGACCCCATGCACCACTGGCTAAGTGAACCTCAGCTTCAACAGTTGGGTTACCTCGTGAGTCCATCACTTCACGGCCGATCACTTTAACAATTTCTGACATCTTGCTTGATTCCTCTTGTCCCAAGTGTAAAACGAAAAAGCCGTGCATGAGCACGGCTTTATCTGACAATTACGAAGATTGTTTCTGGAAGCTGTTTGCTGCTGCCACGAAACCTTCAAATAGTGGGTGACCATCGCGTGGTGTTGAAGTGAATTCCGGGTGGAATTGCGCCGCAATAAACCATGGATGATCTTCATTTTCGATGATTTCCACCAGCTTTTTATCTTCGGAGAGACCGGTGAATTTCAGACCCGCTTGCTCAAGTTTTTCAACATAATTGTTGTTTACTTCGTAGCGGTGGCGGTGACGCTCAACCACTTGGTCACTGCCGTACACCTCGCGTACTTTTGAACCCTCTTTAAGGTGACATAACTGCGCGCCTAAACGCATAGTGCCACCTAAATCAGAGTCTTCATCACGCATTTCTACGTTGCCATCTTTATCCAACCACTCAGTGATAAGGCCAACCACCGGATGCGTAGAGCCAGCATCAAATTCGGTTGAGTTTGCCCCTTCTAGGCCAGCAACGTTACGTGCATATTCAATCAATGCGACTTGCATCCCTAAACAAATACCTAAGTAAGGTACCTTGTTTTCACGAGCATATTGCGCTGTGCGGATTTTGCCTTCAATACCTCGGCCGCCAAAACCACCCGGTACGAGGATAGCGTCTAAGCCGTGCAGTAATTCAACGCCTTTGCTCTCAATATCCTGGGAGTCAACATACTGGATATTAACAGTTAAGCGATTCTTCAAACCGGCATGTTTAAGGGCTTCATTCACTGATTTATAAGCATCAGGAAGCTCAATATACTTACCGACCATACCTATGGTCACTTCCCCTGTTGGGTTCGACTCTTGATACAGGACTTGTTCCCACTCAGACAGATCCGCTTCTGGGCAATCTAAGTAAAAACGGCGACAAATAATATTGTCTAAATCTTGCGACTTTAATAACGCCGGAATTTTGTAAATGCTGTCGACGTCTTGCAGTGAGATAACTGCTTTTTCTTCGACATTAGTGAATAGCGCTATTTTAGCGCGCTCGTTGGCTGGCAATTTACACGCCGAACGGCACACCAGCACATCAGGCTGAATACCGATAGAACGAAGCTCTTTCACCGAGTGCTGCGTAGGCTTGGTTTTCACTTCTCCTGCCGGGCCTAAGAAAGGCACTAGCGTTAAGTGCATGAACAGCGCATTTTCACGTCCAAGCTCGGTACCAAGCTGACGGATTGCTTCTAGGAAAGGTTGTGATTCAATATCACCAACCGTGCCGCCGATTTCCACGATGGCCACATCATGCCCTTCGGCACCTTCAATTACGCGGCGTTTAATATCATTAGTGATATGTGGAATAACCTGAATGGTGGCGCCTAGGTACTCACCTCGGCGCTCACGGCGCAACACATCTTCGTATACGCGTCCTTGAGTGAAGTTGTTGCGGCTGGTCATTTTGGTGCGGATAAAGCGCTCGTAGTGACCTAGGTCAAGGTCTGTTTCAGCCCCGTCTTCGGTAACAAACACTTCACCGTGTTGAATCGGGCTCATAGTGCCCGGGTCAACGTTGATATAAGGATCCAGCTTTAAGATGGTCACCTTTAAGCCACGTGCTTCTAAAATTGCGGCCAAAGACGCTGCGGCAATACCTTTACCCAACGAGGAAACCACCCCGCCCGTAACGAAGATAAATTTTGTACTCATGCGAACCCTAAGATATCAGGAAATGGATTAAATAGAATCAAGACGGGGCGATAGTATAGCAAAGCCACCTGCGCCAATCCAGTTTAAATTGGCCTACGGATGCGGCCTTACTCTTGTGATTTGACCTTTTGCCACGCTGCTTCCATCTGCGCTAGTGAGGCGTCCTCAAGGCTGTGCTGCTGCTCATTGATGTATACTTCCACTTGGTTGAATCGCTTAGTGAATTTGCGATTGGCTTGGCGCAGTAACTGCTCAGGGTCACGACCAAGATGGCGAGCGACATTAACGGTGGCAAACAGCAAATCACCAATTTCTTCAGCACTGTGATCGCTGTGTGGGTCAATATTGATGGCCTCACGCACTTCCTCGACCTCTTCATTCACCTTATCCAAAGCCCCGCTAATGCAGGGCCAATCAAAGCCCACACTGGCGACCCGCTTTTGAATTTTGTGAGCCGCACTGAGCGCTGGAAGATTGCTAGGAATATCGTCTAGAAGCTGCTTTTGCCCTTGCGCTTGGCGCTGCTGATGCTTGCGCTGCTCCCAATTTCCGGGCTCGGCTTCATCGGCAAAAATATGACCATGACGCTGCTTGAGCTTACGATTTAAACCACTGACGATGTCTTCAAAATCAAACAGCTGCTGTTCTTTTCCCAGTTGCGCATAAAAAATCACCTGAAATAACAGGTCGCCAAGCTCGGCTTTAAGGGCAGTAAAATCACCACGCTCTATGGTGTCGGCGACCTCATAGGCTTCCTCAAGAGTGTGCGGCACTATGGTGTAAAAATCTTGCCCCAAACCCCATTCGCAACCCGACTCAGGACAGCGCAGCTTGGCCATAATCGCCAATAGTTCATCAACAGAGCCCATTAGCTAGCTCCAACTCGGTTGGCATCGTACACGCCATCAATTTGCAGTAACTTCGTTAGCAGTCGATTGGTGCTGCTTAGGTCTGAGACCGCGATCTTCATCGAAAATATCGCCAGTTGCTTCTCATCAATAGTATTCACATTCATGCTCATCACATTGACCTTCTCATTGGCGAGCACCGCGCTGATATCGCGAATTAACCCTTGGCGATCGTTGGCCTCGACCTTGATTGACAGAGCAAAGTCTTGGCTGGTCTTTTGCGACCAACTGACCTCCACAATGCGCTCGGGGTGACGCTCTTGTAGCTGCGCAAATTGCTCACAATCACTGCGATGTACCGCGATGCCTCGACCCTGAGTAATATAGCCACAAATGCTGTCGCCTGGCACCGGCTCACAGCAACCTGCCATATGGCTCATCAGCGAGCCAACACCGTCAACCACGATGCCATTTTTATCGCCTTTGTGATTACCTCGGTGCGGCTTGAACTTGATTTGTGGTTCGCTTTCACCTTTGTTTTGCACAAAGTTAAGCAGCTGATTTAGACGCACATCACCGGCACCGATAGCGACCAAGAGGTCATCAAGAGCTGAGAAATTAAAACGCTTAATCGCCGGCTCAAGATCTTTGTATTGAATGTCGAGCTTTTGCAGCTCGCCATCGAGAATATCCTTACCAGCTTGTAAGTTTTTGTCTCGATCTAACTGCTTAAACCAGTGATGGATCTTTGAACGTGCTCGTGAGGAGCGGATATACCCTAAGCTAGGGTTAAGCCAATCACGGCTCGGATTGGGCTCTTTTTGGGTAAGAATCTCGACCTGATCACCGGTTTGTAACTGGTAGGTGAAAGGCACAATTTTGCCAAATACCTTAGCGCCAACACAACGATGACCAACGTTGGAATGAATATAGTAGGCAAAATCCAAGGGGGTTGCCCCATGGGGTAAATCGAAAATATCGCCACGCGGAGTGAACACGTACACCCGGTCCTCGACCACCTGGTTTTTCAATTCATCCGCTAGGTCTGTGCCATCCACAACTTCTTCTTGCCACTGCAGAATCTTCTGCAACCAATTAATTTTTTGCTCGTAACCCGAGTCCCGACCAGGTAGTGCACCTTCTTTATACATCCAATGCGCTGCCACACCTAGCTCCGCATCCTCATGCATTTGCTGGGTACGGATCTGAATTTCTACAGTTTTTCCCTCCGGCCCGAAGACCACGGTATGAATGGATTGATAGCCGTTCGGTTTTGGTGTGGCAACATAGTCGTCAAATTCTTTGGGTAAATGACGCCAGCTGGTATGTACGATACCCAAGGCACCGTAACAATCTTGAATTTCATCGACGATGATGCGCATGGCACGAATATCGAATAATTGATCAAACTCGTAGTTCTTTTTGCTCATTTTCTTAAAAATACTGAAAATGTGCTTCGGGCGGCCATATACCTGCGCCTGAATTCCCGCTTGGGTAAGCTTGTCCTCTACCTGCTTGACCATATCGCGCATATACGCCTCACGGTCTAAGCGTTTTTCTTCTAGTAACTTAGCAATGCGTTTGTAGGTTTGTGGATGCAAGTAGCGAAAAGCTAAATCTTCCAGCTCCCACTTTAACTGACCAATACCAAGACGGTTTGCAAGTGGGGCAAAGATATTTGCGGTTTCTTTGGCGGCAATTACGCGCTCTTCTTCTTCGGCATTTTTCACTTCACGCAAATAGCAAACCTGCTGCGCCAGTTTAATCACCACCGCGCGAACATCTTCCACCATTGCTAACAACATGCGGCGAATTTTATCCACCTGCACTTGGCCGCTGCCAGCATGAGCCAAGGTGCTGATGGTCGCCATTTGCTCCACCCCTTTGAGTAACAGACCCACGTCTTTGTTGAAGGTGTTGCGAGTGTCTTCAATATCGATACAACCAGCAAGAAAATAGGGCGTTAGGTAGGCCGTCGCCAATGAATTGGCGTCCAGGTTTAACTGCGCCAAAATTTCTACCATCTCTAAGGCAAGACGGTCATGCTCAGCGCACTGGCGCTCACCACAATAGTCGGCGGCTGCTTTCACTAACGCATGTTTGTCATCGCTCAGAGCTAGTTGATTTAGCGCCGTATCAAAGCTCTCTATCTGTGCTGTACGGTGTGATTGTCTGGTTGCCACCATGACCGCAACTACCCCCGTTCGAATAAGGCCATTGTTTCAATATGCCCGGTATGCGGAAACATATTCATTATCCCAAGCTTAGTTAGCTGGTGTCCGCTGGCGAGTATAATTTTACTGTCTCTAGCCAGAGTAACGGGATCGCACGACACGTACAAGATACGTTTAAACTGATTGCACGGTAATTGCGCAAGCACCGCCTCAGCACCAGTGCGAGATGGATCGAGGATCAACACATCAAGCTCACTGGAAAACCACTGTGCTTGCGCTAATGGCTGCGTAAGGTCACTGCAATGAAAATCACAGTTATCAATGCCATTATGCCAAGCATTGTCGCGCGCATGGGAGACGGCCGATTCAACTCCTTCGACACCCGTAACATGCTGTGCTTGCATGGCCGCTAACAACGAGAAATTACCCACCCCGCAAAACAAATCTAATACCCGCTCATGCGCCGCTAAATTAAGCCATGACATGGCTTGCGTGAGCATTTTGTCGTTAACCTCGGCATTGACTTGAATGAAATTTTGCAAACCAAAGCCAAGGCGGAGCTGACTACTTTCCAGCTCATAGTAAGTGCTAGGCAAGCTCTGCTGCGCTTCACTTTGCCAAACAAGTTGCCAGTTGTGTTGTTGCGCCTGCGCGTTTATATCTTCGCGCAGTGCTTGCGCTATTGCCTTAGTGTGGCGTACAACAATGAAATTATGTTCTTTGGCACTCACCAACTGTAAATGGGTAATAGAGCGCAAAGCACGATGCGCACCAATAACATCACGAAAGAAGTCAAAGACACCCATAAACCCAGCATCAAGCACCGGGCAAGCAACAATATTAGTGATCTGTTTTGATCCCTGCTGGCGAAAGCCGACTTTGATGGTCTCTTGCTTATTATCACAATATACGCTGACCCGGGCACTACGACGATAATGCCAAGGTGAGCTATCAATGGGACTCTGCCATGGCAATGAACTGAGCCCAGTGAACTTATGAAATAACGCCGCTAACGCTTTTTGTTTTTCAGCCAACTGTGCACTTGCCTCGAGGTGCTGCAAGTTACAACCACCACAATGCTGGTAGTGTTGGCACTTTGGCTCCACTCGTTCAGCACTGGGGCTTAATACTTTCACACAGCGTGCTTCAGCGTAATTCTTTTTATCGCTGATTATTTCTGCTTTGACTTGCTCCGAGCCGAGCGCCCCAGCAACAAAGATCACTTTACCTTTATCTTTGGCGACACCGCGACCATGGTGGTCGAGTCCAGATATCGACAAGGTACGAAAGCGCTGACTGACTGATTTTTTTGTGGGCTTAAAGAACTTCGCCATTGACTACCCTAATTAACATTGCGAAAGGCCTGTGAAAGCTATAACCTAAACCTATCACAGACAAAAAATATGGTTGATTATGAACCGATTAGGCCTGCGGGACTCGGTATTGATCCTGACCTTGGTGCCTACTGTGGTGATTGGTCTGTTACTTGGCGGTTATTTTACTATAAATCGCTACCTTGAGCTGGATGAATTTCTTATCGAGCAAGGTAATACGATCATCGAGCCCTTAAGTATAGCGCTGGAAAACCCATTGGCGAACAACGACCAAGGCGCACTTGAGCGCATCGCCAGGCATATTCATAACAAACACTCACCTCTTATTAAGTCCGTTGCTATTTTCGATAGCAATGATGAACTGGTGTTGGCCAGCAACTTACACCGTGAGTTTGCGCGTTTAACCCAAGTACCGACACTTGATAATAAAACCAGTAGCAAAACTACCCGAGAAGGTGATTTTCTGGTTATCTACCATGGCATACTTGACCCCAATGCGCCGAGTCACCAGCCTTTTAAAACTAATGGCATTGTCATGGTGCAATTCAATCGCCAAGTTGCAGTAGTCGAGCAGCAAAAGGCGGTGCTGATCAGTGCTGCGGTCATTCTGCTAGCCATTGGCTTTGCCGTGGTGATATCGATTCGTTTGAGCCGTATGATCACTCAGCCACTGTCGCGTTTAGTTCAAGCAACCCAAGAAGTCGCTCATGGGAAAGAGGCCGACAATATTCAAAAGCCAATGCAAGGCGAGCTCGAACAGCTACGCCAAGGGTTGCTGCATATTAACCAACATATGGCCGAAGAAAAGGATGAGATGCAGCGTCATATTGACCAAGCCACTGCTGATTATCAAGAAACCCTCGAACAGTATGAGATGCAAAACATTCAGCTCAATATCGCCAAACGTGATGCATTGGCTGCCAACCAAGTTAAATCAGACTTCTTGGCGAAAATGAGTCATGAACTGCGCACCCCACTGAACGGAGTCATCGGCTTTGCCCGCCAGCTTTATAAAACGCCACTGAATAAAAACCAAAAAGATTACCTCGATACCATTGAGCTCTCAGCGAATAGCCTGCTGACAATCATCAGTGACATTCTCGATTTTTCTAAACTCGAAGCTGGCGCCATGGAACTGGAAAGCATTCAATTCCAAATCCGTGATGCCGTTAATGAAGTGCTCACCTTATTAGCCCCCGGCGCTCATGAAAAGAACCTGGAGTTGTCTATTCACGTCAACCCAAACGTGCCCGATCACCTTGTTGGCGACCCCACACGCTTTCGGCAAATACTGACTAACTTAGTCAGTAATGCCATTAAATTTACCGAACACGGCGAAGTCAATATTGATATTAGTAGCCGGTTGTTGAACGACGAACGTGTCTCATTGTTAATATCCGTTAAGGATACGGGTGTGGGCATCGCCATGGACAAGCAAGACACTTTGTTTACGCCCTTTGGCCAGGCCGACTCTTCCATTACCCGAAAATTTGGCGGCACAGGCCTCGGCCTAATCATTACCAAACATTTAGTCGAGGCTATGGGCGGTCGCATCACCCTGAACTCTGCTCCCGGCAAGGGCACCTGTTTTACCTTCAACGCCGTGTTTAAAGTACCTGAACACCACTTCGAACTTGATCTGCCTTGTGCTTCGTTGGTCAATAAGCGGGTGCTGTATTTCGAGCAGAACGAACACAGTTATATGGCAACCAGCAGTATTTTGGCGGCTTGGGGCGTGCATTTAACCGGGTGCCGCACCATAGAAGAGCTCGAGCAGGCTGCCAGTAACGCATTCAACTACGATATCTGCGTGCTTGGCGACCCCGGCGGCGCAGAGTCCATGGCCAGAATGAAGCAGCTCATTGCCATTGCTCGTCAATGCAGTGACTACCTCTACTTATTACTCAACACAGTGTCACATAACATGCGTGAGGCACTCGTTGGCAGTGGTGCCGATGGGTGTCTTAGTAAGCCAATTAACCATCGCAAATTTTGCGAAATGTTGGCCGCGCCATTTCGCTTGGATCACCCAACTATTCATACTCATGACCATCATACGACCCGTTTGCCACTCAAAGCCTTGGTGGTCGATGACAATGATGCCAACCTAAAACTGATCTGTGCCTTACTCGAAGAACAAGTGGAGAGTCTAGATACCGCACATAACGGCGCGCAAGCGGTCGAAGTATGTAAAAGTCATCGTTATGACTTAATTTTCATGGACATTCAAATGCCGATTATGGATGGCATTACCGCGTGTAAACTAATCTTAGAGTCATCTCTGAATGAAGATACGCCGATTATTGCGGTTACTGCCCATGCCTTAGATGGTGAAAAGGAGCAGTTAAAACATGTCGGCTTTGCCAGTTACCTTACTAAACCGTTAGATGAGGATATGCTCAGCGATGCTCTATTGCATTATGCCCCCAATGACAAGCTTGCTCGAGAGCGCGTCAGTGCTAAGCCGCCACTAAGCGAGCCTCCCTTTATCAGCAATAGTTTAAATTGGGAGCTGGCATTGCAACGTGCCGGTGGCAAGGAAGATTTGGCCCAAGAGATGCTGAATATGTTGCTATTAAGTATTCCTGAAACACTGAACCTTATCGAAGAGGCGATGGCAAAAGGTGACCATGAACGTTTGCTGTCGATAATCCATAAGTTTCATGGTGCTTGTTGCTATACCGGTGTGCCTAAGCTGAAAAAACTCGCCGAGCTGATTGAAACCGCAATGAAAGAAAAAGCCAGCATTAATGATATTGAGCCCGAGCTGTTAGAGCTACAAGACGAGTTAAGCAATCTGATGGCTGACGCCGGTTTAGAGAAAAGCAGCTCATCTTAACTGTACTGATACGTGAAGGCAGTGCATTAAGCATTGCCTTGCACTTGTCGCCAGTGCTTTATCCTTGGTACTAATGCCTGCCAATGACGGTGCAAATAGCGACGATAACAAAGCGAGTACAGATACAGTAACGCCCGCCTTAGCGGTGTGCGTGCGCTAAGTACATGCGCTTTGACTGCGCTGATAAGCCACTGCCCATCAAAGCCACTCCAGTGCCCAGCAGGCGATGATAAGTTTCGCCACAGTACTGGGGCAACTTCATGATGTAAAATAAAGGCAAGTTCATTGAGGCTGTAAGGTGAATGCGCACAGCTCCGGGCGATAGCATCATAGTGATCACTCACTGCAGTATCTAAAAACAATTCCGACAGCGCCAGCCAAACAGGTGCCCTGTTATCGAGATCGGTTGAGGCGCTGCGCATGTTATGTTTACTTCAGCCACTGCAAAGCACTCATACCACCGAACTGGGCGGCACTAGCGCTTTAGGGTCTAATTACGCCCGCGCTTCTAACATCAAGCGCTTCATGTCACGAACCGCTTTTTCCATGCCATCAATGGCGGCACGAGCAATAACGGCGTGACCAATATTAAGCTCATAGATTTCTTCCATCGCAGCAATTGGCTTCACGTTATGATAGTTCAGGCCATGTCCCGCATTGACAATGAGCCCTTGATTATGAGCATAACGCACACCCTCACGAATAATTTCTAGTTCCTTCGCTTGTTGCTGGTCATTCTCGGCATCAGCATAGGCTCCGGTGTGAATTTCAATATAGGGTGCCGCTGCTTTCACACTGGCGTCAATTTGCGCTTTATCGGCATCAATAAATAGACTGACTTTGATACCCGCAGCCGTGAGCCGTTTAACCGCGTCGGCAACTTTATCGAATTGACCGACCACATCAAGCCCCCCTTCGGTGGTGAGCTCCTCACGCTTTTCTGGTACTAGGCATACAAACGCCGGTTGTACCTCAAGGGCAATGGCCAGCATCTGTTCAGTCACCGCCATTTCTAAGTTCATACGGGTTTGAATGGTGTCTTTCATCACATACACATCGCGGTCTTGGATATGACGACGGTCTTCGCGCAGGTGGATAGTAATACCATCAGCGCCCGCATGCTCAGCGATTGCTGCGCCATGGGCAGGATCAGGGTAACGAGTGCCGCGCGCCTGGCGCAAGGTGGCGATATGATCAACGTTAATGCCTAATAGAATTTCTTTCATTGCTGCCTTACCTTGATTTAAATAATTCTCTGCTTTTCAATGGCTTATTGCCTAGCAAGGGTTTAAGTAGAAAGCGACAAAAATGCTTCGCCGCCTGTTGAATTTCAGGATCTGTAAACTCACGTGCAGCCATTGCAAGCACTTGCTTACCGCTAAAACCATAGCCATATTTAGGCTGTTGTTGCATCACCCACCCTTGCTCTGGATAGTAGTCATAATGACAATCAGCGCTGATTTCTTTACCGATATTATCGTATTCAAAATCAACACCATAACCCAAACTTTCCAATAAGGTGAGCTCGTAATGGCGTAAGCTCGCTGCCATGTGGTTAGTGGCCGCCAAGGCCTTGAGCTGCGCTTGATAAAGGTCGTACACCTGTTCCAGCGGCTCGTTCAAAGGTACGATACGCACGGCCAACTCGTTCATGTAAAAACCACAATATAGTTTGTCACCAATTAAAGCGGGCTGTGAGCCTGATAGTTCGAAATGCTGCAAATACTTAAGATCGCCGCCGCCTTGATAGCGTATGAGCAAAGGTTGGAAAGGCTGTAACTGAGCCTTATGTTTTACGGCGTGTTTACCACTGAGACGCACGATCATGCGCATCATACCACGGTGTTGTACTAAAAAATCAGCGAGCCACTGCGAGTCACTAATGGCTCGACGATGAAGTAAAAAGGCACGGTCAAAACCGGCTTCCATCGGCGTTTAATCTTCGCCATAACCTAAGCTGCGCAGTGCTCTCTCGTCATCTGCCCAACCTGATTTGACCTTCACCCAAAGCTCTAAAAACACTTTATTATCGAGCATATGCTCAAGGTCTTTACGTGCTTCTCGGCCGATAGTTTTTAACTTTTCACCTTTGTTACCGATCACCATACGTTTTTGTGTTTCACGCTCAACAAGGATCAGTGCATTAATATGCCATACACCATTGTCTTGCCACTTAAACTGTTCAATTTCTACAGTAACCGAGTAAGGCAGCTCATCACCCATAAAGCGCATCAGCTTTTCACGCACTACTTCAGCCGCTAAAAACCGCATTGAGCGATCGGTAATATAATCTTCTGGGAAGTAGAACTCACTTTCTGGCAAGCGAGCACGTACCTCTTTTTTGATCAAATCAAGATTGCGGTTGTGTTTTGCCGATACTGGAATAATGCCAGCAAAATCGCCTTTCTCACTGAGCCACTTAATGTGCGGCAAAATCAAGTTGTTGTCTTTAACTTGATCGGTCTTATTGATCACGACCAACACCGGGGTTTTGCCACCACTGACTTTACTGAGTACCATTTCATCATCATCAGTCCAATGCGTCCCCTCAACAACAAAAATCACCAATTCAACATCACCAATTGAGCTTGATGCTGCGCGGTTCATTAGCCGGTTGATGGCACGTTTTTCCTCTACGTGTAAGCCAGGTGTGTCAACGTAAACCGTTTGGTAATTATCTTCGGTGTGGATACCCATAATGCGATGGCGCGTGGTCTGTGGCTTACGCGAGGTAATACTGACCTTTTGCTCAACAATTTTATTAAGCAAGGTCGATTTTCCTACATTGGGGCGGCCAACGATGGCGACCATACCGCAATGGGTATTTGTTTGCATATCAGCTGTCATTCTTTAACATCTTTAAAGCTTTTTCCGCCGCTTTTTGCTCTGCTTTACGGCGTGAACTGCCTACAGAAATAATGCTGTCCATGCCTTCAACAATACATTCAACCGTGAATGTTTGATTGTGCGCTTGACCTTTCGTATCAATCACAGTGTAGCCCGGCAAGGGGAGTTTGCGCGCCTGTAAAAACTCTTGCAGTAGAGTTTTTGGATCTTTTTGATTCATTCCTGGGGAAATTGACTCAAGGCGAGTGGCATACCAGCTTAGTACTAGGTCACGGCAGGTATCGATATCGGAGTCTAAGAACACCGCACCGATGATCGCTTCTACCGCATCAGCTAATGTAGACTCACGGCGATAACCGCCGCTTTTTAGCTCACCGGGTCCCAAGCGCAGGTAATCACCCAATTCAAATTCAACGCCAAATTCGGCAAGTGTTTGCCCACGAACCAAGGTCGAGCGCATACGGCTTAAATCGCCCTCTCGCGCTTTAGGAAACTTGTGGTACAACGCATCAGCAATAACAAAGCTAAGGATAGAGTCACCTAAGAACTCCAGGCGCTCGTTATGTTGGCCTTTATGGCTGCGGTGTGTAAGGGCTTGCTCTAGTAAGTTTTGCTCACTAAAGGTATAACCAATTTTTTTATAAAGTTCTGCTACGTTTTTCTTCATTGTTACTGAATATTACCTAGGCGTTCGAATCGTACGCCGGTTGGAACCCAACTTGGAAGCGCGCTATCTGGTTCATGTTCAAATTCAAAACTCATCCAAATAAACACGGCCTTACCTACAAGGTTAGCCTCAGGTACAAACCCCCAAGCGCGTCCATCTTGACTGTTATCGCGATTGTCACCCATCATAAAATAATGGCCTTCGGGAACAATCCATTCATCAATTTTTGATCCCTGCTGGCGATAATATTTGCTCTTAAATTCTGGCAAAGTTGGATTAATCAGAATGTCATGCTCAACTTCACCCAAACTCTCTTGCAGCCGCACCAGCGATTGTCCTCTGAGCGAGAACTCATCCTTATTGATGATCTCTAGCGCAATTTTATTATATTCGCCACATTGCAATGCACCTTGAGTACGCTCGCCCTCGGCGCAATTTGGTTTGATATACAGCTGCTTATTGCGATACACAATGGCATCACCAGGCAGCCCAATGACACGTTTAATAAAGTCTAATTTAGGATCTGGTGGAAACTTAAATACCGCAATATCTCCGCGCTCCGGCTTGCCGGTCTCAATAAGTTCACTGCGCCAGACCGGGTCTTTAACGCCGTAGGAGTATTTCTGTACGAGGATAAAGTCCCCCACCAAAAGGGTCGGCATCATTGACCCCGATGGAATTTGGAAGGGTTCAAAAATGAAAGAGCGAAACACCGTAATGATAGCGATCATTGGGAAAATCGACTTAGCATGCTCGGTAAGCACAGGCTCAGGTGCGATTTCTTGCTTCAACTCTTCATCAAGTTCTTTACCCGCCGCCCCTTCAGCTAGGGCTATACGCTCTTTACGTTTAGGTGCATATACAAGATGGTCAACCAACCAAATTAACCCAGAACCAAGGGTTAATAACACCAAAAATATGGAGAAATATCCGGCCATCAGAGGCATTTCCTTTTGTTATTATTTGCCAACTTTTAAAATTGCTAAGAAGGCATCTTGTGGCACTTCCACATTGCCAAGCTGCTTCATACGCTTTTTACCTTCTTTTTGCTTCTGCAAGAGCTTTTTCTTACGGCTCACGTCGCCACCATAACATTTAGCGATTACGTTTTTACGCAACTGCTTAACTGTTGAGCGGGCAATAACATGATTGCCAATAGCCGCTTGAATTGCGATATCAAACATCTGCCTTGGGATAAGTTCGCGCAGTGCTTCTGCAAGCTCACGGCCTCGCCCTTGAGCATTATCGCGGTGACAAATCATCGCTAGGGCATCAACACGGTCGCCGTTAATAAGAATATCAACCCGCACCATGTCTGAGGTACGGAATTCTTTGAAGTTATAATCCAGAGAGGCAAAACCACGGCTGGTCGACTTCAGCTTATCGAAGAAATCCATCACCACTTCAGCCATCGGTAGTTCGTATGTGATAGCCACTTGATTACCATGATAATTCATACGCGTTTGCACGCCGCGCTTATCAACACACAAAGTAATAACGCTGCCTAAATATTCTTGTGGCACAAGAATATTGGCCTCAACAATAGGCTCGCGAATTTCAAGAATATCGTTTACAGCAGGCAACTGCGATGGATTATCAATCTGAATCGTGCCGTCTTTGGTCTCAACCTCATAGATTACCGTAGGCGCGGTTGTAATGAGGTCAATATCATATTCACGCTCTAAGCGTTCTTGGATGATTTCCATGTGCAACATGCCCAAGAAGCCACAACGGAAACCAAAACCTAATGCGGTTGAGTTCTCCGGTTCGAAGAACAGCGATGCATCATTGAGACTGAGCTTATCAAGAGCATCACGAAATGCCTCGTATTGATCCGAAGAGATCGGGAACATGCCTGCATATACCTGTGGCTTAACGCGCTGGAAGCCTGGTAAACGCTCTTGTGCTGAGTTTTTCGCCAAGGTAATCGTATCACCGACTGGCGCACCATGGATTTCTTTAATACCGGCGATTACAAAGCCTACTTCGCCCGTTTTCAGTGTGCCAGTATTAGTTTGTTTAGGGGTAAAGATACCCACCTTGTCAGCAATATGAACTTGCTCGTTCGACATGATTTTAATCTTGTCGCCCGTTTTCAGCTCGCCTTGAACAATGCGCACCAAAGACACAACGCCTTGATAAGGGTCAAACCACGAGTCGACAATAAGTGCTTTAAGAGGCCCGTCGGTGTCGCCCTGCGGTGGCGGGATATCGCGAACGATACGCTCTAGCACGTCGTCGATACCAATTCCTGTTTTTGCACTGCACTGCACGGCATCAGTGGCATCAATCCCGACAATGTCCTCTATTTCTTCGGCAACACGCAGTGGATCTGCTTGTGGTAGGTCTATTTTATTAAGAATAGGCACCACTTCTAAGTCCATTTCAATGGCAGTGTAACAGTTGGCTAAGGTTTGTGCTTCGACACCTTGACCAGCATCAACAACAAGCAACGCGCCTTCACAGGCTGCAAGAGAACGTGATACTTCATAGGAGAAGTCAACGTGCCCTGGGGTGTCTATAAAATTAAGCTGATAAGTTTCACCGTCTTTGGCGGTGTAATTCAAGGTTACACTTTGCGCTTTGATGGTAATACCACGCTCACGCTCGAGGTCCATTGAATCCAGAACTTGTTGCTGCATTTCGCGGTCGGTTAACCCGCCACATACTTGGATCAAACGATCGGAAAGGGTCGATTTACCATGGTCGATATGGGCGATAATCGAAAAGTTACGGATATGCTTCATAAATTGGATTCTGACTTCTTAAACTTGAGCTCGTGTAAATAAAGGCCCGATTTTACCTTTAATTGACGCTAATCACCAACTCTTTGCGAAATAGGTAGGCTCAAAGGGTAAATTTTTAATACTTTTACATCATGAACAACCTGCGCAAGACGTTGTTTTGCCATGACAAAGCCAACGAAACCGGCCACCACAGCAGTGCCAATTTGTGCCAGTTCGCCTAAGCCTAAAACACTTTGTACAAGCACGGCACTCACCAATGCCGCCAACAATGGCCAGATATAAACAACAAACGAACTGCTGACAATGTGGGAGTCATCCAAGGCTAACTTCACTTTTTGCCCCACAACGACAGGTTCAGAAAATTGATACGGGAAGGTCTTTTTGTCGGTTTTGAATAACTTGGCAAAGATTTGCGCGCCACATTTACCGTTGCACCCTGCACAAGCTGGCTTTTGTTCGCTTTTTAAAAAGGCGGTATCCCCTTTCACTGATACCACCGTTAGGGTTTGCTCAATCATAATCTACAGAGGACGCTGGACGGATTCGGCAATGTTTTTCGCGGTTGCCGTCGGGATATTTCCTATCACCGAAACATCGTAAGCTCCGGCATTATGAATATACACGGTAGTTGCTCCCGAGGTCAGTGCACCGCTAGGACGCTGACTAGCTAGAGGCCGCTGCACAAACACCGAGACATCAACTAAGCCGTCAGAGTAAAGGTAGTAGTCGGCCAGCTCATTATTCATGTTCAGTTTATGGCGGTCGGCTTTAAGCAGTTCAAATCCTTGCGGCAGCCATCCGATACTCCAGCTACTTTCACCGCTTTGCCCATCTAGTTTCGGCAGCGGCGTGGGAAATTCACGTTGACTGATTTCCACCAGCTCCGGAGCAGGTTGCTCGGTCACACTGATATGGCTTAACTGTAACTGCTCTAGCAACTCACCACTGTGATTCACATAAGCGGATTTGAGCAATAACGAGGTCTCAGTATCCAACCACAACCAGTAGTTGTACTTATCTTGGTCTTTTGCCTCGATGCGAATTTGCTGTGCCGGTCGCCCAGCGATACGTCCTTTATTTCCAAGCACAAAGCGGTAGTTGCTTTGCAACTTATCAATATCGCTAAATAAGACTTCGGGAATAGGCCCAGCGATGGTATTAGTAGCGATTGAATATGGCTGGTTTTGCGGCTCGTAATAGGTGACCTGATCATCAACTCGCACCATTTCCAAGCCGGCGCCATTTAACAGCATAAGAAGCTCTAACTCCTGCTCTTGATAAATACCATGGCTCCAACGATAAGGCTCCATGGCACGGTCTTTGACGACCACGAAAGAAGCAACAAAGTTGCGCTGCTTAACGGCCGTAGCCATGTTATCCAACCACTGTTTAGCGGTCATCTCGGACATGGCCAACGCAGGAGTCAGCCACAGACTAAAAAGCGCAACATACAGGTACTTCATTACTCGTTACTGGTCCTTTTTACTTTGTGACTCGTCGTTAGCAGCGATGCGCGCCGCTTCACGGGTTTGTCGCTGGTGCTCCATAACAAGCGCACCAATACGCTGCTTCTGCAATTCTCTTAAACCACGCTCGGCGTTATCAAGCGCCGGCTCCGAAGAATAACTTACCGGCGATGCGGAACCTAAAAATGGCTGCGATTGCAAAGGTGGCAAGTCGCTTTGCTCTGAACCAGAAGTGCCATATTGTTGCACACCCACTACAGCAACCACAGCAACACTTGCGGCAATCGCTGTTTGGGCGATACCACGCCACCATCCACTAGAAATAACCTGAGCGCTTTGCTGTGATGCGGCCGGCTGTTGTTGTGCTTGTTGTTGGCCGAATTCAGCATGGACAGGTTCGTTTTCTAATTGCTTTGCAACCGAAGCGGCAATATCTAATTGAATTGAAGGCGCGGTCTCTGAGCGCATCGCGTCGCCAATCAGGCTGTAGCGGGCTAAGGTTTGCGAATCAATATCGTCAGTTTGGACATCGTCCAAAGACACTTCGTTGTCAACCAAAGCAGAGACAAACGCCTTATCCTGCTCACTACACTTTGCTTTAGTCATATTAAGACTCACCTATTAACGGAGTTAACTTATTATCTATCGCTTCTCGGGCACGAAATATACGCGAACGTACCGTACCCACAGGGCAATCCATCACCGCAGCGATTTCCTCGTAGCTCATCCCCTCTAGCTCCCGCAGAGTGATGGCTGTTTTTAAATCTTCTGGTAGCTTATCTATGGTTGCAAAAATAACGTCTCTGACTTCGTCACTCAGAAGCAAATTCTCGGGCGTTGAATTTGAGCGCAATAAATCAGCGCCCTCGTAAAACTCTGCTTCATCTGCATCTACATCGTTCGCAGGCGGCCGACGACCCTGTGCTACTAAGTAATTTTTCGCACAGTTCACTGCAATACGGTATAACCAAGTATAAAACGCACTGTCGCCCCGAAAGTTAGGCAGGGCCCGGTAGGCTTTAATAAACGCCTCCTGAGCTACATCTGCAACATCACCTTGATTGGCAACGTAACGAGAAATCAATCCTGCAACCTTATTCTGATATTTGGTGACCAACAGGTTATAAGCATTTTTATCTCCTTGTTGAACCTTTCTTACCAGCGCTAAATCCAAATCCTGCTCGCTCATTCGAGCCGGTACTCCTCTGCGTTGTCGTGCTTTTCTTGCTGCATCTTTGCTACCAAATACACTGTGTCTGACCTGAGTAAAATGAAAAAGTTCGCGCTTGAGCAAATATTTTTGCATTGGCAAGCAACTAAAGTCGTGTGACACCCGTAAATATGATACATATAGAGCCACGTAGGTATAAAAACCTCAAGCCACATTATAACATGAACCCAAACAAACAACATCACAGCGACGTTACCGTCATAGGTAGCGGTGCCGCTGGTTTATCACTGGCCTTGTCACTGGCCAACCATTGCCAAGTGACCGTTATTAGTAAAGGTGCACTGCGCGAAGGGTCGACTTTATATGCCCAAGGCGGTATTGCTGCCGTTTTCGACAAGCAAAACGACAGCATTGAGTCGCACGTTGAAGACACCTTAGAAGCGGGTGCTGGGCTGTGCGATCGCGAGGCCGTGCACTACACAGCATCGAATGCGAAGGCTTGCATGCGCTGGCTAATAGAGCAAGGTGTCCCTTTTGATATGGAAACCGATGACAAAGGTCATGAGCGTTACCATCTAACTCGTGAAGGCGGACACAGTCATCGCCGTATTCTGCACGCCGCCGATGCCACCGGTAAAGCAGTGCAAACAACGCTGATTGAGCGGGTGCAAGCACATCCCAATATTACCTTGTTAGAGAATTACAACGCCATCGACCTTATTACCGACGCCAAACTTGGGCGCGACGGCAAACATTGTCATGGCGTGTATGTTTATAACCGCGCCAAAGAGCAAGTAGAAATTCTCAGTGCTCGTTTTGTTGCTTTGGCCACCGGCGGCGCCAGTAAAGTGTATTTGTATACTTCGAATCCTGATGTTGCCAGTGGCGATGGCATTGCCATGGCGTGGCGAGCAGGCTGCCGAGTGGCTAACATGGAGTTTAACCAGTTTCATCCCACAAGCTTGTATCATCCAAAACTACAGAACTTTTTAATTACCGAAGCAATGCGCGGTGAGGGGGCTTATTTATTGCGCCCAGATGGTACACGCTTTATGCCGGAGTTTGACGAGCGCGCCGAGCTAGCCCCTCGCGATGTCGTAGCCAGAGCTATTGATTTTGAAATGAAGCGTTTAGGGGCTGATTGCGTCTATTTAGACATCTCCCATCGTGATAAAGAATTTATCATCGAACACTTCCCCACCATTTACGCCAAGTGCCTAAGTGTGGGAATCGATATCACCAAAGAACCCATTCCGGTAGTCCCAGCAGCGCACTACACCTGTGGCGGCGTGATGACCGACTTTAACGGCAAAACCGACTTGGACAATCTCTATGCCATTGGCGAGGTCGCCTACACGGGGCTGCATGGAGCGAACCGCATGGCTAGCAACTCGTTGTTGGAGTGTATTGTCTTTGCCCAAGCTGCAGCCAAAGACATCGTCGCAAAATTGGGGTTACCTGCAGAGCCTAGCACCCTGCCCGATTGGGACGAAAGCCGAGTCACTAACTCCGATGAAGAGGTCGTCATTACCCATAACTGGCATGAACTCAGGCTATTTATGTGGGATTACGTCGGCATTGTGCGCTCGACCAAACGCCTTGAGCGTGCACTACGTCGAGTAGAGTTATTGCAACAAGAGATCCATGAGTATTATGCGAATTTCCGAGTATGCAATAACTTATTGGAGCTACGTAACCTCGTCCAAGTTGCCGAGCTTATTATCCACAGTGCCTTAGCGCGCAAAGAAAGCCGAGGCCTACACTACACCTTGGACTACCCAGAGCGTTTACAGCAAAGCCATATCACCGAGCTTAATCCTGCGACACTGGGTCGTTAAGGTTTTCGTTAACAGCCCGAGCTAAGCCACGAAACTGCTCGGGCGCCATCGCCTTATCCGCTATAAACACGTGCCGCTTGGCGCCGGTGTAGGTACTTTGCAAATGCAGCCATACTAGGCCATTGAATACCTTAGTTCCCTTTAATAGCTTGCCACTGAGCTCAATGCCTTGGCCATGTAATTCTACTTGCTGATTATCAATAGTAATAATGCCATAGCGCGGCCAGCAACGCTTATATACCCGCCAGCCATGCCAACTCGCGATCATGAGCACTATTGCACATAGCAAAGCCCATAGCCATTGCGGCTGACTAAACACGAGTATTATGTAGATAAGCCCGACTAGCCCCAACAATGGCCGGTGATTCGCCGTATTGGCAGAAAATACACCTCTATACACGTACGCGATCTAGAATGATTTTAACCATACGCGCAAGTTCTGCGTCTTTGCATTGCTCATGACCCATAAACCAAGCAAATAAATCGGGATCATCGGCCGCCAACAAACGTTGAAACGTCGCCTTATCATCATCATTAAGGGAGTCATACGCCTCTTCAACAAAGGGCATAAACAACACATCAAGCTCAAGCATGCCTCTGCGACACGCCCAACGTAAGCGTGCTTTACTGTCTAACTTCGCCATGGTTTACCTCTTTATGGTTTACTGCGTCGCAGTTTAGCAAAAACTGTTGCTACTCACAGCTATTTTGCGTCTATCGGGTGTCATCACTGCGACGCTTACGATACACTTGCGCTTGTCATTAGCTTGCGTACCTAAGGAGTCGTGTATGTCTGCATTTACTGTTTACGCAACAGATTATGTTGCGATCTACGTTAGTGGTGTTGATGCTAAATCTTACCTGCAAGGACAACTCACACAAGATATCAACCTTGTTGAGCCAAACACTTGGCTGTGGGCAGGGCAATGCAGCGCAAAAGGAAAGCTATGGGCCTGCTTTCGCATCGCAGCTTATCAGCAAGGCTATTTATTAATTTGTAGCGCCGATGAGGCCGAAGCAGCGCTGCGAGAGCTAAAGAAATATGCGGTATTTAGCCAAGTTGAAATCACCTCTATGCCGCAACAGGTATCTGGCGTTTTAGGTGACAAACAAGCTCTAGGTGCGCACTTAGGAGTCAACCTTGATAATCCCGCGACCAGCCTGCCTGAAGGGTTGGTGCTCACTCTTGCCGATGACCGTTACCTTGTTGTAGCCGATGCCGACACCTTAGCACCTGCGCATTCAAGCGAGGCTTTTTTGTGCGCGCAAATTAAGGCCGCAGAACCCAGCTTATGTGCTGCCGCAATTGATGAATACGTCCCGCAAATGGTTAATTTACATGCGCTTGGCGGCATCAGCTTTAGTAAAGGCTGCTACACTGGTCAAGAGACTGTCGCGCGCATGAAGTACCTAGGTAAAAACAAACGCGCGATGTTCGTACTCTCTGCCCAAGCAGACAGCAAGCTAGCGCCACCGCTCACAGAGGGTCAAGTACAGCCAGTGGATTTAGAACGTCAGGTCGGTGACAATTGGCGTCGCGGTGGCACCTTGATAGCACAAGCGGTTGATCAAGGCAGACTTTATGGCTTGGCAGTGTTGCCAAACGATCTTGAACTCGACAGTCAACTTCGTGCAAAACACGCACCTGAGGTGATGTTCAGTATTGAGCCACTCCCTTACTCACTCACTGAAGAATAATTGGGAAACGTTATGAATATAGCCGAGAAGAAAGTCGTAACTATGCACTACAGCGTAGTCGACAAAGCCGATAACACCATCGACAATACCTTTGATGGTGAGCCATTAGTCTTTATTGTTGGCACTGGCTTTTTGATCCCGGGCTTAGAGAATGCGCTAATTGGTAAACAAGCAGGTGATACCCTGAGTGTCGAAATCGCGCCGGAAGATGGCTATGGTGAGCGTCATGAGCAATTGATGCAGGCTGTACCTAAATCAATGTTCGATGGTATGGATATTGAAGTAGGCATGCAGTTCCGCGCCACCACTGATGACGGTGAGCAAACAGTTATTATCGTCGATATTCAAGGTGAAGATGTGATCGTTGACGGTAACCACCCACTTGCAGGTGTCCACCTAAAATTTGACGTGGAAATTGTAGATGTACGCGATGCCACCGCTGATGAATTAGCCCATGGCCATGTTCACGGCGAAGGGGGATGTGATCACGACCACGAATAGTTGTCTGTGACTCTTTAAAAAAGGCGCTTAAGCGCCTTTTTTTAGCTTTGTTCCTGAGCCGGTAAGTGAGCACTAATGTGCTTAGCCAGATTATCAGCGTCATTACTGCCAACGCGATAAAATGTGCCGTCATGCAGCTCGATGGCTACAGCAGCAAAGCCACTGGCATTGTATACCCAGCCATCATGAGTAATGCGAATGCCCACCCCATGACGAAACGAGTTACTGACAACAGCAACCGATTTAATCTCATCAAATGCGAGTCGCTTTTTAGCGATACCAGGGCCAAAAAACCATTCTACGCCCTGTTCATCTACACGCACTGTTAAGCCATGAAATAAAAATGCCAGTATCACTAAAATGGCCGCAAACAGCATCATCGGACCATCCCCTTCCATAAGATAAAAGGCTAATCCCAAAAAGCCGCCCACCCACAATAAAATAATGAGAATGGCCCAAGCAGTTTGCTTATGTTGATACATACTATTCCTTTTTGTGTCAGCGCAGCGCTAACATTAATTGAAACTATAGACGAAAGTGGCGCTTAATTCTGAGTCGAAATTGCGCTTATCTTCTTCCGGTTTGGAGTTATAACGATATAAATAAGCAAATTTAAGTGATAACTGCCCCATAATTTGGCTGATCAAAGAAGTTTCTGATTTTAGCCGCGAATTCAGCCCTGAAAGTGACTGCTCAGCACTGATAAACTGATTAAAACGAGTACGTTTAGAGACCGTGCGCTCCCACTGTAAAGCCAAGCGCAGTAAGTAACCCGTTTCACTTTCAGTCGGCTCTTCACCTTCTTCAGCGGGTTTGCCCTCAGAGCGATATAGACCTGGGCCGATGTCAAAGTCGACGGTGTTTTTCACCCCTTTGTAGAGACGGTTACCGTAGCCGGTTGCCACTGTGGCCTTGTACTCCAAACCACTGAATTCATCTTCCTCGTAATCGGCGTAAAAGAACAACGAGGCGTTTTTTTCGCCTACTTTGTAGTTCGTTTGTGCAGAGCCAAAAAATCGTTGCGCCGAAATAGTTTCTTCGCCGGTTTCAGCATCAACATCACGACGGTATAAAGAGTCAAATTTGAACTGATTGCGCCAATGGGTGAAATCTTGGTAAATATTGCTACGTAGCTTAAAGCTCGTTGAATCGGTGTTACCTCGGGTCACGATAAAGCCAAACTCGGCATCGCCGTAAAACATTTCACCTTGGTGAATTTCGTGGATTTCTGCATCCGTCAACTGTCCGTATTCATGAAAGTCTTCAAATGGGTCAACGGCCCAACAACTTACACTCCAACAAGCAATTAATAGAGCGATAAAACGCATAGTTAGTGCTTACTCTTTCCAAATAACGTGACAAAATGGCGCATCTTTATCACGGCTGATCAATACCCGTGCGAATACCAAGTCTTCATTCTCCAGCTCGAGCCCGATGCTCACCTCGCTGTAAAACTCCGGCTCGATTTCCATCGCCACAATCCCTTGCCATTGCTCACTTGGCGCACTTTCTTCTATAAACCCCAGAGCCTCACGATGCTCGTTAAAATCGTTGATATCCTGCTCGGACAAGTGCTCAGGTGCAAGCTCCAAGAATACTTCATAGGCATGATGAGTTATTTCTTGTTCAGTGAATAGGCGCGGCCCTGACATGGTGCTGATCCCGTTGATGCTTATTTCTGGCGATAATAACAAAACTTGATAAGAATGTGCATTGTCTCGCGACCAATAAAAAGCCGGGAAATTCCCGGCTCTTAGTGCACTGCTTTATACTTTAGCTATTAATACCGAGTCGCCTCTTAACACCCTCGCGCATATGCTGAATATAGGTGTAAAACAGGGGCACAAACAAGGTACCAAACACAGTTGCGGCAATCATACCTGACATCACTGTGACACCTAAAGACACACGACTTGCCGCCCCTGCGCCACTGGCCAACACCAGCGGTAACACACCTAGGACGAAAGACAAGGCCGTCATTAAGACCGCTCTGAAACGCTGCGATGCAGCTATCTGCGCGGCATCAAAGATACTCTGCCCCGCCTTGCGTTGCTCCATAGCAAACTCAACAATCAAGATAGCTGTCTTAGTCGACATACCTATTAGCAGTACAAAGCCGACTTGGGCGTAGATATTGTTCGTCATTCCCACCGTAAACAAGGTAGCCATGGCCCCAAAAATAGCCAAGGGTACAGCGGCTATGACCGCAAACGGAATCGTCCAACTCTCGTATTGCGCGACCAAGAACAAGAACACAAAGAGTACCGCCAGTGAGAAGAGTACCGGCGCGAGGTCGCCCGCTAAAATTTCTTGTCGTGTTTGCCCTGCCCAATCAAAAATATAGCCATTGGGCAGCTGTGCGGAGAGCTCCTTCATGACCGCAATGGCATCCCCACTGGAATAACCAGGTGCAGCACTGCCGGTAATACTGGTACTTCTATATAAATTGAAGTGGTTCATACTGGTAGGGCCAAGAATAGGCTTCAGCGTGGCTATGGTCGTCAGAGGGACCATATCCCCCTCACTATTGCGTACATAGTAATGCTGTAAATCAGCAGGTTCAGCACGGAATTGTGCCTCAGCTTGAATGGTGACCTGATAAGTGCGGCTAAACTGATTAAAGTCGTTCACATAGAGCGAGCCTAACTGCGCTTGCAGGGTTAAGAAAATATTGCTCAAGGTGATCCCTTGTGCTTTCGCTTTATTGCGATCGACCTCTAAAAAGTATTGCGGCACATTGGCGCGGAATGTACTAAATACATTTTGCAGTTCAGGGCGTTGGTTGGCATCGTATATCAAACCATTCATAACTTGCGCTAGCTCGGCTGGGTCTCTACCTTCGGAGTCTAATAATCGATACTCAAACCCCGAGCTATTCCCCAACCCTGGGATAGGCGGTGCATTAAACACCATAATCTGGGCATCTGGCATGGCCCATAACTGCCCTTGGATACGGGTAATAATCTGCTTTAAGCCCATATCTGGAGCTGTTCGCTGCTCCCAGTCTTTGAGTACCATAATGCCCAACGCGTTGTTTGAGCCAGCACCGCCAAGTAAAGAGAACCCAGAGACGCCAATAAAATCTTCGGTGGCTGGGTCTTGCATGATCACATCACTGATTTTCTTTACCACAGCATCGGTACGATTAATCGCGGCGGCATCTGGCAATTGCACATCAACAAAGACAAAGCCTTGGTCTTCTGGGGGCACAAACCCGGTAGGTACATTAGTAGCAAACCAACCGGTGGCAACAAATAGCGCCACCACAACAATACCTATACGCCCTGCTCGTTTGAGCATAAACCCAACCACACCGGTGTAACTCTTCGTGGAGCGGGTTATGGCGTTTTCAAAAGGTCGTAACCATTTTATTGGCTTCATTTTTTCAGCTGACAACAACAAACTACAGAGCGCCGGGCTCAGTGTCAGGGCATTGATTGATGAAATCAGTACAGCAAAGCTAATGGTGACAGAAAATTGCTTGTATAACTCTCCGGTGATCCCTGGCATAAAGCCTACGGGTACAAACACCGCTAACAGCACCAACGTTGTAGCCACAATAGGCCCGCTCACCTGCTCCATGGCTTTGGTCACTGCTTCCTTAATGGGCAGCTTGTCCTCTCTGAGTATGCGCTCAACGTTTTCTATCACGATGATGGCATCATCCACGACAATGCCGATCGCCAGTACTAAACCAAATAACGTGATCAGGTTAATGGAGTAGCCCATCGCCATCATCGCCGCAAAAGTACCAATGAGCGATACTGGGATCGCCACGGTTGGTACCAAGGTGGCACGCCAATTTTGCAAAAATAGAAATACCACCAAGATGACCAATGCCACCGCTTGATAAAGAGTTACAACCACCTCATCAATGGAGCGATTAATAAACTCAGTGGTGTCATAAGGCACTTTGTATTCAAGGCCATCAGGAAACTGCTTAGACAGTTCCGCCATGCGTTTTTTAACTTGCTCAGCAACCGCCGTGGCATTGGCGTCGGTGAGCTGATAAATAACAATAAAACCGGTGTCTTTTTGATTGAATGTAGCACTACCTGAATAGCTTTTTGAGCCCCGCTCTATGCGTGCGATGTCTTTGAGACGCACAAAGTTTCCGTCCAAATTAGCGCGCACAATGGTTTGTCCGAACTCATCGGCAGAGACAAGCCGCCCCTGAGCTTGAATCGCATATTCGAATTGTTGGTTGGGTAGCGCCGGAGCGGCGCCCAGCTTACCGGCGGCGACCAGGGTGTTTTGCTCCTCCAGTGCAGCCTTCACTTCCGCAACCGTTACTCCTAGTGAGGCCATTTTGTCTGGCCGTAACCAAATACGCATGGAATAGGTTTTCTCACCCATCACCTCGGCAGAGGCAACCCCAGGGATACGCCCGAGTGGCTCAGTAAGATAATTAGTGGCATAGTTACTTAAGAACATCGCATCCATGTTCGGGTCTTCTGAGTACAAACTTATGCCCATCAACATGTTGCTAGATTTTTTCTTAACCGTTACCCCCTGACGGCGTACTTCCTGAGGCAAACTAGGTTCTGCCAACGCCACCCTGTTTTGCACATTCACTTGGGCCATATCGGTGTCCGTACCGACATTAAAATAAACGGTGATGGTTGCCGAGCCATTGTTACTGGATGTGGACTCGATGTACATCATGTCTTCGACGCCATTAATTTGCTCTTCAATGGGACGAATAACTGTCTCTTCAATGGTTTGTGCGCTAGCCCCGGGGTATATCGCGGTTACCGATACCTGTGGCGGCGTGATTTGCGGATACATATTTACGGGCAGCTGGGTCAAAGAGATAAGCCCAGCCAATGTAATGACAATGGAGATCACCAGCGCCAGTTTGGGCCTGGATATAAAAGTTTTACTGATCATCCTCGACTCGCTTATTGTTGGTCACTGATGGTGCCGGTTTTGGCGTCGACTTGTTTGACAACAGGATTTACTTCCACTCCTGAGCGCACTTTTTGTAGGCCTTCGACAATAACTCGCTCGCCTTGCTCAATTCCTGATTTAACCACCCACATCGCATCGATGCGTCGACCCAAATCCACCAAGCGCTGCGCCACTGTGTTGTCATCTTTGACTACCAAGACAAACTTGCCTTGTTGATTTTCCTGCACCGCAGCTTGCGGCACCAAGGCTTGCGACTGCTTGTCTTGACTCTCAACCACTAAGGTTACAAACAAACCCGGCATTACAATGCCATTGGGGTTATCAAATTTGGCACGTAACTCAACCGTCCCCGTGCTGCGGTCAATTTTAGTGTCGGCAAAATCCAGCGTACCCGGCTGTTCAAAGTCAGTATCATTGGGTAAGCGCAGGCTTAAATCTAAGGGGACATCTTCAGGGCTATTATTAGTTTGCTGATGCGACTGCTGGTAACTGATGTAATCAGACTCTTCTACTTGAAAACTAACATAAATGGGGTCGATATCTGTTAGTTGTGCCAAGGCACCGGATTGTGGGTTAACGATATTGCCCACATCAAAGCTCACTTTACCTATGCGGCCACTAAATGGCGCGTCGATAGTGGTGTAACTGAGGTTCAGCTTGGCCTTTTCTAATGCCGCTTCACTGGAGTTAACAGCGGCTTGGGCTTGATCTAAGTTCGTTTGCAATTTGTCTAAGTCTGCCTCAGAAATAAACCCATCTTTGGCAATTTCACGCCCTCGCTTAAGATCTCGCTCAGCCCGAGAGGCCGCTGCACGATTACTTTTTAAGGACGCTTCAATTTCACTCACACTGGCGGTGTATTCCGATGCATCAATTTTAAATAGCGTTTGGCCTTTTTCTACATATGCGCCCTCACGGAAAGTCCGCTCAATGAGTTCACCCTCAACTCGAGCACGAATATCTGCCTCCTGAAAGGCTTCGGTGCGAGCGACAAACTCGCGATAATTACCAACCTCTTGCATCGCCACTTCATAAACAGACACCGCCGGCGCTGGCATGCTCTGGTTTTGTTGTTGCGGTTCAGAGCAGCCCACCAAGGCTAATGAACAGAGCCCAGCTAAAACTGAATGATAGAAATACTTTGGGCCCGAAGGGGATAAATGCATCGCGTGTCTCCTTAGAATCGTTATGTCGCTAGCAATGTTGTTTTCAATGGCCAGATAGGCGCTCAATAGACTGACATAAAATAAATCTAGTTCCCTGAGAAATATAGACTATTTTGTAACTCACTGTATTTAAGTTATACCGATATTTAAAAATGAGTACAGTGCATTGCGCAGGCAGAGTATATCAAGTGCTAGTAACGGGAACATGACATCAATCAGATGTTAAGGTAAATTGATACTGGTCAGAGGAGACAATAATGATAACACTAACTACTGCTAAGCAAGTTGCCTATGTAACCTTGGCTAATGAAAGTAAACGTAATGCACTGAACTTTGAGATGTTCAAACAACTTGATGGGGTGATTAAACAAATCAAGAAGCAGCGTGATTTGCGAGCGGTGATACTTCAAGCACAAGGGCCCGACTTTTGCACTGGGCTAGACGTTAAAAGTGTGATCAGCAAACCCACCGATATCTGCAAATTGCTGTTTAAACCGCTGCCAGGCAACCAAAACCTCGCTCAACGCGTGGTGCTGGGGTGGCAGTCGTTAAATATTCCCGTAATTGCTCTACTACAAGGGCGATGTTGGGGTGGCGGGATGCAAATAGCCTTAGGTGCTGATATTCGCATCGCCAGTGAGGATGCTAGCTTAGCAATCATGGAGTCACGCTGGGGATTATGCCCTGATATGGGGGCAAGCTTAGTGCTCCCAGGAATCCTCAATGCTGATAATTACTTACAGCTTGCCATGTCTGCAGAGCCTGTTACAGCGCAACAGGCCCTCAATTTAGGCTTGGTATCTTATGTTGATAATGATTTACAGCAACGCGCCACACACATCATCGACACCTTTAGCGCGCGTTCACCGGATGCCATCAGTGCAATCAAACGGTTAACGCAAAGCGCATACCGACAGCCCCATCGTAGACTATTGGCTAAGGAAACTTTCTCGCAAATTAAACTGCTGATGTGTAAAAATACCCATATTGCTATTAAAAATGCTTCGCGCAAGGATGATTCCTTCGATGAGTACCAACCGCGTCGACGCTGGTAAAAAGATCATTAAACACAGCGCCAGGTTCATTTTGAGTGCTGCTATAATTAGCGCTTTTTTATTCTCAGCCCATGCCCTCAGCAACTACTTCTCGGTGAGCTTCCCAGCACCACTCAGTGCCATGCTAGCGCTATTTTTAGCTTTGCAATTAGGCATTGTTAAACTGCACTGGCTCACTCGCGGTGCTCATCCCTTACTTAATTATATGCCGCTGTTTTTTGTGCCCGCAGCCGCTGCCATCATAGAGCATGTCGAATTGGTCGCCCGCTATTGGTTACCACTGTTGTTGTGCCTAGTAATCGTCCCGCTGATTGGACTGTTTATCATCGGAACGATAATGCAACGTTTGGGTAAAGAGCAATGATGTATTTGGCTATCCCTATGACAGTGGCCTTATTTTTAGCGTTTCGTGCCATGCACGCCAAGGTACGCTCGCCACTATGTAACCCCGTATTGCTCACTATTGCCGCCTCGGTATTTATCTTGTCGGCCTGGCACATCGACGTTACCGAGTATCGCGCTCACACACAAATTTTCGATTATCTTTTGGAGTTGGCCGTCGTTGCTTTAGCAGTACCGCTTTATAAGCAAATCCACCAGTTAAGGCGACAGCTCTTGTTGATGTTTATCGCTGTGGCTGCCGGAATAATCACGGCCACCACCACCGCCGTTGTGATCACCTCTTTGCTTGAGGTACCTGAACAATTGCAGGCCTCCCTTGCAAGCCTTGCAGTCACGACCCCTATCACCTTACTTGTCACCGAGCAGCTAGGTGGGCTTGGCAGTATTGCCGCATCCATGGTCATTCTCATTGGTATTGTCGGTGCTATTGTTGGCTTCAACACGCTTAAGCTGACTGGCATCAAGCATAAGGGGGCTCAGGGTGTCGCCCTCGGCGGTGCCTGCCATGCCATTGGCACGGCCACCGCTATTGCCGACAATGAAACCAGCGCCGCCTACGCCTCGGCAGCCATGGCGTTAAGTGCACTGCTCTCGCCTATCATAGTGCCTATCTACTACCCTTGGCTTGCCAGCTTAGTACTTTGACTATCTGAGGCATTGATATTGGCCGGTTGCAACACCTTCTTGGCTCCTGAATGCTTTCTTACGTTATTCAGGTACTGATGTAGTAGCGAATGCGGTGTTAGCAAAGCAAGCTCTCGAGGAAGGAGGCTGGTTGGTCAAAACCACCCGAGCTAATAAACGTGAGATTACGCCTTGCATTATGCTACAGGCAATAAAAAACCCTGACCATACTGGTCAGGGTTTCTTAAATCGTGGTGCCCAGAGGCGGAATCGAACCAC
>CEVA01151980.1_pt1 | contig 63284 bp, 86 predicted proteins | sample 361521 | NCBI WGS metagenome assembly CEVA01 (sample SAMEA2622823, study PRJEB7988) | marine metagenome | isolation source: saline water (ENVO:00002010), including | reverse complement strand
TTCTGCTTGAAGTTCTAATATATAACCAATATTTGCAATTGTATTATCAACAATCTGAATAACCTCTGTACCATTGTTTATCATTCCACAAGGTGTTGTTTTACCAGAATCAACCGCTTTTTTATTCGTTTCATTCCAATTATATAATGTGCAATTTCTATTTAATGTTAAATTTTTAAATGTTCCTGAATCTGCAACCACATCAACCATTACTGGAATAGGATCAACACCATTATCTTCACCTAAGTAAATACCTATACCACAATCTTCTTCTAAAGTAGGATTACCCCATTCAGTAGGGTTTTTTCCTTCTTCTGCTTTCCACTTAACACATTTTAATGGTGCGCTTCCGTCTGCCTCCATAAATGTTAAATGTTCACCCAATATTGAATTAGAACCGTCTGCTTTTAGATATTCATTACCACCTATTCTATTGAAGGATAACCTAAATGCACAATCAGTCGGTGAATTAATACAGTCCCTTGTTGTTATTTCTTTACCAGTTGAAAGAGAGACAATTTCAATATTATTAACACCTTTTTCTTCTTTATTTCTTTTAGATTTTGCTTCTATTAAGCCACGCTTCATATGTTTAAAGTTTTCAGAAAAAGAATCTTCGTCTGAAAATGATAACAATAAATTGAAATCCTTAATCAATCCTACTGAATCTCTACCCAACTCTGCTGACATTTCAATTCCGTTATCCTTTCTCTTTTCCCAAAGATTACAACTTATAATAGAATCTTTTTCTTTTGAGGTATCAACAGGTTTCCATGTTCCACCAGAACATGAATCTAACTCTTCTGAGGTTAATTCTTTTTTTATTAAATTATTGACTATTTCTGTTTCATTATTCCAACTCGTAGAATCCCAAGTTGAAAGACTATATCCGTCTATTGCAATTCTTTTATTCACTGCATTTACAACTTCAATCGCTTCTTTTACAAATTGTATCCCTGCTTTTTCGTTCGCATTTTCTGAAACCATAGAAATTGTTCCTGCTGTTAATGCTCCACCTATTGTCATAACGACCAAAGATTCCATTAACGAAAATCCATTTCTTTTCATAAAAAACTCCTGCTTGTTACATATTTCTATATATCTCATATTTTTGATTTTTTTCAATCAAATAAGATGTTTAAAAAAATCACGATTATTTTTTTTCTTTAAGATATTGCTTTATTTATCATATTTTTTTGAAATCATTTTTTAAATGAAGAAAAAAAAATAACAAAATTTAAAATATTCACTCTAATGTTTATAAATTCTTTGTGTTTTTGCAAAATTGGAAAATTCGACTTCTTTTAAAAAATCGAAAAAAATGACCTGGCTATACCCAAAGTAGTTTGCTAAACTTTAGTTAAACAAAAGAGGAATCCACTATGGAACAAAATATCGATCAAAAAACACAAGATTTTGTCAATTCATTATCAGAAGATACACGAAAAGAACTAGCAGAACTTCTAAGTACACCAGAAGGTCAACAAAAGTTTCGAGATATGATTAAATAATCTGAAATTATATTTTTATAAAGAGTCTTTTTAAGACTCTTTTTTTTTGATTTTTAAATTCAAAAGTGTTAAAATTGCTTATCTCTAAATTAAGGCTTTTTTATGAAAAATATTGCAAAAACAATAATTGACGTTTTGTTAAACAAAACACAAGATTTTGATATTCAAGAAGTAGACAACCTTCTTTTAAGACAAAAAGAAAAAAACTGTTACACTGACGAGATTTCTTATGTCTTTGTTGTTGAAAAGAATTATCGTGAACAGATCTTGCCAGAAAAAACAAAAAAGAACAAAAACTTAAATGAAAGAACAATTGATAATTCTCTGCTTTTCTATATTTCTATTCGATATATCAAAAATGGCGACATCTCTTTTAAAGTTCGACCAAAAAATATCAAAACAGATTACTCATTTTCAATAGATTCTGTAAAATCAGAACACTATGACGATGCTATAAAATTATTAACTGACATTAAAGAATTTGGTCTTTGCATTCAAAAACTCTACAATGAAAATAAAATAAAAATAGAGTCTGTTTTAGATTCTATCATTCAAGTAAAATATGATTCTGTTCATTACGAAAGAAATAAAAGAGACGCAATTCAAAAGTATATTGAAGATCACAAACTAATTCAATATTCTTGTTGGAACCGTGATAAAATTTCCCTTACAACAATTAAAGAAAACTTATTATCTGAAAAAGATAAAGACGCTAAAACTTCTTTTTCTAGCAAAACTTTATCTTATAAAGATGGTGTAGTTTCAGAAAATAAACATGAACTTTCTATTGAAAAAAATGAAGACCTATTACTGTTTTTCATTACTGACGAAAATAATAACAGAAAGAAATATTCTCAAAAAGAGTTTGTCGATGAAGTAACTTATAATCACTTTTTTTAAATAAAAACTTTTATCAAACCAATAAAGCCACTTTGAAAAGTGGCTTTTTTTGACTAATTATTTTGTTAGTGATACATCTAATATATATAATAAATAAAGCGAAAAGGAAATATCATGAATAAAACAATACTCATAACTGCAGCTATTGCATTAGCAGGTTGTGCAGCACAAATCAATAGCAACCATGATCAAAAAATAGTTGAAGGCACTTCTTACCTTAATGAAATTAATTTTAAAATGAAGGCGGAATTGACAGATTTAGAAGTCGTTAAAAAGGACTCTTTTTGTTACAACAATGAAGGTAAAATCTACTACAATAATGATCTTTTTGTTTATGAAGGTGAAAACTATTATTGCAGTAAAGATTTTGGTGGAGCTTGGGTTCATGACAGTATAATTAATGCAAAATAATCGTCTTAAAAATCAACTTTCACACCCTTTTTAAGAGAGCCATTATCTAATTTATATACCTTACAAATTAAAACAAATGATTGTTTCTGTTTTTTACTAAATGATTCTTGGCGTTCTTTTTCTTTTATATAATTATTCATATTTTTAAGCAAGAACTGAACATTTGAACGATCTACATATTCCAATGGATAATCTTGATTAAGTAATTCTTCAAAATTCATATTTGAAAATGTTTCTACTTTTAATTCTGGCTCTTTTAATGATTCTGCCAGTTTTTCGTCAGACTCTCTCAACACTTCCATACATTCCAAGAATATCTCTATATCTTTGGATAACGCTTTTTCTTTTTTTGACTTGTTTATATTTTTTAATTCACTTTGTAAATTTCTTTTTTCTTCTTCTACTGCCATCGCATTCTTAACCAATTCATCTACGAAAACATTATCAAAATCAGAAATATAAAAGTTATCACTTGAAGAAGAATGAATTGACTTTTGTTCTTTAAACATATATCCATTAAGATTTTTTGGATATCTTTCAGCGTCAACATTGTTAGGTTTTTTTAAACTACGCAAAGAATTCCTACATTCTGCTTCTTTAAGATATTGTTCTATTGTTATACTCTCGTCACTTTTCAAAGAGTCTTTTATTTTTGAAAGTATTTTGTTAAACATAAACAACTCCGATATTTTTCTTTATCTTATCACAAATGCAAGGTAAAAATCAACATTAAAAAATGACTAGTTTTTGTTGCTTTTTCCTTTTTGTTTTAGTATTATTATCTCAACGAAACGAAATTCATATGTTCATATTTTTTGGAGACTACAATGTCTAATGCTTTTACTCAAATGATTGCTAATATTCTTGAAAATGTAACAGCAATTGAAGAAAAAAATAAATCATTGTATGAAAAACGTCTTGAACGTGTAAAAGAAGCCTATTCAGAAGCAAACAACGGTCTAATCCCTAATATTGACAAGATCGGTCGTCTTCACGCTCCTTGCAATGGATATACTGTTCCACAATTTTCTAAATTCCTTGAAGACGCAAAAGGGTTTGAAGACAATTATAAAAATGCTTTATTTTCAAAAGGTGAGTTTATTCCATACCCAATGAGTGATGATTACGATTACTTCACTATGCTTGGTGATAGAACAAAACATTACTCTTTTGAGTTTCGTATTCAAGTTAGTGAAAAAGAAATTGAAGTTCTAGAATCAATTAACTGTGAAGATAAACCATTCAGCATTTCATTTAGTCGATCTTGGAATTTCCGAAATGTAAAATATTCATATGTTACTATTCGTTCTTTCTGGAAAACAGTTCATTATGAATTTGCAGATAATTTTCAATCATATCGTCAAATCATTAAAGAACAAGAACGTCTTGAGCAAGAACGTCTCAGGTTAGAACGTTTAGCAAAAAAAGGTAAAGCACCTGTTGGTGTAGATACCGTTTCTGGCACTGTTATTAGCCTTAAAAATGTCTTTGACAGTTTTGGTAATCTGAAAACCAAAATGCTTGTAGAACTTGAAAATAAATCTACTGTTTTTGGCATTCGTCCTGCTCGTATTAAAGAAGTCAAAGAAGGCGATAAAGTAACCTTCACTGCAACTTTCGATAGCACAGATGATGATACCCACGCTTTCTATAAAAGTCCTAAGCAAGTCTCATTTGAAGAACAAGTTGCTTAATTTTAAAAAAGTCTTCTTCTCGAAGGCTTTTTTCTTGTTTTATCTCTTCGATTATTGTATTATTAACTTATTGAAAAAACACGTAAGGCTAAAAAAATGAAAGAGTATTCTGAAACTACACTAACTATCCTTAAAAGAACAGAAATTGATCTTAAATTATCTATTGCTACTCATTTTAATGATGGCGAAGCATTTGTTCAAGAAGCTATTATTTTTAACCACATTGCTCTGAGTGTCCAAGAAACTAATGAAATGTTGGATGCTTTCTTGGATATGCAATACAACGCTTCGGAAGAAGACAAAGGTGTTTTCTACTCTTGGGGTTCTGGTTCAGCAGAATACCTTAAAGACGGAAAAACAGTAGACAACGAACACTATAAAATTCGTTTGCAAGAAACGGGTGAAAAAGATGTTATTCTTTCTTTATCTACACTTGTTGAATTAAATTCCGTTTTAAAAGAAATGAATATCAACTCAGAAATCCGATAAGGACAAATTGATGAAAAAATGTGATAGCCAATGTAAATACTACTGTAAGGCATTTGACCATGAGTTTAGCAATAAAGCTTGTTCTTTGAGTGACGCATACTCGGTTAACAAAGGTTCTGAATGTTCTTATTATGACAAAAAAATTGAAGTAAAAGAGATTAACGATAGTTAATCTCTTACAAAGAGAGATTAATAATGAAAAATGAAAAAACGATTAAAAGAAACGGGCATCTTTTAACTTATAAAATAGCAAATATTGTAACTGCAACTTTGAATAAAGATATTGATGTTTTTGTTCAAGGTTGCAATTGTTTTTGTGGGTTTGGAAGAGGTTTAGCGGAGGAAGTTCTTGAAAGGATTCCTGACGCTTATTATAAAGCCGATAAATTAACAAAAGCGGCTGACAAGTCTAAACTAGGAACATACAGTTTTGTTGAAATTGATAATGGAGCTGTCGTTGTCAATGCCTATACCCAATATCATTATATAAGAAGAAAAAATAATGAACCAAAAGTTAAAAACGGTAGAGGTTATGTTTTAGCTAATTATGACGCAATCAGATCTGTTATGCAAAAACTTGCTATTGAGTATCCCGACAAACACATTGGAATGCCTAAAATTGCTGCAGGTTGGGCTAATGGTGATTGGGAAAAAATACAAGGCATCATTATTGAAGAATTGATAGATAAAGGAATTAAAGTCACCTTCTATGTCCAGAAAGAATCCGAGATTCCATTTTGAACATTAAAAAAGCACAACATTTTTGTGCTTTTTCTTTATCATAAAGAATATTCATAATTGCAATATTTTTTAATTAATTTATTGTATTCTTTTATGGCTTTTTCACCACGCAATACTTCGGTATCTTTTCTTCCTTTAAAATAATCTTTTACTGCATACATGTCCAACATTAGTCCTTCTTGAATCAAAGCCATTTCTCTTTCTTCAAAAGATTTAGATTCTTCAACAAGATGTTCTACATATCTTTCTGCGCCTTTTTTTATTTTTGTTACTATAAATGATTCATATTCTCCTTGTTCGAAATCCCAACAACGAGCAAAATAAATTTCTCCTTCTATGTAGAAGAAATAAGATAAAGGTCCGTCATACCAATCTACAACAAAATCCTCTGTATAGTTATAATAACCTTTTAAAAAGGTTTTCTTTTCTTTACCCCTAAGAATATCTTTATGCCCAACCCATTTTACATTGAGAGCATATTTTTCTGTCAAAGAACCCTTCGCATTAATGTAATCACAATAGCGAATAATAGCTTGATTTCCTACCGTATCTTCGAAATTTTCGGTATATTCTCTCACCACCTTATTTTGTTCTCTATAAGGCAATGGTTGATAATGATCAAAAAATCTTCTTCTCATTTGTTGCATTCTCAATAGTCTATCATCTTTCATTTGTTTTTTTCTTTTAATTTTCCTTCATAGTATTATATCAAAAAAACAACCATATTAAAAGATTGTTTCGTGTTTTTCTTTATGTTATTATAGGCATAATTAAACAGTGAAAGGTAACACTATGAGTTCTTTATTTTTACACTATATCGAAACCCCATTTCCTAAAAAAATTGATTTCTGCCGACTATCTTTGCAAGTAATCAATACCACTCATTTTCGAACAATACAATCACACTTACTATCATTCAATCCAGAAGAAATGGTTTTTTTTAATTTTGAAGAAATGTCTTCAAAAGAAGCAATGAATCTAATTCTTTTGGAAGGATTTAGTTCTTTGTATTCAAGTGTTCTACTTATTCAGTTTCCAGAAGAAGTTCAAAAAATCATTGACGAATCATTAGACCCTGAGAAATGTCAGATTCACAATGGCATTCCCTACAAAGCAGAGTTTGATGATAAAGGTATTTTAATTCGAGATCATAATTCAGAAGAATGGAAACCTTTAAAACGTCGATACCTTATTCAGCTAGAGCAAATGTTTTTTGAATCTGAATATGAATTTCACTTCAAAGAATATACAGAAGAATATCAACAGCGAGTTGAAGATTTATCAAAAGAAATTGAAAAAGGAAATATTTCTCAAGAAGATTTTGATAAAATTGTAAATAGTGGGATTGAAAATTTCAACTCAAACCTAAAAGAAATCGGAACAAAAGCTCTCTTCTCCTGAAGAGAGTTTTTTTTGGCTATATTATTAATTATATGATTTTAATCAAACTATAGTTGATAACACTGATTTTTATATTAGTGTTGTTTTTTTATTCTTTTTTGAAAAAAAACTACAAAAAAGTATTGCCTTAATCTCATTATCAACATATAATATCACCCATAAACAAGACAACAATCACATAAAAAGGTATCTAATTAATGAAAAAAGTATTTTCTAAAATTGCACACAAAGCTCGTAAAAACTCTGGTAGTTCTCTATACACTACTCAAAACAAAGAAAAGCCAGTAGAGTCTATGCAAAATATCACTTCTTTCCACGGTGCGAAAGGTTTTGAATACCCTTCTTCAATTTTTCCACTAAAATAATAAATATTGTAATATTACAACAAAAAAAGCCACTATCCCTAGTGGCTTTTTTATTTTTCTAATAAAAAAAATTTAACTTTTTGAATTCAACATTAATTTTAACAAATCATTTTCTAAATCTAAATCTAATTTTTCAATATTTTGATAACTTACCCAATTTTCATCATCAAAATTTAACAGCACACCATCGCTAATATATTTTAACATTTCACTTACATTTAAGCCAGAATCCAAATTTTCATTTAAATACGAAGCAAATGCAAACAAATTTTCAATACTAAACTTTGAAACTTCTGTATTTTTAATTGGCAACTTCAAATAATTTGCATATTCAAATAATTTATTTAAAAGTTCTTCATGAGCACATTCTGAATTTAAATCTCTAAAGGCTCTCGTTGGAAACACCTTACCTACTTCTTTTCTTCTAAAATAAATAAGTATTTCTTCTAATAATGTTCTTAGTGAATGAGGGTTGATTGAATCTTTTTTCATTTTAAATCTCCAAAAAAAGGTGAACAACCAAGTTCACCTTTGTTATTTTAAAATTAATTAAGCAGCTTTAATGCCTGAATATTTCAAGAATGGTTCTGTACGTGGCTCTGAACCTTTAAAATCACGGAACATATCCATAATCTCACGAGAGCTACCTTGACTTAGAATTAAATTTAAATAACGCTCACCTGTTTCTCGACAAATCACACCGTTTTCTTCAAACGTCTCGAAGATATCAGAAGCCAAAATATCTGCCCATTTATAGCTGTAATAACCAGCAGCATAACCACCTGCGAAAATATGTCCGAAGTTATTAAAAAATGAAGTTTCACGATGTGAAAGTGGCATACCTACTTTCTCACGGAATTCATCTGCTACTTTTTGAATATCTGTTCGACCTTCTTTATGAGCGATCATATCTGCCAAACTAAACTCCATTTGACGCATTAGACCAATTGCTGCACAGAAATGCTCTGCTTCGATTAGAGAGTCTACCATTTCTTGAGGAAGTGTTTCACCTGTTTCAACGTGAGAACTAATCTTAGCCAATACTTGTGGTTTAGAACAGAAGAATTCCATAAATGTACTTGGTAGCTCAACTGCGTCCCAAGGCACACCCGCAATACCTGCCGCACCCTTTGTATCAATCTTCGTTAGAGTGTGGTGTAATGCGTGACCGAACTCGTGGAATGTTGTCACTACTTCATCAAATGACAATAGTGATTCTTTGCCTTTTTCTGGCATTGGATAATTACATGTAACAAAAGCTACTGGAACAGTATCTTCTGTTCTTTCCGTATAATCAGCCATCCAAGCACCACTACGTTTGCCAGTTCGTGCAAAGAAATCACCGTAAATATATGCTACTAATTCACCGTCTTTCTTGATCTCGAATAGTTGTAGTTCATCGACATATTTCTTATATTCGAAATCAACTTGTTTTACATCGTAGCCGAACAGCTCTTTAATTGTCCAGAATAGACCGTTTAGCACCTTCGAAATAGGGAAATATTCCTTAACCTTTTCTTCGTCAATATTAAATCGCTCTTTTGTCATTAAACGAAGAACGATACCGCTATCCCAAGGTTCTAGTTTTTCTTCTTCTTTAATAAAACCATTAGCAACAGCGAAATCTTTGATTTCTTTACGCTCTACATGATATTGAGTTGTTGCTTTTTCTGTTAAATCTTCTAAGAAGTCTACAACTTGCGTTGGCGTTTCAGCCATTTTCTTACTTAGAGATAGTTCTGCATAGTTTGCATAACCAAGCAACTCTGCTTTTTCTTGGCGTAATGTAATAATTTCTTTTACAATTTCAGTGTTGTCATATTCATTTTCAACACCGTTTCGTGGAGTTGCAATTGTTTGAGAGTTCATGAATACTTCTTTACGAAGCTCTTTATCTTCAGCATATTCAAGAACTGCAATACGATCAGGGAAATTTGTTTTGATTCGGTAAGCAACACCTTCTACTTCTTCTGCCTGTCGAGCAAAACGTGATTTATCGACTTCTGTAAGACCTACCAAACGAGAATCGTCAACTAAATCAACATTCAATTCATTTGAATCATTTTTTGCATTATTACCAAACTTGGAAGATAGTTCACTTAGACGAGTATTTACTTCAAGCAAACGTGCTTGCTTATCTTCCGCTAAATCAATACCTGAATTTTTAAATGCAAGCATTTCACGATCAATCACTCGACGCTCTACTTCTGTCAGGTCTGTTTCTGAGATCTTTTTGTATACTGCATACAAATCTTTATCTTGACCAATTTTCGCACCATAGATACTGAATTCTGGAATCATTTTCTCATATTCTTCCATAAATGCATTATCTACATCACATACACCTAGAATATGGCTTAGTTCATTCATAAACAGACCGAAGTGAAATTCGACTTCTTCTACAATATCTAGTGATTTAAAGGTTGGAGTTTCGACTTTTTTTAATTCTTCGTGAGCTGCTAGTGAGGCTTCAATGAAATGTTTGATTTTTGGAACAACGTCTTGTGGCTGCATAGCAAATTCAGGAAATTGTTGTGCTTTAGTCATTATTTTCTCCTTGTGTAAAAAACCTGCATTATACAGAATAAAACCGTAATATACAACATTTTTTTACAACAATCTTTTTATGATTCTTTTTTGCACTTCTTTTGGTTTTTTGATACTATTAAAGAACAAAATAGAAACAGAGTAATTAAAAATTAAACAATGAACAAAATAAAAGTTAAACTACATAATCAAGGTATTTATCTTTCTGCCGATGTTACCGAAAATAAAATCTTAGATGTTTTTTTACATGAAGATAGTGGTTATGGTCTTCCTGTTCAACATAACAGTATTATAGCTCGTTCCGTTTATAATTTAGAAGATATTGATGTTAGATTTATTTTAAAAAGATTTGTTTCTCATATTGAAAACATGTCTAATATACTTGCTTATGACAATGGAGAATTCAAAACTATTTTTATTTTGCATTCTGGTAAAAACATTAAAACTTTATTTTGTGAAAACCATAAGGAAAGTAAAAAGTTAATAGAACTATTCAACCCAAATAAAAGAATTGAAATTAAGGATTTATGGTTCTTATCATTTAAAGGTTAGATAAAGAGGTTTAATATGTTTGACGATTTAGTTATAGAAAAACAATCTAAGTTTAGTAAAGAAGACATTTTGTTCTTTTTTGAAAATTATGACAAAAATGTAAAAAAAGCGATGTTATTATTTGGTGGCATTATTATGTTTAATATTTTTATCTTAAATATTGATATCTTTTCTGAAAAATATGACAGAACATTTTCAGCATTCTTTGTTATCTTTACTTTTGGTGTTGGAATTAGTTCCTTTCCTTTTTTTCAAAAAATCACTGATAATATGAATTTGGCTTACCAAATTATTTCCCCTGATAGTATAATTCAAATTCTTGAAAGTAATAACGTCTCTAAAAAAATGAAATTAGATTTACTCCATTCTGTAAGTAAACATAAAATTGATTATATTAAAAAACTTGATACTACTCAAAATACAAAAGATCTAATAAAATATATTCAATGACGACTCCTGATCTAAATTAAAAATTAATTTTTTATAAAAAAAAGGTCTTGTCCGAGACCTTTTCTTTTAATTTTTGTAATTATCAATATGTTTTCTTATATGTTCAATTAAAAGATAAACTTCTAATTTTCTTGGTTCGCTCCATAAAATATCTGACTGGATTCTTTTTAACAATTCGGATTCTGTCATTCTATTTTCAAAATAGTAACCTTCTTCTTTACAATATTCTTGAAGTCTTTCATTTGACAAAAGACCTAATGCGTCAACCCTTTTTCCATTCATTTCAACAAAACAATGTTTTAAAAAAGTTCTAGAAGATTCTGTCATGTAATCATATTCAAAAGCTACTATTTCTGCTTTACTGCCAAAATACCTTTTCATTGCTAAGGCGAAAATATGAGAACGTTCGGTTAAATAATCTTCAATCTTTGCATTGAAAGCAATTTCTTTACCTATTTCGTCTTTTTTTTCCAACATTTCTTTCTCTCTATTAGTTTGGTTTGAATAATTATATCTTTTTTTTCGATTTTTTTCAATTAATAATAAAAAAAATATAGATAAATTTTTTATTGCTTTTTTATATTTTTAGTTTTATAATTTGGTTATTCATTTTTATAGAGGACTTTACAATGTTAGAACGAACCAATGGAGCAATTACTTACAAAACGTTCCAAGACGAACTTCATAACATGGAATCCAATTTAAAGGAAAATATCAAGATTGCAGAAGAAATGCATAAAAGTTTCAAGGCAGAAATGGACGAAGGAGACATGAGAGAGGTTGCATATTTATATGTTTTAGAACAAAATGTTTTAACCGCACGAAAAGCGTTTACAGATTTTTTCAAATTGCCATTAATGCAATAACATATTTTTAACTTTTTATTTGTTTTTTAGTTAAAAATAATTTGATTAAAAATATTTTAATGTTAATTTGTAATTGTTACCGTAATAAACTTATTACTTTTAACATTTCGTTTGAAGAGACTACTTTTTCGTAAGGTAGTCTTCTTTTTTTTCTTTACTCTAGAATCAATTCTTGATAAAATATCTCTATTAATTAGAACTCATTTAGAGAATAGATATATGCAAAAACAATCACTTATCACAGAACGATTAAAAGAACATATTAACCAACTAGAAGATATTCTTGAATTAGGCAAGCGAGTTAACTTTTCTCGTAGAAATTGGAGTGAATACTACATTGGTCATCACTATCATGTAGAAAACAAAGCCATTCAAGCTTCTGCTGTATATCTCTATCAGATCTCTTCTGGTCGTATTAAATCGACTATCGGATTAAGTTTTAATTTTATTGATGAATCTGTTGGCTATGAAAAACAGGTTAAACTCCCTATTGAAGAACAAACAATTCAATTCACTTATTGCCTAAATATCGAGAAAAAAAATAAACAACTTATTTATTCTCCTCCATTTAAATTGGAAGAAGCGAAATCGAAATTTCGTGAATTAAAACTTCACCTGCGAGAGAAGAAAGAAAAGGTTGGTCGAAAACTTAACATTAAAGAAATTTCTGTTGTATTTGACTTTATTTTCTTTTCTCTTGATCCGAAAAATGAAACTATTATTGAAAAACGTGCAGAAGAATTGTTAACTAATCTAAGCACTAATATTCAGAAACAAAAAAAATCTTTTATCGCTGCTAAAAATAAGGTTAAAACTACTCGAACAAAAATCAATCGTGAAGTTAAGAAATCCACTGAACGTGAAGAAGTAGACCGACTTGAAAAAGAATTGGCAAAAGCAAAAGAAAATTTAGAACAACTGCGTAAAGACAAAGAAGCAGAATATGATTTGGAAAATCTTATTCAAAAACAAGAAAACGAAGAAACAGATTGGATTACGACAAAAAAAGAAGCCCCTGATGAAGCAGAAGCGATCTTAAAAGAAGAACGTATTCCTTATCGTTATTGTCACATCATTAACCAATTATTATCTGACAAATAAATTATTCTTGGAGATTCTATTATGATTACAACACATTTACCAAAAGAGGTTAGGAGAGTTATTAGACATCATGTTTCTATCAACTACTCTCTTGCTAAAAAACTAGTCAATAGCTTAACAGCCAACTCTACTGTTATTCCATTGAAATACACTCCCGATCACGAAGAGGTTATCGACGTTAGTATTAAACTGGTTAAAAATGAAGTTAAACACTATATCTTTGTTAAAAATGGCAAAGAAAATATTGTATCACGAAAACAAATGCTTGATTCTCTTGCTACTGGTGAATACTACATGATGAAAAATAATTAAATTATGTTGGTCGAAGAAAGAAAAAAATGGCGCAAATCAATGGAAGAAGGCAATCTTCCATTGATGCCTGTTCTTAACGCATATCGAGATAATCGAGAATCTGAATCTTGGCGTTCGTCAAAAACTGCAGAAGTTATGTGTGAATACATACTGTTTCTTGAAGAAGAACTTGAAAAAGCAAAGAATTTTAAAAAATAATTGCTTTTAGTCTCTATTTTATATATAATTACACCACACACACAAAAGAGGCACACACAATGAAATTTTTTATCTTAGCAAAATTCACTGAACCTAAACTCCTTGACGATGGTGTTGATGAAAAAACTAAAATTCTAAACACTTACTTCAATGTTACTGGTGGTAAAATTGATAAAGTTAAAGAAATAAAAAGACTTCAATCAGAATTAACACTTGAAGATATCCAAAAACATTTAGTTCGAGAACGCCCTCGTGCCAAAATTATTGAATTTACAATTTTAACAAAACCAAATACTCGTTGGGTGCAAGGTGAGTATTATGCTCATGATTATGATGCTTTTGTTGCAGGTCGAGCACGACTTATTAAATGGACAAGCGATTTTAAAACATTAGAAGTTGAATGTTTAGATAAGAGCAAATATGTCATGGACGGAGTCTGGGATTATTCAGAGCTAGGTAACATTCATGATAATGGTTCTGGTGATAAATTCTATCCTAACAAACCAATAAAATAACAAAATAAAAAAGCGGATTGAAATCCGCTTTTTTTTGTTTTAATTTTTGTTTTTTTTGTAAAATTCAATTGCGTTTCCAATAGAAATATTTAAAAGTTGTTTCGCATAGTCAGGTATGTTCATTACGTCCAATTTTTTTTGAATTGTCTTGATATCATAATCTTTAATTAGACATGAAATACTTGCATTGAAAAAATGACTTGTAATTAACTTTGTATCACTGAAATCTAATGTAATTTGATCTTCTTTTTCGAAACACGATTTTAAGACTTCATACAGCTCCCTACCCTTCTCCATTGTACATAAATTTTCACCGTATTCTTTCCCTACATTTATAAACATTTTTACCTCATTTTTTTACTTAATGTATTCTACATTATTTTAAATTAATTTCAAGTGTTCTTGTTTTAAAAGGCTTTTTTTGCTATAATTACCCCACACGTTAGGAGATGTTAAATGCGATTTAGATACGAAGGTTTTGAAAAAAATATTCCAGAAGGCAAAGCAAACGGCTATGTTTTTTATTCTGTTCGAAATGCGAAAATGCAAGCTTTGATTGCACAACTTCAATCACTTTTATCAAAGAAAGGTTTTAACTTTGAGGTTAGAGTTGATTCGAAATCTATTACATTCAGACTATTTAACAAAAAAGAAAATTCTTGGGAATATGTTGATACTTATATCTGGCTAAAAGCAGAACATACTCATATTTCTCGTGAAGAATATTCTCGTTGGTTCTTTGTTGATTCAAATGATTCTTTAAGAACTCATTTTGGTTCTCGCTTACCGACTTATGTAAATGATTTCTGGACAGAACTTGAAACTTTATACAACAACGGTTTCTTTAAATCTTGGATTAATGAACTTAACTATCCATTTAACAACGAACGAATTGTTAATGAAAACATTGATGTTACAAAAGCATTACTTAGCCACCCAAAAGATTTTTTAAGTGTTGCCATTGAAGAAGGCAATAAAGCAGGTCAAATCATTGCTGTTAATTATTTAGAATCTGAGCTTGCAAAGAAAGGCTTTATTTGTGACGGACTTTTAAACGGAGATTCCATGTCTTTTGTTTTTAAAAACACAAAACGTGGAAAATGGACAGAAGCGACAATGGATATTCAATTTGAAGTTGAAAAGCGAACTTATGAACATGCACCAGAAGTGGAAAAAAATGTTCCACAAAACCCAAGAATTGTTGTGACAGAACCAAACGATAAAGCGACCAAACACTATGACAATTTTATTGAATATGTTGGTTCACAAGAATTTGAAGACGCTGTAGACAATGCAATCAAAAGTTTGTATTATCCATATAACACTCATTCTCACTTTAACTGCTAAAGGCTTGTTATGAAAAATAAACTGTTACTTAAATTAGAACTTGAAGACCTGAAATTTGGTGTCAGTTTTTCTACATTTGTTGGTATTGCAATTATGTTCTTTGGTTCTGTCTATCTTTCAGAACTTGAAAGTCTTGCAATGAAATCTCTTTTTGTAAAAGTTTGGATTCCTTTAGTTTTCTTATCTGCTACTGTTACATGTGTCTTAGGTTGGCTTGAAAATGAAAAGCATAAGGAAATTAACGAAGTTGATTTGTAACTTTTAATATATTGATTTAAAGTGCCTTTACAGGCACTTTTTCTTTTTAAAATGGAAGTTAAAAGTGTTGAATAAGCTATTCTTATAGGCTATAATTATTCTATCAAATTAACTAATTCGAGAACAAAAAAATGATTAAACCTTATGTAATGACCAACCATGCAAAAGAGCGTAAATCTGAATTTTTTCCACGAGTTAATCTCGTAAAAGACTTTGAAACGGTAACAAATTGTTCTAGTGAAGAGATCTATGATCTGAAAAACACTAAAGCATATAAGACTATTAAAAAATCAAAAAAAGACAATATCAAGTTTTTTAAAACAAAAGCAGGTATGTATCTTATTGTCGAGCAGCGCACTCAAAGAAATGGTAAAACTCGTAATTTCATTATTACTATCATTGACCTGTTAAACCCTATGTCTTCTTTTATGTCTAATTCATTTAAACGTCAAATGATTCGTGAAAGTCATAACCTGCAAGAAACTTCAAAACTTTCTCCACTTGAACTACGTGAAAGAAAAAAAATCAAGACAAACGGCAGAAAAGCAAAAAGAAAAATCAAAGGTCAATCTAACGAAGCCATTCATCGTGTTGTTGATAAATTGAACGAACGTAAAGACACCAATGGCTTTGTTTTTTCTTCATTAGATTTTCATCCAATGGATGGTGCATTAATGCTTTCTAATGCAAACAACATGATTCAACAAAGAAATCAACTTTTAGAACTAGCGAAAAAGAATACCGAAGCTTTGGAGCAAGGCTCGAATGACGCAATTGCAAATTCTGCTTGTAAAACCCTTTCTGTTCTTAATAAGATTTATCTTAAAAATAATCTCCATCGATTATTTGCTTCACAACTTCGAGACGGTGATGCTAAAATTTGGATGCTTAAAGAATATTCTATTTTAATTGATTCATTAACCAAATCTCTTTCGGTAGTTTCCAAAAAAGGTCGATTACTTAAAGAGTCACGCATTGACTCTGCTAAAAACTTTTTGACACTATTGCTTGACTTTAAGGGTTTGTCCAAAGAGTTTGACCAATCTGTTGCTTTGTTTGGTGAGTCTGTTGTTGATACGCAAATGAATCTTATCAGAAAAGACATTAAAAAGAACAATGATATTTATGCTGCACCACTGAGAAAAGCAATTAGATTAATTGAAGATTTTAATATCGACAGTAGAGAAAAAGAACTTCAAAAAATGAAAAAAGCACATGACATTATTATGGATTCTGGATTCATTAAACTTAGTGCCAACGCTTGTTTTGTAGATTAAATAACTTGATTTAAAATTGTTTTTACTTTAAAATAAAATAAGTATTCACAACGGAGTTTTGTTAAATAATGAAATTGTTAAATCAGTTGTTTTCTAATGCAATTAAAAATCCTATTGTTGGAATAACAGTTGTCGTTTTAATTATGGCTATCGGCATTCCCTTTGCATTAGCTACATTTGGGGCTTGGATTTTACTAATTTTTGGCATTTCTATTGCTGAAAATATTTCAAAGAAAAAAAGAGGCAGTTAGCCTCTTTTTTTATTGTTTTCTATATCTCTTTTTTGTACAATAATATTGTATATCTTAAAAGGAGAAATAACGATGACACTAAATCAAGCATAAGAACAAAAAGCAATAAAACGATTGGAAGCAATGATCGAAGCGTTTCATCGTGGCGAACTTACTTGTCTTACAGGTAATAAAGTAGAGGTTGATTACTCTCATATGTCCGATGATACTGTTTATGCGTCCAAATAATTTTTGATAATTAAAAACAATTAAAGAGGTCACTATGTTTGAAGTCAGAACTTTAAACAGAATTAGTATTGAAGATTTAGAACAGTATATTTCAGATTCTGTTTTTGGTTATTTTTCATATGGTTCTTTCGTATATAAAAATAAAACACCAGAAGATTATGACTTGATTGTTATTACTCAAAATCATAACGGTCAGAAAAGTGTTGTTGTTGAAGATAAAGAATATCAATTTTCTTTTTATGACATTGAAACTTTTTCTAAAATGATAGAAAAAGAAGATATCTGTTTCTGGGAAATTTATTCGTTGTTAAAACATAACACTGATCAGGTTATTTTTGATTATAAAGATGAGCTTTTAGATATATTTAATCAACACTCTTTGATATTGTTAAATTTACGTTCTTCTATTTCTGGTATTTGTAGTAATAGTTATGTTAAAGCTAAAAAGAAAATCATTGTCGAAAATGATTTAGACTTAAATGTTTCTATGAAATCATTATGGCACTCTATTAGAATTGCAAACTTTGGTGCGCAAGTTGCCACAAATGGCTTTGTAACCGATTTTAAGAGCGTTAATGAGTTGTATAATGAAATTGTGTTAGATTATTCCAAATACAATGATTTTGATACCCCTATTGCTTTCTGGGACTATATTCATAAAAAATATAAACCTATTCATAACAAACAATTAAGTGATTTCAGAACACTTTGTCCAAAATAAGACTTCCGCATGGAAGTCTTTTTTCTTGTTTATTAAAAAAACTTGAGTTATATTCGGGATTCTTATTATTAAGGACAAAAGAATGACACGAGAAGAAAGATATATTGAATTAATAGAAGAACTTCAAAAAAAGAAACAAGAACAAGACGAGATCTTTAAAGAATTTGAAAGAAAAAACATTGAACCAAAAACTATTCCTTATTTAATTACTTTTGCATTATTCGCATTTTTTTCTTATTCTTTTTTCTTTAATGATTTATCATCAGGAACACTAAACGAAAATCAATATTCAAGCTTGTTCTTTATTTCATTCATTGTCTTAGTATTAGCTTTTTTTCTAGCTGGAATTAAAACATTTCTATTATTTATTATCAATCACAAGAAAATCCAAAAAATAACTCAGAAGTGTAGGATTTTTTTTATGAGGCGTAATTCTACATATAAAAAAATTGAATTAAAGAAAAATATTTTATTAAAAAGAACCACAAATGAATTAATTAAAAACAAAAAGAATTACAAACTTATTGAAGAAGAGATTTCATTAATTGAAAAAAAAGGAATAAATCAAGAATATTTACAAAAAACAATTATTCGTAAAATTGTAAATAAAGAGCTTACATATTCTAAAAAATATTTTTATAATAATTTAAAATTAAAAAAAGAAGACCAATATGTATTAAAAGAATATATTTAGTCAAAAATAAAAGCCCAGCTAGGGCTTTTATTCATTTTCAATTTTTACAATTTTCTCTTCTTTTTGCTCTTTTGTTTTTATTTTTTCTTGGCTTATTATTTCTTTTAGTGTTTCTGTATTTTTTCTTTTTTGATTTCTTGTTTTTAAATTATAGATAATATTTTTTATTTTGGTTTTTAATAATAAGCATTGATATGATTCTTTTATAGAATAATCGTCTTTATTTAGATCTCTTAACAATCTTCGGTTTGGTAATTTAATTATCAAAATCGTTATAAAAGGGAATAAAAAAAGAACATCAAACAAAAGATCATTCCTTTTCTTGATTTCTTCTGCTTTTATTGTCTCTAACTCTTGGATATATATTCCATTATTATCATAAGTTAACGTCTTTTCTATTTCCTCGTCAGCATTTTTGCTGGAAACATAATGTTGACTTTCCCTTAGATAACCTTCTTTTGTTTTCTTTATGGTTTTTTCTGAAGAATCTATTTTGAATTTTTCAAGATTTAAATTTTTATTCGAAGTATTATAACTAAATGAAACTCTATCAATGTAATATCTTTCTCTATTCTCGTCATTAAACAATGCAATTGATAAATCACCAAAACCTTCTTTTTTTATGTTATACTTATATATTTTTGATATATCTCCGTTATAAACATTATGTAAACCAGTTTCTTCCAATTTTTCTAATTCAATTTCAGATAGGTTTAATACTACTCCATTTTTAAACGAACTTTCAGGAGTGCGGCTATACTCTATACCAAACTCATTAAATATATAATCGAAGTTTTCACTTAACAATTCTGTATTCTCAAATCCTCTCTGTTCAGGTTTGTTATCTGAAACTATTGAAGCTATGCCACTTAAACCTAACGTGCAAGACAACAATAAAATTGGTAAATATTTTGCTTTCATTTTTGTAAATTCCATTTGTTTTTTTTCGAATATAAACAATTTATTTTTTTAACTCAAGTTTTACTTGATTCTTTTTTCGTTTTTTTTTATATTTAAAAAAAAATAGGAATGATATATGAGTGAAGAAGAACGATATTTAACATTATTTGAAAAGCAATTTGAGATTAGAGATAAGTTATTGAAAGCAAAAAAAAGGTTTGAGAATAACACTACTGATAATCGTATTAATTATTTTAAATACTACTTTCTTTTTTTTGTTTATGGATCACATTTAATATTTTCACTATTTTTCAGACCTGATATTCTTTTTTATTATGTAAAGCTTTCTCCATTTACTGTATATGTTTTTGATATCTTTGTTATAACGATCTTTATTTTCTTTTTTAGGTTTGTTGGCTTTATGTTTGAAGACGCTTTATCTAGAAATAACTTTTTTGTTAAATTTAAACAATCTTTAAAAATCAAAAAAATGAAAAAAAACAAGAAATACAAACGTTCTGAATTAAGAAACAATATTGAGATTAAACGTTATTTTAAAAAAGAAGATGAGCTTCAAGACGAATTACAAAAAATCCACAAAGAGCTTGAAAAAATAAATATATCAAAATTCGATCCTGAATATCTTCAAGAAATTGCTTTAAATATGGTGTTAAGTAATGAAATCAAATATTCAAAAAGCGAAATTTTGAAAAATCTTGATCTTGATGATTTGGATATTAAAGATATTAATTCTATATTAGAAAAAGAAAAGCCTTAGATCCCTCTAAGGCTTTTTTTAAACATTTTCTATTTCTGTTTTATTTTCTTTCACTAATTCTTTTTCTTTTCTTGATTTTATTATCTTTCTATTTTTTACTCTTATATTTTTCTTACTTTTTAATGCTTTTTCAATTTTCCCTTTAATAATTACGTCATTTTTCATTTCTCTTCCTGTAATTGATATTAAGGCGGTTATTAATGAAATTCCTAGTAAAAGACCTGCTTCTATTAACATAGTTAGAAAAACAACATCTCTCCATTCAGTCATTTCTACTTCTTTATGATCTAATTCACCCTTATTTTTAATAGCAGCAGAATCATAACTGTTATATGTTTTTATTGAGTCCTTTTCCTCTGATTTATAATATGCACCTGTTGTTACTAGTCCTTCATTGTTTTCTAGGTAATAAGTGTTTATTATTTTATCAAAATTATATTTATAAACACTGAGCATTTCAGGACTTATTACATTTTGAAATTTTTCTAAATTATCCTTATATGTTCCTTCTGGATATTCACTTAAATCCTTTTCATACATTATTGATACTTTATCTATCGCATATTCAGAATTTTCTTCTAATAATGTTATCAATAAAACGTCACTAGTTCCCTCTTTCATCATTTGATAGTAATATCCAGCATATTCTTGATTTTGATAGAATCTGGATTCTATCTCTCCATGACTACTTTTTTCTTTTAGATTTGCAATCGTTTCTTTATCAACAATTTTAATCATTCCTTTTTCTTTATCTACTTCAGTTTTAACTCCAAAATATTCTAATTGGTCTTTAAAAGTCTCCTCAAAAGTATTTGTACTTCTCAATTCCATATTTTCAGACTCTTTCTTTTCTAAATATTCTGCACTTACCAATAAAGCAATATTAAAAATAAATAGCAGCGCATAAATTATTAGTCTCTTGGCGTCTCTCATTGTTTTTTTCCATTTAAATTTTTTTTAATATAGCTTTTAAAAAAAAATAAATCAAGAAAAAAATAAAGCTCCCGAAAGGAGCTTTATTTGAGATGTTTTTCTGGTTCTTTTAATATTTCGTTTTGTAAATGGAATAGTTTCTTTTCTAGATTTTCCAAATCGCTTGTTCCAGAGAAATCTTCTGCAAATTCATCTAACGTCCAGCTTATTAGATAATTAATCATAAGCAATAAAGAAACTGAATTAGAACTTCTACTTAACACCAAGCGTTTTACTTCTTCGAGTGTTTCAAAATTATCATGACCTGACACTACTTTTACAATTTCTTGTGGATCGAACTCTTCACTTTTAATTACTCTATCTTTCAGACGTTCAAAACCTTTTAATGGATTGAAATATTTCATTCTTTTTCCTTAAATATCCAAACAAGAATCTGAGTAAGAATCTCTTAATTTTGTTTCCTGTGTTGCAAAGCACGATAAGCTTCCATTATCTTCTTTCCAACAATGACGATAAAGAGGTTGACCACTCATTGCACCGTTATAAACTTTACCAAATCGTTTTGCTGATGAGTTTTCTTGTTTATAAGAAATAGGACACTCTCTATTTCCATCAAAAAAACCTTCACCACCGTCACATTCACCTACCTCTATTACGGTTGTTTTGTAATGACACTTTACATCTGCTAGATCACCACCACAGCCTACTAAACCAACTGTAACCATTAACCCTAATAACAACTTAGTTTTCATTTCAAAACCCTTTTGTTTTCGTTCGATATACACTTATTATAACAAAAATAGAATCAAAAAAAAGGAGATTAACTCCTTTTTTCAATCTTTGTATTTTAAAATTCTGCAATAAATGCTTCAATCATTTTTGATTTATTTTCAATTGCTTCTGGATGACGATAAACGATATCTTCTATTACTTCTTCAAAATCTTCATTGATTTCTTCTCGTTCGATACCAGCTTCCATTGCACTTTTTACGATATCTAAACGCCAATTTGAAGCATTTGCTTTGGCTAGTCGCAGTTTATCAGCTCGTTCATTGATTTCTTTCTGCTGTTTACGCAAGCGTTCTTGTTCTTCTAGTCGTCTTTGCTCTCGTAAGAAAGAAGCCTTAGACATTTCATTTTTTGCTCGTGTCATTAACTCTTCACTAATTTCAACGTTTTCAAGAGCAATACCGCCCATAAAATCACGAAGATCAGGATAAAGTGTTAAAATTGTTCCATGTGATTTTAGTAGATTATCTACCATTTGACGATAACGTGGTGCAGAACGATTTTCAGAAGTCTTAACTTCGTCTCCTTCTAAAAACTCAAAATTATCTCTTACGTGTTGAAGAATATCAGAAGTTGTAGCAGCACCAACAGTTTTGATATATTCATAACAAAAATCCGAAAAACCATGTTCCGTTGTGTATTCTAGACCATTTGAATCCGTTTTTGTGTGTAATTTTTCTCTTGTATTAAACATTTTGAAATCACCTTTTTAGGTTTTAAGATAAGGGAAGTGTTCCCGATTGGTATGGTTAAATTATAGGCTTTCGGTCTTTGAAATGCAAATGTTTTTTTTAACTTGATTAACTTTATTTATCTTGATATAATAAAGCAATTATAATCAATTTGAGCAGACTATGACAGAACCTACAATCAATATTCCAATTGAAGCATTTCACGGCTTTTTTCAAATTGAAACAACCACTTTGAATCTTGCCAGAACATGCATTGCTATTACTGAAAGTAAAGTTCAATACAATGACCAGTATTCCAAGGCTATTATGCCCTATACACAAGCTCTCATTGAATTAAGCAAAGCTTTAAAGGCGTATTCTCATCACTACAGATATTTTCCACAGAAAAAAGAAGCATTTTCAAAGAAAGTAAAAAAAGATATTAAATTTGAAGATAAGCACTCAGAACTAAAAGAAGATAGCATTCAGAGTTTTTATAATAAAATGCTCCCTAACTTTGGATTTATCGCACCAGATAACGTCAGTGGCGTTACTGTTTCTATGAGCACGTATAGTTATGCAATAATCTTGGAGTTAACAAGTTTATTTCAATCTGACAAAAAACAAATTATTAATAATTTTGCTGTTTGCATGGATGTCACTGAAAAACGTCACAAAGGTTCTTTTTATCAATTGATTTAAAGTATTTTCTTTATTTTTTATCCACTATTTGATATGATTTGTCTATTCAAAAAATAATAAGGTATACAAAATGGTTTCTGATTACTTGAAAGAAAAAGTTCGAAAAGTAACAAACTCAAAAGAAGACATTGTTTTTATGGACAATGTTCTTGAATTTCATAATTGTTTTCGTGGAATTCATTATATGGATTCTGCTACCATTCATATTATTGCTTATCTCTCGGAGGCATTAACGAACACGATTGAGTATCGTTACGATACAGGTGAAGAAGTTGCACACCGTATCTTTAAATTGCCTTCTGAATTGAGATATTCTGCTGAAACTGACAAAGCATTTGAAAACATCTTTGTTGATCTTTTTAAGCTTGATCCAATGAAAGATTTATTTGAAGAAAAAAGTCGTTCAGAAGTTTTTTCTGTTGGTCGATTTATTTACAATATCTCTAATGGTCATTTTGAAGATTATAATGTAAGTAATATTCAAAAGGCTGCTACAACCCTTGAAGAGTTAGTAGAAGACTTAGAATCTCAAATTGTTGAAGAATCTCATTTACTAGATCGAGTTGGTGTAAGTATGCTTCGAGCTTATTTAACTACCCCTTCTGATTATGACCGAATTGAAGATCTACTTTTTCAAGTCCTTCTTGACACAAAAACACCATTTCAAGATAATTGTGAACGATTTTCAAAATCATTAAGACAAACAGATAACTCTTTTTCTGGATCTTTTGATATGGCTGTTCAAACTTATTTCAATAATTCAACTTTATTTCACAATGTTGTGAAAAAATATTATGAAATAATGAAAAAATAATATAAAATTTTTTATTTTGAGAAACAAGTCAAGTTTTTTATGCAAACTTATGTTTTTGAATTATAAATAATTGAAATACAAATAATTATATTGCTCCCATATTTTGTTTAATTTGGGAGTATTTTTTTTATTTCCTACCTTTTATTGCTTTTAATCCAACTCAATTATACATTTAAAAAAATAAAATTTGCTTTATTGAAAAAAATAATTATTTTGTTAAAAGATATGCTTAAAATTAATATTACTAGGATACCAAAAAATCATTATCAGGAGAGATAATGATAAATAAAAATAAATATATTTGTTATTAGATATTTTTTAATCAACAATAAAATATTTCTGCAAGCTTTTGTTTATATTGTGTTTCTTAGTATTTGATAACTAAGGTTTTATAATGAAAAAAGGAATTCAGCTTTTATTGAATAAAGAATTGAAATCAATAGAAGATAAAAAGATAAAGACAAAACATTTTATTTTGAAAAAGTTTATTCGTGGGAATCGAATGGATTTTATTTTTGTCGATATTGAAAAGGATTCCAGATATGCACATGTTTCTATTAGTTTTGATGTTCAAGATAATTTAAATATACAAAAATCCTTCAAAAAAGGCACAAAAGAACAAAAAGCCATCTTTATTTTATTTCTCAAAACGATGCTTGAAATAGTCAGAGAAGATCAGATTGCAGTATTAGAAGTTATCAAAAGAAGACTTGATATCATTTTGTAATTTTAAATTAAAAAAAACCGTAGTATCAACTACGGTTTTTTTCAACTATTTAATTTTTATTTTGCAGGAACAATCGTCAGTTCCACTCGACGATTACAGGCTTTACCTTGCACTGTGTCATTAGAACATTTAGGCATTAGCTCACCGAATCCTTGGGCGTGGGTTCGCCCATAAGCTAGACCATTTTCAGATAGATAGTTTTGAACTGCCATTGCACGAGTTTTTGAAAGTTGCTGATTAGAAGATTCTGAACCCACTGAATCTGTATGCCCTGAAACTATAAGATCGGTATCTTCAAACTCATTCATTACTTTTACTACACTACGTAGCGCAGGTTTAATACCTTCTGCTAGTCTTGTACTGCCTGTTGAAAATGAAATATCACCTGCAAGAATTAATTCAATTTTATCTTCACCTACACGCTTAATCTGAACACCTGTTCCTACTAGTTCTTGACGAAGTGCTTCTTCTTGTTGATCCATCTGATAACCAATTACTCCACCTGCAGCCCCACCTGCTGCACAACCAATTGCTGCACCCTTTCCGTCATTGGCAATTGCGCCAATCACCGCACCGCCTACACAACCTGCAAAGATACCTTTTGTTGTAGAATTTGTCTCTTGCTCACCTGTCATTGCATTCGTTCTTTGTGTTGTCTGACAACCTGACAGTAGAGCTGTCATTGACATTGCGACAAGAGTTGATTTTAGAATTTTATTCATTTTCATAATTATTATTTCCTAAGATTGTGTGTTTTTTTAAAGTGAGGTGATCTTAATGTGTTACGCTGCACTAAGTCAATACCAAAATTAAAAAAAATCGTTTATTTTCATTCGAATGCTGTATTTTTGAACATTATCGGATATTCATCTTTTGATAATACCGAAAAACCAAATTTCTTATAAAATTCAATGAGTGTCGGAGATTCCTCAATGTCTACCATTAGAAAATAGTAATCATTTTTTGCTGAATTCAAATACTCAGTGATAACTTCTTTTGCTAAACCTTTACCACGTTCTTTTTCTTCAACATAAACTGATCTTAATACAGATATCGAATTAGAGTTAGACAAATCTTTTATAGAATTTCTTTCAAGTTCCTCCAACGCCAAATAAGCGTCTTGTGCTGTAAGATAGTTGATTAGTTGAGAATATGACATATCCGCAGAAGCAATCAGCGTGACTGCTTCTGTTTCAATACCTATCGGTGTGGGTTTCTTTTCCGTTCCTTTGGTTTTTCTTATAAAAGCCATTAAACTGCCTCATCTAGAACTCAATATTTATTTCTTATATTATAGCACATTGTAATTGCATAATAAACCGATAAATTTTTGTTGATTATCTAAGTTAGTTTTTGTATAATAATTCTATTCTAACAGACAGGGTTTTTTATGAAATTACAAGATTTTGCTACTCGCTATGAAATGGTTACTGAAATTGGTAAAGCGGTTATTGAAAAAAACGTTACTGGCTTTTGGCATGTTTCTATCCATAATGCTCACAATTCACTTTATATCGAAAAAGATAAAGACTCAGACAATAGCTATAGTTTTGTTAATGTAAACAAAATGAGCAATTACAAAAATGAATACTTGGATAAACGCTTCGGCTTTGAAACTGCAGAATTAGCACTTGCATTCTTAGAAGAAGTCACAAAAATCAAAAAACCTTTCATTAATAAAGCAATGACAAAGGGTATGCTTTTTCGAGAGATTGCTGAAATTGAATTTACTGATCTCTCTGACAGAAAAGATATTAAAAAATGGACAAACATTAAATAATTAATCTTATTTTTTTATTAAAAAAAGCCACTTCGCTGTGGCTTTTTTCGATCTTTATGTTATAATATTTCTATCTTTTGAAAAGGGGAAAATCCTATGCACAATTTACTATCAACACTTTTTACACAAGAAGAACTTGATGCTTTCAATAAAAAAGAAGCAGAAAAAAAAGCGCATGGAGAAAAATTTGAAGCAGAATGGAAAAATTGGCTTAAAGAAAATCAAGCTACTGCAATTGCTTATCAACAAATGGATTACCTTTTCAATCTTCTTGAAAGAACAAAAGAAGATTCTATTATTACTATCAAGCTGACTAAAAAGAACTTAAATGAAATCATTCAATTTTCTTCTAGCCGATACAATGATTATAAAAAATCAGATTATGTTCGTTGGTGTTATGAAGCCGTTAAAAATGCAAGCCCTGATACTCCATTAGATTCCGTTGGAGAAGCTACTACTGGTTGTTTCAGCCCTGGTGCTTTTGGTCACGGTGGCAAAAAAGGAAGTTCTCGCTTTAATGCCAAATTTACAACTTCTGGAACTTATTCAATGGACGTTGTGTTTGGAATGCCTTTCTTGATTTTAGACAATTCAAAAATTGTTCTATTCGAAGGCTTTGAATATAACCCTGTCGTTAAAGACAAAGAAATTGTTGAAAAATATAAACTTTATAAATCAGGCAAAAAAGAAGACGACCTCCCTTTTTAATCAATGTATAACCAAAGAAAAACAGGCTTTCTAGTCTGTTTTTTTGTTGCTTTTTTATTCAGTTTAAAGTATTGTTATTGTAATTCAATAAAAGAGAATTTGCTATGAAAGAACTGTTGAAAAAAATCCCACAAAACAATCTTTTTCAAAAAATTATTTGTGATCGTTATAACCATTGGAAAAAAATTCGAAATGAAACGGAACTATATATCGTCCCAGAAGCAGAACGTTCTTCTTGGAGTGACTGGACATTTAGCGAAAAAGGTCAACGTATTTCTGATATGGCTAATGCTCTATACAAGATTGCTTGTAATTCTAATGTTATCGCAAATTATCATTTATCAAGAGGATTTACACTTGAAGATGGTAAAGATTTTTATTTTGAAACCATTTATTTAGACAATCTTGAAGATTTAAGCAATGAGATCGAAAAATTAAAACCTAAACTTAAAAAAACAAAGCATTTTATCTCAATTAGACCTAGATACTTCAGTCACTCTTTTGGTGATGCAATTAGAATTTAATTGTTGTTTTTTCAGTCTTTTTTTGATAAGATTATATCATATTAAACAAACAGAGAAATAAAATGAAAACACACGTTAATTTAGAGCTTCTTTGGGATCGAATCTATAATTACATAGATTATGGAAACCTTATTGATTATTTAAAAAAAGAAGTTGATACTATTCATTCTCAGATTTTTGATATTGTTAATGATAGCGAGCAAAACAAATATAATGGTGAAATCGGTTTAAAAGCGCAAGTCTACTGCTTTGACGAAACAACAACAGAAGACCTTAGATCGAATCTTGGTAATTGGCTGATTGATAATCAACTTAATCTTGTTTTCTCTAATATTATGGGTGCTCACGTTTCTTTAAGAGAATCTTTATTGCATTTGTATTGTATTAAAAATGGATTGCTAGAAGACGCTCTTGCATTATCACATTTTGATAACGCTCAAGTTGCTGATATCTACAGTGGCTTACATTTGGGCTGTTACCTTTCTGGTGCTGAAGAAAATATTCCTATTGAGCAACACAAGATTACTATTGGTTCTCGTTATTTCCTTCTTAACAAAGAAATTAACCAAGACCGATTAACTAGACAATTTGAATTTGATGTTTTGTTGTTTGAGAAAAAAGAAGCAGAAGCTGAGTTGAAAGATTTCATCGAACAATATCATAATTTAAAGTCCCAATAATTGGGACTTTTTTATTGCTTTATTGTTATGTTTCTTGTATAATTTAATCATTATCTAAACAGAGAAAGGTTTAACAAATGTCACATTTCACTTGCACAGCAGAAAGCGTTCTTAAACAAGCAAAATACCTATTTTCTTCAGAGCAATTCAATGAAGGTTTTTTACTTCTTCGTGAATCTTTTGATGAAAATGATGTTTCCGATGAAACTATCCTTTCTTATCTAAAAGGTGAAATTGGTGCGTCAGTAGAAGAAAGCGATGTTACTTTTGATAAAGATATTGAAGTAGGCGAAGAATATCTTGAAGATATCAATTCTGTTCTTGCGGATTATCGTAACCTTTATCGAGATGAAAATCTTGGGCTTTTATGTTTAGATAGTAAAGTAGATTTTATTGTTGACCATTATTCTGCGGCTGAAAACAATAAACCACTTCAATTACTTAAAGATTCAAAAAATCGAATTGTATCAACACAAAATAAAGTTTTAAACCAATTTAAAATTGCTACTCTTGCTGAATTTATGCTTGTTCATGATACTGGTATTTATTTCCTAAATCGTAATAAAAAAATGCTTGTATCAGAAGTTTCTGTTATTCACGAAGATATTAACAGTCTTCTTGAAAACTTTAACAACTATATCGCAGCATAAGGTATTATTATGGAAGCAATCAAACCAAACCCAAATAACCCACTTGGACTTTTAAATTATCATGGACAATTATTTCAATTGGTTTCTTATTTTTTTTATGATAATTTATTAGAAATTCGTGCTGATTCTGTTTGTAGCGACAACAGTTTAACTGAATATTTTTACAAATTCGGTGACAATGCGATCTCTATTGAACCAAGCTTGGCTGAAATACTAGAAAAAACTCAGCATCAGCTTTCTATTTATTTTCCTATGACATACCATCAGTATAAAGTCTTTAGTTTAAACGGTCACTACTGTCTTTTGTTTAAAGTTTATGAAGATACTGTTTCAATGAGAGACTTGAAAAATATCCCTAAACAATATCAACAAGCTATGTGTGATTATTATACTGCAAATGAATTATTGCCATTATTGGTTACAGACAACCGTTTTCATTCTATTTATGAAAAGAAAACTTCAGATCCTAATTCTGAATTCTATGCAAATGAACCTTTAAATTATCAAAAAGCTTCTAGTTTGCTTATTGAAAATCAAGTTGCTCAACAAAATAGGAATAAGACAAGATGGGATTTAATGAAAGAAAGAGAAGCAGCAAAAGAATACAACACAATTCTGCAAAATGAAAGACAAGTCAGTGCGCTGCTTAAAGGTGGTTTTGTTGAAGTTGAGTATAAAGATAAAGTGTATTCTGTTCCTAAAATTATACTTATGGCAATGAAAGATCCTAAATTTACTGGCAATAGTTATGTTTGGGGAAAATATACTTGGTTTTTTGATTATTGTATTTCTGAAACTAAAGACTCTATGATCTCTGATTTGTTCCTTATTTCTGATCTGCCTATCAAAAATATCAATAATCCAAACTGGTTAAGTTCATTCGTTGAAAAGGCATATGAAGAACTTGATTTATAAATATATCGAAAATAATATACAAAAAGCCTTATGAAAAGGCTTTTTTTCTTTGTAATTGTTGTTCTTTGTGTTATAATTACACTATCAAATCAAGAGAGAATAATTAAGGAATCAAAATGAAATATATTGCAATCGAAGGTCTAGAAGGCGCAGGTAAATCAACAGCACTAAAAGCAATTAAAGATTTTTTTGCTGACCGTGAAATCACTTCTGTTCGAGAACCTGGCGGCACTCCCCTTGCAGAAAAAGTTCGTAAACTTGTAAAAGAAGAACACGAAGGCGAAGTTGTAACTGCTTACTCAGAAACTCTTGCATTCTTTTTAGCTCGTGAACAACTACTTGCAAACGTAGTTATTCCTTATGCAGAAAAAGGTAATCTTGTTCTTTCAGATCGTTGTTACCTTTCAAGTATTGCTTATCAACATGAACAACGTAATCTTGTTACTAGCCTAACAGAAGATCTAGCTATTAAACCAGACCTAATTATCTATATGGATATTGATCCTGTTGTTGGTCTAGAACGTGCTCGTGGTCGTGGTGAATTAGACCGTATTGAGAAAAAAGATATCTCTTACTTCCATAAAGCTCGTGAAGTTTATCAAGAAGAAGCAGCGAAACACGATAATATCGTAACAGTTGACGCTCACCAAACTATTGAAGAAGTTTATGATAATATTATTCGAATTCTTCAAGAACAAGTTGAAAAACAAGTTGTTTATAAATAATTATTAAAGACAAAAAAAGCCACTTTCAAGTGGCTTTTTTATTGATTTATATTCCTCAAATGTATATAATAACTTCAACTTATTCATACAAAAAAGGCAAATCTATGGACTTCATTTTACAAATTTCTTTTTGCGTTTTATTTGGATTGATTGTGAATTATTTTGCACTTAATCAACATAAGAAAATCGCTTTTTCCATTCTTTTAATTGCGAATTTTTTTAGCATTTACACTCAAAGTTATACATTGTTCGAAATCTCTTTATTATGGACGGCTGTTTTAGGTTGTTGTTTTGTTTTCAATTGGATGATTAAAGAGCAAGACCAAGCTAAAAAGACATTAGATTTTATTAGATTCTATTTCTTCATATCAGTCTTAGCTTTTGCTGATCTTTGTGGATATTTATATCGAAAAGCTGAATTTCTTCCTGAAAATTATAGCTTAATTGACCTTGTTACTCATTTTCAAGTTGCAGGATTCGCTAATTATAGTGTCATAATTGCAGCAGCTATTGTTCTATATAAAATGTATAAATCAAAAGATAACCTTAATATTTTTACTAACAACGTCAACGCTTAACTAATAAGGTAACATTATGGATATTATTTCTGAACTAATATTAGGTATTTTACCTTCACTGTCTTGATACTTTTGAGGATTTCAACAACAGTTCTTTAATTAAAATCATTATCAAAAAATATTAAAATATAGCGTTTTTTTTCTTAAAAACATTTCTTTAATTTCTTTGTTATGTTATACTTTGCATAGTTTAAAATTAAAGGCAATTCAAAATGAAATTAGACGCTATCAAAAAGACAATTCGATTTCTTGCAGACCGAGAACTAAGCAAACACTCTTATTCAAGAGAAACATTTAGCTCTAAATATGACCGCATTGGAAAAACACTCGAAAACTTTACTGGTAATGATTTCCCAGAAAATCTTGTCGTTAATATGTTTTATAGCAACCTTAAAAAAGAATCTCTTCCTATTGAAGATTATATCGACATTGATTACTTTGTTGAAACCATCTCTCATTATCCACAATTTCAAATTGACTTTAAAAGAAAATACAAGCCACAAATTGATGCTATTGCTGAATCTTTAATTGAATCTACAAAAGTAAATTTCATTAAAAATAGAGAAGAAATCTTTTCTTATGTCATCTCAGAGTCTTTAATTGAACATTCGTTTACGAAAAAACGTTTTATCCCTAGAAAAATTGAAAATCAAGCTCCATTTTCTACCATGACATTTTTTAATGAATTTCATTCACTACAAAATGAAGCATCTCTACTTCCATTACTTAATAACAAACCTTTTGGTTTTTATATTTGCCGTGTTCCTTATCAAAAAGTAATCGGTGCGACTAAAAGCAGAGACGGTTTTATCTTAGTTTCCAATCAGTCTGATGGCATTACCGTTTTTAACTTCAATAATAAAGTTCTTGGTGTTTTTGGGTTGCAAGGCAATTCATACACCCTTGAAAACATCGTAAATAAAGAGCATTCTGTTGAAATTAAATCTAATTCTGTTGAGTCTCACAGCATTACTTTATTTGATCAAAGCAATGATAGCGATTTTGCGAAGTTAAATATTATCAATCAACTTGTCATTAAGTTCTTTGTTTCCCTTGTTTCAAAGGATTTACAAGAAAATGTCATTCAAAATGAAAATAAAGCGATTGCTTTTATTTCGGAAGAAAAAGTAGAAGAAAAATCTTTAATGCCTGTTGTTTCCGAGTTGGCACATGGTAATATTCCACACTTTACAAAAGAAGATCTTAAATTTACTGGTAAATATGAGTTCTTTTCTATCTTTGATAAAGTTTTTGACAATGTTCTTGATATGGATTTAGTCAACTTTCACAGAGAAAGTAGAGATTGTTTCTATGATTTAAGTTTAATTGAAAAATTTAATCAAAAAATTGTCGGTAAAGACGGTATTTTCGATATTTCACCAAAAGCAATTAAATCTTACATTGTCGTTGACGAGATCGAATATGGTCAAGGCTATGTCGGAATTGAAAAAAGTCTGACACACTTAAACCCTATCACTTCCATTATTGGCACAGAAGAAGAAGTTTACGATCATTGTAAAATGATTGCCAAAATGAATAAGCTAACACTTATCAATTTCTATGCAGGTATCTATTCTGCACGATACAAAGACGGATTAAAAAGAGAACTTCAAGAATTCTTTGTTGCGAATATTGATAAATTACTAGAAGATAAAAAATTCTGGTCATTTATTAAAACTTTTGGATTGTATGGTGCTACCTCTCGAAACTACTATAACGCTGCTATGTTTGGTGCAGGGTTCCTTATTTCAAAACAAGCATCCACACTGTCTAATTTCAATGGAAAGTTACTTGATTATCGCCAAAAATCTAAAGCCGCCAAGTTATTAGGCTTTACTATTGAAAATCATAAGGTTTTTGAATACTTAGAAAAAGAGCATGGTTTAATTTTATCAGAACCGTCTAAAAACTTAATCGAATTTAAAAAAGCATATCAACTGAAAAAGAAAATGTTTAAAGAGCTTGATATCCCAAACAAGAAATCGAAAAACTTCTATGCTTTCTTAAAAAATGACATTGATATTGAATTAAACAATTGGCTTAATACTTCTATTGGTATTCACGCTGTTTTACCATTTACTGAAGGTCAAAATAAAAAGTTCAATGAGTTTCTGCTTGAAGTAAATAACGGTAAAGATATTATTCAGGTTATCACGAATCGACTAACTGAATCATTTAGGCATTACGAAAAAGAATAACTTTGATTTTAGTTTTTTTGTATTGCTTTTTGTTTTTATTCTTGTTATTATTGTTTCATGTTAAAGAGGATCGTTACAATGGCAACATAAAAATCTTGGTTATAACACTTTTGATATTCAAACTATTCATTTACTTAAATAAGGTTTATTTATGATTTTTCCAAAAGAATACAACGATTTTATCGAAGACATTGATAAACGTGTCTCAGAAGCTCCTGTTCAAGAGAAAAGCTTTATCTTGCAAGAAGGTCTTAATTATCGAAGAGACGTATTTGATAAACTAGGATGGCTTCAATTAAGTGGATTAGAATATGATCGCTTAAATAATTCTTTTGAATTCTGGATTCGTTCTCCTTGTCCTTTATCTTTTGATATTCAATACGAGAAAAAAAATGAAGACATTCATTTTGAAGTGAATATTTCTGGCATTCAAGTCATGGATATGGAACTTTATGAGGGTAATGTTACAGGTTTAGAAATCAAAGACGATAAAGTATTCTCTATCTTTGACGACAATCGAATTCTTACTGGATTGTATGCAAAAAACTTTAAAGGCATTAACAAGATTGAAATCTTTGCAAAAGAAGGCTTTTATCATATAAACATTAATGGTTATCATGTTCATAAATACAGTATCCCAAGTGATCACTTTAAAGTTACAACTGACTAATCAAACTGTTTTTAAGAGCTATATCAATATCCCATTTGTATAGCTCTCCATTATTTTATCATGTTTATGCAAAAACAAAACAACGAGCCTTTTCAAAAATTATTAAAAGAAGCCTACTCCAACAATAACATAAGCGCACTTGACACAATACAAGAGAGATACACTTATGGTCATTGTATGGATCTCGCTATCGCATTTAATAGAATCTATGGTTTTGAAATACAAACCACCTTGGTCGTAGAAGAAAACAAATTATTCATTGGTCATGCTTGGGTAATAAGAGAAGACGGGTTTTTTTTGGATGTTATGGGCTTGTATTCTGATTCAACTGAGCTTAAAAGTTTTGGTGATAAAGTTATTACTGGACTTAATGAAAAAGATTTAATTCAATATATGGATAGCCCACCTTTAGAAAAAGATATTCAACAAGCATTAATTCTTGCAAAACAGATTATTAAAAATATTTCTTAAAAAATACTTTTTGTTTTTTTACAATAAAAAAAGGTCAAGTATTACGCTTGACCTTTTCTTTATCCATTAAAAATTAATTTGCTGTAATATCTCCAAAAGCAATTACTTTACCATTCTCAACAACAGCCTTATATTCTTCTCTGCGCCAATAAGGTACTTTCTCTGCTTTCATTACATATTTAAAACTTCTGTTTGTTCCTTTGTAAGACATTCTCATATCCTTTGTTGGTTCTTCTACTGGCGTTTCATAAGTTAATACAAACGGTGAAGATTTATTGATAAAGAAGATCTCACCAAAAGCTTTTCTTAGTTCATAATCACTTGTTTCAAAGCAAGATTGACTGTCAGGTTTCGACATTACTAGCTCATTAATGATTACTTCTAGGTTTTTGCTTGTTGGCATTAAAACACCGAATTCATTTAACCAAAATCGAATCACACGCTTTTGTTTTTCTTTTGAAAGTTTAATCAGTTTTTCTACCGATAACTTTGTTTCTTTATTTTCAACTACTGATACTGCTTCAAAATCTTTACTATCTTCTTGCTTCATCTCTGTTTTAGCCACTTCACAATGCTTTGCAGAACGAGCAATTGATTTATTTGCTTGCGCCCAACGAGTTTTTAGTAATGGCATAACTTCATTACGGATGAAGTTTCTATCATAATCAGAAGATTTGTTTGATTCATCTTCAACCCATTTTAATTTTTTTTGAATTGCAAATTCAATAATTTCTTCTTTTGACACTTCAAGTAAAGGTCTAACCAAAGAACCGTCTTTAAATGGTCGGGATTGTGGCATAGAAGCCAACCCGTCAACACCAGAACCACGCATTAAACGAAGCATAAACGTTTCTGCTTGATCGTCTAAATGGTGTCCTGTAATCAATGCTGTATTTTCCTTTACATTTTCTTCAAAGAAACCATAGCGACAAATACGAGCTACTTCTTCAAGATTTGATTTTTCATTCGCTAATTCAAAATGCGCTGATTTAAATGCAACACCAAGAGATTCAGCCGTTTCTTTACAAAAGTTTTCCCAAGTCTTTGCATTAGAAGAAATACCGTGATTAACGTGTAATGCTGTCACTTTCCCACTTAAATATTTTGCAGCAAGGTTTAAGAGCACTTGACTATCTACACCACCACTATAAGCAATGAAGAAATGATCAAGAGACTTGATTGATTCACTCTCTACAAATTCTTTAAATTTTTGTTCTACGATATGCATTGGTTTATCACTCTATTCATTATTTAACTTTTATTATTATAGCAAAAAGCTTTTACCAAATAAAGCAATTACTTGTTTTTTTCTCATTAAAAAAACGATTTTTTTCTTGATTTTAAAATGTTATGTTGTTACTATAATACCAACTCAATCAATAACAGGAAAACAACATGCAAATTTTACTTCCAATCGGCAACAGTACTTTGGGTGTTCATAATCTTTCTCATATCGCCAGTAAATATAAACTATATTTTCTTAATAATCACATTCTTGAAGAATCTGTAAAAGTTGAAGACGGATACTACACTGAACTTTCTGACGCTATCGAAGCTGAACTAGACGGCTTTGAAAATGAAACTCGTGAATCATTTTTCTCTTCTGAAAATAAGTTCCTTGCTGAAAATACTGATTATCTTCAAGCTTTCGGTTTAATCAAAATCGAAGGCGAAAATCAATTATGGAAAGTTGATTGTTTTGACGGTGAATGGTTCGCAGTTCACCCAGAAGCCACTTGGGACAATGAAAAAGAAGAGTATGTGTTACGTCAATAATGTATTTTAATGTAAAATAACTTATTTAAAAAAGAGACTAAAAAGTCTCTTTTTTTTATTGCTTTTTTATGTTTTTTATTTTATAATTAAGCCAATCGATAAATAGATAAAAGAAAAAAACAAACTAAAAAGAATAAAAAGGTATTATATGTTATTTAAAACATTATCAATCAAAAAAGTATTCCATGTTGGAACTATGAATCCAAAATTGCGTAGCTCTTTTAACATTGAGCAAGCAAAAGGATTAAGCATTTCAACTAATCCAAGAGAGTGGATTAGAATAGGCAAAGGACAGATTGCAGGTGAATTTAATTCTCTGTTTAATCCCAATGCACGTTTTGCACTATATAACAAGAGCAAAGAACTTATTAACACTTTATCTGAATATGCTTTGGATAAAGGTCTTGTAATGAAAAAGCAGAAAGCTGCTGTTCGTTATTATGACGATGAAATTGAAGAAGAAATCATTGAATACTTTGAAAGCATGAGTGATGCTTTTGATAACTTTGATGAAGACGCTGATATTGAAAATGTTGACGTATTGATTCCAACTAATAAGCTACATAAGCTAATGCAGCCTATTCGAGTTGACGAAGTTAACCCTTTTCGAGCACTATTTTCTCTGTATGTTTCAGAAAAATATTCAGATTATGATGGCGTATGGCACAATCCACAAGAGATTTGTGTATTGAAATACCAAGCTCCTGCAGGTTCTATTTTTGACCACAAATTAAAAGATTGGACTCAACATATTGTTGAAGAATCTGAACTTCCAGACTTCATTGAAGAACATATCCCAAAAATTCTTACTTATTAATATCTACTTTTCGAGAAATCATTAAGTCAGAATTATTTGACAGAGAAGAATTGTTGAAATATAAAACATAAGAAAAAAACGTTTTTTTATTTACTTTTGAATGAATTATTTTATTATGTGCATGATTCAAAGGTGTAAAAATCAAAAAATCTGAACTTTAAATAATCATTGACTTAATAAAGTCATTATTTTTAAATAGTTGCTTTTTATTTTTTTTAATCATTTCCATTTTTATAGAGGAAAATATATGCTTGTTTCAAATTGGGTTTATGAAGTTGAACTTTTACAAATTAACGAGGAATTAACGTCAACGATGCTTCTTCCTTCTTTTCAAGAATTAATGTGCCTTATATACAATGGTGAAATTGAACAGCTTGATTATGATATACAAAATCTTTGTGTTGAAAAGTTAAACATTGTTCCACTTTGCGGCATACTTCGTTCTCTTAGTGTTTTGAAGCTTGAATTGTCTAACTGGAATGACCTAGTAAAACGTGTTGAGGCAGAACTTATCAAGCGTGGTTATCATTCAAAACGTTCCAATAGATTATTCCATTTAAAACGTGTTGAAACAGAACTTATCAAGAGTGGTTATGATTCAAAAGAAAAATAAGAGATTTGAGAGAGGTCTAACAGACCTCTTTCATTTGCTTGTAATATTTTTTTGCTAAAGTTAAAGCAACGTGTCGTGTAAAATCAAAGAATATATCTACACTATCAGTCTCTACTGTTTTTATTTCCGATAAAAATTCTTCTTTTATTTTTTCTTCAAGTTTTGAAAGATAAGGCATTTTTTCGTTTAATCTTTTTACATTGCATTTATATAAAACTTCTGCAAAATCGTCTGTGTCTTCGTCTATAATATCAAATATCAAACCTTCAGAAGAAAGTATTGATAATAACTTTTGCATAGATATTATTTTTTTATCTATTTTATCTTCTTCAACTTTTCCAATTTTCACAAACAATGATTCAATATCTTCACCAAATGAACAAACCGAACAAAAAGAACCTTCTTTTGTTCCTTCTCTGTCATTAAGCTTTATCCATACATTTTCATTAAAAAGAAAAGATTCTTCTTTTGGAACTTCTTCAAATAAAACGATCATTATTTAACCTTACAATTATCTTTTAATATGCACTTATTATACCACACTTATCTAATAAAATAAATATTGAAATGTTTTAAAGAATAGTGTTTTGTATGTTTTTTAACCTATTGTTTTAATCTTCAATAGCTTATCATTCTCTTATTGATTAAAAAAACAACGAACGGATAAAAATGCTTATTTTTGGATAAAAAGTTCTTGCAAATTGAAAAATCTATTGATAATATAAAGACAAGTTAAACGATCCTAGAACACAAAAGAGGTATATATTATGGGTGGTAAAGTTGAAAAAATGAATTCTGGCAAAGGTATCAAACGTTTTCGACTTCATGAAGGCGACGAGCTTAAAACTAAAAACAAAAAAAGCAAGCCACAGAGAGGACGAGAACATCGAGAAGTCGAATTATACGCATAATTAATTCAAAAGAAAGCTTCACTATTTAGTGGGGCTTTTTTTGTTGTTTAACATGTGTTTTTTTGATATTATATGGATATCAAATATTAAACAAAGAGAATATAATTTATGTTAAACAAAAGACCAGAATCCACAACAGAAGTGTTAAGTAACATTCTTGTTATGGGAGCCATATCAGTTGGCTTTCTAACTTATCTTCTTGTTCCACTTATTGCTTATGTTTGGGAAAACTGGATTGGAATTAGCTTTAATGCTTCTATTGCACCAGCACTTTGTCTCGCTTTATTTGGATTGATTTACTATCTTTCATTTCCAAAACTGGTACTTCTAACAAAGCTTTCTTATCGATACCTAACCATGCGAAACATTTTACTTATCATTAGCGCAGAATCAGCCGTTTACTTTATTGCTTCATTATTGATTCCTGCGCATGGTCAATACCTTCACATTTTCTCATAAGGAAAAAACAATGAATAAAGATGATTTATATCCTATTCTTGATCCATATATTCATAAAGATACACCTATGAATAACTTTTCCAATTTTATTAATGATAATTGGGAAATTTTACAACGATTCAATCACCACTCTGCTTGCAGTCTCTTTAAACACTTATTTGAAGAATCAGAAACATACTCAGAAGATAAACAAGCTTATTCTGAGGTCATATTAAATGTATTCAATAATCATCCAAAAGAAGAACTCTTTCTCTCTATGTGTGAAGCTTTTTTTGACTTTGCTATCATTACTTCAAAATACAACAATAAAATTGCAAATAAAGTAGATTCTGAACTTTCAGAAATATTAAATGAGCAACAACGAATTGTTAATGGTGATTTCTCTAAAAAATCAGATATTAAAACAACAATTAAAAATATTGATTCTGAAATTGCTAATAATGAAAAGAATATTGGCAATGCAAAAACAACGGAAGATAAAGATATTGGATTTGGAAAAAGAAAGAAACTTGGTGAATTAAAACCTAAAATTCAAAATGCTATTATTGAGAATGTAAGAGAGTTATCTATTGATTTAGGGCTTTCACATTGTTATTCTAATAAAGAACACCTTATTTGGCTAAATGAGAGCACTGATAAATTTAAACAGAATCATTCATTGTGTTCTTCACAATTAGATGCTCAAAATCATACACACCCAAACGCAAAATACGTTACATGCAAAGCCTGTATCAATAAAGCGATTAGTTTATATCAAATTAGAAAATAATTAATATTAAGCCACTTCTCAGTGGCTTTTTTTTCTCCTAATCTAAAGACCAAAAAAAAGATTAAGCTAATCGCTTAACCTTCTTATTAAATAACTCTATTTAAATAATAATATTGTAGTGATGCCCTTTGCTTTCCGAATAAGAATTACCTTTTTGCAAAGAGATACTTTTCACTTCCGAAAATGTTAGATCACTCATTTGAACGCCATAACCTTTTTGGATAGGAAGAATATTAAAACTACCCAATGAATATTTTTTTATACTTTCATTTTTAGAGTCAATAAATTGCTTATCACAATGAACATTAACCTTATATCGATAAGGCAGTTCTTCAATTGAGTATTTATTCTCTAAACGTTTTTCATATTCTTTAAATGCTTCTTTGTTTTCAATATATATAGAAGATTTAATCAGTTTTGAAATATCTTCCATTACTTGTTTTGATTTGATTGAATTTTCAAAATCTGCATTTTCTTTAGGAGTAAATAATTTATTAAAATCTTCAATGCTAATATTTTCCAAAGAGACACTAAACAAGTAATCTTCATAATTGTGAAAGTTAGACCAATCACACAATATACCTTTAAAGACACGAGCTTTAAGGTCTTTTACGATATAACTGTAAGTTTTACCATTGATAGAATAATTCATCATTTTCCAGTTTGGATCATAATATTCGTCTGTTTCAGAATGCCCACCCATTAAAGTACTACTATGTTCATATTTATTGACGAAATGAAAAGCATTTTGTTCTTCATCAAAAGCCAATGACTCAAGAAAAACCTGTCTTGATTTGTAAATTGGCTTATTTTGCTCTTTTGAAATACGCCAAACGGAATGGTACAGATTTTTTAGGTAAGAATCCGCATTAACAAAGTCTGAATCCAAACCTAGTAAATTTAGAGGATACTTGTTTAACTCTTCATTTTTCAGTTCGATTTTTAATTCTCGAAGCATTTTGTTTTTAACGTAATTTAAATCAATCATTGTTTTGAACCTTTTTATAACAAATAAGTTGTTCTCTATAAGAGTTGATAATAATATCTACAATTTCAATTTTTGTATTTCTCAATATAATATAATCGCCAACATAAAGACCGTTTTCAGGAATAAAATCAGTATCAGACTCATCTTTAAAAGTCATTTGGTTTGATTCTATATCCTTAAAGTAAAAACCATTTCTTTTATTGGAAGACAATACCGAAGGCACTACACCTGTAATTTCTTCACTGTGCTCTGAATCATACTTCGATCCTTTTTCAATCATTGTTCTGATAAATCTATTCAAATCACCTTCATAATATCTGTTATAATCTTCATTTGAATATTCAAATCGTGAAGCTTTAAACAGTTTTTCGAAATCTTGATCGGATACATTTTCTAAGCTCATTGTGTAAAGGTGTTTACCTGAGAAGAATGCTTCATGTGAATCAATATAAAAATCAAACACTCTTACAGTCAAACCTTTTCTGATTCTTGTATGAACATTTTTATCTCTTTGTTCACCAATAATTGCGATATCTCCTTTTTCACCGTCTTCAAACGTCACTTCCATAATTTCAGAAGCATATGAAAAATTTAATAACGTATATTTACCTTTAATAAAAAGATTTTTGAGAAAGCTTTCTTTTGACGGGTAAATTGTTTGATTGCCTTTTTCGATTAAAAGACTTACATAATTAGAAAAAAGATGATTGTAATCACGCAATCTTTCAAAACCGTCAAAAGCATTGGCAGATGGCATTTTTGATTCCGAAGTTAAGTCTTGAAGACCAAATTCATCAATCAAGTTGTCGTATTGCATTGCTCCCAAAACACCATTTTTTTTGCTTATTGAAATATTTTGATAGCGACTAATCAACTCTTTAAAAATCGAGTTAATAAGATATTCTTTTTCAAAATCATTGAGTTTCATTTTTTCAATACCTTGTTTATTTGTTCTGAAATATTGTGGTAATTATATCATTACAAAGAAACATAAGCAATAAAAAAGGTCAAACAAATTTTGTTTAACCTTTTATGTAAAATTTTGATTTCTCTTCCTTTTTATTTATTTTTTTAATATATCATTCATATCGACATTAACATTTGCAGTTCCTTCATTGATGTTTAATCGTAAAGTTGCTGTTTCTTCGCTACCATTCTTGTTTATTATCTTATAATCCATAACTTCAAATGCCGATCTGGATATTGTCATATTCAAAAACGGGTTTGCACCAGATTTTAGATCAGGGTTTGCACCGCCAATATTTGTTGCTATATTTTTAATAACGAATTTTTGAATTGCTGTATCACCTGTAAAGTAATAGCTATCAATAAATGCTTCACCATGCTCATTACTTGTTGCTTGACGATAGCCACCTTGTGAACCCAAGAAGTTACCACTGAAATCATAAGCATCTATTTCTACTTTCGTCTCACAAGTTGTTCCTATATCATAACAACCACCTAAACCGTCAGCAACAATTTCTACATCATTCAAGAAATCACCTGCCAATGTTATTTCTAAGTCTATTCCTGCTCTTATTTCGTGAGAAATTACAAGAGAAGAACCTAAACCAACACCAGTCGCAGTGCCAGGTCTATTAGCAAATGCTAAGTTACCTTGTGTTACTCTTGTTGTCACTGTTACACCATTCTCTACAAATACTGCTGTGTCACCTGATACTGTTCCCCAATCCGTTATTGAGTGATTACCATCTGCATAATAAGGCGTTGAAGGATCTGTATCAAATGAACCAACCTTAATGTCTCTTGATACTGCTAAAACATCTTCTGCAGTTGGGTTATATCTAAAATCAAATTGTTTTGAATATTCTGTATTTTCTAAAACTTGTTCCCAACCGCTACCGTCATTATATTCAACGATACCGTAAAGTGGTAATACATTAAATTTATAAATAACGTCATTATTCGTGATATTCACAATAGATTCTGTATTTGTAAACTCAGCGTTTGTTGCATTTGATAATTTAACTTTTAATGATTCACTTAATTCAAAGTTGTAATCACCTAAAACAGTTAGAGTTATGTTTTTGCTCGTTTGACCTGGGTCAAATGTCAAAGTTCCACTCTTAGCAACATAATCAGAACCAGCAATAGCACTTATATCTTCTGTTGTGTAATTTATTGTTACTGGTAAAGAAGAAGCTTTATCTAATGTTATTGAAATATTTGTTGTAAAATCATTATCTTTTTCTTCAATTGTTTTATTTGCTATTGATATTTGTGGTTGAGAACCATTTATCTTTTTATTTTCTGTCACTGAAACTGTTTTCTTTTCTTGTTCAACTCTATTTACAGTCTCAGTTGTATCAGCCCAGACATTATAAACGATTCTTTCTTTTTCTTGATTTTGAGAACAATCTCTTGTCTGAACTACTTCTTGACCTGTTGGAATACTATCTATATTTGGACTCCAATCTGTACAGTCATAAGCTGAACCTATATTTCTCCATAAAGACCAATCGGCTTCTCTTTCAGAAGCAATGAAATTAACTGTTCCTGTTGCTTGTTGTGTATCTTCTACTGATATTGTTTGAGAACTTGTTTCCGTAGACAATTCTGTTTCTGTTCCATCAGCCCAAACATTAAAAGTTGTTCTAGTTCTTGTTTGATCCTGTAAGCAATCACGAGTTTGTGTAAATATTTCACCATAAGGTTTAGTTGAAACGTCAGGACTCCAAGTATCACAAGTATGCACTGAACCATTATTAAACCAAAAACTCCATTCTTCTGTTCTAATTGAAGCTATAAAGTTATCTGTGCCTGTTGCTTGTTGAGTATCTTCAATTGTAATTGTTTGAGAGCCTGTCTCTGTTGTGTTAAGGGTTTCTGAACCGTCAGCCCATACGTTAAATATATTTCTATTTCTTGTTTGATTCTGAGAACAATCACGAGTTTGTGTAAATATTTCACCATAAGGTTTATTTGAAACGTCAGGACTCCATCCAAGGCAATTAAAATGAGAACCAGAATCGCTCCAATTACTCCAATCACCATTTCTTGTTGAAACAATGATGTTGTTTGAACCTACTGCTTGTTGAGAGTCTTGCTCTGATATTGTCTGAGTTTCTTTTTCTACTTCTTTTAAAGTCTCTGAACCATCAGCCCAGACATTGTATAACTCTCTTGTTTTTTCTTGGTTTTGAGAACAGTTTCTTGTTTGTGTAAAAGATTCTCCATAATCTTTCTCTGTAACATTAGGCGACCATACAGCACAATCAAAATAAACACCTGTGTCACTCCAAGAAGACCACTTAGTTTTTCTTGTTCCTGTTATAAAATTCTTTGTTCCAACAGCAGACCTTGACGTTTTTTCTAACTCAATCCTTGTCTCTATTTCTTCTGCTCTTGTTCTAAATTGATTTTGTTTACACGTTTTCGTTTGATTATAAGATTTCCCTAAATCAACAGTTGATGGCATTGGCAACCAATCTGTACAATCGTATAAACCACCTTGATTTTGCCAAATACTCCAAGGTAGTTTTTCGACTAAATATCTTTCTTTATAAACGATTGATACAAAGCTTTCTGCATTAACATTTCCCGATATTAATACTGCAAGTATCCCGTTCTTAAACGCATTTTTTTTGTTCATCCCTAAACCTTTTAATATATTATTTTATCCTAATGTTATTATACTACCATTTTTTTATTTTTATATCAAATATTTAATTATTTTTGTTGTGTTGTTTCGAAGTTTTTGATATCATTAATCCTATGATTTAAAGCAAATAAAAGGTCCTTACATGAATTTCCCAGATTTTGAAAGTATTAAAGTTACACTGACACATTATGCAGAAGTTCTTGTTTTGTTTGACACCGAACATGAGGTAGCCGACAATACTGAGACTATGAATGAGTTCTTAGAATTGTTTGATATTCCATAAGAAGATATCATTCTTGAAGACGGCACTTATGTAGAATTGAAAATTGATGATCGTCTTTATGAAGTTCATGCAAGTGGCAATGGTGATTTTCGGACTCATAAAATTGAAATTAAATTAATGGAAAATGAGACAGTATGATGCTGTCTCTTTATTTTGTTATTTTTTAAAGAAAGATATTTCTTCTTTCTGACCTTCTGCCAAGTTTTTCAGAGACAATACTGAATTTTGATTTTCAGACAGCATTCTTACATTTTCATTTACTAGATCAAATGTTTTTATCGTATTTTTTGCTATATCTTCTGTTACTGCATGTTGCTGTGCCGAAGCTGTTGCCACCAATGTATTGATATCCGATATAGATTGAACTGAATCCACAATATCATTAAATGAAGTTTTAACATTGTTTGTTAATTCAGCAGATTCTCTAATCGCAGACACATTATTAGCCATATTAATATTCACTGTTTCCGTTTGAGATTGAAGTTTTTCTACTATTTCTTGAATACTTTGCGTTGCTTTTTGTGTTTTTCCTGCCAAGCCACGAACTTCATCTGCTACTACTGCGAACCCCCTTCCCGCTTCTCCTGCTCTTGCTGCTTCTATTGCTGCATTAAGAGCTAATAAGTTTGTTTGATCTGAAATATCATTAATTACATTTGTCACTTCACTGATGTTTAATGCGCTGTTCTTTAATTCTTCAACCATTTTCGCAGTTTCATGAACAGAATTATTTATTGAGTCTGTAAGACCTATTGACGCTTCTAAATCTGAACTACCTTTACCTACATACTCAATAGCTAACCGTGTTTGCTCTTCTGCATTCTCAGCATTTAATGATACTTCTTTTGAAGTGCTCGATAATTCACTTATTGCCGTTGATATTTCGTTCATTTGAGTTAATTCTTCTTGACTATTTGCCACTGTTGACTCTGTTACTTTTGATAATTCTCCCGAAGCTCTATCTACTTTATCTGCTTTATGGTCTATATCTGAAACTATTTTTGATATCTTAATCACACTTAAATTATACTCCTTCTTCATTTTGTAAAATTCATTATTTTTTGATTTTATATCTATTTCTTTTAATTCACCTGTCGATAATAAATTAATAGCATTTGAAACTTCATTTATATTTTTATTAATTGCCCTATTTACAAAATATAAAATAAGACCTGATAATGAAATACCTATCAATAAAAAAATAATGCTCATATTTTTTAATTGGCTTAATGAATCTTGCTTCTCTTTTATTCTCATATCTATTAAAACTGCTTCTCTATCATAAGCTACTTTTAATAATTCTCTAATACCATCTACATATGCTTTACCTGTTTTGGCTGATACGAAATCTTTTACTTCTGAATCTGATCTTGTTTTTCTAATTAACTGACCTTTATTTAAAATATTTTCATTCCAAGAGGACACTTTATCTTTTATTTCTGTAAATGTTATTGTTTGTGATTTATTATCACTTGTCAAAGACAATAATTTATTTAAATATTTATCTATATCTATTTTTCCTGAATAATAAGGTTCTAAGAAATCTTGATTACCTGTTACCATATAACCACGATAACCTGTTTCTATGTTTACCAATTCTTGTGTCGCTTTCTCAACTAAAAGCATTACGTCATAAGTATGGTTAACCCATTTTGTATTATTTTTTATTTCTGAATTAGATTTAAAAACTGATGCACAGATAATGAAAAAAGAAAGGCTTGTTATGATAAAAGCCAATGACATTAATTTCTTTATTGATAACTCTCTTAATTTATCCACAAAATTTCCCCTCAAAGTTATTGTTTTAGATTATTATCAGAAACTCAAGAATAAAAAACTTTTCATTTATTTTTAATATAAATGTAACAAAATATGTATATTAAAACCTTATTTTTATTGTTGTTATACAAGACCTTTGTTTTAGGATTTTCTTCTTGTTTTCTATTTTGACTTTTTTTTATTTAATGATATTTTTAGCTTTTGATTTTATAATATTAAAAACATTATTTAGCAATTAAAAACGCACAATAACAAGGAAAACTAATGGAACAAAGAATAGATTTAATGATCTTAGAAGACACAGAATACTCTGAATACAGAGAAACCAACGAGAATATTAAAAAACTTAATTTAGGAACTTTATATGTTAAAGTTTCTATCGAAACATTGAGTGAAACCAGAGCTGACATGGTTAATGATGATTATACTACTCGTTTATTTGTTGCTAAAATAAATGGTGAAAATTCTTTTTATATTTATGGCAAGAAAAAAGGCAAAAAAGGAACTTTTAATGAGCATTGTAAAAACACATTTTATGAATATGATTCTAAATCAGATTTTTTAAAACATATTATTAACACCAGTTCCAATGAATTAGAAAGAATTGTTTCAGACGATAAAGATATTTTAAAATTAGCAACAGAATTAAAAAGGGAAGTATCAACATATGAAAAATAAAATAATAAATGATGACTGTATAAAATTTATGGAGAACATGGATAGTAATTCAGTTGACCACGTTATTACCGATATCCCTTATGACGTAGTTTCTCGTAAAAGCAATGGAATTAGAAAGTTTGATAAAGAAGAAGCTGATGGATTAAAATTTGATTTGGATAAATTCATTGAGGGCTGCACCAAAGTTGCAAAAGACAGTGTTATGATATTTTGTGCTAGTGAACAAGTTTCCGATCTTTCAAATCTACTTAATAAAAACGGTTTCGAAAGTACTTTAGCTATTTGGCGTAAAACAAACCCTAGTCCTGTTAATGGTCAATACATTTGGTTATCTGGCTTAGAGTGTTGTGTTGTTGCCAGTAAAGGAGAATTAAAAGAATCTTTAAAAAATGTTGTTTGGGAAACACCCAGTGGTAGAAGTAAAATTCACCCTACTGAAAAGCCATTAGTATTACTTAAAAAAATCATTGAAAATCATACAAAAGAAGGTGAATTAATTTTTGATCCTTGTTCTGGTATTGGTTCCACACTTGAAGCCGCAGCAATTTTAAATCGCTTTTGGCTTGGTATTGAATTGTTTAATGATTATTTTGTTAACATTGAAAAAAGAATGGAATTTTATCAGAAAAAATAATTTTTAAAACTTGAAAAATCCCAAATCCCAGACAAGCATTGTTTTTATTTTTTGACTTTATTTGAGGCTTTAAAATTATTAAAACTTTAAAAACAACAATTGTCGTTTTCGCTTTTAATTAAACAAAATATTGAAAATATAATAAAAATATTATACAATTAATTATCTAAAATAAAAATCGAGAATAAAATATGAAAAAGATTACAGATGAAATGAATTGGGCTATGGTTGACTGTTATGTTAGTGATCCCGTTCCACTAGATGAAGCCGATTTATCTAAGCCGTTTGTTTACGATAGAGAATGGGGCATCTTTTATGTGCCTAGTGGTTATCACCAATCTGTGCAATGCATGCTTTTAGCTTGGAAAAAAGGATATCCTTCTATTACTGACTTGCTTATAAACGATCCCGAACTTGAAGCCGAAGTAAAAGAAAAAACGTATTCTTCAGCAGGTAAATATAGCTATCTTGCTGATAAATTTCTAGAACTACAAGGCACTGCAATGAAATCTTCTATTGGTGATAAATTACAAGTTTATTCTTTGAAAAACCTTAGCTTCAATGAAAAAGCAAAGTTTCAACATTTTGAAATATTTGAAACAGATTCTTTGAATTAATAAATATTTTTTATTTTATTTTAAAATAAAAAAGTCAGACCCAAATAAACTAAATCAAGAACTTATAAAAAAGGCTAGACCTTCGCTTGTCTAACCTTTTTTATTGTAAACCAATAAATTTTAAACGTTTTTAATCTGTTTTATGACACGACATAAAAATGCTTTGTCATGATTAATACCTTTTTTTTAATCTTTATTTAATAAGTTTTGCTTTATGTTCTCGACCATGCTCATCAAACCATGAGATGGAAAACGAAGCAAGACCATCATCAAATCGAATTTCATCAGTTAATCCCATTTCATCAATAATGTATTCAAGAGTTTCTTTTAAATCTTGATTTTTGATAGAATTATGATCAGTCCAATGAGCACATTCTTCTTTTAATGCTTTATAAAAATCAATGACTTCATTTTCATTATTAAAATAAACTTCTTCTGTATGATATTCACTACCACCAAAATAAAATTCAACATCAACTTTAAATTTACTTCTTGTAACACTGCTTTCATCAAATTTTTGAATCTCAATTTTCATTTTAAATAACCTCTTTTAGTTTTTGAACTGTTAACTCTCTACAACGATTTTTTTATATTGTACTTCTTATTCGTTTGAGGCTTTTCCTACCGATTCAACATTATCTTCTTCGTCCTCTTCCAATGGTGTATTTTCGTCATTTGGAACCCAAACAGATACAATATCTTTTAATTGTAAACTTCTTGTGTAGTGTGTTTTTGAATCATCAAAGAACAACAATGTTTTACCGTGATTCATTTTACCAAGGATAGACAAAATATTATTTTTGTTTGTTCCTTGCAGCATATGAGCTTGTGAGATTTCAATATTATGGTAACTCAATGTATTGAAAAAACGATCCATTGCTTGACCACTACGAGCCGTAACAACAACAATTTTTACTTCAATATCTTGTTTTTGACCAGACTTCATTTGAATCTGTTTTTGATATTTAACTGCACGACTTAGTTTTTGAATTGTTCGACCTAAAGGACCTAATTCCATTGGGATATCTTTCAATGACGACTCATGATCTAAAAATGCGCCAATTGGTTCAACTTTTTCAATAATTGCCTTTTGAAACACTTTCTCAGAGTCAGCGTCCCCCATTACACCGTCAAAATCGCTAAATAGAACAATATCACCGTTTCGCTTTTCATAAAGTTCAGCATTTGTTTTTGAATCTACGTTTTCTACACAAACTGAATTCATTCCTGCTACAAACAGTTCTTTTGCTGAATCTTGTGAAGTTGTAAATACTAGGTCTGTATCAACTGCTTTCAAAAATGGTGTTACGTCTTCACCACCTGTTAATGAAATCATATCGAAACCATAGTTATAATTCATTTCAACTTTGTTTTCTTCAAAATAATGACGCATTGAATCCATTAATACAGCGTGAATATGTGGGTTTGGATCAATTTTTGATACCAATACAAAACGAATCTTCAAAACATCGTCAGGAATAGCGTCATTTAATCGTCTTAGACCCATCATCGTCCCAAGAGCAGGACCAGGTTTAAAGATAGAGTTCTTTTCTCTATGTTTTTCTAAAATCTCATGATAGGCTTTTGTGCCTTTTTCTTTAAAGACTTCTTCCGCCTTCTTTGTATCAATAATAGAACCGACAGTAAAAGCAATAACTAACTCATTTGCTCTTTCGTGTTCTTTTCTTTTCTTATTCGACATAATTTGTCGCTCCTCTTTTACTTTTTTATATTCTACCAATAAACTTGTTCTAAATCAAGAAAAATAATGTTTAATTTTCTATAATTTTCTTTCTTAAATGCTTGATTGTTTTTCTTACGATTGTTATAATTGCACTCATTAAACAACAACGAATAAAGGAAGTTTATGACTATTGCTAATATCTACGTTACTATTGATAAAAATGACGCTGACGCTATTTTAAATCAATATAGCAAGCGAACTCCTGAAACTGAAATTTTCTTTAAAAGCGCAGAAGAAGTAAAAGAGAAAGAAGAAGAAATTCAATTCTCTCTCATTGTTACAAAAGAAATGGCGGAATGGTGTAAATCTCTTTATAAAGACGATTTAGACGAAAGTGGTGTTCTTCAACACATACTAACTTCATATCAAGAAAAAACTGGCATTACAGTTTAAAAAAAAGCGAGATTTAAAATGAAAAAAGAAAGACATGAAATGAGAACAGAACGACAAATGTTATTGGATTTTCTTTATAATGAGAACACTCTTGCTCGTATTAAAGAAGAAATCATGAATGCGTTTCCCGATTGTATGTATGACAAAGGCACTTTCTTTGTTGCAGTAGATGATGTTGAAAAAACAGAATCTTTACTTAAAGAACATATGGAAGAAAATTATCGTTCGCTTGATTACTATAAAGAGCTAGGCGTTCCTGTTTTCTTTGAAAATAGTGGTCATCCTGTTGATAACTGGAAGTTCACAATCCCAAAAGTAGACGTATTTATGCGCAAGCTTGTAAGCAATGGTGTTCGTATTTATGATTATGAATGTGAAATGCCAAAATATGGTTGTTGCTGTTAATACATAACTCTGATTTATATCTCAATAATAGCGTAACTATCTGTTTAAACTATGACTAAGGCTGTATTCTGCAGCCTTTTTTATTGTTTAAATCAAAATAGTTTAGTATAGTATGCACATAATCTATTATTGAGAGGGGCAAATATGTTTACACCAGATAAAGAAGGTATTGACCATATTAATGTTTATACAAAATCAAACACTGAATTAGGTCGTTTGTTGTCTAACCTTGCCAACACTCCAATAAATCACCCTAAATATGGATTTTTTGCCTGTCTTGAAGCTCTTTGGTATTGGCTTGTTATTGGTAAAGAAAATCACGAAATCAAAGATATGAATGGTTTTGAAGCCAAAAAATTCGGTCAAAAAAATCTACCCGAAGATTACGAAAAAATCATTGAAAGTGAAGAGTTTAGAAAAGATTTTAAACTTGGTATTCGTCAAAAAATGCTTGAACATAAGAATATTTTAGCCATGTTGGTTAAGACAAAAGATTTACCATTAGCGCATTATTACTACTATACGCCAAAAGACGGAAATCTAGCAAATGCAAAAGTCATTATGAAGGACAAACATCAATGGCAACTAGACTACATTGAAGAAATTAGACAAAAAACGATTGAATGGCAGAAAGAAAAAGAGCTTTGATAAGCTCTTTTTTTCTTGATTATTATTTTGATTTTGCTATAATTCTCATACATTAAAAATTGAGGTAAAAAATGAGAATTTCAGGAAAAGAACGTGACTTCTATGACGCAGCAGCGAGTTATGACACTTCAACAGAGCAGTTGCATTGGCATCGTGAATTTAAAAATGTTTTTTATCTAAACAAAACACATGAAGGTAAAGAAGAAGCCTTTGTCTTAGTGTTTAAACCACTTTTGAAAAAACTACTTCCTGCTTATAGCAAAACACTTGTTTCTAGTGAATATTTCACAGAAGCTTGTTTTAGAACTCCTTATAACAAGTCTCACATTCAAGTCTCTATGGGATACATTTTCTTTTGTGGTAAAATCTATCCTTACGCACAAATCACCGATTCATTAGAAAAGAATAAAGATACCTTTTATTCTTATGATTCTTTAAAACGTGCTTTTGAGAAAAAAGATGCGCTTGAAGATTTAAACATTAAAAGTCGATATTATGGAATTCCTAGCGTTGACCGTTCACGAAACTCATTCCGAAATCTGTCTTTACTAGGCAAGATTGAAATGTTTCTAGAACAAGATTTATCAAACATTGATTGCCACGCATTGCATCTTGTGGATAAAAAACCTGTCATCATTTACAATCCAAAGTATCATGACTCCAATGACGACACAACGATTGAACACAAAAAATCTTCTGTATCATTGAATGGACGATTAGGTGATTATACATTTTCAAAAGTTATGGACAATTATACCTGTGTTCAAGAGCTTGAAATGTATCTTGGTAACAATCTAGTTACTGTTGATAGCCGTGAAGAGTTTAGCGACAAAACAAAAATTGTTTCTCATGGATTTGACCTAAAATCTTCTTTCCGAAAAGAAAAAACTAAACATCGATAATTGTTGATTTTCAATCTTTTTTTTGATACTATAATCTTCATGGTTATAGTATCAAACCTGTCAGCCTGACTATTTAATAGGCGAATTCCGTTTGAGGATAGATATTGTTTTTTTATTTTATTATTTTAATTTTTAACCTTCAAGGTTAATATTTTCAGGCTGATATTATCCAATCTTTGGAGATTGAAAATGAAACAATACACACCTAATGGCATTTCTTTTGAGCAAATCAAAAAAAGCGCACAAAAACTCAAGAAGCAATCTGATTTAACTCGACAACAAGCTCTTAACCAAGTTGTTAGAGATAAAACCACCTTTCCTTCTTGGGAAAAACTTCTTGAGATAGATAAAAAACGTCTTGGTTCTTTTGCCAAAATCAAAACAGACAAGCGTGATATTGTTTTATTCAATGAAAAACCCATTATTCAAATTAGTAATTTTTACAAAAATGAATTAGCCATATTAAAACAATTTTATTACAAAAAGAAAACTGCTGTTATTTCTCATAATAGTTTTAACCATGTTGTTAAAAACTGCATTAAGCCCTATGACCTTTTCTACACTAATTTTGGTTCTTTTGATTATGTCATTTTATCCGATCTAGACGACTTTGATAAACATGCTATGCAAGAAGTTGATAAAATCATTAATGACAATAAAAACACTGTGTTTGTATTTGCCACAACACTTTCCATTAATCATTTACCTATTTTTAATAAAGTCAATTGTGCTGTAACGGTTGAGCCTCTTACTATAAAAAAAGAAAAAAAGTTTGTGACTTTTGACATTGAATCGAATGGTTTTTCATTTGATTTATTCAAATAAACTTGTTTTGTAGGTCTGTTTTTGCTAAAATAGACCTATTCTTAATCAAGAGAGATTAACAAAAATGAATCAAGTAAAGAATATTACACCACTTAAACGCCTAAGAAACCTACTAAACAATTTTTCAGATTTGGTGAAAGACGTTTCTGATCAAAAAGAGCTAGGAAAACGAACCAATACTAAATCTAGTTACTTTGGTGAAGTGAAAAAAGAGATTCACACTGATGTCCTTCGTTTGTTCCGATTTCATAAAAATAAATCGTTTGGTATTCACTTTTATTTCTATGATGAAAATAATCGTGTTATTCCGAAAGAAGAACAGTCCATTGAATTTAGTCTATTGACCGAAGATGAAGAACTGTATTCCTTGAAATACACAGTTGAAGAATTTAGAGTTACGCTTTCTGAAATTAACAAAGAAATTGCCAATGTCGAATTACAAGAACGATTTGAACGTTCAGAAGCTATTGTTTCTATTCTTATGGAGAAACTTTCACTTGAAACTGCGATTAATGAAGCAACATTCGATTTAACTTCACAAGTTGAAGAATCTTGTGAACTTGAATTTTCAAACCTTGAAATTTCTCGACAAGAAGAAAAGAAACTGACTCTTGAAATTCAAGAAGCCGAAACAAAATTATATACATTTTCTCGAACCTGTACAGAATACGATGAAGTTGAAAAAGCTCGTGAAGCTGTTCGTGAAGCTCAAAGCCGCCTTCGTGAAGCAGAAAACAAACACGCTCTTGCACGAGGACGTAAATCAAAAGAACTTCGTTTAGATGAAAGAAAGAAGAATCTTACTGATACTCAAAATATGAAAGATATATTAATTTCTAAAATTTCAAGTAAAGCACGAGTTATCAATCAAACACTTCGTATGCCCAATGATCGATTTAACCATATTCTAAATAAAATTCTTGGAGTCAAAGAATATAGTTAATTCTTTTTTAAAACGTTCAAGCCGTCTAAATAGACGGCTTTTTTTATTTCTAAAAACCTCAATCAAAAATGAATAATTATTTATTTTAATTGAGGTTTTCAGTTTTTTTTGTTTTTAAGAATAATGTTATTAAAATTAAGCAATTATTGATACTTTATTTTTTATTTCTATATTTTATTTAATTTATTTTATTCATATTTATGAGATTTTTATTCTATTGTTTTGATCTTATTTAAATGTTGCACTTTTTATTTAGGAGGAAAATATATGAACCATATAACTATTGTTTCAAATATTACAGCCAAGGATTCTTATATTGAAGAAATGAAAAGAGAGCTTACTAAATTAGTTGAGCCTTCTCAGTTTGACGAAGGTTGTAAAAGATACGAGCTGTATCAAAATTCTGATAACCCTTCACATTTTAAAATCATTGAAACTTGGATTAATATTGAGTCTTGGGAAGAACACATGAGCCATAACCACATCACAGATTTTTTAATATCAACAAGTGGCATGTTTGAAAAATTTCATACAAATCAATTAAATCTAATTGCTTGATTTTCTATATTTTGTTTGGTATTATTGATTCTCGTTTTTTGAGAGTTAATTAGCCTATGTTTTTTTACAGAATTGAAGATAAAAGTGGAAATGGAATATATCGTTCAAAGAATGTTGACGGCTTAGATCTAAGTATTGGTATCTTAGCTGCGAAACTTTGCTCTAATTGTTGGCATCATACTCCTCCTGATATTGATTTTTGGGAAGATTTCCCTTTAATGGGTGAAAAACCAAATACTGATTATAAGTTTGCTTTTAAGAACCTACATCAGCTTTATCGTTGGTTTGACACCGTTGAATCCATTGGACTCTTTGATAAACTAGGTTTTCAAATTTCTAAGTATGAAATTGATCAAAAACATGTCAAAATCTCTGACAGTCAAATGATTTATTTATCTGGAAAAGAAAAATTTATCGAAAAAATTCCTTTTTCTCTTGATAACCTTGATCGCAAATGCAATTATGAAAATCTAAAAAAAGAACAGTTAAAATTGGTTTATCAACTTGGCATTTAAGCCTTGTTTTGATATAATTACCCTAACTTAAACAATACAGGCAAATCTAAATGAAAAACATGAAACAAGAAATCCAAGTTTTAAAAGAAAGCAATGGTGATTTAACTTTTATTTTAAACTTAGTTAAAGAAGATGGTGAGCGACTTCAACAAGAATGGGGAAAAAATGATGTGGGATTACAACCTGTTGTTTACAAAATGATTAAGATTTCTCGTTTTTTTGGAATTAAAGAAATCGAACCTCAATTTATGTTTAATTCTGGTTTTGTAACAAAAGAACGTTATCAAGAAATTTATAACGAAGCTCTTGATTTATTATAGTTTTAAATTTTATTGTTTTTTAAGAGGCTCAAGGTAGCCTCTTTTTTTTATTCTAATTTTATTGATTTTATTAAATGAGATGATAAATTGTAATGCAATTGAATTATGTCAATTTGTATATAAAAAATGTTTTATATAATAATTAAATAAAAATAATGGAGATATCATGGATACTAAGAATATAATAAACACACTAAAAAATGTAGCTGTAGTTGTTTCACTATACATTGCTCAAATTGCACTTTTTTGGACTTTCTTTGAGAAGTTTCAAGGGACACCAGAATGGTTAACAGGGATGCTTGAATCTTCACCATTCGCAAGCTTAACTGGAGTTGGATGGGCTATAATTGGTATTTTAGAATTCTTATCTGTTCTTTTTGTTGTATTTAGTATTTTTAATGCTGAGTTCTTTATGAAGAATGATTTAACTTGGATCAAGGCTTCTATTGCTACTGGCATGGTAGCTCTTGCTATTATGGCATTAGGTTCTAGTTTTGCTAACCAATTTGATTCAAAAGCAAGCTTTATTTACTACTTAGGTGCTTCTACTATTACTCTACTTATTGCAGAATTTTATAGCAAAAATGAAAAATAAACTTCAATCAAAATAGAAAAGTTCCGAAAGGAACTTTTTTTTTGAACTTTATTTTTTTTCTATTGTCTAATATAATAACGATTTAGAGGAAAAAGATTATGTCACAAGAAAATATTCAAAAACTATACAAAATATTCTCAGAAAAAAGAGATCAACTAAGAGAACTTGGTTTAGACGCTGATTATGAAATATTAACCACTCTTATTGAGGAAAAAAAATCTGCTGCTCTTGCCGTTTGGCAAGAAATTGCTGAAACAACAAAATCTATTAATTCTACTCTGGTTAAAGACATTAAAAGAAAGCCAGAACATTACATGACAATCTCAGAAAAAGATGATTGTTGGATTCAAAAACAATGGTATGTAAGAGATTCAAAAAAATGCACCAATTGCGGCAATAAACACTAAAAAAGTTATATATTCTAAAAAGCCTCTGAATTTCAGAGGTTTTTTTGTGTTTATGTTTTTATCTAAAATTTTATTGTAATTTACTTACAATGTTAAAGATGGTATTGACATGTATTGCACTTTTAAAGTATTATGTTTGTAATAAAACTACAAAATGAAATTATTTGGAGAGATTAAAATGAAACTATTAAATATTGTGAAAGAAATTTTCGTTTCTGAGAAAGATTATGCAAACCGTAGAGTTGATGACGTTATTAGCCGTCTATCGCTTCAGACGCAAACTAACTTTCATGATTGGTCTTATATTCGTGAAGAATCTGTATACGAAAACACTAGAAATGGAATGCGTGTTTATCCTCATGAAGTTTCAAGAACAGCAGCATAATTGTTGTTTTTAAACAATCAAAATGATATAATGGATAAATCTTAAATTAAAAGGTTTTTTATGATTCCATTATATCTTTTTGAAGCCGAAAAAGAACTTCAAGAATATCAAGAAAAAATATCTGAACTGTATGCACAAAGAAATAAATTAATGACAGAGGCTGACATTGATTTTAGTGACTCTCTGTTTGAAGATACTGTTTGTTTAAGTCATAAAAATCTTCTTGAAGCAATTAGCCAATTCAAAGAACAAGGGTTACTTTCAGAGATTGAAGAAGAAACTGAGCATTTTGAAAAGCTTTTATTGAAAGAAAGTCAAGATGTTGAAAATAAAATTAAAATAATTGACAAAAAAATAAAAGACATACAAAAAATACAAAAAGTAAGTAGACTTGAATTTGAAAGAGCCGTTTACGAATTACTGCCAGAAATCAAAACTAATTCTACATTTTACAACAATCAAATCAGAATTGAATTGCTTGGAAGGAATAAAGAGGCTATCTTTAAATACCTTCATGATAATAATATTTTATTTCACTTTAAAAATTCATATCAAGATATTTATATTGTTATTGAAAATATTATTATACGTGATTTTTGCATTAATGACGTCAAAATCAACTTAGACATCATTGAAGTTATAGAAAGAGTTTTCAAAATTAAACTAACAGAAGGACGTAGATACAAATCAGTAATCAACCCTTTAAATTTAAAAGAATTAACGTATTTATTAGAAAGACGTAGTATTTACTTTGATTTAATTAATAAAGGTGAAAAACCACCATTCATTGTACCTTACATTAAAGATGATTAAAAAAGCCCACTTTCTTGTGGGCTTTTTGTTATCTTCCATAATTTAAGTCATAATACTCAATAATCTCTTGTTCTAACCCTTTAATCTTGATTATTTCACTTTCTGGTATTAAACAGACTGGACTTTCTTTATTTCTCTTTTCCAAATATTCTTTTATATCAAAAAACGATAAAATATCTTTTGCTTTCTTTTTATGTGCTTTTCTTTTTTTGTCTTCTTTTATTAAATATACAAGATCCCTAGATTTTGATTTACATCATAAATTAAAAAAACTTTGCTTTTCATTGTTGTTATTGATATAATTTGCACACATAACAAAGAGAACTCATTATGATTAGACTTCGTGAAAAACCTAAACATTTATTACATGCTGAAAAACTTTCTTTTTTTGTTCATAAAAATGAATTTTACTTTCTTGGAAAAGATGGATATGGCTATAAAGGAGAACTTGTCGATGGACGCACTATTTATTCTTTTGCTCGTAAAATCCGAACTTGTCTTGAACATAAAACAAAATACAATTTAATGGACGAATATAACCAAATTAAAGATAATCCTGTTATGTCAGACAATATTATTGAACTTGAGAAAGGTCATATTGTTCCTAGCGTTTCAGCTTAATTAAAAAAAAACACAAAATCAATAACTTAAGGCTTTATTGAAAAATAAAGCCTTTTTTGTTGCAAAAAAATCTAAACCTTGATATAATCATTTTAACTTTTGGGTGACAGTGCTAGACATTGATTGCTTGGAAGCCAAGGTTTAAAGAGCCTTGTCCTATCTCATACTTTTAAGTAATGGCGAAATCGAAGCAACAAAAACAAACAATCTTAAACTTAATATTTAACTTAAATATGACTAGATTGATTGTGGAACGAGATAAACACTAAATAAGTAAATCTAGTCGTAAATTGAGGAAAATATTATGACTTCACAACTAGTACTTAACGTAACAAAATCAGAATTTGAAAACCGTATCCAAAATGTTATTGAGACTTCTAATGGTTCTCCATTAAATAAAAATGCTAACAAAGTTGTCAAAAAAGCAATGGTTCAGCTTCTACACGGTGGCAATGCTGCAGGTCAAAATGAACACAACTTAGAGCAATTCTGGAAAGAAGACTCAAAAACTCAAACTATTTATGTTATCAATGAAAACATTCATCACGAAGATGATGACGTTCAATTCATTGAATACACAGGAAACTCAGAAGAAGAAGTTTACTCAGATTTCTTCAGCACAATTAATTCAGATTTAGCACATAAAGTCAATACTTCTATTCATTATGGCAATTTCTTTGAAACCCTTAAAGAAAGTGGCTTTGATAAAGACAATATTGAATATTTCAAACATTCTAATTTTGAAAAACTCGAAGATATCGACGAAGAAGAATTCGCAGAATTTTTAGAAATGTCTTGTAATGAAAAATATGAATTGCGAGAAATCATTTTTAACTACATTCATGGTTTGTTTGAAATTAAAGGTCATTATGAGCTAACGACGAGAGAAGAAAAAATCAAAGAAGTCCCAGTAGTAAAAGAAGAAAACAAAACTCTTACTTTACACACTGTTATCACTATCAATAAAGACGAAAGCTTTGACGGTTCTAGCTATGAGATTGACAATGTTGACGTATTCAACACTGTTGACGAGAAAGAATACAATAAATATGTTCTTGATTTGTTTTGTGCTAATGCTTGTTCTGAGACTACTCATAGAGATTTTTTACTTGAATCTGAGGTTATGTCAGACGCAATGAATGAACAGTCTCTTGAAGACGATTACTTTGAATCTTTTGATTTCGATAAAATTGTTGAATGGATGACTGAAAATATTGACCCTACCTTTTTGGTTGATTTGATTTCAACTTTAAGTGATAACATGACAAAGGTTGAAGTGGAATTTAAAGAGATTTATCTATAAAGGAAAAAAGAAAGCCTTCCAGTCGGAAGGCTTTTTTAATTAAAAAATATTTCTGTTTCTTCTGGCTTATAATATCCTTTTATCTCTTTCGTTATTTTGAAATTATGCTTATCAAATAACTTTTTGAACATAGGGTAGTTTTTCTTTCCTACTGTTAGTTTTGGATAATTAGTCCCTAGTTTTTCTTTCGATATTCTCAATAATTTATCAGCAATTCCTTTGTTTCTGTATTCTGGCTTTACAAAGATTGTGCATACTTTCTTTTCAGAATCTTTTGTTAATACAAAACCTGCTATTTCTCCTTTTATTGAAGATATAATCAAGTCTCTATTTCCTAATTTTAAATCGGATAATACTTTTTGTTCAAGCCAATAGTCAAAGTCAGGATAAGATTCTCCCACTTTTTCAAACAATGTTTTTAATAGTGACAATGATATTTCTGTCTTGTCTAATACTCTATATTTATTTTCTTTCATTTATCTATTTTACTACAATTTAAAATTTTGTTCAATGTTGAAAAAAGCTTGTTGTTCAATGATTTTTCTTGTATAATTTAACTAGTTTAATTTTATTGGATTAAAAAAATGAAGATTTTTACTTTTGCTATTACACACTCACAAATGAATCGACATGGTGATTGCTCTGACGAATTCGAAGCTAAAACTGCTGTCGGAACAAAAGAACGTGACGATATCTTGAAAGAAATTGTTTCGAGATCTGTCTATGAGTCTCAATATCTAGAATACCACTTGTCAGAAATGCTTTTTGAAATTGAAAACGAAAAATTTGAAAAAATTTTTCTTGGTAAACTGGCAAAAGAATTTGATTCAGTTTCAGAAATTGAAAAAGTTATCAACGAATATAGTCGTGAAGATATTTATAACAAACTTAATGAGAATTATTCCATTAAAGAGATTTGTGAATCAAAGTTTGTTGAATACACCGATTTCAAATATAAAATTACAGAACGTACACTTTAAGTGATTTCTTTATGATCAGGAAACACTTAGAGTTAACTTTTAGCTTTTAATATGCTAAAATAAGTCAACTCACACACATTTAAAGGCATAATTATGTTTAAAATCTCAGACTTTCAAAAAGATTTAAAGAGAGAAGATAAAATCACACTCGCAAAATTAGTTCATACTCCACTTATGCGTGGTTATGTTTATGATAAAGAAGGCAATGCTTTTGAAGTTGACTCAAAAATCCGTCCTATTTTAAATAAAGATAAAACATTCTCAGTTTTTGACTATACCGAACTTTATATTGTCCCGAATGACAACAAAGACGGTGACGTTTATCATTTGAAAAATGATAATACGAATAAAACTTATCCTCCTATGGCTCACGTTGCAATCGCAGAAGAAGATTCAGATTCAGGTTATAAGATTGTAAGCTTAGAAGATTATACCGTGATTCCTCGTGGTAAACTTTGGGAGCAGTTCTTGTCTGAAATTGTTTTTGTCAAATTCCTTAATGAAGAAGGTGAAATAGATAAAGAAAACGAATATATTAAAGAATTTTTTGATAACTCAGGTTATGACGAAGATCCTGATTGTTATGGTCAAAATGCCCACTTAGTTTATCATCCACCTTCATGTACACATGCACAATTATATTGGCATGAAGGAGATCATTACTTTTCAACTGTTGTAACTAATCAAGATTATGATTCAACGAATATTGAAGTTGCCTTAATCCCTATTTTTGAATGGGCAATTCATGAATGTTCTTATGGACAAAAAGAATAAATAGTATTAATATAAAGTCAGGTAGACTTTATATATTTTTATTTACATCGAAATTAAAGCTCTACTTTGTAGAGCTTTAACTTTATGGAATTTTAATTATTTATGACGGAAGAAGTAGAACAAAAAAAAACAAAAAAAAGACAATTGAAAATTGTTGCAACAGAAATTTTCACTATATTTTATCTTTTAGTTTCTTTTTTTATTTTTAAAACAAATGATCCCTATTTGATTTTAGGTAGTTCATCTGTATTTTTAACAAGTATTTATTATATCAGCGTTTATTTTGATAAAAATAACGACCACTTTATTGCCTCAATTCTTGATTGGATTGTTATTGCCCACTTGTATTACATGAGTTATTTTTTATTTACTAATGGTGGAAATGAAGAATTTAAATATGTATCAGAAGTTAATTTATTTTTTATTATTTTTAGTTTTGTAAGATTAATAACGGTCAATGGATCTTCACATCTACAACAATTTTTATTTTTCTTAATTTTTGGATTTAACTATTATATGTTAGATTCACAAACACAAATACCTATTGCAGACCTTTTATTTTTTAATGGTGGTCTTTGTGTATTTTTTATTCTTTGTTCTTTTATGATGTATTTAAGCAAAGATAAAAATACCCCAATTATTCAAAACTTAAATTTATTACTTTCTGCTTATGTTGTCTCCATTACATTTTCATTAAATAGTATTGTTTTTAATAATGAATTTAATAACAATGCTGCTCTTATTATTTGTGGAACAACTATTTTGTTAAGTTTTATTTTTCGTAGCTTCTCTTATTCATTTGCTTCTTTTATTATTGGTGGATCTTGGATATATGGCTTCTTTACAAATGATTCCATTAATTTTAGTTTGCCAAAAGAACCACTATTTGAAATACCAGAAGTTAATTTACCTAAAATAGATATTCCTGAAAGTTCTTTTAGTTTTTCTGATATAGAACCTATGTTTATTATTATTCCTTTCGCAATCATTATTGGCATTCCGTTATCTATTTACTTAATTTATTTAGGTGTTTCTAAAATTAATGGTGTTTTAGAACGTAGACGAGAAGCAAAAGCTTTACAAGAGCCAGTAGAGCAAGAGGAAGTAATAGAGCAAATTATTGAGCCTGAGCCTGAGCCTGAGCCTGAGCCTGAGCCTGAGCCTG
>CEVA01043126.1_pt1 | contig 64406 bp, 57 predicted proteins | sample 361521 | NCBI WGS metagenome assembly CEVA01 (sample SAMEA2622823, study PRJEB7988) | marine metagenome | isolation source: saline water (ENVO:00002010), including | reverse complement strand
ACATCATAATTGGTAGTAAAAACGTATAACAAGTCAATTATGGCAAAAGGAAATCAAGCCTTATGGAAAAAATAGCAGTATGGGTATTGTGTATTTGTTTATCATTAGCAGGTGCCACTCATATTTTTGACAATTTGTATTATGGCTTCTTACCATATGTCTTTGTTCCAAAATGGATTAATATTTATTGGTCTCTATTAGGGATCTTAGACTTTCTAGTTGTAATTCTCTTGCTAAAATACCGTAAGTTAGGTTTGCTATCTATTCTGGTCCTAATGTTAAGCAATGTAGCTGTCAATTCGTTTGTGCTTTATTATCTTAAGGCTATTCAAACTAGTTTTCCGTTACAAACTCAAACGCTGTTTTTAGGTATTTGTATTGGGGTAACGCCTTGGCTTTGGGAAAAGAGAAATCAGGGGGTGATTAACAATGCCATATAACAAGTGCCTAAACCAAAGGACGCAAAGCTGCAGGCTGCGCTCCTTCGTCGCTAATTTTAGCCTGCTATTTTGCGCCGGTTAGGCGAGCGTTAGGCGCCTTACTGAAGTAGGAGGAAATATGTCAGATTGTGGTTGTGGGGCAGAACAAGCGGAGAGTCTGGAAAAGAAAACTCTCATCATTCTGTTATCTATCAATGCATTTATGTTTGTTACTGAATTAACGCTGGGCTGGTTGGCGCAATCTACCGGGCTTATCGCTGACTCGCTAGATATGCTAGCTGATGCTACTGTCTATGGTCTGTCACTATATGCAGTTGGGAAAGGAGTCGTGAAGCAAGCAAAGGCGGCTAGAGTGAGCGGTTACCTACAAATAATTTTGGGGCTTGGCGTTTTATTCGAAGTGATCAGGCGTATGGTTTTTGGCAGTGAACCTCAAAGCACTCTTATCATTGTTGTCGGTGCGGTTGCCCTCCTGGCAAACATCATTTGTTTAATTCTCATTTCCAAGCACAAAGATAGCGGCGTACACATGCGCGCTTCGTGGATATTTTCAACAAATGATGTCATTGCCAACTTGGGGATAATTATATCTGGTGTTCTTGTTGCCATCGTTGGCAGTCGCTATCCCGACCTAATTGTGGGAACAATAATATCAATCGTGGTGATTCGTGGCGGTATAAAAATACTACAAGATGCGGACCAAACTCAGAAATCTGGAAATCGCGCCTAACAAAGCGCTGCAGAGGGACGGCGTTACCGAATAAATACTCTAACTCATTTCTGTCCATAAATGCGCTAAAATGGCCGTGGCCGGCTCCTTCTCCGCTCGTAGCTGCCCGTCTGATGATAGTCTGAGCTAGTACATTTAATTTTGGGGTTATTGAGTGGAAATCAATTTTCGGGGAATGTACTTAATAAATCCGTATAAAAAGCAATCCCTGTAAGCTTGTTATTTTTCACTGCATTAAAAAATAGCTCATTGCAATACACAAGGTTTCCACCTTCAAGCTTTGATTTGTAAAGGTTTTTATTTCTTATGTCATTTTCATCAAATACAAGAGATTTTAAACCATCTTCAAAGCCATCCAAGTAAGCTCTTTCTGTCAGGCTTAAATCTTCCTTAGCGAAAGTGAGTAGATTGAATAGCATCATTTCACCGCGATCGGTAGTAACTTTTATAAACTCGCCGAAATCAGCCATGAAGCTTTTTAAAACGGAGTAGGCCGACATTTTAAGTAATAGATACGTGCCTACAATATTTATATCAAAGTCATCGTTCGATTCAGTGTTGAATGTGAAACTCAATTGCTCGCCATCCCATAAGGAAGAAAGAGATTGATTTTCATAGGGTAATCTTTGCAATTTAATTAATAATTCATTGACACTAAGCTTAGATTGTTGAGTCATTTGTTTGGCCAGTATGTATGAATCAAAAATCAACGCTGTCGTACTTTCTTTAGGTAATTCTAATCGATACGATTTCATAGTCCCTTCCATAATTCCTTAGTTGAAAAAATAGAGCTAGGCATCGTTCCTGTCTTAATATGCTGTTTAATGGTGCGAAGCTTTGTTATAAATTTTGCTTGGCTATACCCCTGTGCTGCGCCAAGGTTATTACTGATCCACGCTTCATAATTTTTCCGATGCAATTTCCTATGAGCAGGGGCATTTTGAGTAGCCCAGTCGATCTCTTTATTGCGTTCAAAATTAATTAACCACGTTCCGTTAAAAGGATCGTTAATACCTAAACCGGCTAAGTGCATATTTAATCTGGCTGCTAACATACTTGGTTGAAGATAGCGTCCTTTACCAGCGATGATATGGTGAGCTTCATGGGCAACAGTTGGTTGTGGCTCTCCTGTTGCAAAAAGAAATTTAGCAAGTTTAGCTGTGGGATGATGAGGCTCTTGTAATAACTGCTCTACATCTAATGTTTCATTATCACTTCTGTACTGCTGTAAATAACTTTGAGCAACTGCTACAGACTCTATACGTCTTTTTTCACGTTGTAGATGATTATAATCTTGATTTAGCCTTTTCTTTAACTGTTCTGAGTCATCAGATTTTTGCTGTGCGTCATAATAAGATTTTGCTTTTAATTCAAAATTATAAATAGCAAGTTCAAGAGGTGATGGTTCAGAAGGTCGGCTAGGTTGAGGGTAACTCTCATGTTGTCTCATAATATCGTCCATAATATCTTCGAGTGTGTAAATTAGACTTTTGGCAAGCGAAAGTCAAAAGCACTGTAGCAGCTGCACCGTGAACATCACTACATAGCCACACAATAGCCAAGCTTGTTGTTATTGCTCATGATTCTTGCTAGGTTAAAAAGCATACAATAAAAATTATAATTAAAAGTTGGTGTGTTTATGGATAAACATCATAACGTTTTAGTCTACCTCGCCCTCCCTGTGTGCTGGCTACTTTATCTTTTCTCGCTGCCGTTACTCTTTTGGTACGCATACAACCCTATGGATTGGGTACTCAACCATTTTTCCTCGGTGATGCGCGACCATGCCATGGTATTTTACGGGGTATTAGCACTGCATGATTTTGCTCTCAACCTGTTACTGGCACTGCCTTTTGCCTATGGGCTTATCAAGCTGGCCGGTAACAACATTATTAAACCCGTGCTCTTCGCCGCTATCGTTGTAGCATTTTTGGTCCATCGCAGCGATGTGAGCGCGCTCGCTACACTTGATGCGCCCAACCAGTTGCATATGATTTTGGGGATGATTGGCTCGTTATTCATATTGCCACTTGCCTTCGTGCTTATGCGCCGCGTACGAAGCTCAACGGCGAAAAGCGAGCAGCCCTAATAGGTGAGGTTGTTCAGCGCGGCAAGCTCGCGACTAAGGCTCTCCTACAAACAACTCAGGGTTTGTGGAAACCTGCTCAAACCAAGCACGCAGACTATCAATCGCGGCGCGCGTTTTAGCCGCAACAGTGTCGCGATGCGGGGTCACCGCATAAACACTGTAATGAGGCAGCTGCCATTGCGGGCATATGCGCTGTAATCGACCACAAGCGAGCAGGTGTCGCACCTCTGGCTCCGGTAATAAACCGTAACCAATGCCATCTAAAGTGAGCTGAATGGCGGCCTGCATATTGTTCACTAATAACCGAGGTTGACCGAGTGTAAAGGTGTCCCCACTGTGCTGATGGGTCAGCTTTTGACCTATGCGCTGTGCCCCGGTGTGGCCAATAAAGGTTTGCGCCGCGAGCGCATCCGGGTCTTGAGGGTTAAGCTCCGCCAATGGATGAGTACGGCTAACGCAAGGGATCAACTGCCAATCGGCCAAGTGCCTGGCTATTAACCCCGAGTCCGTTAAAGGGCCAATACAAATGGCTAAATCAACCCCGCCAGCAATAATATCAAAGGGCTCATCGGTCAAGGTAAGCTGAATTTCAATTTTCGGGAACTGCTCGGTCAACTGCTTTATAGGCTGACTTAACAAGCCACCACCAAAGCCTATTGGGGCGACAATTTTCAATTGTCCCGAAGGTGTATGCTGAAGCTGTTCGAGTTGCCGCTGAGCCTGCTCTGCCGTGGCGAGTAGCTTTACCGACGAGGCGTAGTAAATCTCACCAGCCTCGGTCAGGGTGAGCTTGCGCGTATTACGGTTAAATAAACTCAGGCCAATGTCTTGTTCAAGTTTAGTGATTTGTTGACTGACCGCTGAAGCGGTCATATGTAATTGCTGAGCCGCCTGGCTCATACTGCCGGTTTCCACCGTTTTCGCAAACACCTTGAGGGCGCGCGTTAGCTTGGTGTTCATACTTTTAAGAATTCCTTAAACAACCTTTAAGAAAAAGCGCGTTGCTCGCAGAGGTGCAACAGCATACCATCAAATAAGAATTAATATCATTTACCTTAATTATACCACGGAGGTTCCCCAATGTTCACGGTGCAACGTCGTATCGCCCCGTTATCCCTCGCTATCACCGCTGCGCTCGCTACTTTAAGCACCAGTATTCATGCTAACCAAGCACCTGATAACGACATGGAAAAAATCGTGGTAACCGCCTCGGGTTACGAGCAGCTTATTAAAAATGCCCCCGCCTCTATTAGCGTAATCGATCGCGAGGAGCTCTCGCAACGCTTTTACCGCGACTTAACCGATGCGATGACCGACGTCCCTGGGGTGGTTGTTACCGGTGGCGGCGACCGTGAAGACATCAGCCTACGGGGTATGGGCAGCCAATACACCCTGATTCTTGTTGATGGCAAACGCCAAAGCTCACGGGAAACTCGCCCGAATAGCGATGGCCCAGGGGTTGAAGGCGCTTGGACACCGCCACTGGCCGCCATAGAGCGTATCGAAGTGGTACGCGGGCCCATGTCATCTCTGTATGGTTCCGATGCCATCGGTGGGGTGATCAACATTATTACTCGTAAAACCCCCAAGCAGTGGTACGGTGAACTGCGCTTGGATACCACCATGCAACAAAGCAGTGAATCGGGTGATATTCACCAAGCCAACTTCTTTGCCGCCGGCGCACTGATCCCTGAAAAGCTGGGGCTGCAAGTGTATGGCCAATTCAGCAACCGCGATGAAGATGATATTTACAGCGGCTTTCGCGGTAAAGAAGCGGAGAATTATCAAGCTAAGTTGTCGTTCACACCCAGTGATGCCCACAGTTTTTTACTCGACATTGCCAGTGCATCGCAAACTCTGGATGCCACCTTGGGCAAAACCGTAGAACCACTAGCACCAGGGGAAAGTTGCGGCCGTCGTGGCTGCCCAGAATCAACCGTAACCGAGTACGATAATCAAACTATTTCACTCTCACACACCGGTTATTGGGATTTTGGCCAGTCATTTAGCTATGCGCAATACGATAAGTACGACAACAAGTCACGGGATATGATTGTTGAAAACATTGATGTGCAAAGTTTGTGGACCTTGCCTATTAATGAGCGCAACAAAATGAGTGCCGGCGTGGCCTACCAACGTGAAGATTTAGAAGATAACACCAGCAACCGTATTAGTGAGCTCACGCAAATTGATAACGATATGTACTCGGTATTTGCAGAAGATGAGTTCCAAGCCACCGAGAAGCTAGCCTTGACTGCGGGGCTGCGCTACGACAAAGACCAACAATTCGGCGGCCATACCAGCCCAAGGTTGTATGCGGTGTATAACGCCAATGACACTCTGACCGTTAAAGGCGGTATTTCCAGTGGTTTCAGAGCACCGAACTTACGACAAACAACCGCTGCTTGGGGCCAAGTTAGCCGGGGTGGCAACATTTATGGTAACCCCGATTTAAGCCCTGAAACCTCGCTCAACTATGAAATGGGGATTTACCTCGATACCGAGCAAGGCTTAAGCGCATCGACCACGGTTTTTTATAACGAGTTTGACGATAAAATCTCTCGCGTAGCTTGCCCATTAACTAAGTGCACCGACGGGCCCAATGAGTTTGGCTCACTGCCAACAACCTATACCAATGTTGATGAGGCGACCACTCAAGGGGTAGAAGTCTCACTAGACTACCAGCTCGCCAGCACGGTAAAAATGGCGCTTAACTACACCTACACCGACTCGGAGCAAAAAACCGGTGAATACGCCGGCAGTCCGTTGAACCAACTGCCGGAGCACCTGGCACAAGCATCGCTCAACTGGCAAGCCAGTGATGCCTTAGGTACTTGGCTGCGCGTGCATTATCGCGGTGAGGAAAGCCAGCCGACAACCGGCCCTTCACAGTCGAGCCTCATTGCGCCGTCTTACACCACTGCTGATTTAGGCGCGAACTACCAAGTCATCGATTCTGTACGCTTAGGTTTTGGGGTATACAACCTCTTTGATAAGGAAATTCGTGAAGATGAATATGGCTACATCGAAGACGGACGTCGCTACTGGGCGTCGCTAGCCTGGAGTTTCTAAATGGCCAAACGTAGTAAGCTTTGGGATCTCAAAGCTTGGCATTGGATCAGTTCAGCAGTGTGCCTTATTGGCATGCTGCTTTTTGCTGTTACAGGGATCACCCTAAACCATGCCGCGAGCATTGAGTCCCGCGCACAAGTGCAGCAAATTGAAGCGCAAGTGCCCGATGCCATCCTCAATCAATTGAAAGCCGCTGCCAACAACGAGCAGCTACCAAAGAGTTTTCAGCGTTGGTATCAAGGTCAAACCGAACAGTCTATTGCCAGTTATAAACAGCTTGAATGGAGTGATTTTGAGCTTTATGTGGCCATGCCCAAAGCCGGGGGTGACCGCTGGTTTACCGTGACCTTAGACACCGGCGAATTTTATCAAGAAGCTACCGACCGTGGTTGGATAGCCTATCTAAATGACTTACATAAGGGCCGGAATACCGGTATGTGGTGGAGTATGTTTATTGATCTTTTCTCTGTGGCCTGCATCGTTTTCTCGATCACCGGGCTGTTATTACTAAAACGTTATGCCAAAGGCCGCAAATCAACGTGGCCACTGGTACTGGCGGGATTAGGTATACCCGCTTTGGTATTGGTGCTACCTGCCCACGCGGCGTCAACGAACCAGTTGCAAGTCGAAATTCCCCGCTTAAGCGTGGCCGAATATCATCCCCCTTATGTGGCCGTGTGGTTAGCCAATAGCAAGCGCAAAGCGGTGCTTGATTTAGCCATCTGGTATGACACCAAACTCGCTGACCGTGAGGGTGAGAAGTGGTTAAAAGATTTGCGTTTATGGTGGCGTCGCAGTGGTCGCAGCTTGTCGCTTCCTGTCGATGGTGTCACCGGCGCGACGCGCCGCCCTGGCGTGGCCACCCTTGATTTAAGCCCTTTCGCCGCGCAATTAGCCGCCCTCCCTGATGGTGAGTACACCCTCAATGTAGAAGCGGCAAGGGAATTAGGCGGGCGCGAGTTGATCCGCATTCCCCTGACATTACCGATAACCCAATCACAACACCATACCGAGCAAGGCCAGCATGAGCTCGGCACAATTACATTAACTATGGAGCCTAACACGTGAAGCTAGCAACAATTATCAGCGCGGCGCTATGCACCGCCCTTGCAACCACGGCCGTTATTAGCCAATCAGCACACGCCCACCGAGTGTGGCTTAAACCAAGTACCACAGTGGTCTCAGGTGATGATGAATGGATCACCTTTGACGCCGCAATCGCCAACGGCATTTTTAATCCCGACCATTATGCTTATCCGCTTGAGCGACTGACTGCAATTGGCCCCGATGGCCAAGCTGTGGCGTTAGAAAATAGCGCCAAGCTTCGCTATCGCAGTGTGTTTGATCTGCACCTACAGCAGCAAGGAACCTACCGTGTATTTAACGCCAGCCGCTCCATTGTCGCCCGCTGGGTGGATGCAGAGGGCGAGCGCCATTATTGGCCAGGTCGTGGTAAAACCGGCACTTTAGCGCAGTTCAAACAGCAAGTCCCCAGCGATGCCAAAGAGTTGCAAGTGAGCGATGTGGCCCGCCGCATGGAGACCTTCGTCACCCTTGGGGCTCCTAATGACACGGCAATTACCCCTAGCGGCCAAGGGCTCGAGCTTAATGCCCTAACCCACCCGAACGATTTATACGTTGATGAAAGTGCGCCTATGCAGCTACTGATCGACGGCCAGCCTGCAGTTGGGGCGAAGGTAACCTTAGTGCGCCAAGGCGAGCGGTATCGTGATAGCAACATCGCCACACAATTAACCGCCGATGATAATGGTCAAATTGAGCTGCAATTTACGCAGCCAGGAATGTACTGGTTTGAAGCCGAGTATGAAGACCAGCAAGCCAAAGCTCCGGCGCAAACTCGCCGTGGCAGTTATGTGGCCGTGTTCGAGGTATTGCCGCTGTAACTGGCACATCAAGACAGTGTAAAAGGGGTTTACAGTATAGCTGTGGCCCCTTTTTTTAAATTGAAATATAAGCCCAACGGGGGCACTCGGAGCGCTTTGATAACCTCGTCTTACTCGCACTATCGCGACATTGATGACAGCTGCGCAACCACCATCAAACTCCCACCAATGCGCGCTGCTTAACAGTCATCAAATTGCCTTTTTATTGCTAACTACATCACCTTTCTAGGGGCTCACACCCAGGTTGAGTTCGCCGACATAGCCTTGGCGAATAACGACGAATATTTACTTAGCGTGCTAACTATTGTAATATACTTAGCCTGCTAACTAAATGAGAGCGCTGCACCATGGCTGATATCCCTTTTCATGAAACCCTCGACTTAAGCTTATGTGGCAAGCTTGGCCGCGTTCACCGTATCTGCCGTCAAGCCGTGTCAGTCGCCGTTGAGCCACTTGGGTTCACACAACCGGGTTGGACGGCAATGATGCATATGCACCATCTTGGCGAAGGCTGTACGCAGCACCAGCTAGCCACAAGCTTAGATATAGAAATGCCAAGCCTCACCCGCACCCTGAAACAACTGGAGCACGCACAGGTGATTGAGCGCCGTGTTGATGAACACGATAAGCGCTGTCGGCGCCTATATTTCACAGCCCAAGGTGAGCAGCAATTATCGGCGCTCAAAGCGCGGATCAGCGAGGTCAAGACTCACTTATACCAAGGATTGAGCGATGAGCAGCTTAATATGATGGCGCTTGGCCTCGTGGCCTTAGAAGACAATGCCAATCAATTTATGGAGGACCAAGAGTGAGCCAGCAACCGACTCCCGATCAGCAGTTCGCACGCTACGTTAAAATCGCCATCATGCTGTTTATCCTGTGCTTTGGCTATTTTATTGTTGCTGATTTATACATGCCAATGACACCTCAGGCACGCGTTTACCACCCAGTGACGCAAATCACCCCACAGGTCAATGGCAAAATTGTTGCTGTTGCGGTTCGCAATAATCAACATGTGCGCCAAGGCGAGGTACTCATGCGTATCGACCCTCGTCCATACCAACTTGCGGTAAAACGAGCTGAACTGGCCTTGGCACAAGTGCAACAGCAAAACCAACAGCTCGATGCTGATATTAAGGCTTTGCGCGCCGACTTATCGGCGGCTCAAGCCAAGTTACATGAGCAGCAAAGCCTGCATCAACGTAGCCGTACCCTGCTTGGTAAGCAGGCTATTTCGCAGCAGCGCAGTGATGAGATCAGTGCCACTCTGGCTAGTGCCCAGGCACAGGTCAGTGCCGTAAAAGCCAAGCTGCAAGCACTGATAATAAAGCGCGGCGCGCACGGTGAGGACAATATCGCTTGGCAACAGGCCCGTAATCAGCTGCAGCAGGCACAGCTGAATCTCAGTTATACCGAAGTGGTGGCGCCTCATGATGGCATTATTAGCAATCTACAAGTGACCACAGGGACCTATGCCAAAGCAGGAATGGCGATGACGGGGCTGGTGACCGAGCAACTAGACTTAGCCGCTGATTTTCGTGAAAAGTCGCTGTATCACGTGCGTGTCGGCAACCGCGCCTTAGTCAGCTTCGATGCTCTACCCGGGCAAGTGTTTGCGGCCCATGTCAGCGAGCTCGCCGCAGGCTCAAGTGCCGGGCAGCTCAGCGCTAATGGGGTTCTGGCTGAGGTCGAAACCTCTAACCGCTGGGTCCGTGATGCCCAACGTCAACGCGTGCATTTGCAACTTGATGATGAGTTTACCTCATCGCATCTCGCCAGTGGCGCGAGAGCCACAGTGCAAATCGTGCCCGATGACCCAGTGGAGCAACTGCTAGCCAACGCACAAATTCAGGCCGTGAGCCTAATGCACTATATCTATTAACCAAGGAGCTGCGCCATGAGCCTAACCGCCAACGACATTCGCCAAATGCTCCGCATCGCCACCGGCGCAACGCTCGGGTTTAGCTTGAGTAAGCTGTTTAATTGGCCCAATGGTATTTTCTTTACTGTCTACCCTATGCTGTTGTTGGGCTTAGTGCCGATCATAAATGCGCATATTGTCCGCCAGTTTATCGCTAGTGCATTGTTTTGTGGCTTTGCGGTATTGGTGCTGCAAGGGTTATTTGGGTTTCATCCAATCCTGATGTCGATACTGGCTTTTGCCATGTTTGCATTTTTATTTTATCAAATGAGTCGTGGTGCCCACTTCCTATTCGGCGCCATGAGTGTGGTTGGGCTATCTATTCAACTACATTTTGCCAGTTACAGCGCCACCGGCTTGGGCTTATACCCATTGATCTTTAGTAACTTTTTGGCAGTAACTGTGAGCCTAGCCAGCGCCTATATTATGCATTGGCTATTTCCTGATGTGAGCGCGCGCACGCCCATCTCGCGCGCCGCTAAAGATGCAGCCAGTGTCCGCCATGAGGTGCTGTTATGTGCCACCGTCGCCACCCTCTCTTTTATGGTTTTTCAGATACTGGATTTACAAGATTCGGTATCAGCCCAAGCCGCCTCTATTTTGATTCTCTTTCCACTGTGTTGGAAAGCGGCATCAATGGCCGGTTGGCAACGCGCTATCGGCACGTTAATCGGTTGCAACTTGGCGTTGGCAGCACAATTACTCTTGTTTACCTATAGCCAGATTCTGGTGTTTCCAATATTGGTGTTATGGATCCTTACCTTTGTCTTCAGTCGCTACCATGTATTAGGAGGCGGTATGCCGGGGGTTGGATTTGGCGTTATCACCACCTTTGGCATTTTATTCGGACAATCTCTCGCGCCAAACCAAGACTTGGTATATAGCGCATTGTACCGCTTCAGCTCTGTGTGTGTAGCGATCACCGCCAGTTTATGTCTGGTGTATGTTATCCACCATATTTTGAATCGCTTTGCGGCCACGCGCCATCATACCTTTACCTAAAAATCCTGAGGCTTTACCCGAATTGGGGTTGAAAATAAAACTGTTATAACATAACATTACCATTGTTCCCTTGAACAGTGAACCTCCCCCTGTGCTGCACAAACAGGCGAAGCTGACCCGGGCCATGTATCTTTCTGGGATATCTATCAGTGGGTCTTGGTTTGCGGTTGCTGCCGCTCCCGCAAATTAAGTGATACATCGGCTTATTCTTCGTAGCAGCACAGGGCTTTTCCTTACTCGCCAATCCCGTTACCATGAATATCTCTAGTAAGCAGAAGGATGGGCCATGCATAGCGCATTTAGCAAATTAGGAAAAACAGGATGGTGGATGTGGGTGCTCGCCTTGTTAGCCATCATCCTATTGGTCGCTGGCTTTGTTCGCGATGATTACCGCTTATGGGGAGCTGCGGGTTTAATTAATGTTCCCCTGCTGTGGCATCGCTATCGTTATGGTATAGGCGAACAGCTCGTTAACCCTTTCGATCACATCAAGGTCGAAGAAGAGCTACTCAGTGTTGGCGAAGCCTTGTTTCCGGTGCATGAGATCCGTAAAGTCGTTATCGACACGTGTGATGACAAAGGCCTGTTCCAATTGCCTTACAACGGCGGAGGCCAAGTCAGCCTTGTATTTGATAGCCACTATGTGGACGACTTAAAAACCTACATAAAACGCACCATCCCTGATGCGCAGATTATTACCTAATGATAATTAGCCGCTCATTGACGCGGCTATTTGAGTTGTGCAGCTAAATCCCGAGTCAGTTCGGTTGCGCTTATGGCGTGGCAGCCACTGCGATCGGTGCCACTCCACAGCGGCGTAAAATCATCTTTGCCCAAGGTTTGCGCCTTAGCACGTAACGGTGCTAGCTTGGCACTGGCGTAGGGGAAAGCAGGGACTTATTCGCTTATAAAGCCTTGCTCTTGCATAAAAGAGGTGGTGATCCCCCGCGCTGGGCGGCCAGAATATAAGTTGGTTATTGCCGTTTGCCGGTGCTCTGCGCGCAGCGCTTGACGATGCACAGCACTGGTAGTGGCCTCATCACACAACAGGTAACTGGTGCCTACCTGTACAGCAATAACTCCCATGCTCAAATAATGTGCCACGTGCTCAGCCTGAGTAATGCCGCCCGCAGCTATCACGGGCACGTTAATGTCTTTGGCAGCCAGGATTTGCTGACACAATTGCGCCGTTGTCCCCTGCTCAGCAAGCGTTGATGAGAACATCGCACGATGGCCTCCCGCTTCAATACCTTGAGCAATAATCACATCACACCCATGCTGGGCGAGCCAGCGCGCCTCGGCTAATGTGTTCGCTGAGGATAACACCACAGCACCGGTTGCTTTTACACGTTGTAATTGTTTTTCTTCAGGCAAGCCAAAATGAAAGCTTACGACTTCCGGGCGAAGCTGCTCCAGCACAGCAACATGCTGCGCAGAAAACGGTTGCCTGAGCACCCCTAGGTCATCGTTTGGATGGCATTCAAGTGCTTGATAATAAGATGCTAACAATTGCTGCCAGCGGCTTTGCTCAGCCTTATTTAGGCTCGGCATAGCGTGGCAGAAAAAGTTAAGGTTCACAGGGGCACGCTGAGTGTGTTGGCGAAATTCACTGACTTGCGCCATGATTTGCTCTTCACTGAGCATGGCACAAGGAAGAGAGCCTAAACCACCGCCATGAGCAACGGCTATGGCGAGCTTTTCGTCTTGTACTCCCGCCATAGGCGCCTGAATAATTGGGTATGCTAGGTTAAGTGCGCTGAGCAAATCCATTGTGCCTCCATGGCTCATTGTAAGATGGCTGCAATTACTTTCACCAGATTACTTGGTGCGATGCCAATTAGCCACCCTAATTAAGGCATTTTCTCGCCTTTAAAGTTTGGGTATTTTGCGCAATTGCTTGGTACGTCCACGCTGCACTTTTTTGTCTACACGTTTACGCTGAGCGCTGCGAGTAGGTTTGGTTGGGCGGCGCTTTTTCTCGACCTTAGTGGCGGCCAAAATAAGCTCTTTTAAACGTTTCAGTGCTTCTTCCCGATTGAGCTCTTGAGTGCGATGACTTTGTGCCTTGATCACCACTACCCCATCTTTAGTGATACGGCTATCGCGATAGGCTAGTAGCCGCTGTTTATAAAAGTCGGGTAATTTCGAGCGGTTAATATCAAAGCGCAAATGGATCGCCGTTGCCACCTTGTTGACGTTCTGACCACCGGCTCCTTGCGAGCGGATGGCAGACAGCTCCACTTCCCATTCGTCTATGGTCACCGTATTAGATATCTGCAACATCTATTCATCTTGCCTTAACGACTTTGAACTATCATTGATGACATTGAGTTTATCACTGAGCGCGCCAAGGCCCAACTCAGTGAATTTAGACAATACCAACATCACCTACACAATACCTGCATGGAGAGAACAATGAAGAACTTACTAATGGCGCTTGCACTGGCCGCTACCACGGCCTTTACCAGCGCTCAGGCTCTAGCGCTAGAGCTCACGGAAAAAGACGTCGAAAACTTTATTAAGGCAGCACCTGCTGTGACCAATTGGGCAGATAAGCAAGGGCAGCAGTTTGATGGTGCCGCCCTACTCGGCGCCCAAGGTAGCGAGCAAAACAACACGTCAATGAGTGATAGCGCCATTGCGATGTTGAAAAATACCGACAGCTACCAACAGTTTGCCGATGTGATCAGCCGCTATGGCTTTACCCCTGAGCAACTGATCAGTGTCGGCAGCGAAGTGACTGCAGCGTATTTAGCCAATGTTAAAGGCGATTTATCTGCCGAAGATAAGGCCCGTGTTGATGAGGTTATGGGTGGCCTACAAAGCCTTTCTGGTAGTAGCGACAAGACCAACTCTTTGCTCGGTGCCATGGGCAGTGCAAATCAAGCGAGTGAGGATGTCAGCGACACTAATATTGCTTTGGTAGAAGAATACATGCCGCAGCTGAAAAAACTATTCTCGGTACTAGGGCAATAGTATCAGTCATAGGCCATTATTAATGGCATAAGAAGCCCACCTTGCGGTGGGCTTTGCTTTAGCGCTGCTTATGTCTCAGCAAACTTACCAACAGCGCTGGCAACACGGTTAAGCTGACCAATGTTGATACCGCAATCCCGCACAGCACGATCATCCCCACACCACGATACAACTCCGACCCCTCGCCGGGAATAAACACCAGCGGAGCTAAGCCACACAAAGTCGTCATGGTCGACATAACAATAGGTTTTAAGCGCGTTTGCAGCGCGTTAGTAACCGCTTCAAGCACCGACTGGGCGCCAGACTCTATATTGCGCCGGCTTTGGTCAACAATGAGAATAGGGTTGTTCACCACCGTGCCAAGGAGAATTAAAAAGCCCAGCATAGTGATCATATCGAAAGGCTGATGAAAGCCCGCCAATAGCCCTCCGAGACCGTTGATCATCACCAAGCCCAGTAGCCCACCGGCCATACCTAAAGGGACGGTGGCCATAATAAACAGTGGATAACCCCAGTGTTTGAAAATAGCGACCAACAACAAGTAACACAGCGCCAGCGCGACGATAAAGTTACTGCTTAGTGCAGCTCGGGTCTTGTCGAGCTGATCGGCTGCGCCACCGATACTCACATTCACTCCCGGTAATAAATCGCCTTGCTGCTTTAACTGTACCAACAGTTGTTCACGCACCCGTTGCTGCGCTGTTTCCAAGGCCACACCGCGAGGCGGTATAATATACACGGTGACTGTGCGCCGACCATCAACTCGGCGTAAACTGTCACTGTCCGCTTTTTCCTCTAAATCCGCCAAGGCATTCAATGGCAGTATCCCTTGTGGCGTCACTACCGGTGATTGGGCTAATTGCGCCAAACTTTGGCGATTACCAGCCTCGGAGAAAAGAAACACATCGACCTTATCATCATCAAGGATCAATTCATCAACATAGGCACCGTCACTCAGTGCAGCCACGGTATAACCGAGTTCCTCGGCGCTTACACCCACCTCAGCGAGGCGCTGCCAGCGTGGCTTGATTTCAATAAGCGGTTGGTCCAGGGTCAGCGATGACGGCTCGGAGTCAACTTGGGGGTTGTCAAACACTTCACTGGCTAAGCGATACACGGCATCGGCAGCACGATATAACGCCGTTTGCTCGGGGCCACTAATATCAATGGCCACAGCACGGGTGCCACCATCATTGCTGGATATAATTGAGCCCCGGGAGGAAAAAGCGCGCATTCCTGGGTAGCTTTTGAATTTATCGGTGATGGCCGCCATCATGGCCTCAATATGTTGCGGGTCTTTAGGTTCACTTAAAAACCAAATACTGCCTACCCCCACCGACATGGAGTAGTACTTTAGCGGCGGCATGGCCGTTTCCCCGGCGTTGTAGGCAGTACCATCGTCATTGAGATGACGGTTAAAGTAGGGCAGCAACTCATCGCTAATTTTCTGCATATGACTGAGGTTGTAACCTGGCGGTGCAATCATCATGGAAAAAGCCTTGGGCTCCTCCCCTTCGGGTAAATACTCCGCTTTTGGCATTAGCAGCCAAGCTCCACCCAGCAATGCAAATACGCCTATGACGATACACAGTCGGCGCTGAGTAGGATGCGCGAGCATAGTCACTATGGCGCGTGGCAGTGCCATGGGTTTGGCCAAGTTCTCACCACGTTGCGCACTGTACTGCGTAAACCTTGCACATGCAGCGGGAACAACCATCAGCGCCACAAGCATTGACGCTATAATCGCTGCAGAAATTGCGATGGCCACGTCAGAATACAACTGTCCTGCTTCTTGGCGAATAAATAAAATCGGCGCAAACACTAACACCGTAGTCAAGGTTGAAGCCACCACCGCCGGCCACACTTCTTGCACTCCGGCTATGGCCGCATTGATCTTATCGAGGCCACGCCGACGAGCTTGTTCAATGTTCTCCAGCACAACGATGGTATTATCCACGGTCATACCTATAGCAAATGCGACCCCGGCAAGAGAAATAACGTTGATGGTGCGTTCAAACAGCAGCAACCCTAAGAATGCGGCTATAGTACATATCGGGATGCCTAGCACACCAATTAAGGTCGAGCGTGGACTTTTCAAAAACCAAAACATCACCAGTGTTGCCAGCAGTGCGCCTAAGGCCAAGTTCGTCCATACATTTTCTACTGAGCCTTTAACATAGCGCACATCGTCACTGAGCAAGGTTAATTGCAAACCATTGTTGGCCAACATATCTTGGTTGATGCGCTCAACGACCTGCATCATTTGCTCTTTAATGGCCATGACATTTGAGCCACTTTCACGACGTACCGAAAGCATCAGGGCGCGCTCGCCATCGTTATAATCAATATCACGTAGCTCATAATGGTCGAGCTTAATAGTGGCCACATCTTTAAGACGAATCGTGGTGTTATCACGCTGAGCTATCACCAGTTCCGCTAACGCCTGGGCCGATTCAAAGCGCCCGACCATGCGTAGCAAATAGCGTCGCTTACCACCGTCGATATCGCCCGCCGAGGCGTCGCGATTGCGGCTGCGAATAGCATCACGCACCGCCACCAGGCTGATGTTACGACTCGCAAGCTGCTGTTGGTCGATGAGTATTTGTACTTGATACAAGGCCCCACCACGTACATTTACCTGGGAAACACCACTGACTCGCTCCATTTCTGGGCGCACAAAGTCTTCGGCATAATCACGCAACATATCAACATCTATATTGAGCGGATTGCCAGACTGTGGTTTGAGGGTAAAAAACATAAACGCATTGGACGAAAACGAACTACTATACAATACCGGTTGGTCAACGTTCTCTGGATAATTAGGCACCTGAGATAGCGCGTTACTGACGTTGATTAGCGCCTCGTTAACGTCCACGCCAAAGGGAAATTCCAGTTCAATTTCTGCCTCACCGGTATTGGCATAGCTGGACATTCTTTTTAAGTTTGCCAATGATCGTAAATAGCGCTCTTGCTCAATAAGAATTTCTTTTTCTACATCTTGTGGCGTTGCTCCAGGCCAGTTGGTGACCACGGTAATGGTGCGCACTTCAAGATCAGGGATCATCTGCACGGGTATTTTAAAAGCCGCGACCACGCCCAAAATCACGCAGATAAGCACGGCAACGGCGACCAAAGTCGCATGCTTCACTGACGCTGCTAACATTATTGCTCCCTCGCTTGAACAACAGTGACCGCCTGCCCTTGGCGTAATAATTCATTGCCTTGGGTAACCACTTTCATACCCGGTTCAAGGCCACTAAGCACTTCAATATGGCCGTTAATCCGCTCGCCAATGCGCACAAAACGCCGCTGTGCTTTCTCGGCGTTGATAACAAACACACTGTAGCCGCCATCTGGATGGCGCAGTAAGGCATCAGTAGGCACCACAACACTTTGCTCATCGGTTTTGTTTAGCACAATCTCTGCGCTTGCCGATAACCCCACTTGCAGTCCAGCTTGGGGCGGTACGGCTAAACGCAGTAAAAAGCTGCGACTGGCGCTGTCTATCACTGGCACTTTGGCAATAACCTTAGCTGTAAACCCCCTTGACGCTTTACCTGGCACCTCAAAGCGAACTTGCTTGGCAAGGTCGATAGCGCCAAAATGCTCCTGAGGCATATGCAAATCCAGCCATAGTTGTTCGCTACTAACCAGTTCAAACACCGCTTGACCTCGGGTCACCCACTCCCCGACATCAACAAAACGCTCAGCCACTACACCGGTAAAGGGAGCGTGCAGTTGCTGACGGGCCAGCAATTCTTTGTGGTAGCGTTCATTAGCCTGCGCTTCTGTCAACGAAGCCTTGGCGCTTTGCAGGGCGGCTTGCCTATCGGCCAGTTCCGTAGCTGCCATCAAAGCTTGTTGCGATAACGATTGGGCCTCGTTAAAGCGGCGCTGGGCGTCATCAACGGCAATACGAGCGCGTTGCTTGGCGCCGGTCAATGCCTGTAACTGCGCCTGCACCAACGCCGCATCCAAAGATAGCAGGCGTGCGCCTTTTGCAACCTCATCACCAGCCTGGGCATGGATTTGCGTAACCACCCCGTCACTTAGGCTCGACAGTTGCGCATGACGCGCTGCGCGCAATGTCCCTGTCAACGCCAGGGTACGTTCGATAGATTGCGTATTGACCTCTTTAACAACCACATTCACTGCCGCTTGCGCAGAGAAGCAGCCACTTATTAGTAGCAAACAGATGCACCATGCTCTGATCATCTTCATTCCTTTTACTCATACTTTTACTGGCTTTACGTAACACTCAGCTAAAAGCTTTGCTAATAATGACGAAAAGGCAAATATAGCGACCTTTTCTTGAGCGCCAGAGGTTATCACAAATAAAAATCATTTCTATTTATTGCGATAGGCGCTTACACGAATAACTCAATAGCGGCGAAGGCATTGATAGTTGGCTCATACCTGTGCAGGCGTCATAATGGGGGGAATTCGTTTCTAAGTTGTATTGATGTGTATGAGTTATTTGCTCGCAACCACCCTGCTTTGGGCATTTTCATTTAGCCTCATTGGCGTCTATTTAGCCGGGCAAGTAGATCCCTGGTTCTCGGTATTAACCCGTATCGCGCTGGCGACCCTTGTGCTACTACCATTTTTGAAGATTAGCCAGTTAAGCCTGTCGTTAACCTGGCGGCTGATGGCCATTGGTGGCATTCAGCTGGGGCTGATGTATGGCTTTTACTATCACTCTTTTTTATATCTCAGCGTCCCCGAGGTGCTGCTATTTACAGTGATGACTCCCCTGTATGTCACCTTGCTCAATGACGCGCTAAGTCGCCACTTTAATCTTGGCTTTTTCTGCGCTGCGTTATTGGCCATTATTGGTGCGGTAGCCATTCGTTACGACGGTATCAACCAAGGCTTTATGATTGGCTTTGCTATCGTCCAAGCCGCAAACCTGTGCTTTGCCAGTGGCCAAGTGCTGTATAAACGACTGATGCTCAAGCATCAACACCTGTCGCAACATCATGTATTCGCTTGCTTTTTTATGGGTGCATTGGTGGTCGCGTTAAGCTGTTTCGCTCTTTTTGCCAATACCGCCAATCTCCCAAGTACGCCCACGCAATGGGGCGTATTGATTTATTTAGGGCTTATTGCTTCCGGGCTGGGCTATTTCGCGTGGAATAAGGGTGCAACCCAGGTCAATGTCGGCACCTTGGCAGTGATGAATAACCTCCTTATTCCTGCGGGGATCCTCGTTAACGTGCTCATTTGGAACCGCGATGCCGATGTGCTGCGTTTGAGTATTGGCGGCGCTATTATCATGGCCGCACTGGTGGTTAACGAAAAGTACCTGAGCCGAGGTCAATAACAATAACAGCAAGAGGGGTTTACGCCCTCTTCAGCGCTCGGCGATAACCGTACATTTTGACCGCCCAGCCCTGTAATTGCGCTAATAGTACGATGATCACAACGCCAATGAGCACTGGCGAAATTAAGTATTCCCACCCCTGTGGCGTGAGCATAATTAACACCGGGTTGGCCCCTGCTGGCGGGTGAGTGGTCTTTGTGAAAAGCATCGCACTCACCGCAAGACCCGTCGCTAAGGCCAAAGTGATGGGTGACACACCCACATACTGGCTAAACGCTATGCCTATGGCCGCAGTGATCAGGTGCCCAAAAATAACATTTTTTGGTTGTGCCAGCGCACTTGCAGGGACACCAAAGACCAGCACTGTGGTGGCACCAAAAGGGGCCATCAACCACATCCACTCGCTTCCCATACTGTCTAAATAGGCGAGCAAGCCAATGGCCAGCGCAGCGCCAATGCCAGCAAGAACATGGGCAATCGGATTATTCATCTTTATTTCCTTCTTGTTAAAGTAGACCAATTTGTCTCCCACAACAAAATAGACAAGTCGGTCTACTTGTGTCAAGCTGTTTCTGAGGTGACTTATGCAAGATAAAAAACAACATTTAATCGACACCGCACTGAGGCTGTTCTACCACCACGGTATTCATGCCGTGGGGATCAATCACATACTTAGTGAGTCCGGGGTGGCAAAGAAAACCTTGTACCATCACTTTGCCAGTAAAGAGGCGCTTATTTTAGCGACCTTAGCGCAGCGTCATCGCTGCTTTATGGCTTGGTTACGTCATCAGGTGCAAGACAAACGAGGGCAGCAGGGAGTGAGTGCGCTATTTACCGCTTTGGGATGTTGGTTTTCGGGGCAAGAACAAGCCCTAGGCCCGTTTCGTGGGTGTTTTTTTATCAACACCCACGGCGAGTTTGACGCCAGCCATAGCGATATTCTCAGTGCTTGCCGAGCACACAAAAAGGAAGTTGAAACGGCTATTGCTGCGATGCTAAGCGCAGCCGAGCAACCTCTCGCACCAGCCATTGCTATGCTGATGGAGGGGGCGATTGTAAAAGCGACGCTCGGACAGCCACAAGCAGCCGCTGAGCACGCACTGCAGAGTGCCCTGCTCCTGCTCAATAGAGGCCAATAGCATAATTAACACTATCACTTTTACTATCAAGTGATATACTTTGTAGTAATCATTTGGTGGAGAAAATCATGAGTGCAATTGCATCCTTTAAGCCACAAAAGCACCCGGATGGATTTTGGCAGCAGCTTGGCATGCCAGCGCGGGGTGAACGTTTATATCAAGCGTTAGAGCAAGGATTGTCATTTGATATCTATGACCGCTTAGCCAAACTATCGGGGGTGGATAAAAGCACCATTGCCCAATCAGCCGTTATTGCCCCCGCGACCCTAAGGCGCAGAGCAAAATCGGGGCTTTTTAATAAGCAAGAAAGTGACCGCTTGTACCGCTTTGCCGAAGTGTATAAGGCGGCGCTCGATCTGTTCGAAGGTGATGGTGATGCCACCCGCACGTGGTTAACTACAGCGAATCGCGGCCTAGGGCAAAAACGACCGTTGGATATGCTGGCAACCATGGCTGAGTCGGAAGCGGTGATTAACCTTATCGGGCGCATGGAACACGGTGTATTTGCGTGATAAGTGGCTACCGTATTGTTAAGAAAAAGTGGGCGGACAAGGCTTTTGATGGCGAAGGTGCGCGGTTATTTGGCGGGCGCTGGAATAGCCCCGGACAACGCTGTGTTTACCTCGCCGCCAGCGAGTCACTGGCGATTCTAGAGATTCTGGTACACCTTAATCACAGTGCCATTCTCAGCGACTACAGACTATTTAAAATTAACTTTGCACGCCGTGATGTGCTCACCCTTGACGAGCAAGATTGGCCTGAAAACTGGCAAGAGAGTCCGGCCCCGGAAGAAACGGCTTTGATTGGCGATCAGTGGTTGCAAACGCAAGCCAGCTTGGCATTGAGCGTGCCCTCGACCATAGTCCCTCGAGAGTATAATTATTTACTTAACCCAAGCCACCCTGCTTTTGTTAAAGCAGAGCCCAATATTGAAGCCCTGCCCTTTCGTTTTGATCCCAGGCTGCTCGCTCGGGGCTAGTAATACTCACTTCCACATACTACGCAGCACGTTATCTCGGCGGTAGTAATGGTGGTATAATGCCGCTGCGATATGCAGTATCACCAGTCCTATAAACACCCCTGCGACCCAGCCATGCAACTCTCGAAACAAGGAAAACCGTTCAATATCCACCACTAACGCTGCGGGCAAGCGCACTACATCGAATACACTCACAGGACGCGCTGCAAAATACTGCATCAATAGCCCTGATAGTGGCATTAACACCATCAGCGTATACAACAGCCAATGAGACGCCTTAGCCGCGCGGCGTTGCCAATAAGGTAAATCACTGGGTAAAGCCGGGACTGTGCTGCGCCAGCGAATTAACAAGCGCACCAACACCAGTAGCGCAGCCGCTATGCCAAAACTTTTATGCAGCCACAGCAGCTCATACTGCCATGGCTCAAGCGAGCGCACCATGACTAACCCCGCTGCCAACATGGCAATGATTAATAACGCCATCGCCCAATGTAATAAACGCATAGAAAGAGTAAATCGTGCCCCGTTAGTCATTGCTTAGCTCCTTTGCTTGACCACGCAATTGCTCCACAGCCCGGCGGCGGTACGACTCCGCATAAGCGGCCGAGCGCGCCCGAAGAATGGCATCTGCGGTGGGCGAGATACCCGATGGCAACACCAAAGGATCAAAGTTGATACTATGACACGCCCCGTCCTGTTGCGCTTGCCACTGAGTGATCACTATTTTCCCAGCGTTAATACGCGGCCGCTCTGCTGGCCACTGAATAGCCGGATTACGCTCGTCGTCTTGGGCGCTAGCCAAGGTAAATAACCAGTCAAATACCACCGGTTGTTTTGCTAACCGCGCCTTAAGCTCTTGATGTAACGCGTTAGGCCCACTCAGCCCATCATCGGTGACTGACACCGTCGGCTGCATATGCCAACGCACAGGCTGGCGCTGCTCGTGGTCATCGACTAAATAAAACGCATTGATGCTGTGATAGGTCTCGGCTGCGAAGCTGCCACTGGGTTGGTAGCTATCTTTCCACGCCAAGAAATCAGCACTTTCGGGGTGCTCGGCGAAAAAGGTTTGAATAGCCTCAGGGCCCGATTTAATAGCCACAAGCTGCTGATAAAAATCCTGGGGATTGCTCACCGCCATCACCGGCGGAGTATTCATGGCAATGCGCCACTGCTCGCTAGCGCTGGTCGCGAAGCTCAGTGCCAAACTACGCACTGGCGCCTTTAGATCTGGTGCGGTCGGGTTATTGCCAGCAAGTGAAAAGCGACCCACAAACGGTGTCACCGAAGTGGCAAATATCTGGGCCGAAGAATATTGCGCAAGCGCACCATTATTGCGGAATTCACCTTGCACACAAATCCCTTTAGCATGGGCTCGGCGAAAGCCCGGGTGAACTGAATCCCCTTGTTGCAAATCCACAAACTGCTGTGCCGATACTTTATCTCCGGCATGCAGCAATGGCGCGAACAGCAACGCCGCCCATAAATAACCTAACCTCATAATTTGCTTTCCCCTTGTTACAGATATATCTTGAATTAAAGATAATATGTATTAAATGCCGTTTTGGTTCACTAAAGATGCAAAATTTAGATAATATACAAGCGCTGTGGGCTCGGGAGATGCCACAATTAGATACTGCCACCATGGCATTAATTGGTCGTTTGCAAATCGCCCACAAGCATATGACCTTAGCAATGAGTAAAACATTTCGCCGCTACGGGCTTTCCGAAGCAGGGTTTGATGTGCTTGCGACGTTAAGACGCTCAGGCCCGCCTTATCGACTCACGCCCAATCAATTGTTAGCGCAAATGCTGGTGACCTCAGGCAGTATGACCAGCCGCCTAAACCAGCTGAAAAAACAGCAGCTGATCACTCGATCGCAAGATCAACAGGATAAGCGAATATGTTGGGTTCAGCTTACAGAGCAAGGTTTAGCACTTAGTAAAAAAGTGATCCAGGCCCATGTAGAAACCCAGCAAGCACTGTTATCTGGGCTCAGCCGTGAACAGCATCAGCAGCTGCTATCAGGTTTGCAAGCCTATTTACAGCAAGCGGGCTTAGAGTAAATCAGCCACTCGCTGTTGCAGATGCGGCAGTATTTCTTGTTCGAACCACGGATTACGCTTGAACCAGCGATTATTACGAGGGCTTGGATGAGGTAAAACTAAGGTGTGTGGCCAATAACTGTGCCAGTCTTGCACCGCAGCGGTGAGCGTTTTATAACGTTTGGGCAGATGATAAGCCATAGCATACTGACCAAGGACAAGAGTCAACTGCCGCTTAGGTAAGGCAGCTAACACCTGCTCTCGCCATGTTACAGCGCACTCTTCTCGCGGGGCTAAATCTCCGTGCTGAGCGGTGCCAGGATAGCAAAACCCCATCGGCGCGATAGCGAATAAGCGCGGGTTATAAAATTGCTGCTCATTGACTCCTAACCATTGTCTGAGGCGATCGCCACTGGCATCGGCAAACGGCTTACCAGCCTGGTGAGCTCGCACTCCGGGTGCTTGACCAGCAATTAGAATAGGTGCCTCACCATCAAGTTGAATGATAGGCTTAGGCGCCAAAGGCAAATGCTCGGCACATAAAGTGCAAGCACGAATCTTATCTGCTAGTTGCATCTTCACTGAGGTATATTGTTTTTACTTAGCCTAAGGGCTAGCCACACACTGTGGCAACCCCCTTTACACTTTAGCGAGTCATTCACTAGCAAAGTAGTTAGGTAGCATGTAGCGCAGTGAAAAAAACCAACTTGGTCGGCACTCATCGCTTAATCTGTGGCCCGGAGACTCATTGAATATTTCTGCAATAACGTGAATATGACTCCCCTTTTGGCAAACATATTTTTGCACTCCCTGACGCTGTTCGCTTGATAAAACTTGAGTCCCCACACCATCTTGCCACAGTAATTCCAGGTCGGTGTGCTGCGCTAATCGCGCAAGTAAATATGCGTATTGTCGCGGTGAACTATGCCCCGCATAGAAGCTTGAGATATACACTGGCTTAGCAGGAGCAAGGATAGCTAATTGATCACGCAAGGCGCTGAGGTAATCGATTAACAATTGCTGTTTTGCATGGCTTTGCCAGTTAAGATCATCGATTTCATCACTGATATACCAACCAGCAAATGCAGGCAGTTTAGTAAACGCTTGCCAGCGTTGGGCAACATCAAGATGACGGTTATACAAGCCGCGCAGATAAAAGTGTAGTGCTCGAGGTTGCTGTTGAATGCGTTGGTAGTAGCTATTTTCATGATACAGCCCAACGACTATTTTTAACCCTTGAGCATTGGCTTGATGAAAAAGTTGCTGTAGTCGAGAGCGACCCTCTTCATCAATAAACTGGCTATGCTCATGCTGGCTCCATTGCAGAGCAATGGTATCAATTTGACGCTCTCGTAACTGCAGCATTATTTCTTGCCATTGGTCCTTTGTTAACTCGCTGTCGCTATTTAATGGCTGATAAATAACCACATTCGCTTGCACAACTATACTGCATAGCAGCAACGCTATCATTGCTATATATCGCCCTACCACGACCACTCCAGATTCAAACTTGCCACATTGTCGCCCTCTCGTTCACCGTTGAGAACATGCTGTACTAATAGTTTTAGCGAGACCTGGCGGCGATATGCGGTTATATCATCACCTCCTGACCACCAGTGCACCCCAACACCTGCACCCACGCGGGTATCTTGACGCTCACTCGAGCGCGTCCATTGACCGCTCACATAAGGTTGCCAAGTCAGCGCTTGCTGATTTTGAGTATGCAATTTAAAGTGATAACCACCTTGGTATTGTGCGAACTGCGCATCACGTCCAGACTTAAGCCAATGTGCGGCTTCCAAGTACAAACTTTGTTGCAGCCACCCTTGTGCGTCAGTTTGCCAATCCCGCGTATTGCCACCTAGACTGAATAAGTCCGTAGCGGCCTTAAGCAAGATATCGACATCGTTGTTGCGCCGCTGCCACTGTGGCTCGATAGCAAACTGGAGGTCGAGCGAAGCCAATGGCTGCCAGCTGTATCCTAGCGCTAATGTGCTGTCATGTTGTTGGCTATCTTTTTGCACAAAAGCCCGTGCGTACCACTGATGAGTATCCTGCGCACGCCAGTGATGCTGTAAATATTTGCTGTAACGCAGCTCTATAAACCCACCGTATCTCAAGCTTTGTGAGGTAGCGCCTATATCAATAGGCCTCAACTGTTCACCAAATTGTGCTTGTAGCAACCAACGTGATTGCGCCAATAAATCTCGCCGTAAGCGCTTGAGTTGTTGTTTAGGTTCCTGTGCAAGCTCCATGGTGTCCATGTTAGTCGCCGCGATAGTGGCATGATGCAGGGCATTATCTAACTCATTAGTAACAACATAACTATAGGCAAGCTGCTGGTGCATAGGATAAAGGTCGGGTTGATTGGCTAGGTAATGCTGCATTAGCGGAGCCGCTTTTGCAGCGCGACCTACGTCAATATATAAGTACGCAAGCTCTGCTTGCGTGTGTAGCGCCAACGCCTCGGTAGGTTGGCGTTCGATATCGCTGAGCAGTGTGAACGTTTGCTGCGTTTTACCTTGGCGCCAGTATAGGCGAGCCAGAGCTATTTGCTCAGAAACATGGGGGTGGTTTTCAAGCAGCCACACTAAGCTCTTCTCTTGCGTATGTAAATCGTTAACATGCCGGGCAAGCTGCAGTTGTAATTGATAAAAGCTGATTGTCTTAGGCTCATGCAAACGCACTAAGCGATGCAACCATGTCATCGCTTGCGTGTATTCGTCAACTTTCAACGCACTAGCAATAGCATTAAAAAAGTGCGGCTGCTCTGTCAGCTGCGAGTCAAGCTCTAGCCAGTACTCATACGCCCGCACATGCAAGCCAAGCACTTCACTCAAGTGAGCAAGTTGAACCCGGCTTTCAATGCTGCTTGGGTTTGTTGCTAAGGCCGCTTGAAACAACGCATACGCTCGCTCCTTATCGCGCTCAATAAAGCAGTATCCCAATTGCTGTAAGGCTTGCTCTTTAGCGGGCTCAACCAACCATTGTGCAGCTAACTGACACTCACCAATAGCTGAGGCGAAGCCCATTAACGTCTGTCGCTGAGCTGGTGATGCTTGCCTTGATTGCACTAAAGCAAGCGCATCACTGAGCGTATCTGGCTGAGTTTTCTTGAGGCTTTGTAAGTAACGATAGGTCAGCTCAGCATCTTGATCTTGTTGTTGTGAAAAAGGCCAAAAGGGCGCCAATATATGTGTAACCAGCTCATACTGCTGACGCTGTATCGCCCTATGTGATGCCTGCTTAGCATAGCGCAAGCGCTGAGGATAAAGGCGCGCTAATAACAGCCACTGCTGATAGGCTTTATCTTCATTACCGACCTTTTCATAACCTATGGCAAGTTGCCGCTGCTGCGCCTCACTCAGACTCTGCTGCGCCTCAAATATCGCCAGCCACTGACGGTCGTCTTCCATTGCTTGCGCCACTTGTACCGCTCTTGAGCGCCAAAACTCATCATTTTCGGCGTGTTGTAATGAGTAATCATACAGGCGTTGACGCCATTGCTGAGAGTAAGTCGAGGCATAAGCCATGAGCACAAGCAACTGCTGCTCTTGTTCTATATCTAACTCGGCTTCACTTAATGCCGAAATGGTTCGCGATAAAACCTCAGGTTGCTGAGCTTGCATGGCAATATCAGCTCTTTGCAATAGGCGCGAGATAGCCCTTGGTAACGCGGCATTGAGCGTCAAAGCAAGTGACCAATCTTTGTTGTATATCGCCGCTTGCAACCATTGGCGACGCTCTTGCTCACTCAATACAACGTGTCGCTGATAGAGGCTAAACTGCTCACTAGCCACCTTAAAATGCTGCGCTCCTAAAAGCGCTTGTATCAAGTGTTTACGCACACTGGTTTGCTGCTCTAGGTGAGTTATATCATTAATACAACTGGCAACTGCGTCATACTTTTTTTCGTTTAGAAGTGCAAAACAATAGGCTGGGCGAACTTCTTCGAGCCCGTAACGAGTGATCACGCGATGGATGAACTGTGCGCGAGCTCGTTCGCTTATCATTTGTGCACTTAACGCAGCTAATTCGGTGCGCTGGGTGATACTAAAGCGCTCATCTGCCAAAAGCTTATCGGTGTACACAATAAACAACTCAGCTTGATGCTTAAGCCCAAGTTGCTGAAAGTGTAACAATACTTCGCGCCATTTCCGCTGCTGCATAAGCACTTGTTGGTACTGGTCTATAAGCTTAGATAACTGAGGCCAATGTTGCTGCTGGGCCGCAACAAATAACAATCGCTCCACTACATAGGGGTTATTCGGCGTTACAGCTAATGCCTTATTCAACTCTTCATTAGCGAGCTCATAACGACCCTCATCAATATAGCGGTACGCCATATCGACATAAGGATAAAGTAAGAACTGAGTATGCTCAGGGTATCCTTTACCGGCCTCAAAACTAGGTGCTGATAACGCTGTCATTGGGGTCAATAGAAAAAGCCACAGAAGCTTCATAACGACACCTCTGATGAACTCGCTGGCTTGTCACTTACCAAAGGTCTGCGCATAATGCGCTGCGCTAGTTCAAGGGTTTGCTCATCAATGACACCTTTGGCAATAAGATAATCACCCACCCCTGAGTCGCTATTCTCCTGGCCAATCATCACTTGGTTAGCAACGGAGGGGCTGAGCATAGCCACTTCGCTAATTGCTTCAAACTCACTGTAATGGGCATTTACAAAATGCGGCCAATCCGAACGACGAGCACGACGCTGAAGATTCGCATAGCTGTAGGCCGAGTCATCACTAAAGTGCATTTTGAGCGCCACAGTGACCTGTCCCGGCTGGGCAATATAATACCTAACTTTATGTCCGACTTTTCGACTTATAGCCCCTAAGGCCACCGGCGACAAGTGCTGTTCACTCGCAATGTGTAGTACACCTTTTTCCAGGAACAATCCAATAATGGCATAGCGCACAGCGACCGCTTTATGAATACCGAGCTCACTTTGCTCTGGCGTAGACAGGGGCGGACAAGAACGATATTCAACGCCCGCCTGCTCGGCTATCGCTTGCGCTAATTGCTCACCGCTGAGCACGCCTTGATGCATTAAATAACGCCCAAGTTTGACTCTGCTCTGCCCTTGCGTGAGCGCATTGTGCAGTTGCTCTTTGTTAATAGCCCCTGCTGAGAGCAGTATTTCACCCAGAGGTCGATAGCTTGCCCGAGCTTCCCCTAACGAGGGAAAGTCATGACTGGTTTTGTCCCAAGCTACGCGTTTAACATCACCCATTTCGAGAATTTGCCTGACAGCACGAATATTGGCAAAGAAGTTAATAATATTGCCCCACACCATACGTGGGATCGAAAGGACCCCTTGAATACATCCGTAATAGCGCGTAACAAATACAAAGCGTTGCAGCATGCGATTAGCTAGCAGCACGGCATTGGCCCACAACACCGCACTTAGCCAAGGCTCATCACCATAAATTGAGAGAAAGTTATAAGCACTGCCGGAGAGTTGTTGGTAGCCCCAAATACAGGCGAGCTGAAATAACACCAGCAGCGCGACAAAGCCAATGAAGTTAGTGAGACCGCCGCGACGGTCCCGCCAAAGAAAGTAATTTAATTTCCAATCTCGCGTCCATGCATGGGATTTCATGCCCTGAAATACGATACCAATGATCCATCGCGACTTTTGCCGCACGGCTGTGGTGAACGTATTGGGGAAGTACTCCCGTACACAGACTACGCTGCTATAACTTGCAGATTTCAGGCTCCCCTTATTGATCTGCTGCTTGTGCGTGTCGGTCAGCACGGGAAAATGAATGAAGACTTCTGACATACCGTGTTGCTTGAGGCGAAAGCCAATGTCGTAATCTTCAGTTAAACTTTGTACATCGAAGGCAATACCATCGCCTTGCTCGATAAGCAATTGAATTGCCCGGCGACTAAAACAGGTGCCAACGCCGGCACTTGGGACTTGCCCAACCAGGGCTTCTCGCACGGGCACGTCTTTGCCATGAATTTCTGCAAATTCATCTAGATAGCTGCCACTGGTAAACTCATACCACTGTCGCTCGAATGGAAATACTGGCAGTTGAATGAGATCTTTACGCTCAACGAGGTAGTTGAATAAACGCATTTCCATCGCACTAAGCACATCTTCTGCGTCATGAAGAATAAACCCTTGGAAGGCGAATTTTGCTTGCAATTCGAAGGTAAATATAGAGGCGATGATATTATTGAGGCAATCCGCCTTACTCGTTGGCCCAGGGCGCGCGCACACCACTTTGTGGACATTAGGAAATCGCGCGCATACGGCGTCAACATCAGCTTGAGTTTTGTCGTCGTTAGGGTAAGTGCCAACAAATATATGATAGTTTTCATAATCTAATGTCGATGCCGCCAGTTCCGCCATCGGTCCTACAACTCCGTGTTCTTGCCATGCAGGTACCATAATTGCCAGCGGTTGCTCAGCTTTCTCTTTCAACTTTGAATAGTGCAGCTTGGGGTGTTTGCGATAGATGACCAATCGCCGGTAGCATTTTCGCCCCCAGTACACGAGGTCAATAAACAGATCGTCTAAACCAAAAATAAGCAGTAAAACGCTTAACGCATATACCACATATTTAAGTACAAAGAGGTAACTCGCGAACCAATACAACACATCCACAACAACAGCACTTCCTAGAACAACACAAAACTAGTAAAAAAGAGTGAGCGATCTTATAGCAAAAAAACATAAATAGGAACGCAAAAAAGGCCATTGAAACAACGTGTAATATTATGAATTATAAGGGTTTTAATAAAAAACATCGTGTTAACCGCGAGCCAACAATTAACTAACGGTTCATTTTCAATTCATTTAAGCAAATACGAATCACTATCTTTTAGTTTTATAATCTATATAATGGCTCGTTTTTGGTACAACAGCCTGTAGACTATGGATTTTCAGTTATCACCCTGGCTTATCAAGTTACGTATCGCCAGCTCTCATTATCGCGCCCTAGTGGTTTATCGCTTCATTGCCGCCATTGTTGGAGGCTACTTATTAACAGCCTTGAGCACCGCTGTTTTAGGCGTCGCCCTGCCATTACAACCTAGTGATGCGGTATTACTGGCTGTAAGCTTATCGATATTGATATATGCCTGTATCTTCATCTATGCCTTTAGTGTGCGCTCTGTCGCCAAGGTATGGATCACTATTTTACTAACCAGTGCTTCGCTCACCGCTCTACTGGCATTCATGGAGGAATGGCTATGAAGGATACCTTCTTTCGTTCAATGACATGGCTGCACACCTGGGTAGGTTTATTAGTCTGTTGGTTACTCTTTCTCATATTTATCGCTGGCACGCTTGCGTTTTTCCGTTGGGAACTCAACTTTTGGGCTAAACCTGAGATACATCATTTTGAACAGCCCCAGCAACGCGTTGCCGCGCAGCAAGCTCAGATAACCCAAGGATTTGCATACTTACAGCAACAGGCACCTAAGTCCGAACGCTGGAATATTTCCTTGGCTGATGAGCGTAAAGACTGGCTTACCTACTCTTACCAAGAGCCTCGTGAGCCTGGTAAACGTGCGCCTTGGCAAGACTACTATGTCAATCCTAAAACGCTCGAGGGGGTCGATACAGTCAGAGAATCCAAAGGTGGGCATTTCTTTTATCGCCTGCACTTTGATTTGCATTACCTCGACGTCAGAACAGCACGTTGGCTGGTCTGTTTTGCCAGCTTGTTTATGCTTATTGCGCTAATAACTGGGGTGGTCATTCATAAACGGATCTTTAAGGATTTATTTAGCTTGCGCACCAATAAAGGCGTACGCAGCTGGCTTGATAGCCATAACTTATCGTCTGTGCTAGCGCTGCCTTTTCATATTATGATCACCTATACAGGGCTTATTACCCTTATTTTTATGCTCTTCCCCTACCCGACGATGACCGCCTACGACGATGGTTTACGCGGCTTCTATGCCGATGTCTTTAACTTTCAGCGCACCGAGCCTGCCAACGAGCCCACAGCCATGGTGGGTGTTAATACACTGCTGGATCAACTTTATACTAAGTGGCCGGATGCAGATATAAGGCAAGTACGTATTGACCACCCTAACGATCGCAGTGCATCGGTACGCTTTATTATTGACAGCGGCAAGGCCATTGTCGACAGGCCGCCAAGCATCACGTTTAACGCCACGACGGGCGAGGTGGTAGATATTAATGAAGTAGATAGAAGCGTCAGTGAAGCCATCTACGATGGCATGATAGCCTTGCATGCGGCGCGCATGGCACAGCCCGTGTTGCGCTGGCTTTACGTATTATGCGGTTTAGCAGGTTGTATCATGATAGCGAGCGGCGCAATCATGTGGGCAAAACGATTACACCAACGCAATAAAAAGCAGCGCCCTGCGATAGGTCTACGCACGGTAGATAGCCTTAACCTGGGTACGTTTATGGGCCTGCCTTTAGCAACCTTGGCATTTTTTTACGCCAATCGGTTATTGCCAATGAATGTGAGTGAGCGCGCCGACCAAGAGATACTCGCTTTCTTTCTAACTTGGGCTGCGGTGCAAGCATGGGCGGTATTCAAGCCTTACAGTTGGCGATTATTAAATGCCATCATTGCTGGCGCCTGTATTGGTCTTGTTGCCATTAACAGCATGACCACGCAGGGCAGTTTGCTGCACTTTATTGATAGCAAGCAATGGACTTTGTTGGGCTTCGATTTAGTTTGTCTATTTGCCGCAACCTGCTTCGCCTACGCGGCCTATCGTGGTAACCGCAAGCAGCGCACTTGGTTGGGCTCATTAGAGGAGTTAAGCGTATGATAGAACTGCTCTCCTTTATACTGTGTATCATCGCTTTTAGTTGCTTTGCGCATGCCAAAGCGACCCACTACCGAGATATATATGGTGTGCGCCCCAATGCTCGGTTAGTTAGTAAAATTTTGATCTGTGCTTGGATCAGTATTTTACTAAGCATTACCATAGCGGTTGCCGCGCTGGGTAGTTATGGGGTACTGCTGTTCTGCGGATTTATGGCGGTCAGTGTATTGGCCATCACACTGTGTCTTAGCTTTCGCCCGAAATGCCTCAAAGCACTGACCTTTTGCTGCACGGCTTCACTACTGGCAGTGCTTACAACGATTCTGATCGCCAATCAATAAACCGAATTTTTACTAAGTTTCTAGATCAGTATTTTACTAACAAGTAGGTAAAATACTGATCTGTAAACCCCCCTTACATTCACTCTTGAATTCTAGCTCTCCGGCCAAACAATTAACGGCGAACTCATCGCAGCAAAGTTATTGCTGCACCTCTATCAATTTCTCTACCGCAAACCCTGCAGCTCTAAGTTGCTCTTTAAAGTCAGTTAAACGCTGCTCATCAACTTCTTTTTCACGCGCGAGTAACCATGCATAGTCGGTGTTATAACCACTTACATAAGCATATTGATAGTCTTCTTGGTCTAAGCCAAACACGACATAAGAGGAATAAAAGGGGCCAAAGAAAGAGACTTTAAGATGACCAGTATTCGTATCGTCAACAAACTTGGCTTTACCTTCGGCTTGGGACCATTGTTGTTCTTGAGCGTTAAAGCCACGGTTGATCACCTTAACGCTACCATCATCATTCTGACTGTACGTTGCAGTGACGCGGCTTAAGCCTTCTTCAAAAGGGTGGGGCATACGGGCTATTTCATACCATGTGCCCATGTAACGCTCTAAATTAAAAGGGCTAACTGGGGACACCTTGTCAGGTACAGAAGTACAAGCAGTTAATACAACAGTTAGTAAAATTATGATCTGTGCGCGCATAGCATGAGCTCCAAGTAAATGTAGTCTTTAATCGGATATAACCGAACAATACAGTAATGACCTCTGTACGAGATAAAGCTTATAACCGCTTAAAAATCATAGCAATAATTTACTATCTTGCTTAAGATCAGTTTTTTACTAAGTGCTTCAAGCGATAGGTAGTATTAGGTGACAATAAAAGCGATAGGCCTAGGGCAAAGCGATGCGGCAATCCGAGTGTATGTAAAAAACCGCCCAAACCTGATTCAGTTTCAAACTCTACGCGATACCTTGCCATTGCAAGCAGGGCAGATAGCACAAATAAACGCCGAGGCAGGGAACGGTTGGCGAAAAGTATTTAATGTCTATGCAAAGTGGCTATATCAACTAGCTCCGAGTTGTTTGGCCTTAAAAAGTGCAGACACATGGCAACAATTTAGAGATCAAACACTACTGCAAAACCACTCACAAACGGCGTTACTCTTTAGCGAGCCTGACGTAACCGACCCTGACGCAGCGCTACATATTATTGCCGGAAAAACTCATGCTAAAGAGCTCGCAGCAAATGAACAACTTGATATAAATCTGATCTGGCTTAACGATGAGTTCGCTATATCAACCACACAACGTATTATCGTGTGCCCCTATTTTGATTACCGACAACTCAATAACGCCAAAATCGATATTCTTTGTGAGCTCGTCCACACCCATATCAACCTATAGGGTGGTTCTTAGGCGACACCACGAAAGTATAAAAATTGACTACACTGTAAGAAGTTACCATGTAGGCGAGATACCAAGTGAAGATATTAGTCGTTGATGATATGCCGTTAATGCGCCATGTACTTATTAATATGCTGCGTAAACTGGACTACGACGATATCGTAGAGGCCACTGATGGTGAGCAGGCACTGTCGTTATTGGAAAAAACACGGTTTGACTAAGTACTGACCGACCTCAACATGCCAAAGGTCAATGGCAAAGACTTATTTCTTACTATTCGCAAACACGATGACTGGGGTTATATTCCAGTCATCGTAGTGACTTGCGAAGATAAGAAAGAAGTAGTGACTGATATGATTAGCGCTAAGGTTGATGGTTTCATCATTAAGCCGTTTTGTTTAAACACGCTGAAAAAACAGCTCGAGCGCCTTAAAAAGTTACATCACCCTACGACTGACAACGTATTGCGTAACCAGTAAAGCCTAGCGCTTTGAAGTAGCAGCGGGCGATACCATAACCACACTGTTCAAGTAGTTCAGCCAAACGCATACGATCCAGTGGGTAAAACTCATGCTCTAGATTGTGGCGCATACGTTCTACACCCGCATCACTTAACCCTAATTGTTGGCAAGTAATGAACTGCGCATCACGTTCAAACTGAGTTTCAGGCTTCATTAAATCAGCGAGCCACAACCATGCTTGGGGCGCTAATTGCTGGCGTATCGACTTTAATAACGCTGCTTTATCACCATTGTCTGCCAAGAAATGTAATACCAATAGGCATAATGCACCGTCAAATTGTTGCTGTAATTGGCCAATATCACCACAATGGCATGTTACCCGCGCGCTTATTCCCGCTTCATCAAAGCGCTGCTCAGCTATTGCCAACATATCTGCGGAAATATCCTGAGCCACAAAGTGCATATTGGGGTTTGCTTTGGCAAGCGCCACCACTTCTTTGCCTGTGCCCGCACCCACTACTAAAATGGACGCCGACGAGCTTAACTGAGCTTGGCACTGCGCTTGTGTGAGCTGATGCAACAACTCATAACCGGGCACTAGACGGCTAATACGCTCGTCGTAATTAGTCGCTTCTTCACCTTGAAAACTAGGCATAATACCTCCTTGATTTAATATCGACTACAGCGATGACTGTGTTCATTAGCATAGCGCAAGCACATGAACTAAGAATGATTATTCACATTCCACCACGGAGTAACCGCCGGGACGTTTGCGTACCTTTACCTGCGTTGCGACACGTTCAGTAAGTTGCGGTATATGCGATATCACCCCAACTTTGCGGCCCTGCGCTTGCAGGTTATCAAGTGCATCCATAGCGATGCTCAATGTTTCACTGTCCAATGTGCCAAACCCCTCATCAATAAACAAGGACTCGATTTTGACCTTATTAGACGATAGCGACGCCAACCCCAAGGCGAGAGCTAATGACACTAAAAAAGATTCACCACCGGAGAGGGTATTCACGCTGCGTTGCTCATCAGCCATATCGTGATCAATGATAGCTATATCGAGCGTGCCCGTAATACGAGTGAGACGGTAGCGCTTCGACAAGGCGTGTAAATGTTGGTTAGCGTAGCCAAGCAATATAGCCAAAGTTTGGCTTTGCACTAAGTTTCGCAATCGCTTCCCTTGGGCATCACCTAGTGCGCTGTTTAAGGTAGTCCAAGTAGCAAGTTGCCCTTGTAGCTCTTTCAACTGCTCTCCTTGCTCGGCTAAGCGTTCGACGTTTTGCCGATGATTTTCTAGTCGTGCACCGAGTAAGGTTAAGGCTTGCTGACTGTCATCGAACTGCTCATCCAATTGCCGCTTTTGCGCTTCAAGCTCTGTTAAATTTTTGTCCGGACGGCTTTTTACTAACTGTTGTAAGCGACTTTCACTGTGTTCTAGCTGAGCCTGAAAACGCACTTGGGTTTGCTCTAATGTTGCATGCTCAGTGAGTACTGCTTGTACTTGTTGCTTGTCTTGAGTTAGTAAATTTTTGATCTGCTCAATTGTTAAGGCCTCATCAAAGGCTCTGTAGTCCTGGTACCAGACATCAAAGGCTTTTTTTAACTCTTCAATGTCTTGTTGTAACTGGGAACAATTTTTTACTAAGTGCTGGTATTCACTTTGCTCTTGCTCATACCGGCGCTGCTGTTGCTGACACGCTGCTTGCTGCGTGTCTAATGTCTGCTGAGCCTTTTCGATGGACTCTTCCAGCTCCTCTAGTTGCGCTTTGGGATCTTGCCCGTGAGCTATAAGAGTACTGCGCTCAGTTAGTAAATGAGTGATCTCTTGTTCTTGCATTTGCAGTTGCTCGCTCAGCTTTTGCTGCTGAGATTGCAGTGACTCTAGCTTAGTAAAAATCTGATCTCGCTGCTGATTAAGCTGCGTAGTCTGTTGTTCGGCCCGGGCGTACTCATTTTGCAGCTGCTCAAATTGCTGTTTTTGCTCAACCAATTGCTGCCAAAGTCGCGCAAGCTGATGCAGACTATCTTGCCACCATGGCGCTTCACTGAAGTGCTCTCGTAGCTCTGCGATGCTCTGTTGGCATTGCTGCTGCTCAGTTTCAAGTTCGTAAGCAAGACGCTGCGTTTGTAGCTGCAGTTGCTGACGTCGCTGCTCACAGCTTTGTAATTGCCCCTGCAATTCGCCGCTATTTTGTTGCTGAACCTTTAACTCAGATCGTAATTTTACTAACTGTTGCTCTAACTGTTCCAACTGCTGATATTGCTGTTGGATATCCGCAATGGGCTTAGTAAAATCCTGATCGCTAAGCTCATCAAGGGGTTTACCTTGAATAAAGGGCTCTAGCTGCTGCGCGAATTGTTGTAGCTGCGACTTCAGCTGTTGCTCAGTAGCGCTGACATTATCAATTTGTTGCTGTGCTAACTGGATCTCGGTTTGCAAAGCATGCCGCTTAGTATAATGCTGATCCAGATTCTTTTGAGCCGTTGCGTAAGCCTGTTCAAAGTCCGCTAATAACGCAGCAAAAGCATGATTATTGTCATCATTTTCTGCAAAAGGATGATGTTCAGAACCACACACCATACAAGGCTCACCACTTTTAAGCTGAGTACGTAAATGCGTGATCTGCTCGCTTGCACGCAGTTTAACCTGCTCATAGGCCTGGCGTGCATGCGACAATTGCTGCTCTAAAACTGAGTGATGTTGCGAAGCCTCATGCAGCTGTTGTTGCTTTTGTTCAAGCTCTGCATGAAGAGATTGCTGTTGATGACGCACAGTTACAAGCTGACGGTTACTACTATGCCATTGTTGAAAACGCTCCAAGGCCTGTTGCCATGTGCCTAACTGACGCTGAAGCTCAGTTGCAGAAAAGGCTTCAGGCTGCGGCTGTAAACTTACTATTTGCTGCTCGAGTGCTTGTATCGACTGCTGGAATGTGGTGTTTTCTTCATTGAGTGTGGCAAGGCTTTGATCAAGCTTCGAAAGCTCGTTATTAGATGCCTGTAACTGCTCGTTTTTTTCTTTATATGTAGCATCATAACTATTAATACGCTGCCAAAGATGATGGTAATGAGACCAATTTTTTACTAACTCAGCGAGCCAAGGTTGTGATTCTAATTGCGTCGTGTATTCATCAAGGCGTCTATTACTTTCATCCACTTGTGCAGCGAGGTTTTGGCTTTGCTGCGTCAATTGCAGCTGCTGTGCGCTCGTCTGTTCGAACTCAGAGCGTTTTGCCGCGAGCACCTCCTTCTTTTGTGCAATTTTTACATCCAGTGCCACGGCGGCATTGAGTTTTTCTTTGCGCTGCGCATATTGCTGTTGCGCATGGCGCAGCTGTTGTTGTGCTAATTGTTGCTGCTGTTCGCCGTGTTGCCATACACTTTTAGCATCACTGCGTGTTAGCTCTTCTTGGCGTGTTTGCTGTTGCGCCAAACGCTGTTGCAATCGTGCTGTGGAAGTAAGGTTATCTTCAATTTGCCAACATTGCTTAACTCGCTGAGCCTCTCTCACCCTGGGTTCTAATCGCTCTAGGCTGTTACTCGTAGTTTGTATACGCTGTTGAAGGTCTGCGATTTCATGTTTTAACTGTTGCTCGGCTGTGAACCATTGGAGGTGTTTAGCAACCTGTTCTCGTCGTTTTTGGCATTGTTGCTGCTGCTCGATATACTGATGTTGCTGCTCGTTAAGCTCCTGTAATTGTTGCTCATCGAGAATATCAACCGCATCCATAGAAGCCTTAAATGCCTCGACGTCATTAAGCTTGGCTTTGTAACCAGAATACACGCGTTGACCTACAACGGAATACTTTTGTGTACCACTTAAACGCTCAAGCAATACTGCACGCTCATCGCCTTGCGCACGTAAAAAAGCAGAAAACTCATTTTGTGCTAGCATCACCGCACGCGTGAACTGCTCGAAATTAAGCCCAACTAACCGCTCAATGGTTTTTTTTGTCTCAAGTTTACCATCACTCACCAACTGCTCTTGCGGCATAAGGTACAGTGCATGAGTGGGTGCTTGTAATTTACCGTTTGGTTTTTTACGTGCTCGGGTCACTTGCCAGAGGGCGCGATAATGAGCGCCATCGATAGCCACAAAATCAACTTTGACCCATCCTATACCGGTACCACGACGCAATAGGTGGCGCGGATCATTGAGGCGCACATTGTCGCCATTAAAGTCTACTTTTTGTGTGCTTTCATTGCTCAACCGGGCGGTTTTATCATATAAGCCTAAACACAGCGCATCCAATATAGTGCTTTTTCCAGCCCCTGTGTCACCAGTTATGGCAAACAAGCCAGCATCACGCAGGGGAGGGCGGCTAAAATCGATGTCTGCGTCTAATAATGATGCTAAATTATGAATTTGCAGGCGATTAATCTTCATTATTCCCCTCCTGCTCAACATCCTGTACTAACTGCGCAAACAAGTCTTTAACCTCGTTGGTAATATCGTGATCTTCAAGCTCATCATGCTCATTGACGGCTTCACTCAATAAGTGCGCAGCGTCTAGGCGCTCTACTTGCGATAAGTCTTGTAGTTCAAGTTCATCGTTTTTACTCTCCCGTTGCGAGCGCACCCGTTCCACGCCACAAGAAAGTAAATCTTTGCCTTGAAGTGCATGCTCGATTTGCTCGCGAAAGTCGGTGGCAAGCTCTTTACTCGAGAGGCGAACGCGAATGTACCCTTGCTCATCATCAGGGCCGGGTAACTGCCGAATCTGCTCACATACTTGAGCTAGCGGCAGTAGGGTAGCCTCAGGAACAAGGTGTAATTGCCGATGCCGAGGAATGTAAAGGGGGTTGACACTTTGCAAGGCATTATTTTGTACCTTTAACAGCAAAACTTGGTGATGATATTGACGTTCCGAAAACGACATCGCGAAGGGCGTGCCACTGTAACGAATGTATTCTTTAGCGTTAACACTTTGCGCTTTATGCAAGTGGCCGAGGGCAACATAACAGGCTTGGGGCGGAAAAACATCAGCGCCGATGGCATCTTCACCGCCAATGACTAAAGCGCGCTCCGAGTCTTCGCTGACAGAGGCACCCCGAGCATGTAGATGGCCCATGACGATAACATTGGAGTCGTCCTCAAGCTGACATTGCTCAAGCATAAGTTGGTAGGCCTCTTTGACCGCCTGAGCATAACTCATTTGTGCATCAGGGATATCACTGGCACGCAGATAGGGCAGGGCAAGAATCGCACAGTGCTGATCACCACACGTAATGTTAATAACACTCAACTCGGGGCGCTGAAAATCAAAGCGACCGACTACATGAGTGTCAAACTGTGCCAGTAATGGCTGTGCTGTGGTAATGCGTTTCGCACTATCATGATTACCGGCAATAATCACTATATGTAGGGCAGGGCAGGCCGCCTTAGCCGCTTTAACAAATTCATAAAGCTGATTCTCCGCTTGTGTAGGCGGAGTGGCAGTATGATAGATATCGCCGCTAACCAACAATACGTCAACAGCTTGGCGATCTAATTCACCAATAAGCCAGGTTAGAAAGGCGTGGTGTTCTTGCACTCGAGTATGCTCATAAAAAAGCTGACCCAAGTGCCAATCAGAGGTGTGGAGTAAGCGCATCAGTACATTAAATTATTTGCTATTGCGCCCACTATAGCATGGAACAGCACGCGTTTAAGCGTGCTTGTGTCAGTGTGTTACTTGCCACCAAGTGACAATAATAACCGGTATTACTATCGCTAATGCGGTTAAAGGCAAACGCATATTTCGCTGGTATTTCGCTTTTAAACGACGAATTGCGGTGTTTTCATCACATGCTGCCACTTTATCAATGTAAAAATACCCATTGTCTAAGTATTGTTTACAATGCTGCTCATTTGCAGGAATGGCTATTAACTCGTCTTTCTTTTTGAGGACATAAAAATCCATAGCACCACCAATTTTATACCTTGCTATGTGAGCGAATTGAGTGAACTTCCTATCGCTTACTTTATGTTTCAGCCCAGTCAAAGCACGACTTGTTAGGCTGATAATCCTTGTTTTTATTGTTCACGAATTAAAAAAGTGGGGGATTCTAAAATTAATTAAAATGCAATTGCAACCTTTAATGGGAAAATCCCACGAAAAAAACTGGAAACCCCCTTTACAGATAATAACTGCAGCATTTTTTATACCACTTTTAGCATTAGATTGGTCGCGCTTGTATGCACTTCATCGCGTCTCAGTTGCAGCATTTGGCTACTTTTGCAACAGTGTCACAAATAGCAAAAAACACTGTGTTTATGATGAATAAAAATAATAAAACCTTAGTTCTGCTTGGGGCGCTCACTTTGATTAGCCAAGGGGTAATGGCCAATGTAATGCAAACCAAGGGGAATTTCGAAGATAAGTTTCGCCAACTAGACGAGTCCCTGCCTACTGCAAATAGCTACCGAAGTGCCGCTGGCGCCCCGGGGGAAAATTATTGGCAGCAGCAAGTGGATTACGATATAGACGTCACTCTAGATGAAAAAGCACGACGTTTGAGTGCCAGTCAGCGTATCGAGTACACCAATAACTCTCCGCACACCCTGCGTTACTTGTGGCTCCAGCTAGATCAAAATATATATAAGGCAGACTCAATTGCTGAGCGCAGTAAAACCTTCAAGTCTGGGCTTGAGGCTCAGCCTGTAGGTAAACCCAGTAAGCTGAGCTTATCGGCCCTGCGACGCATGCAATTTCTCGCTGACAATGAGCCGGGGTTCGTGCTCAGCAATATCAAAGATGAGGACGGGGATGATCTCAAAGCCACTGTTGTCGACACCCTTATGCGCGTCGACTTAAACCAGCCTCTGAGACCAGGACAAAGTACCGAATTGAGCATGGACTTTGCGTTTAATATTGTTGAAGAAGACGCCGTGGGCGCTCGCAATGGCTATGAACACTTTGAAAAAGACGGCAATGACATCTTTTTGTTAGCGCAGTGGTTTCCGCGTTTGGCGGCTTACACCGATTATGAAGCATGGACCAATAAAGCATTTTTAGGGCGTGGCGAATTCACCTTAGAATTTGGCGATTATGATGTTGAAATCACCGTGCCGGCAGATCATATTGTCTCCGCGACTGGTACCCTGGATAACCCAGGCTCGGTCCTTAACCGCACCCAGCGCCAACGCTTAGAACAGGCAAAAAATGCTGAGCGTCCGGTCTTTATCGTGACCGAAGAAGAGGCCTTAGAGAACGAAAAATCAGCCACACAAGAGACCAAGACTTGGCGTTTTAAGGCCGATAATGTACGCGACTTTGCGTGGGCATCATCACGAAAATTTATGTGGGATGCGAAAGGCTATCATCAAGGTGGCGACGAACAACCGCTGGTGATGGCGATGTCGTTTTATCCAAAAGAGGGCGGCGACCTGTGGAAAAAATACTCCACCGAAGCGGTGATCCATACCATGGAGGTATACTCTCGCTATTCATTTGATTATCCATATCCGGTCGCCCAATCAGTAAATGGTCCTGTGGGCGGCATGGAGTACCCGATGATCACATTCAACGGGCCACGCACGGAGTTGCGAGATGACGGCTCTCGCACTTACTCCCAAGCAGAGAAACGTTTTCTCATTGGTGTTGTTATACACGAAGTTGGGCACATCTATTTCCCCATGATCGTTAACTCAGATGAGCGTCAATGGACTTGGATGGACGAGGGATTAAACAGTTTCCTTGATGGAGTTGCTGGACGCGAGTGGGATCCAGATATTCCTTGGGGAGTGGAGCCTCGCGATATTGTCGAGTACATGAAATCTGAACATCAAGTGCCGATTATGACACAATCGGACAGTGTACTGCGTCTTGGGCCCAATGCCTACACTAAGCCAGCAGCGGCGCTAAATATCCTCCGCGAGGTAATTTTAGGGCGCGAGTTATTTGACTTTGCTTTCAAAGAATATGCCAACCGCTGGAAATACAAACGACCCACTCCCGCTGACTTTTTCCGCACCATGGAAGAAGCCTCAGGCGTCGACCTAGACTGGTTCTGGCGAGGCTGGTTCTATAGCACCGATCACGTCGATATCGCTTTAGATAAGGTATACAAGCTGCGTTTGGATACCATGAACCCAGATATCGACTTTAACCGCCTGCGTGAGATTGAGAAAAATAAGCCGACGTCATTGTTTGTTGAGCGCAACAAGCGTGAGGGCCGTGATTTGTGGATAGATAAGAACCCCGATGTACGCGACTTTTACGACAGTAACGATCGCTTCACCGTGACCAACAAAGAGCGTAATGCCTACCAAAAGATGCTCAGCAAGCTAGATCCCTGGGAACGTCGCACCCTAGACAGAGCAGTAGCCGAGGACAACAACTATTACGTGATGCAATTTAGCAACGTGGGCGGCCTGGTCATGCCCATTTTACTCGAGCTTAGCTACACCGATGGCACCACAGAGCAACGTTACATTCCAGCCGAAATCTGGCGCCGGAATGCCAAACAGGTGGAAAAGCTGATAGTGACCGACAAGGGTAAAGAAATTGCCAGTATAGCCGTCGACCCGGGCTGGGAAACCGCAGATGTAGATGTGTCTAATAACTATTACCCACGACGTATCATGGAATCGCGTATCGAGACCTACAAGCGTAAGAAGAGTAAAGCTAAGGTCAGTCGCGACATCATGCACGATATTAAAACCGAGCTCAAAGAGGCTAACGAAGAGGAACAACAGCCATAATGCGTATTATCGTGCTTTTATCGGTGCTGCTATTTAGCAGCGCCAGCTTGGCTCACCAATTAAAAAATTCGGTGACCACCGTGCTGTTCAATCAACGCACTGAACATATTGAGCTAATGCATCGATTTTATCTTCATGACACAGAGCATGCCGTCGAAGACCTATTTGGCAATCAAGCTGATATGTTAAAGCATGCAGATGACCAACAAAAATTTGCCGACTATGTAGCCGAACAAGTGGCGATAACCGACCCCAACGATCAGCCTTTGCAGTTGAGCAATGTTGGCTTTGAAGTGGATGGTAAGTTTTTTTGGGTGTACCAAGAGGCAGCGATGCCAAAGCAGCCTCTAAAGGGCCTGAAAATGACACACGGGGCACTACATGAACTGTGGCCTGCGCAAATTAATATGGTCAATATAGAGGGCAAAGGCAAAGTGCGAACTTTGTACTTTGAACGCCAGAACCAGTGGCATAGCGTTACCTTCTAAGCGCTTCCCCCAACCAGCGTGCACATCAGGGAAGATGTCGATGTGCGCGTTTTTTCCTGCTATGGTTGCGCTTATAGCGGTGTAAGGTCGTATCATTGCAACCATATAGTTTACAGGAAATACAATGCCAAGCAGCAAGCCTCACTCTCTTAATGGCGTCATTTTTGACATGGATGGCACACTATTCAGTTCTATACTGAATTTTGCTCGCATCCGTGAACAGCTCAACTGCCACGCTGATATCGATATTTTAGACTTTGTTAGTACCTTGGATAGCGAAGGGCGGCAACGAGCAGAGCAAGTGATACTCGACCACGAACTTGCCGATGCACAGCAATCTCAATTATTACCAGAGGTTAAGGCAGCAGTGCAAAGGCTACACCAGGCCAACATTCCGATGGCCATTGTCACCCGTAACTGTCAGCAAGCAACGGCCATCAAAGTAAAACGTAACCCTTTGCCAATTGAGCTAATTTTGACCCGTGATGATGCTCCCGCAAAACCGGACCCCAGTGCACTGCTTCACATTGCCGAACGATGGCAGATAGCGCCAACCGAGCTAGTGTACGTAGGTGATTATAAATACGATATTGAAGCGGCGCGCAACGCCAATATGCGCGCTTGCTTATACGCGCCCCAAGCGCTTCCTGATTATGCACATCAGGCTGATCATATCATTCGCTGTTTCAGTGAGTTGCCTTCCCTCTTTTTATGTTATGTTAAATAGCCTCATTTAAAAAGTTTGACCAACAAAGCAGCACTTTTATGTAAACATGGCACTAGCCCAATGTGCTGCGAGTTGTTAAAATCCAGTGAGGAAATAAATTCAAACTTGAGAGATTGAAAATGGGCAGAGCGTTTGAAGTTCGTAAAAACGCCATGGCGAAAACAGCCGCGGCAAAAACAAAAGTAAACTCAAAATACGGTAAAGAGATCTACGTCGTTGCAAAAAATGGCGGTGCTGACCCAGATGCAAACCTTTCTCTACGCCGTTTGATTGATAAAGCTAAAAAAGATCAAGTACCCGCTCACGTAATTGATAAGGCGATAGAAAAAGCAGCCGGTGGTGCGGGTGAAGATTACTCTGCGGCACGTTATGAAGGGTACGGTCCAGGTAACTGCATGGTTATTGTAGACTGCCTTACTGATAACCCTAATAGAACCATTAAAGACGTACGCTTACCGTTTACCAAAACCGACTCCAAGATCGGCAACCCAGGTTGCGTAGCGCACATGTTTGATCACCTCGCCATTTTGGGTTTCGAAGGTGATGATGACGAAGAAGTGTTAGAAGCGCTAATGATGGCTGATGTTGACGTCACAGATGTCGAAGTAGAAGACGGCAAAGTATCTGTATTTGCCCCGCATACCGAATACTTCAAAGCGAAAACAGCACTTACAGAAGCATTTGCAGGCATTAACTTTGATGTTGACGAAATTACCTTTGTGCCACAAACACACATTGAAATCACCGACGAAGATGATATCGCCAACTTTGAGAAGTTTATGAACATGTTGGAAGATTGTGATGACGTACAAAATGTCTATCACAACGCCATTGTTAATAACTAATAGCGTTAATAAAAAAGCCGGCTAATATGCCGGCTTTTTTATTGCTGTAAAGGCCCTTTACATCGACGCTTGGCGTTCTTTGAACAGTCGGCGGTAATGATGCAAAAGCGGCTCGGTATAGCCATTGGGCTGTGATCTGCCTTTGAAAACCAAATCTGTCGCAGCTTGAAACGCTAAGCTATCAAGCAAACTTTGTTCACTATCAGCCATATTTTTATACTGGCTATCGCCTGCGTTTTGCTCATCAACCACCTTAGCCATACGCTTCATGGTTTTCAGGACTTGCTCTTCGGTGCAAATACCATGGTGTAGCCAATTGGCAATATGTTGACTCGATATCCGTAATGTCGCGCGATCTTCCATTAAGCCGACATTATTGATATCGGGCACTTTTGAACAACCAACGCCTTGCTCTACCCAACGCACAACATACCCCAAAATGCCTTGAACATTATTATCGAGTTCGAGCTGAATATCTTCGCTGCTGAGTTGTTGCTGATTATCAATCGGCGGTGTGAGTAAGTCTCTAAAGGACTGCTGGCTTTGTGCTGATAATGTCTTTTGCTGCGCGAATACATCAACATCATGATAATGAAGGGCATGTAAGGTTGCGGCAGTCGGGGAGGGCACCCAGGCGGTGTTGGCACCCGATTTCACATGGCCGATTTTCTGCTCCATCATTAACGCCAGTTTATCTGGCATTGGCCACATGCCTTTACCTATTTGTGCTTTACCACTTAAGCCACATTCTAGGCCAATACTGACATTGCGTTTCTCGTAGGCATCTATCCAAGGCTGAGCTTTAATTGCCGATTTTGGCAATGCCGCACCGGCCTCCATAGCGGTATGGATCTCATCGCCAGTTCTGTCCAAAAAGCCGGTATTAATAAAGACCACTCGCTGTTTCGCTTGCGCGATACAGGCTTTCAAATTCACCGAAGTACGCCGCTCTTCATCCATAATCCCCATTTTCAAGGTATTGTTAGGAAGACCTAATAAAACCTCCACTTCACTAAATAGCTGCGCGGTGAAGGCCACTTCCTCTGGGCCGTGCATTTTAGGCTTAACGATATAAATACTCTGAGTGCGCGAGTTAGCTAACTCGGAGCGGCTGTGATATTCGGGAAGTGCGCACAAACTAGTAAAGACCGCATCCAATATGCCTTCAAATACCTCGTTACCATCGCTGTCTAGTATCGCGGGTGTTGTCATCAGGTGACCGACATTGCGCACAAACATTAAGCTTCGGCCATGAAGGGTCAGCGACGAGCCATCTAACTTAGTAAAATGTTGATCCCTATTAAGGCGCCGTGTTTGAGTTTGCCCACCTTTGGAAAATTCGCAGCTCAAGTTTCCCATCATCAGCCCAAACCAGTTACGATAAACTTGTGTTTTATCCTCGCCATCAACGGCAGCGACAGAGTCTTCACAGTCCATGATGGTGGTTAGAGCAGACTCGAGTACGATGTCTTTAATGCCAGCTTTGTCGTCGCGGCCGATGCGGTTGTGTGGGTCGATAGCGATAATAAAGTGTAAGCCATGGTGACAAAATAGCAACGCAGTCGGGCGCTCAGGTTGACCCTGATAGCCAATCAACTGCGAGGGCTCAGCGAGGGTTACTTGCTGAGAGTCACCCAAAATAACCACAAGCTCGCCATTGTTTATCGCATATTCGGTACTTTCAATGTGTGAGCCGCTTTTGAGCGGTAACGCATTATCTAGGAACTGTCGCGCATAGGCCATGACCTTAAAACCGCGCACAGGGTTGTATTGGCGACCTTGCTCTGCGCCTTCTTCCTCACTGATCACATCGCTGCCATACAGTGCATCATACAAGGAGCCCCAGCGGGCGTTGGCAGCGTTTAGGGCAAAGCGTGCATTACTCACTGGCACCACAAGCTGCGGTCCAGCCATGCGCGCGATTTCATCGTCTACACCCTCGGTTTCTACGCTAACCTGCTGTGGTTGCTCGAGCAAATAACCGATGTCTTTTAGAAACTGGGTATATTCATCATGGTTATCTTTAATATTTTTCTGATAATAACCGTCAATGTGCTTCTGCAAACTATCCCGCTTCGCCAGTAATGCCTTATTGATGGGAGTAAGGCGCTGAATGATATCGGCCAAACCCGCGAACAGGCGTTCAGTATCGAGTTCCGTGTGCGGCAGGACTTGCTCAGTTATGAATTGATAAAGCTGAGCATCAATAGCCAAGCCGCTGTGAGAGATGCGCTGGGTCATGTGCGTTTCCTTTAAACGAAGAAGTTAGTCATTTCACTGTAACTGAAAAAGCGCTGATGTGAACCCAAACCCCATTCACTAAAAATATAGCCACAATAATAACTATAAATTTAATAAATCAACCCAATTCGTCCTAGGGTAAAAATACAACGCACCGAGCACTCTCACATTGGCTTTGGGGCAATTAAACAGTTACCCGTTCAAAGGATACCTATAATGACAAACTACAACGCACACATCGACACGTTAAGCAGCCTTCGTCAAAGCAACCTACCGCAGTGGCAAGGGATTAATTCGGAATATGCAGCGCGTATGCAGCTTCAAAACCGTTTCAAAACCGGTCTCGATATCGCCAAATACACCGCTAAGGTGATGCGCGAGGACATGGCCGCTTACGACGGTGATTCAAGCCAGTACACGCAATCCTTAGGTTGTTGGCATGGGTTTACCGCGCAACAGATGATGATGGCCATTAAACGTCATCAAAAAACCACTAAGCGCAGCTATGTCTATCTTAGTGGCTGGATGGTGGCAGCATTGCGCTCTGAGTTTGGTCCATTACCGGATCAAAGTATGCACGAAAAAACGGCGGTGCCTAAGCTTATTGAGGAGATCTATACCTTCTTAAAACAGGCCGACGCCCGTGAACTTGATCATCTATACAAGGCATTGGACGAGGCTAAGGCCCAAGGTGGCGATGTTGCAGCTATCACCGCACAAATCGACAACTTTGAGACCCATGTGGTGCCCATTATTGCCGATATTGATGCCGGCTTTGGTAACGAGGAAGCCACCTATCTATTGGCGAAGAAAATGATAGAGGCCGGTGCCTGTGCAATTCAAATTGAAAATCAGGTATCCGATGCTAAACAGTGCGGTCACCAGGCCGGTAAGGTAACCGTGCCTCACGAGGACTTCTTGGCCAAAATCAATGCGGTTCGATATGCCTTTCTAGAGCTGGGTGTTGATGATGGCATCATCGTTGCGCGCACCGACTCATTAGGTGCGAGCTTGACCCAGAAAATTCCAGTAAGCAAGGAAGCCGGAGATCTTGCTAGCCAATACTTGAGCTTCTTAGATACCCAACCTATTTCTGGGGGGGATGATCTGTTAGAAGGTGAAACAGCCATTAAGCTCAACGGTCAGCTATGTAAACCGGTGCGCTTAGATAACGGCTTATATCAGTTTCGCGCCGGTACGGAAAAAGACCGCGTAGTACTAGACTGTGTCACAAGCTTACAACATGGTGCCGATTTGCTATGGATTGAAACCGAGAAGCCGAATGTAGAGCAAATTGCGGAGCTGGTAAACCGCGTTCGCGGGCAGGTTCCTAACGCTAAATTGGTGTATAACAATTCGCCTTCATTTAACTGGACATTGAAGTTCCGTGAGCAGGTGTATAGCCAATGGCAACAAGATGGCCGCGATCTAAGTGCTTATCCAGACCCAAGCCAAGATCCTAAAGTGCTTATGGATGCGAGCCTCGATGGCTCAGAACTAGCCAAAGAAGCGGATCATTATGTGCAAAACTTCCAGCGTGACGGAGCACGAGAGGCGGGTATTTTCCATCATTTGATCACTTTACCCACCTACCACACAGCGGCGCTCAGCACCGATATTCTTGCCGAAGGGTATTTTGGCGACTTAGGTATGCTTGCCTACGTGCGCGATGTGCAACGCCAGGAGATTCGTCGAGAGCAAGCCTCAGTGAAGCACCAAGACCTAGCGGGTTCAAATATTGGTGATACCCACAAGGAATACTTCTGCGGCGAAAACGCACTCAAAGCAGGCGGCGAAGCCAATACCATGAACCAGTTCTAAACCAAAAGGTGTGTTGCCAGTGAAAGGGTCGTTATCGGCCCTTTTTTTGGATCAGTATTTTACTTAGTGCAAACAAGGCGATGTTCATCTCCCCCAAGGGGAGCTTGATTAAAGAGGTTACTGGGCCTTTACAGCGGTATAAACCACTTTTTTACCAACTGTATTGAGCTTTATTTTTATCACAGACCACATTTTTACTAACTAAACGACAGGGACAAATCACTTTTTTACTAACTCGAGGTATAAAAAAACCGCCTAAAAGGCGGTGCAAAACTGAGTTAACTTGCCTGTTCTTATGCTTGTTGGCGACGCAGTGGAACGACTTGAGCCCCTTCATCTACGACTTCATCCTTTGGGTCTTGATGCTCCTCGACCAATGAGTTCAAACGATCACGCACGCGCTGAGCATCACTCTGTTGCTGTGACGCAGCTTGATTTAATCGCTCACGGACAGCGTTAATACGCTCTTGTTGAGGGTCTTTAGGCACCATAGCTTCTACCGACACACCTTCTTGCGCCATCATCGCAGCTAAATCTGCAGAGGGCAGATTTAAAGCTTTAGCAGCAATCGTAAATGTCTCTTTGCAAGCAACCTGCTCAGCCAAGCTAAGTTTGGCTAAGGTGGCTTTGAGTTTGTGATAGTCTAAAAAGAGTTGTCCGAGGTGACTCTGAATCACGGATTCACTCGCATCGGTATGCGGTTTTTTAACACCCGCTATCGCGTCTTTGAGTAACCCTTCTTCGCGCATACGGTTAAGAAGCGCATCGGAAGGTAGCTTTAAGTCGGTAAAAACCTGATCTAAATTGCGCTGTACACGCATGGCTTCAACCATACTTAAGCGGGCAAAGGCGCCGGTAAGATTATAGTGATCCGTTAATATGGCAAACATATCCCCTCCTAAATCAGCAACTAAAGTAGCAGCTATCGATGACAGAATAATTACAACACCCACACCTCAACGCGACGATTACGTTCTCGACCTTCTTTGCTTTGGTTGTTGGCAACAGGCAACACCTCACCAAACCCTTGGGTGTCAAAGACCGCCACACCGCGAGCGGTGAGCTCCTGCTCTACAGAACGAGCACGCTGCAAAGATAATGTTTTATTGCGCCCTGCATCCCCGGAGTTATCAGAGAACCCCATTAGTATTACGCGCTTTTGGGCATGACTTTCAAGGTAATCGAGCAAACGTTGGAGGTCGCGCTTACCTTTGTTATCCAACTGACCGCTTCCATGCTCAAAACGAAACGTCAGTGATAATCGCTGACCTTGTTTAGCATACTGCTTATATACCGTGGGCGCTTCAGTCATTGGCTGCACTTGCTCAACATGAATATTCTGCGAGATAAGACCCGTGTCGGAGACTATCTCTTGCCCAGCATAAGAAATGGCATACTGAGCAAAGTTCTTGATAAACATCGATGCCGTGGTCGGTGTATACACGTAAAGTCGACGTGCTAGCGCGTAATCTTCAGTACCGATAGTAAAGCGAGTAGGGTAGATAGGCGCTGTTTGAGCTCCCTCAGAGACCGCAATTGCTTTATTGTGAAGGATGTAGTTCAGCCCTATAAAGCCGATGCCGTACTCATCTTGTGAAACCTTTTGAGATAACACTGAGCTTGACTCAAAACGCTGGGCAAGCGGACTTAACTGCGTCTGATGCTTTTTAAGTACTAAGTTTTTAAAGGTATCCCAGGTGCCGGACTTGGCGTCTCGAGCATATAGATTAATGGTCTCAGAAGGGCCTCCAAGCTCACGCCAGTTGCTTATTTTACCGGAGAAAACCGCAGCTAATTGCTGCGTTGATAGGTGGCTGACAGGGTTATTTTGGTTAACGATAACGGCTAATCCATCAAGGCCAATAATGTGCTCATTGCCTATTTGGCTGAAATCACCAAAACGCGCTTTAAGCTTATCGACTTCTTTGCTTTTAACTTTGCGTGAAGCCATTGCTAAATCTGCTTTGCCGGCTTCAATGTCTGCGAAACCAGTGCTTGAGCCATGCGCATGCAACTCAATGTAATATGGCTTGCTATCGAGCTGATAGTGCAGCTCTCTTTCGACGCTGACTTCGCCTTGACGCCAATTAAACTGCTTTGCCCCGAGCTCCTTTAGGTAGCCCTCGAGTAAGGCTGGAGCAAGCTTTTCACCAATAGTGTTGGAACCGTGAATACGAAATGCTAGTTGCGCTGGCTGTTGCTCTTTCTCTTGAACCCTGCCATTGTTGGTAGGCTGTTGAGCTTTGTTGACTTGTGTTGGTGCCGCAGGCTTCGAGGCCATGGCGATGTCAGGGTCTTGGTTGACGTAAAAGGTGTACCCTGTGGCGACGAGCGCAAGGACGACAGCTACCCCAGCAAAAATAAGTGACAGCGGCGTGGTGGTTTTATCTTTGCTGATTTGTTCGCTTGCGCCAGTACTGGGTGATGCCCCTTGCTGCTGTTGCATATCTTGCATAGCGGCTATGACGGCACTTAACTCACTATCTCCCAATAGGCTTAATTCATTGAGTACCAGCTTCCGATAACTCTCATCAGCGATAAATTTTTCCGAAGCTATTTCGATCCCATACTTATTTTGCGCTAAGCTTTGTAATTGCTGTAGGCGTTCGATAAAGCCCTGAGAATGATGCGATGTCATAAAAACCCTAAGTCATTATTTTTTGCGCATAGCTTAGGGTTCTAAGATGACAGTTTCATGAATTGTAAAGGGGGTTTACGAACGCTGTGTATCACCGTTATCACTTACTTCAGCCATATAGGGACGTGTTATGATGAAGATATCTGGATACTTATTTATCGCCAGCGCAATCGCTTTTGCTGGCGCCGCATTCATTGGCAATATTCTCTCTTTGTTTGCAGTATCTGCAGCCTTTATCGCTTTAGGAATTACACAAATCAGAAAAGCGCCACATTGACTCCTGTCTTTATTGAGCTTGTTGTAGCTCAAGCTCTGCCTTTTCACGTAGCTCAGCAGGTAATTCTTTTTGAACAGCAACGCCTAACTCTTTGAATTCATTAGCTTGTTTTATAAGATTCCCCTTGCCGCTATAGAGTTGAGAAAAGGCTTTATCATATGTTTCTTTGGCTTTGTCGAGCTGTTTACCTACACCGTCCATTGATACCAAAAAGCTGTTGAGTTTCGCGTAAAACCGCTCTGCACGTTTGGCCAGTTCTTGCGTATGCTTCGATTGATCTTCAAAACGCCAAAGCTGTTTAACAATATTCAAGCTGGTAAGTAAGGTTGTCGGTGTCGCTACCAAGATGTTGCGTTCAATGGCGCGTTGATACAAATCAGGCTGATACTTCAGAGCTTCAACATAGGCACTTTCGATGGGCACAAACATAATCACCACTTCCGGGGAGTTCAGTTGCTCCAAACGATGATAATCTTTACTTGCAAGCTCGTTGATACGCTCGTTCATCGCCTGCACATGTTCAGCCAAGGCTTGGTGAGCTTCAATATCGTTATGGGCGTTAACATAGCGGGTATACGCATTTAGAGACGTTTTGGCGTCGACGATAATATGGCGTTGTTGTGGCAAATAGACCACCACGTCGGGACGGAAGCGACCTTCTGGAGTATCAAAGCTCGCTTCGCGTCGATAATCCTCATTGAGGCGCAGTCCAGCGCTGTCTAAGACGTTTTCTAGCATTAACTCACCCCAGTTGCCCTGGGTTTTCTTTTGTCCTTGTAAGGCCGTAGAGAGACGCTCAGCTTGTTCGGTAATAGATTGATTGAGTTTTTGTAGATGTACTAACTCGGCTTTAAGTGCTGCTCGTTGTTGCAGCTCTTGCGAGTGGATATGCTCCATTTTATCTCTGAAACCTTTTAACTCGCCTTGTACTGGTTTTAATATCTGCTCCATACTCTGCTGATTAAGGCTTTTAAACTGCTGTGATTTATCCTCAAAGACTTGTTGCGCGAGCGCGCTAAATTCTTGCTTTAATTGGTCTTTAGAATCCTTGACTAACTGCAGTTGCTGCGCAAAGTGCGCTTCTTTTTGCTCTAGCGTCGCTTTCAATGACTCATAACGGCCATGAACAAGGGTTAACTTTTGCTGCAGTTGCTGCGCCTCCTGACGCTCTCGCTCTAAACGATTATCTCGTTCGCCAAGCTGCTGCTGATGATATTGCTGCTGCGCTAAAAGCTGTTGCTGTGTGTGCTCATTGCGCTTTTTATAGTGTGATCCCCTGACCCCCAAGAACAAGCAAAGAGGAATAACAAAGGCGAGGGAACCTAGGCTCAGTAATGCTGTAGTGGAAAGTGACGCGAACATACCTTTCTCGCAAAAATAATGCTGTTGGCTTGATAATAGCAAATCCCAGACAAAAAAAAGCCAGCTAAATCAAAGCTGGCCAATTCATAATAATCAGGGAAATCAACATAGGGTGCTTGTCTAACAAGCATAATAATAGAGTCTGGCGACAGCCAAAAGTTCAAAAGAAATTATGCTTTTTCTTCATTTTGTAAGTTAAGCATCTCAAGCAGTTGATTATCATCAATTTTTTTATCTACCAACAAACTCGTATTTAAGAACTCATCAACCAAGTGACGCTTTTTATCTGCCAAAGACATCACTTGTTGTTCCACGGAATCGGCGATAATTAACTTATACACAAAGACGGAGCGATCTTGGCCCATGCGATAAGCGCGGTCCGTTGCTTGATGCTCTACAGCGGGGTTCCACCAAGGGTCGAAATGGATCACTGTATCGGCGCGGGTTAAATTTAAGCCACTGCCGCCTGCTTTAAGGCTGACTAAAAACACGCGTTTATGCCCTTGTTGAAACTCGTCCACCTGGTGCTGGCGGTCACGAGTTTGACCGGTGAGCATCGCGTAATCAACCTCTAAGTCGGTCAACTGCTTGGCAATTAAACGCAGCATTGAGGTAAATTGACTAAAGATAATGACATGATGATCCTGAGCGAGCATATGTGGTAAATGCGTGGCTAACCACTGTAGCTTCGCACTGCTAGCTTCGTGCGCGTCATCAACTAACTGCGGATGGCAACAAATTTGACGAAGTTTCAAAAGTGCATCAAGGAACTGTAACTTACTTTTCCCCACCCCCTGGTGCGCCACTAAATGGGCGAGTTTATCGTGTAAAGCGCGATGATAATTGTGATAAACCTGAGCTTGTGCGGGTAACATATCGAGCTGTTTTACCAGCTCAGTTTTGCTAGGTAGTTCGCAGAGTACATCTGCTTTCGCTCGGCGCAGCAAATAAGGTCTTATAGCCTCTTGCAGCGCTACTAGCCCATCAGTGGCTTCGAGAAAGTTACTTTTGAACTGAGCGTCGCTGCCTAACAGTCCGGGCAAAGCGAAGTCAAATACCGATTTGAGCTCTTGCAAATTGTTTTCAAAGGGTGTGCCGCTGAGTGCGATTCGTGTTTGGGCCTGTAACTGCTTGGCCTTGATGCTTAACTGCGACTGCGCGTTTTTTATCGCCTGCGCTTCGTCTAACACCACGGTGTTAAATTGCACACCGTGATAAAACGCAAAGTCACGTTTAAATAGCGTATAGGTTGTGACAATAACATTCTTACAATTTAGCTGCTGTAATTGTGCAGTACGGTTGTGACCGATAACCACATCGACTTCCATATGTGGACAGAAGCGTTGAATTTCGTTGTACCAATTCGCGACTAAGCTCGTTGGGCACAAGACTAAGTGGGGCTTTTGGGTATTTTCTAAGGTGCTCAGAAAGGCGATAACCTGCAATGTTTTACCTAGCCCCATATCATCGGCTAATACCCCACCTAAACCTTGTGCAGCGAGCAATTGCAGCCAATTAACGCCTGAGTGTTGGTACTCTCGCAAAGTAACGCTGTGATGTAACTGCGGCTTTTTCAGCGACTTCAAGGTGGCCGGAGCGAGCAACTTTTGCAACTGAGTATCCACTTGCAACTCAAATGATTGTTCTTGTTGTAGTTGCTGATAAAGACTGCGAGGAAGCGTACAGTGCGGCTGATGTTTGCCACGAGCAAAGCGGGCAAGATACTGCCTTATACATTCAGCAGTGGCAGCACTAATAGTAAAGTAACGTTCCTCTACTGCAATAAAGTAATGCTGGGTGGTATAGGCTGGCACCGACTGCATTTGCGCTAAGGTCAATGGATAGTCCTTAGCGCGATGGTTAATAACAAACTGCACTTCTAAGCGATGGCCGTGCAACGCATTTACCTGAGCGATAATGCGCGCTGAGTTGGTGTTCTTCACATCAGCTTTGGGGAGGCCTGTCACTGTACCGCCCAGCGCCTGCACTTGGCTATTCAATTCAAACAGCCACTGCTGTTGATGTAAGCGCGAACGCGGAATGAATATATACTCGTCTTGTAAAGGGGCTTTACATGGTTGCAATCCTAAATTTTGCAGTGCGATTACCGCTGGCGTTTTCTCCTTTGCCACTAGGCGGACTTTATAGGGCACCTGGGCAGTTAAAAATTGCAGATTAAAGTAAGGTGTTAACTTTTTTTTTTGATTCACCAAAGTTCTCAGGTGAAGCGTTTTCATTAGTCGTTTAGCGAGCTCGTCGACTTCACAGGCTTCGGCCTGTGGAAAGCGTGCTAACGCCTGTATTTGCTCTGCACTAAGGTGAGTTTGCAAAGCATGAACCTGGTGTTCCGCAGTATTAACATAATAAGGTGGGGAGGTCGGTAATACCCGCTCGGCGTTGAAATTAGGATAATTTGCGCGCAGCTGAGCAATATCATTCTTAACCTGCCATTGATAACTAAGCGCTATAGGCTTACCCAGTTGTAACGGCTGACGCTCCTTTTCAAAAAACAGCTGAGCGTTACTCAGTAGCTGCAAAAGTGCTCTTTCACCCCACTGGGAGTGAAGGGTTAACTTGCCAGGCTGGTTTTGTGAGCGGATCCAAGAAAACAGCCGAAAGTCTTGCTCACATACCCCTTTAGGCGTCACTTGGGCGTGGCTTTGTTGTTCGGTTAACGCTCGCCCTTGGGTGTATTCATTATCTTCATTTAGTGCCGCGATTTTAGCGGTCAAAGTTAATTGCTGATGATGAGGATGTAGTTCAAAGGCAATTCCGTGATTTTGCACATCAGACGCAGAGCCTTCACTTTTTATCTCATTAAACCAGTCTTCGATACGGTATTGATGAGCATAATCACCTTGGCTTTGTAACTTCAACTGCAGTAACGCCGAGGCCACGTGCTTACAACGGACTTTAGCATCACAGCTGCAGTGCGCTTCAACATCAACGACTTGGGCTGTGACATTGAGACGAATCTGCTGATCGTAAGTGGTTCCATCGTCGTCCATCACTTGGGCATCGATTTGCGTGTAGTCATCGTTTGCCTTTACCCACAATACTTGCTCATCTCGCAACATTTGCTGAGCACGACTATACACACCTTTGGTGAATAATCGCTTTAATGCCAATTCGGAAAGTGGAAATGTACGCTGCTGTTGCTCATTCACTTCAGCAAAAACAGCCAATAAATCCTCTTTGGTTAACGACGACGCCATGGACCTACTCGGGAACTTAAATACGCCAGTATATCGCCTTTAAAGGGAAGGAAAAAGTATGAACTAGTGAGGAATAAACAAAATAGGTACAAAGGTTTAAAAAGTAAGCCCCAATTGGAGCTTACATATAAAAAATGAGGGCTAATTAAAGCTCTCCAGCATTTTCGCCAACTGTGCAAAGCGTTTATCTGTTAGCACTTTATTATCGATTTTTATGGTTACATCACCACTTTTAGTATGCTTTTGTACACGCACAAAATCATTTCCTAAATCAATATCTTGAGTACGTTTTCCAGCCTGCTCAACATCGCACAAATACTTAGTAACGGCTAATGCCGCCTTATCGTCACTGTCAAAATGCTGGCCGCTAAAATGGCCACTGCATTGTTTAACACGCTCGTTAAAGCTTTCTGTGTCTTTATCTTTGGCTTGAATCAATTTCTTAGCGACTTCACGACCGACGTAGTTGGCAGTAGGGTAGAGCGCCAAAACATCGTGAGGAAGACACTCATACGCTTTTATGGCATCAGCGATAGCGGTATGTGACACTCCCTCGAGGGCCGCTATTTCGCGATAAGAACCTTTTTTACCTTGCTGCTGTAACTCATCACGGGTGTATACATATGCTTGCCCCAACTCCCACAAACTTGGCGCAATATACTGATCTGAAGAAACCGCAAGTATTTTGGCGTCCTCATCGTTGAAGTCTGCAGAGCTTAAGACCAAATAGTCAGCTTTTGCGAGAATACAGGCTTTACGGCGACGAGAACCCGCAAGCACAAATAAACCATCATCATGCTCCCAAGCCAAAGCCGGGTGCTGATTGCGTCCATCTTCTGCAATTGCGGGTAAAATGTCAGCCACAGACTTCTCGGTGAGCAGGGCCTGAACTCGGCGGTTTTTACCATAAACTTTGGTACGCTGCTCTATTTCAGCGTGGGGGATCACCTCACACGTTAAGCGAATTGTGCGCTGTGGATCGCTCGGTGCAGGCATGCTAATAACATCGCCGGCTTGTGCTTGTTCTAAAAGTTGATCAAGGCTGCTATTTTCTACCGCTGTTGCAAACGGATCTATTCGAGTATCATTTTTACGTTTTTTTGCCATGACAGTGCCTTACTTAGTCGCCTCTAACTGAGACTGAGTGGACGGCCAATTAGAGCGTATTAACATCTCTAATTCATCGACCACATCTTTAATGTTTTCCTGCGCTTTTACTAGCGATTCTCTGCTTGCCAAGCTATCTGATGTTTTCTGATCAAATATGGTATTGAACGATGATGAACTAGCAGTAATGGCACTGCTGTGGTTAATGGGGTAGCTCATCACCTGACGACCAAAGGCCGAGCGAACATCCTTAACAATATCTCGCTGCGAATGGTTTCCCTTGACGTAATTGGTCACCAAAAACTGCATGAAGTCCCAGCCATCGTGACCGAGCGCCGCGACAGTGTGATAAATCTCACCTAAACGCTTGAGATACTTATTATTTGCGTCAAAGTCCACGGCCTCGGGATGGACCGGGATAAGCATGGAAGTTGAGGCCATTAACGCGTTGTAAAACATAAAGTTAAGTGATGGAGCGGTATCAATTAAGATGATATCGAACTGATCTTTTACCGGCTCAATAACCTTTTCCAGCAATTTATGATAATGCCGCGTTTGATCGTAGTTGGCACTTTCGCGCAAAATAGTGGCTATTTCATGCTCAAAATAAAAGTCATCCATACCTGATGGCAGGACACGAATATTAGGGATGTGCGTTGGTAGAAACGCATCGCTGACGATTTGTTCCCAAGTTTCATTTTCTTCTAAATCGATACAATCACGCATAAGATCGCCAACGGTAATGGGATCTGGCTCACTAGGGGGAAAGAAGCTAGAAGAGGAGCCCTGAGGGTCAAGATCGATAATACCTATTCGATATCGTTTAATGTTAGTGGTGGCCAATGCTGCAGCTATATTCACCATGCTTGTGGTTTTGCCACAACCTCCTTTTAAGGAGTTGATAACAATGACTTGCAGTTTATCGTCTTTATCACGGTGGTCAGCATCAATGCCCATGACCTCGGCCATGGCGTAGATGTTTGACAACGTATAAGCATAGTGACCATTTGCACCTCGGCGTATTTCAATATGATCAAAATCGCCCTGATCATGACGTCGCTTTAAAGTTCGGTTATTACAGCCTAACAAATCGGCGGCCGCTTTTTGGGTGTATGTTCGCAGCTCTTTTTCTTCTGACTTAAGGTGAGCGCGATAATGTTGTATTCGCCCTTCTAATGACTTTTCAGCTACATCGGCGGTGGCTTTCAATAATTGATATGTTTTTAGCGCACTTTGTTTGATTGTCATACTAGCTTCCCTAAATTTGAGGCTTTAGTATAATGTCCACTACTTTACCTGTAAACATATATTTTAGACGACATTCTATTTTTTGGTTGAAATTAAATCAAAGAAATTGTTTATGAATAAATCCCTTAAGGTAATAAGTAGGGTAAATAGGTTTAAATATATAGGTAGTAATAGGTTAAGGTCGCCAAATAGATAGTTAACTTACTGTTATATAACAATAAATTTAAAATTGTTAGATCGTAATTTTACCTGGTAAAGATCTGATTCTTACTAGCTGCGAGATCATGTTTTTACTGACTTAAATTTAACCTGTCTAGTTATACACATAATGTTAAGGAGGTTATCCACAAAAAGTGTCCGTGAGATCATTATTTTACTATCTCTAGTACTGAGCTTATGCACAATGAACAGTGGTTCTAAGCCTTGTCAGTCCTAAAAGATCGGATCTTTACTTGCTACAGATCAGATCCATACTAAGCGAAAACTTAGTTATGCACAGCGCGTTGATGAAGAAACGACTTTTGCTGATTTTTTGTACCATAAACGGTAGTCCAAGAGCGAAAACCTAAATTTAGTTAGTAAAAATTCGATCTAACAGCGCTGAGCTAGTAAAATTGTGATCTCAAACAGAGAAAACATGCCTTCAGAAAAAGGCTGTTAGTAAAAAACTGATCTTAGGTAACTAACTTCAAGTTGGATCAGTTTTTTACTAACATAGATGATTAACTTTTGCAGTATTATGTGTTGATATTGCTGATAGCACCGAATAAACGGAAAATAACAATGAGCCGGAAGGTCAATATCTCGGTTGAAAACTTGCCTGATTCATTAAGAGGCCAAATTAATGGCGTCGAGAGCGCAACCGATAATGAAAATTTAGCCCTTTTTACGGACAACAAAGATGTTCGCATTTCTATTGAAAGTTCTGCGGCTCACGGATTAAGAGCATATTCTAATACATTTAACCATTACGACTTGTGGGGACGCTTTGTTCGTTCAGGCCACAAGAAGCTTCCTTTAGAAGAAGCTCCCAAGAAAACCATTATTACCCGGAGAATATCTGAAAAACTAGACGGCATCCTTTATGAAGGGGAAATAAAAATTACCCCAGCTGTTGTTAGCACTCGACAAGATGGTGAAGAAGTAGAATGTTTAGTGTGGCCTTCTGATAGAGAAGAAAAAGTTGAACGCGCATTAATAAGACTGGCGTCGAAAGGTAAAATAGTAAAGATTAACTTCAAGTCTGGCATTCAATATGCGGTGATCTTTTCTATGAATGAATTGGCTCAAGAGTTAAAAGCTGTTGGTCAGTCAATGCCATATCCACAAATCAAGGAATCACTTGAAGCGCTACAAGGCTCGAAGTTGTCTTTTAAGTATTCGGCAACTGACACACGCAACTCTCATATTGATGATTCCTTTTACGAGTCCAATATGAATTTTCTTTCTTCGCTGCATTTCAGCGGCAAGAAAGGGCAGGGCGGTAATGTTAAGTGCGTGGCATGTTTGAATGCATTCGTGCACAACATGATTGATAACTTGGAGTATAAGGGTTACTACTTTAACCGAGCTCAAGAATTAAAGCGCGGTCTGTCTCGATGGATGATGTTGCGTTTGTATCACTTGTGGCGTTACGCTGCGCCAGGAAAAACTTATCACTTTCGCTTAATCTCAATCATGGAGAAGTACGGCTCGATTTATGCCGACGATGAAATTACCGACAATAAACTCAAAGCCCTGCGCAGAGATATGACGACAACTATGAAAGATCTCATTGATAAGGGGGCAATATCAGATTACAGCATTTCTAATGTTAAAGATGACAACACCGGCAAGATAATTGACTACGTGTATGAAATGCATCCTTCAGATGAGTTCTGTGAAGAAATACTGACTCTGAATAAACAACATAAGCGCATTGAAATCCAAGGTGGAAAACGAATTGTTGAAAATGCCGAAGTTATTGACGAAGAACGCTTAGAGGAAATTGTCGAAAAGTAAATTCAGGCGCCAACCACCATCCCCCTCAAAAATAAGGGTGAGTGAGTGTTTACTCACCCTTTGCCAAGTAAAGACGCTCAACTAGGTACTCATACTCTCTTTTTCTAGGATCCTCTTTTAGTGTGTATGAAGTTAATTCGCCTAGTTTCAAATCCGGGTTGTCATCAAAGACAATAAACGGTAGTGCACCGCTGACATGATATCGACGTGCGTCACTGAATCTTACATTTACCTCAGGTGTCACTCGAATAGGCCGACGAATACGTAACTTTTCGTTATGACTGAGGCTGGCCACTTTTGCTTTCTCCTGTTCCACCAAACGTTGCCACTGAGTTTGGTCTATCATCCTCGGGTTTGAGTAAGCACTGCTACGCTCTAACATAGTAAGTGCTAACTTACGTGATAGAGATTTGGTGGAATGCTTTTTCATCCAAGTAAAACGCACGGAAGAAGGGGAATTGCCTTCGTAATGTATACGTCGATAAAACGACAACGTTTGTAGCCCTGGCACTGCGCTATGAACTGCATCAAAGCGGGCGTCATTGTTATCGTAAGTAAGCACTAACTTTTTAAATTCCATTTTTAGCTCATTTATCTTGTCTATATATGGAATCAGCTCAGACCCACTCTGTTTAGCTAAAACAATTAACCCTGGATGGCGGCGCGCCATTTTGCTACTTAAACCTTGTTGTTTATAAAAGTCAGTGTAGGAATTGCAGATGCGTAACAATGCTTGTTGGCCATCATGAGCGGTTACTGGAATAGAGCTCAACGCTTGACGTTCGTCATCCGTAGTCGGTGCGGGTAATTCAAAATATCGACTATGGTGTATGGGCTGCTTTTTAACCGTTTCGGTAAGCGCTTGTAAATAATCACCTGTTAAATCGAATATTGCTCTAAGCTGTGTTTTTACTGAACTCATAAGTCAAAACTATAACGAACACATCATACTATGGAGAATACCTGATAGATCAGTTAAAGCAAATGTCCTTTGATAAATTTGGTATAACAGTATACATCGATGCCAAGATATAAAAATTAGAACATGCAGTATGATGTGTTCATTAATTGAATTACATTAACCACTGTGGCTAAATAAAATGAATGAATCACATCCAAAGGAGTAACTAATGAAAATCATGTTTGTATGCTTAGGGAATATATGTCGCTCGCCAACCGCCCACGGTATTGCTATTAAATTAATTCGAGATTCACAGCTAAATCAGGTAACCGTAACCAGCTCGGGGACCGCAAGCTACCATGTGGGTTCACCCCCTGATAAAAGGGCAACTGAATATGCCTTATCCAAGGGCGTAGACCTAAGCGTTCTTAGGGCACAACAGCTGCAAAAGGCAGACTTTTATGAGCAAGACCTAATACTGGTGATGGATCAAAGTAATTATGAAAATGCGCTTGCTCTAAGACCAGCTGATGCAACAGCTAAGGTTGAAAAGCTGCTGTGGTATTACCCGAACTGTCCTTTTGAGGATGTTCCAGATCCATATTATGGTGAAGATGAGGGGTTTGCTCAGGTTTTCCATCTATGTGAGGTCGCAATTACCCATTTGTTAGAAGAGATTTCAAAAACCCGTTGATGATGAGGTAAACTTATAAGCACATTATGTATGATGTGTTCATTATGCCGTTTTCCTAATTCTTGTAATTTATTTAACGAACAGCGCCTTTACCCCTTGCGTCAGCGCCCGCCATTCGGTACTTTCGAGGGGAGGTAACAATAGGAATGAGGAAAGATAAAAAGTGAAACCTTGGAGTCCCAATAGTTGGAGAGATTTACCAATCGTCCAACAACCCACATACCCAGATGAAGCCCAACTGGGAAAAGTTGAGAGCGAATTAAATAATGCTCCGCCATTAGTGTTTGCTGAAGAAACGAGAAGTTTGTTCAAGCAGCTAGAGGATGTATGCGAAGGCCGTGCGTTTTTGTTACAAGGCGGAGACTGCGCCGAATCATTTAACGATTTTAACGCAGCGAATATACGCGACACATTTAAAACCCTGCTGCAAATGGCAGTGGTGCTAACCTATGGTGGCAAGTGTCCCGTCGTCAAAATTGCTCGTATGGCGGGGCAGTTCGCTAAACCGCGCTCAGCAGACATCGAAACAAAAGACGGTACATCGCTGCCTTCATACCGTGGCGACATTATCAATAGTTACGAATTCACCGAGCAAGCTCGAGTACCAGATCCACAGCGGCTAATGAAGGCATATCACCACAGCGCCGCGACCTTGAACTTATTACGTGCTTTCGCTCAAGGTGGTCTAGCTGATTTACACCAGGTAAACCGCTGGAACATGAGCTTTGTCGCTGCTAACCCATTGAAGGATAAATACCAACAGCTGGCTGACAGAATCCAGGATGCGTTAGAGTTTATGGAAGTCTGTGGTATCAACTCCACCAATGCCCCATCACTCACAGAAACAGCTTTGTACACGTCTCATGAAGCACTGCTATTAGGCTATGAGCAAGCGCTGACACGCCGTGACCACCTCAGTGGTGACTGGTATGATTGCTCGGCGCATTTCGTATGGATTGGCGAGCGCACACGCCAGTTAGATCATGCCCACATTGAATTTTTCCGTGGCATTAAAAACCCGATTGGCGTGAAGGTCGGCCCAGGCATGGACCCTGACGAGCTCATTCGCTTGATTGACGCCGTAAACCCGGAAAATATTCCTGGTAGGTTAACGCTTATCACACGCATGGGCGCTGATGTGCTTCCAGAAAAACTGCCAGCCTTGGTACGTAAAGTTCAGCAAGAAGGGCGTAAGGTCATCTGGAGCTCAGACCCGATGCATGGCAATACGGAAAAGGCCAGCTCCGGTTATAAAACTCGAAGCTTTGACAATATTCTGCGCGAGATCAGTCAGTTTTTTGCTGTTCACAAAGCAGAAGGGTCTTATGCCGGCGGTGTTCATTTAGAAATGACCGGCCAGCACGTGACCGAGTGCACAGGTGGTGCATATGGGTTGTCTGATGCAGATCTAGCGCAGCGTTATCGGACCCAATGCGACCCTCGCCTTAATGCCGACCAGGTCCTCGAGCTTGGCTTCTTAGTGGCAGACTTATTAAAGGATGCCCGTAAGTAAAGTAAAGAATCCACCTTCTGAAGAAGGTGGCTTTGTGAATGCCCCCTCAAAGGGGGCGTTGTTTACTCCAGCGTTAATTGGG
>CEVA01156121.1_pt1 | contig 64479 bp, 94 predicted proteins | sample 361521 | NCBI WGS metagenome assembly CEVA01 (sample SAMEA2622823, study PRJEB7988) | marine metagenome | isolation source: saline water (ENVO:00002010), including | reverse complement strand
ACAGAACGACCTTGGCGCTGTTTTCGTCCCTCGGTAGCATGCAGCTGTCAACGTAATTGTTTGAGGATGTTGGCCATGCACACGATTAAAGACCGCGCCCGGCTGCTGATCGACATGGCGGGCTTTACACGTCTGATCCGCGAGGGTGATATTTCGGTCTCACGCTGGCAGAGCGTGCGCTACAAGGACATTCGCATGAGTACCGAGGAACTGGAGGTGCTGCAGCGGATGTTTCCAGAGCATGCCTTGTGGCTCGTTAGCGGGAGTGTCGCCCCAGAGTGTGGGCAGACGGCTCCAGTAGAAATGTGCGAATCGCAATAATTGGGTATAGTATTACCGTATACCAATTCAGCGAGACCAAGACCATGCCTGAAAAACAACTGCTCACCTGCCCATCCAATAGCCGCTACTCAGTCGAGCTTGACCCTGCCGAGGTGAACGTCGAAGACCCCGGCCAAGGAACACCGGCAATGGTCTACGGTCCAGGTGGCGCATCTGGTACGTTCTACACCGTGCTGGATAATTGCGAAATCGGGGGCTCCGGCGAAGACTACAAGGCCGTACCTCAAGACGTGATGGACTGGCTGGAAGAGATTGAGGAACAAGTCACCGACTTCATCAACGAAGTCATTGATGAGGCCCAAGCTGCCAAGCAAAGTGCAGGGCCGCGCTTCTGATACAAAGCCAGTCTCACCGTCGCACATGCTATGGATTGATATTCTTACGCTTCTTTTCGCTTGCACCGCAAAGCGAATGAGGCTATCTTTAAGTCATTGAAGGGCGGCAATCCTGCTGCCTGCAGTCACCCGGATCGGAGACCTTCTATGACTTCTGCTTACCACTTTGAAGTGCATCCAGCGGCCAACGCCATCGCTGATGGCAATAAGAGATTCGTTCATCCGAAGTACGCCTACGATCCAGCAACGCACAGCTACCGCGAGGCTGATCCTCAGATGTTGGCGGAAGTCACGGCGACCAACAAAGCTGGGGAACTGCTCGTTTATCGTGCCCGGTTTGGCTCTGCAATTGCTGCCACCGTCGTCACCCCGGCCTGCATGTATGTCGAAGGCGTTCAGCCGGAGGTGCGGGTATGATCGCCCTGACCGTCAACGAACCCACCCTGTCCTGCCTGCGTGTCACGCATCACAGCGGCAACGGCCAGCGCTGGATGCATATTGATGCCTTCTTCGATGATTTTGAGGTGCAACCTGCTGTGCGGACCATCAAGGCGATGCGTCTGCCGGTCACCCTCAATGGCAATATTTGCCGTGGCCGCGAGCTTGAGGTTGAGACACGTCGGTATATCGGCTTTAACCCTGAGCGCCATAATTGGGGCTGTGAAGGTGAGACCTGCGCACGGACTCACGAGGACGCTCAAGCCACGGCGAAAGCACTGCTGGCGCTGACCAAAGAGATTAAGCACTGCCCGCTGTTCACTCCATACGGGGACAACCTGCAGCTGCAGACGTACTACCGGGCGCCTGGCTGCTGACGCGCCGCTATCCCACCCCAACGCCCGGCTTATGCCGGGCTTTTGGTATCTACCTGCCGCTAACTGCGCGTGTAGAATCACAGCATCGACTCCTGTCCAACAAGGTCCGCCATGCCAAGAGAAAGTAAGTACGGAACGATGCCGCCTGTGCCTGCATACACCGCCAAGATTAAGGGCGATGCGGGCACCTACAAGGTGTGGGGGTTTGGCTGGTTGAACCACCGGGTATTGGTGGATCGTGCTGGGCTGGTGTGGTTGGCCATAGACAAGGTTGCCTTAGAGTCGGTGAACCTTGGAGAAGGGGAGGTGCAGCACTGATCGGTTACCGGGAGCGCCGTGCGCACTCCCGCTTTGCCGTCTCAAGTTCGGCCTGGGCTGCCTCTAGCATCGTTCTGGCATGCTTCTCAGGCGGCGTTCCTGGCTTGAACTTGCGCAGTGCCGCTCCCCAGCGCTGGCGCTGTTGCTCGGCAGATTGGACCGCCTCCCGGTCCTCCCGGCGTTGCTTCGGAGTTTTGCTCATCCTAGCCGTGCCTTTGTTGGATTCTGTCTGTATCGACCGCCAAGCGATCAATGCATGGATTGACTGGTCAGCAGTGCGTCGATCTGAGCGCGCAGCTCGTGATGCTCAGGGCTCGCTGTCAGTGGGCGCAACGCAATCAGAAGCTGTTCCAGTTGTGCGACCCGTGCCCGGTCTTCGGCGGTGATGCTTTCGTGATCTGCCATGCGTACCAGCTGGTCACCCTCCGGCAGGCTCACGCCAGCTGCAAGGTGAAGAAGCGGGTAGTTATAGATGCTGTGTAGCGCAGCAGTCGCGACGACTGGGGGTTTATCCTGCAGGTGCTGTTTGTCCAAGTTGCTATCTCCAGTAGGTTTTTGGCTTAGTTATGGTCGTCTGACTGCTGGCTCAGGGGTAGTTGAGCTTTGCGTAGCCCTGCGTGGTATTCCTCGGCGACCAGAAGAGGGCCAGCCCACTCCAGGTATCTTGCCCGAGTACGCGGGTCTTTGAAGAACTGCAGGTAATCGCCTGGCTTGTATGCGCTGACGTTGAAGAGGCGATCTGCCGGGACCGTTAATTGGGCATTGGTCATGCCACCATTGCGGCCTCGGGCCTCACGCATCCAAGTGAACTTGGCCGTGCGCTTGCGGGGGCTCCATTGCTCCATCTTGGCAAGATCACCTGGCCCCTCGTTGCCCCACGGTTTAAACAGCTTATGGTGCGACCTTTGCGCGTATGAAATGCGCCAGTTATTGGCCTCTCGGCGGTTCTCGCGCTCCGCTTCGACTTCCATCCAATAGTGCTGCTGCCCCATGACAACGGAGTCCTCGTTGATCTGGGCATTGAGCCGGGCCATGTAGGCGTCGAAATCCGGCGCCTCGCCCCAGTGCAGCACCATGCTCCCGTCGTAGATCAGTTCGATGGCGCTGGCGAATGAATCTGGCTGCCAGACCTTGACGGGTGGGTGGGGCATCAGTGTCTTGGACCGGTCAAACAGACCCTGAACGATCAGTGCAACACGGTTGAAGTCCTTCACCTCTTTCGAGACCTTGGCCATGTAGTCATCAAAGTGAACGCTCTCGTCAGTACAAGGCTCCCAGTCAGAAGGGTTGAAGTTGGGTACGTTGGGCCTTGCGCGATACCAGTCACCAGTGGGGTTAGCTGCTTCCCAGCTCTCTTTTGGGTTATCAGCCATCCATTGCTCATAGATGGCTTTGGCCTGTTGATAGTGCTCCAGGCGATCATCGTAATCCCGCTTGGTAATGGTCGCGCCCCTACTGGAGAAGGACACGTCCATCATCAACGGCTCAGTGGGGTCAAACGTGGCCTTCTCGGGGAACATCAATTCACCGAAGTCGATATCACAGCCAACCCTGTATACCTGATCCCCGTTGCGCACAAAGAGATAGGTGTACTTGTCTGATTTCTCCTGCTGCAGGATGCGCAGGAAGTCGCGGAGTGAATGGCCGTGCCGATACTTCACTGAACGGCGTACCTGCATTGAAACCATGCACCGGGGGAAGGGCAGGATGCGGTCTCTGTTCTTGGGCTTGGCCAACCATGCATCGAACTCCCGCATATCGCTGAACTCCATGCCGCCGTTCTGGTAGTCGAGCAAACATTCCTCGTCCATGTACAGACGGCGCTGCATGATGCGCAGCTTCTCATCAGAAGCTGCAGGGGCGCCATCAGCGACTGTCACGATGGATTCAAAGATGCCTGCGTAAAGCTGGATGTTGAAGATACGATCTTCGATCTGGCTGATTGAGTCCTGCATTGGGCTCAGCTGGGCCTGCATTGGCAGGCTTGGCGCAGTGAGCCACCGGGCCAGCTCAACGGAGAGTTTTTTGTTCTCTTCGTAGAGGTCTGGTAAGCCCTTCGTCTTTGCCTCGATCAGTTCGGCCTTGAAGGCATCCACGTCGATCTGTGATGACAGTACGGCCAGAGCTTTGCCGTCACCACCTGCCGGTGCTTGTGCCTGGTGAACCAATCCAAGTCGCTCTGTCAGCTGCTGGATGCGGGCCATGTTGGCGTTCAGCTCTGCCTGGTAGTGGGCAACCTGCTGGGCAATGATGGCTGTGGCATCAGCTGCCTCGATCAGCTCAAGCTGCTTTTCAAAAGCATCGCGGTGTACCCGTTCCGACCAGCTCCCTCTGCTGGAAGAAGGTGTCTCAACCTTAACGTAGTTGGTTCCGATGTGAACGATGCACATCATCCTGCGGTCGCCGTCCTTGTCGGTGTGCCAATACCACTGCCCCAGCTCTGCAGCCTCAAAAGCGGTCTTCAGCTTGAGTACGTCTACCGGTCGCGTGTTCGCGGGGGTGTTGTCGTGGCGCATCTGCAGGTCATCCCATTTTACGGCCAAGGGCCGGGCTCTGTTGCTGTAGTGTAATTACTGTATTACACGACGTTACATTACAAAATGCAGGCGTAGTAAAACCGCCTCCGCTCAGGCTTCGTTGCCCTGATCGTCCCGCGCCAGAACGGCTTCAACCTTGGCCAGCAGGTCATTGTGGTACTCGGCGACGGTGTGAGCTTCGCTGCTGCGCTCGGGGATGCTGACCGCGATCCCGTTGACGAATTTGAAGGGCTTGATGGCGTTTGTTGCGTTGTCCGGCACGCTGGCTTCAGCCTGGGCGATGGCCATGATCAAAGCGGTAACAATGATGGTGTTGCCGAACATATCGGTGATGGACAGATTGCGTGTGGCCATGGTGGCGCCCTCCAGTAGCAGATAACTGCAGATTAGGAACAAATGCTGTGCAATGCAAGCGAAACGTGCGAAATGATTCAGGTGTCGGACGAAAGGGTGATGCCCGCTCAGCCGGTCACGTCGATAGCAAGCACCTCTACCGGCTCCGGGCCGAAGTGTTTGTGGGTGATGGTGGTGATGCGGTAGCCCTTCCAGGGGAGGACAAACCGCCACTCAGAGTCGCCGCGTCGGGGATACCCTTTGGTTAGCTCGATCTGGTCAAACGACTTGCCCTCAAGCCTGCGGCGCCAGCAGGGCGAGAGCAACCTGTATTCCTCTGGCTTTGTCCCGGCCCGGATAGCTTCAAAGTATTCGCTCTTGAGGGGGAGGGTATTGGAGTGCGGCCAATTACAGGTCGGCTCATTTCGAGTAGTCCTCGGCAAGCAATGCGCCAGACAGGGCCAGCTTTCCACCTGTTTTTTTGAAAATTGGCCCCCAGTCGGTGATTGTGTAGGTCGATCCGTTTTTCTCGATCTTCACATGAGCCTCGCTCATGGCCGTTGCGATCAGCCTGGTTACCGTCTTCTTGTCGAGCCCGGTACGCTCGGCGATGGTCACCATCGTCGCGTCTTTCAGCTCGTCTATTGCGCCGAGAACCTGCAGTACGCGGCGTAGATCACGCTTGGGGTATGAAACTTCGTTGGTCACTGGTAATTGCCTGTGCTCTTGATCCGGGCGACTGAAGAGCTGTCAGTGCGCTAGGAGGGTGACTATTGCTAATAGAATGGGTGCTTTTAACGCACCTGTCAACGGGTCAGCACTTAACAAAGCACAGCAAGCCCTATCTGACGGTCGATCAAGACACCCTACGCCGAGCGTTTGAGATTGCATTGTAGAAGCCTTGTGTTTACCCTAAAGAGTAAATCAACAGCAATGCACTGAGGTTGAAAAGCTGATGGCTGTAACAGACCACGGCCTAGTGCCTGGGCAGGTATCCCCTGAGCAGTTCGACCTGCTTTTGGCGGGTACGTCAATCCGGGGCGTGGAGCTAATAGCGGCTCTGCGGGATCACCTCGTTGGCGGGCTTTCCGGCACCGAGGCATGGAGTAAGCATGGGGTGAATAAAAGCCAGTTTTCGCGCCGCCTGGGTGTTGTGCTGGCGGAAAGTCAGCGGGCCAAGCGCCTGAGTTATTTTTACCCTAAAGAGTAAATATTGCTTGCATGATTTACCGTATAGGGTAAACTGCATCCATCGAATCAAATCACGAGGAAGCTCAGCATGCACGCCCAAGCACTCAACACCATTGCCGACAACGCATGGACGGCTCGCCAAAGCGGCTTGCCGAAGTTCAATCCGTATCGTATCGGCAGCCTTGAGCATGATGCTTACGAGCGGGGTTGGCAGGCCTGCGGCGTGTCGATCAACTGACCATAGGAAAACACTGCGCATGGACTACTTCACCTGGAAAAGCATAGCGGCAGCCCCAGCTTGCAGGGCGATTCGAGCCGGTGCAGAAACCTGGGCGTTGCCTAACGGTGGTTTCTTCTCGGGCGGTCGCGTCTACACCCACGGCCTGCAAACGAAGCGCGGTACTTGTTATGTGGTGTGTCGTGAAGTTATGCGCGAGGTAGACGCAACGAAGTTCGACATGCTCGCTACGCGAGCTGCCCGCCAAGCAGTTCTGATTTTGCAGGGCTGGGCTGGTCGCCGCGAATACCCGGTAGAGGTGATTGATGAAACTCCTAAGCGCTACCGGGTAAAACTGCTTGGCGATGAGTCAGCGCTATTGCCTGGGCATCGTCTGCTTGATCCTGGCAGCGTTACTCTCGTGCCTAAAACGGCAGTGAAGATTGACAGCCAAACTGAACGCTGAACAGTTCGAGGAAAACAGCGCATGGCGTTCATGTACCACGTTGCCAGTTCTGAACATCGGGAAAGCATTGCGGCGAATGGTCTGCTTGCGTCTCTTGATAGTACCGGCTTTGGGGCTGTGTTCTTGGCGGATGCGTTGCCGAAGGACTGCTCAGGGTTTGATATTTGGGTGGTCGATGTTGAAGGGCTTGCTCTTGAAGATGATCACACAGGGGAGCCTGAACATGGCTCTTGGTGGATGCACTTCGGTGACATTCAGCCTGAGCGGCTGACGATTCATGCTCCTGATTTGAGCCCAAAATTTTCTCCTTCGATGTTCTAGGAAACCCAGTCATGCGCCACCCGTCGAGCGAAATCAAGCAATTGACCCTTTATCACGGGAGCCCAGATCGCGCCGACAAGTGTGCATTCGGTCGAGAGGGTAATGAAATTCCAATCATAACTCCGGGCCGTCCATTCTTTGTGACTGACGACTATCACTATGCTGAATTTTTCGCGAGGGGTGGGGTTGTTTGCGAGTTGGAAGTAAACCTTGGTCGCGTGTTAGACCTTCGTGATACCGATGAGCAATTGCGAGTTTTGCAGTTGTTCAATGAGGACGCCGTAATTTTGAACAGTCGCGGCGCGTGGGATGAGGACGTGGATGGTGATATTTCAGACAGTTGCTACTTCTTGCTTGAGTCGCTTGCTGTGATGAACGCAATTCTTGCAGAGGGTTTTAGTGCGGTTTTGCTGCCTGAAGATTTTGAGCGGGGAGTTGAGTCTTATGCACTGCTCTCAACAGAGATGATTAAATTACGCCATGTGCGCGAATTAAATGCCGCGCCGGCACAGTCAGGTTTTCAGCCTTTCCGAATGGGCTGAATAGTCCAAGGAAACCGGCCATGGCCATCAAACCGGGCACAACGTATCGCTTCATCAAGAGCGGCAATCTGGTTCGTACAGTTGCCGCCACTGCTTATGGTGGACGCGGCAACTGGATCGTCGCCCGGATCGACTCTGGAAAGGAAATGATTGTCCCTGGCAGGGCACTGATCGACCTGAACCATCCAGACTGGTTGTAGATAGGAAAACCCAGTAGGAGGGTGCAACGATGATCTATGTGGAGATTGAGCTGGATGGAGCACTGTGCTCTAAGCGCTGCCCGAAGGCAGTAGATAGTCGAGGCCTTATCGACTACCAAGCAATCCGAACTTACTTCGAGAGCATGGGCTACACGGTTGGCACGATCACGGTGCGGTAGTTCAGAGCCCTGGTTGGACGAGGCCTCCCGAGAGCCTGTTTGTTAAAGCCGGCTGCCGATAGTCGAATATTGAGGAAAACAAAAATGAATCTTGGGATTGAGCTGGCCAAAGCATTCATGCGTGGGCAGCTGGAGCCATTCGCTGAGCCCGTCGAGGACAGCGAGCAGTTTATTGCCCTGTTGGCGACTTACTCTGAGCGCAGCGCCTCCATTGAGTCGGCAGTTATGGAGCTGGCTCATGGTTCATGTCATGCGCTGACGCTGGCTTTGTCAGATGCCCTTGGATTGGACTCCGCCCTGGTTATCACTGATGCAGCAGGCATGCCCGTTCATAGCGGGCTGTACAACAGTGATCTGGGGTTGATCCTTGATGCCAACGGCGTGCATACCGTTGACGACGCATTGGATTTCTGGAGCCGGCTTGCAGGTGGTATATGCGCCGCGACTCAAATGGAAGTGGATGATTTGTACTCGCTATGTAGCTGTGATGAGGACGAAGCAGCCATAGCCCTGGAAGACTTCGCACTGATCGCTGATTTTATTCAGACAGAGATTATCGCCAATCCGTATTTGCAACCTGCACCCGCCATGCGGATGGGCTGAATAGTTCGAGGAAACCGCCCCCCTATGTGCAACGAAAAGCCCAACGAGCTACTGGCTGAGCGCGCCAAGGCTTTCTGCATTGCAGCTCACAGCGCGGTCGGTCAGGTGCGTAAGTACACGAACGAACCCTACTGGCATCACCCGCTGGAGGTGGCTGGACTGATAAAGGTGCATGTGCCAGATGCCAGCCAGGAAATGCTAGCGGCAGCCATGTTGCATGATGTCGTCGAGGACACGCAGGTGCCGCTGGCAGTAATCCGTGACCAATTTGGTTCGGCTGTGGCGAATCTGGTAAGCGATCTGTCTGACGTGTCCAAGCCGGAGGACGGTAATCGGGCTACGCGAAAAGAGATTGATCGTCAGCATACGGCGGCAGCGTCCCTTGATGCTAAGACGATCAAGCTGGCCGACCTGATCAGCAACACCCGAAGCATCATGGATGGTGACGCCAAGTTCGCCAAAGTGTACATGGCCGAGAAGCGCTTGCTTTTGGACGTGCTGACTGACGGCAACGAGACACTATTCGCTATCGCGTCGAAGCTTGTTTATGACTATTTCGCCGTTCAGGCTGACCGAAACCAAGATAATTCCGCCTCGGGCGGACTGAATTGATCAAGGAAAACAGATATGCCGTTGTCATGGAATGAGATTCGAGACCGAGCTATTACCTTCGTTCGCGAGTGGGAGGATGAGTCATCGGAGGATGCAGAGGCCAAGAGCTTCTGGGATGCGTTCTTCAACGTGTTCGGTATCCCTCGACGCCGCATAGCGCAGTTCGAGAAGCTGGTTCATAAGGCCAGCGGCAAGAACGGGTACATCGACCTTTTCTGGCCGGGGGTAATGCTGGCCGAGCACAAGTCTCGTGGCAAAGACCTCACAATGGCGCATGACCAAGCCATCGACTACTTCCCTGGCCTCTCAGATAAAGAGCTGCCTCGCTATATCGTGGTATCGGACTTCGCTCGGTTCCGCCTTTACGATCTGGATGCTGACACAGAATTTGAGTTCTCTCTGGAAGAGCTACCCCAACACATCACTTCGTTCGGCTTTATCGCCGGCTACGAGTCGCGCACGTTCAGTGAACAAGACCCAGTGAACGTTGATGCTGCTGAGCGCTTGGGCAGCTTGCACGACAAGCTGTACGCCATAGGTTACGAGGGGCACCAACTAGAGGTGTATCTCGTTCGACTGCTGTTCTGCCTCTTCGCGGACGACACAGGCATTTTCATGCCTCGTAATTCCTTTGAGGATTTCATAATCGCACGCACCAGTCTCGATGGCTCCGATCTGGCATCACGCCTCAATGAGCTTTTTGAGGTGCTGAACACCCCCCCGGAGAAGCGACTTCGTAATCTGGATGAGCAACTTGCTGAGTTCCCATATGTGAACGGCAAGCTTTTTGAAGAGCACCTGCGCACTGCCAGCTTTGACCGGGAAATGCGTGATCTGCTGCTTTGGTGCTGCAACCTCGACTGGGGCACAATCAGCCCGGCGATCTTCGGCTCGCTCTTCCAGGGAATCATGGATGCCAAAGCTCGGCGTAACCTCGGCGCTCACTACACCAGTGAAAAGAATATCCTGAAGCTCATCTCAGCCCTGTTTCTCGACGATCTGAAGGCTGAGTTAGAACGTGTAAAGACCCAGCCGACCAAGCTCCGGGCATTCCACGAGAAGCTAGGTAGCCTCAACTTCTTTGATCCATCTGCCGGCTGCGGAAATTTCCTGGTTATCACCTACCGGGAGATTCGCCTGCTCGAACTGGAAGTCATCAAGCGGCTATACAAGCGCGATCAGCAGCAGCTGTCGATGGACGCTGTGGCCCACTATGTCAAAGTCGATGTAGACCAGTTCCATGGCATCGAAATTGAAGAGTGGCCGGCACAAATCGCCAGGGTGGCCATGTGGCTGATTGATCACCAGATGAACCTCCTTGTCGGTCAAACCTTTGGTGACGCACTCGTTCGTATCCCGCTGATCAAGTCTGCGAATATCGTTAACCAAAACGCATTAAGGATCGACTGGGAAGATGTTGTGCCCGCCGAGCGTTGCAGCTTTGTTCTCGGCAATCCTCCTTTCGTCGGCGCAAAGATGATGGACGACGCTCAGAGAGCGGACATTCAGTTCGCGCTGGAAGGCATCAAGAACTTCGGGCTACTCGATTTCGTTTCTGCCTGGTACATCAAGGCTGCTCGATACGCTACATCTTCGACGCGCTGCGCGTTCGTATCTACCAACTCGATCACACAAGGCGAACAGGCCGGCGTGCTCTGGCCAGTGATGCTGGAGATGGGTGTCCACATTCACTTCGCTCATCGTACCTTCCAATGGCGGAATGAAGCCAAGGGCGTTGCCGCTGTTCACTGCATCATCGTTGGCTTCGGCCAGGCCACGCCGGACAAGCGCGTGATCTACGATTACCTGGACATTCGTGGTGAGCCTCAAGTCGTCGCCGCGAACAACATCAACCCCTACTTAGTCGATGCCCCGGATGTAGTGCTTCAAAAACGATCAACTCCGTTGTGTGACGTGCCGAAGATTGGCATTGGTAACAAGCCAATTGACGGGGGGCACTACCTCTTCACCACTGAAGAGATGGAGGCGTTTGTTCAGAAGGAGCCCCAGGCCAGGAGCTGGTTCCGCCGCTGGGTGGGCTCAGAAGAGTTTATCAATGGTTTCGAGCGTTGGTGTCTGTGGCTGGGCGACTGCCCACCAAACGTACTGCGCACCATGCCGATGGCCCGTGAACGAATCAAGCTAGTTCGCGAGACTCGGCTCTCTAGCAAGAGCGCGCCTACTCGCAAGCTCGCAGAAACGCCGACTCGGTTCCATGTCGAGAACATGCCCAAGGGCAACTACCTGATCATCCCAGAGGTTTCATCAGAGCGCAGGCAGTTCGTCCCGATTGGTTTTGAGAAACCTGAAACCATGGCGAGCAACTTGGTAAAGATCATGCCTAACGCAGGGCTTTACCATTTTGGCGTTCTCAGTTCGACCATGCACAATGCCTGGATGCGCACCGTCTGCGGGAGGCTCAAGTCCGACTATCGCTACTCAGTCGGGATCGTCTACAACAACTTCCCATGGCCCGCTGATCTTGCGCCGGCTCAGACCAATAACATTGAGAGCGCAGCTGATGCCGTGCTGGAGGCTCGTGCAAAGTTTGACGGTTCATGCCTGGCCGACCTGTACGACCCTCTGACCATGCCACCAGAGCTTATGAAAGCACACCGGGAGCTTGATCGAGCAGTAGACTCAGCCTACGCCGCCTCTGGCGGCAAGCGAGTTTGGAGATCAGATGCTGAGAGGGTTGCTTTCTTGTTCGACCTCTACCTCCAAATGAGTACAAGATGATAGATTCGGTATTGAAGAAAACCCGGTATGCCAGAAAGAAGTTGCTGTCGTTGACCAGCGCGAGCTTGCTACTTCAATTTTTTTCCGGGGTGTTGTTATCGCTTGTCGCGTTTGCCGCCGCGATGGGAAAAGATGAGGCCGTAGCACGAATGCAGGGGGTTAGTTGGCTCCTGGTTGAACACTGGGTTGCAGTAATGCTGTGCATCCCAGTTACTGCTTTCTGCGTGGCTTTCGTTGCGGGGATGATGATGGCTTGTGCCATGCAGGCCACGGCGATTGGAAATGACAAGGTTCTGGCTGCGGTAGAGCCAGCCTGCGAGCGAGCCCAAGAATTTACCGTGATACGGGCAGGTTTGACCGCATAACCGACACTAACCGTGGCGTAGGAGCTGGAGTGAATCATCATGCTGACCGTGCTAGAGCACAGCTCCCCAAAAAATCACCGGGTAATGCCCGCGAGAATCGTGTCGAGTGGACTGCAGAACTTATTGCGAGTCTTGGCACGGCAACAGATTTAGAGATAGCCAAATTATTTGGTCCGTCCAAAAGCACTATTACGAAGAAACGATTATCGCTTGGCATCCCGCCATACAAAGACCCTGAACGGAAAAAAGGCATTTACACGCCTGACGTAATAAGCACTTTCGATATTGAGTCTGACCGAGAAATTGCCGCACGCTTAGGCATATCGAAGAACGCCGTGAAAAAGAAACGTAAACGGCTTTCAATACGCAAACAAGCAAGTGTCACAGTGCCAAACCTAGATGAACTTTTTACACCAGAAGTTATCAGTCAGCTTGGCGTAATAAGTGATGTTCAAATTGCCAAGAAGCTAGGGTGTGATAGTGAGACTGTCCGCTCTCGTCGAGTTAAGCTGGGCATAGGGCCAATCACTACAACAGCAACCCTTCCCAGTGAGGCTTACCCCTTACTTGGCACCATCCCAGACAAGGATATAGCCGAGTCTTTCAATGTAGGAATCACCACAGTCGGCAACAAAAGAAGGTCACTTGGCATTCCTGCATTTAAAGCGGCTAAGTAGCTAGGCTTTGTTATTGCGGGGACGGATGGCCAGTAGCGACTAATTGAAAGAAACAGCTTTACAGGTGCGCTTAACGCACCTAAAATGGAGTCATGTAATCAGGCAATGCGAGACCTCGACCATGACTCAGAACCAACTCAGCGTTATCAAGACCGGCATCAATGACCGACTGACCCTGCAGCATGTTGCTGCTGCACCGACTATCGCTGCGCGCTTTGAGCTGGCAAAGGCTGCTCTGGTTGAGGACTACGCAACGCGAATCACGCTGACCCGTGACTTCACGCTCGGCGACATGGAAGCGAACACCTCTGGTCTGCCATCAGAAGAGCACCAGCTCATCAAGAACGCCATCAATCTTTTCTTCGTTCCGAATCCACTGGGGCTGCCCGAGACGGTCATCGCGATGTTCGCCCGAGCCAAGCGCGAGTTGATCGCCACGTTTGAGCGTTACCGGGAATTGGCTGTCGCCTTCAGCGCCGCAGACATGGACGGTCGCCACCAGACCGTTATTCGTGAGCAGTCTGGCTTTGATTGGGCGTTCTAAGCGCCCATAACTGCCACATTGAGGATCGAAATATGAACAGCCTGTACCAACCTCTGAACTGCCCTGAACTTAATCCAACAGCCCTCAAGAGGGGCTTGGAAGTGCAAACGCGCATCTTCTACGCAGACAGTGTGCCGGGCAATAAGGCGAAGGTGGTACGCTTCTGGGAAACCCCTAAAGGCTGGTTCGTGCGCCTCAACTACGGCAAGAACCTCGGTGGCCAATCTCTGCTCAAGACGATGCCTTGCAACGTGCTGGCGCTGGCGTAGACGAGCTGTCGGCAAGGTGTGACCCGACAATAACGAGTAACCAAATGCTGACAGTCGAAGAGCACAGCTCCCCCAAATACTCACCGCGCACTTACGTCAATGCGAACGGCGCAGAACTCACGGTCGCGTTTGCCGTTGACTTCTCGACTGCCGGTGAAAAGCTGACTCACAAGGCCGCAGGGGAGCGCTACCTGGCCATTAAGCTCGGTGGTGACCCCATCCCAGCTGCAAGGCAGCTGTACGCTGCTCTCCGGCGCCACGGCGCCCATACGCTCAATGTCGCCGGTAATGGCATCTACACGCTGATGGTTAATGGCACTACCCAACGGCAGATCAATTTATGGGTGTATGACGTGCTCGCCAAGGTGGCCGAGCATTGGCCGCTGAAGCACGTCCGTTCAGGTGGGCAGACCGGCGTCGATATCGCCGGGGTTGTTGCAGCGCATGTGCTCGACATTGATGCGTTGGCTTTGCTCCCCAAGGGGTTTATCCAGCGTCACGAAGATGGGGTGGATCGCACACACACAGAGGGCGAAATTCGCCAGCAGATTTTGAACTTTGCCCTAGCCCTGAGCAACGACCTGGGCGAGAGGTCGGCGCCATCAAAGAGTGAGCCTGCAGTGCCAGGAGAGCGTAACGAGGTTGAGGCTCAAGCGTTTGCTGCCGCTGTTCGTGCCGTGGTCGAATATACCGGGCTCGGCATGAGGGAATGTCGTGCTGCAGTGGAAAAATGCGATGGCAATCCACTGTGGGCCTGTGGCTATCTCCGGTATGCTGGGAGCCTTGTCAGCCTCAAAGGGCGTGACCATATTCAATGGGCTCGTGGCCTTGGCCAAGGATACGCTGAGTGCTATCTGATGCTCGATGAGGCTGGCCGCGTTAAGCACATTGACGCACCATCGCAGAAGACTTCAGCTGGCCCGCGCCTCTGATTGCGGGCGCCCCGGCGCATAGTTTTTCAAAATCAGATTAGCATTGCTGAAACAAGGAGAGTTAAGCGAATGGGTTGGAAGACACTCAAGGAAACTTTCGGCATCGCAGACCACATCGTCTGTGTCACTGAACAAGGCGTGTGCATTGGGTCTGTGTTCGTTCACAACCTGATCGTCGTTGACCCGCTAACCGGTGTTTGCAACGAGCCTGGGGGCATCAAAGGTCTTTTGGCTGCGAAGTACCCGGCGCTTGCCAACGCAGCACCTGAAGAGGTGTTGGCCTGCTTGAAGGCACAAGACACGTTCTCGGCGTCGATCCCGGTCTACACCACCGAGAATGATCAAGTCGTGGTAAAGCACTGCGAAACGCCCGGTTGGCCGAACGTGACGCATGACGGCCTTCTGATGCATAAAAATGTGTTCAGCCATGATCGCAGCAAGGTAGTGGCGTGGCTAAAGACGGAACTGCAGCGGGACGCAAATCAGTTGGCACTGTCAATCGCAATGAAGTCTGGTGACATAGATGCTGATAATCAGCTGCTCGATAGCAAGCGTGCCAAGCTGGCAGCTCTTGAGGCTGAATACCCCGAAATAGAACCAGCAATCTGAGTGTGCAGAACGGGCAGCTTCTGCGCTGCCCCATGCCCCGCGAGTAGGCTTTTATCCCCATTTCCCTACCTTCAATCTTCCCGAGCGGTAAGAATCAATGGAAGTCCTGATTGGCTGCTACTATTATTCCCGTGCGGGAACTTTGAGGCGGGCACTATGCAGGCAATAACGAATGTGAAAACCCTTGGGCAGGCAGTCCGTAAAGGGCGCAAGTCGCTTGATCTGACCCAAGAGCAGCTAGCATTTGCTGCTGGTGTAGGCACGCGGTTCATCGTTGACCTTGAGGCTGGCAAGGCCACGCTCACACTAGAGCCCGCCTTGAGGGTTGTTGACGCCCTTGGTGGGCGTCTTCAGCTGGTCGGAATGCCCGGTGAAGAGGGACAGCACAATGGCTCATGAGCTTGCAGTTTGGCTTCAGGGTGAACGTGTTGGTTCGCTGAGCCTGGTAGACGGGCGCATGACCTTCCAGTACGCCAGTAGCGCCCTGGATAACCCCAACACGCCAGCGCTCTCTATTTCTCTACCCAAGCGCTCTTCCCCTTACACTGATGGCGAAGCCAGACCCTTTTTCGCTGGACTGCTTCCAGAGGGAGCCCAGCGCGCCCGTCTTGAAAGGATTACTCACGTCTCGCGGCAAAATGAGTTTGGTATGCTCAGAGCGCTAGGCGGAGAGTGCGCGGGCGCCGTCACGCTCACCCTTGATGATCAGGCGCCTTCTCAAGCCAGCAGTGCTCAGGTGCAGTGGCTGAGTGATGAAGAACTGGCCAAGGTTATTCAAGAGCTGCCCCGTCGCCCAATGCTCGCTGGAACTGACGGCCTGCGTTTGTCACTTGCTGGCGCTCAGGACAAGTTGCCCGTTGTGTTTGATGGTGGCCGGGTTGGACTGCCCATGAACGGCACTCCCAGCACGCACATCATGAAGCCAGCAATACGCTCCCTGGAAGGCAGTGTGATCAATGAGGCGTTCTCATTGGAGCTTGCTGGCGCAATGGGGCTGCCGGTCGCCAAGCCCGTTATCTTGAATGCTGCAGGGGAGCAGACCCTGCTGGTTCAGCGCTATGACCGGGTGACTGATGCCTCCGGCAACACGCAGCGCGTCCATCAGGAAGACTTCTGCCAAGCTCTCGGCGTGTTATCCGAGACCAAGTACCAGAATGAGGGTGGCCCCGGCTTCACTGACGCCTTTGAGCTGCTTCGTAGGGCTACCCGACCAAGTGTGAAGAACGTGCTCACGATGTTCGATTACGCCGTGTTCAATGTGCTGGTAGGCAACCACGACGCTCACGGAAAGAACTACTCATTGCTGTATGCCGACAACGGACCAGTGCTGGCGCCGCTGTATGACGTGCTCTCGACCACGATCTACCCCGAGCTGACAAACAAGATGGCCATGAAGGTGGGTGGCAAGTACAAGTTCACTGAAATCATGGATCGCCACTGGGACCGCTTTGCCGACGATTGCGGGTTGTCAAAATCCAACGCCCGTAAGCGAATTAAAGAGCTGGCCAAAGCATTACCAGAGGCAGCCAGGACGTTGGCAGCCGGGAATACATTGTTCAGCCATAGCGATGTTGTGGACAAGATTATTGGGGTGGTCGAGCACCGGGCGGCGCTCACTCTTGACCGGCTACCGAGTAACGCTCAGCGCCTTGCTGACGGCATAAGGAATTTGGATAGTGTTTTAGGTGAGGCGAAGTCGAAACCGAAAGGGCCGGGTAGCTCCTACTGATACCCGACAGAAAGCTGCCATCTACCGGAATCGTGGGCCTGAGTTTGGCGATGGTTGAGGTTCAGGGCGCATCAAGTCAAGGTAAAGGGCCAGGGCGCGACTCACAGACTCAGCAACCAAGGCTGTAATAGGATCAAAGTCGCGGTACAAGCAAGCCGTGTCCAGAGCATCGTAGTATTCCTCCCGATCCTCTTTACGGATCACAGCTGGCGGGAACCCTGCCATCATCAAATCCAAATTCATCAGTAACCGACCGGTTCGGCCATTGCCATCAACAAATGGATGGATAGCAACAAATCGGGTGTGAAGCTCAGCAGCACGAACAACAGGGTGGAGGGCATCAGCGTTCTGATACCACTCGATCAGGTCTTGCATTTCATCCTGCAGATGCAGGAAATGAGGTGGTACGGTGCTGGCGCCAGTGATAACGACGTTCTCGCGGCGATACTGACCTGCCTCGGCATCATTTATCCCTTTCAGTACAAGCTGATGAATGCTTTTGATTGTCTGCTCGGACAAAGGCTCGGGCTTCGCCACCAGCGCTTCCACAAAGAAAATCGCTTCGTGGTGATTGATCGCTTCAAAGTGTTCACGCAGCGTCTTCCCCCCAACAGTAATGCCCTCCAACACGACTTTGGTCTCGCGCAATGTCAGCGTGTTACCTTCAATCGCGTTGCTGTTGTAGGTCCATTCCAAGGCGAGCTTGTCACGCAGGGAGGCCAGTGTGTACTCAGGTAGGGGTCGCAGTGCATCAAGCTCTGCTTTTGCCGATTCCAGACCACTGAGCACTGTTGCCAATTCTTGTGCAGCTATTGCTGACATAGCGTGTGTACCTTTCCTGAGTGTGCGGCTTGTTAAGCTGCATGGTAAGTGCGCTAAACGCACCGGTCAAGGCTGGATTGCGGTGGTGCTTTGGAGGTCGGTAACCCAGTCACTCAGATACCCCGGCAAGATCAGCTCGTGCTTGGTGCGCGAAGCTCCGGTGTAGATGGCCGAAAGTAGCTTTGTACGGTCGCTGTCGCTGATTCTTGTTGGCGCTGGGAGAAGGTCAGGTGCCAGCATTACAGAATCGAACTCGCGGTTGCGCACGTCGCTGACCATTGCCAGTCGGTAGCCTGATGAGGAATCGCCCCCGAAGCGTAGGAACTGCGCCTTGAACTCCCCAGCCGATAGGCCGCGCTCCAACCGGCGCGCAATCCGTTCAAACGATTTGTTCCCTGCAGCGGTCTCACCTGCCACCAGCTTGTCCCAAGTGGGGTAGCGAAAGAGGGCGCCGTGGGTGGGTCTGCGCCCGCTTTGATGCAGGTCGATCAGGTCAGTGGCAAAGCGCAGGAACTCATTGCGGTTACCCAGCAGCTCAAAGCCAGTACCGCGCGAATCCGCGCTGAGACGTAGAAACCACTCAAACATGCCCCAGAGGTCTTTAACCAGTACCGTACAGGGCTTCTCAGGAAGCGCCAGGCTGTCGTAATGGGTGATACGGGTACTCGCGGCCCGGTTGCCGGTGAATGGCTCTACAGGGCTCAGTGGGTGCGCTGCAATGAGCGGGTTAAGCACCGACTCCATGCCGGTGCCCGCGCGAACAGACATGCCAATCACCTGTTGGCGAATGGTGCTGCTGTGCCGGACGACGTGCCCTGACAGAGACTGCAGGTCGTCGCCGAGGGTGATAAACGCTTGCTTGGACCTCTCCAGCACCTGGACCATAGGAACGGACAGGTCATGGCTCTCGTCAACGATGATATGGCTGTAGGCACTCGGGATGCCGTACCCCTTCAGTGCCATCAGCTTGATAAGGTGATATGCCCTGATTGGTATATCCAACTCGGGCATCGGATTCAGAATTTCTTTCCACAGGATGTTGGCATTCATCACCATCAACGCCCGGTCTGACTCAGACAGGGAGATACCAGCAGGAATAGTCGCCTCAGTTATCACGTTCGCCGGGCCGCTGCAGAACGACATAACCATGCGTCTGGCCATGTTGGCCACGCTTGCCGGTGACAGCGATCCCAACGAATGGAAATATAGGCTCTTGGCCAGTGCAGCATCGCTCAGTTGAGTTTGCCCACTCATGCGATGGCTTGAAGGGCGCACATAGTCGAACTCATAGGGCTCCAGTTCCTGCAGCTGATCCAGCGCCTCTAGCGCAAGCATCTGGAACGTGAGGAAGCGTGCATTAGCCCCCGGCACCCGCGCCTGAATGGCGCGCATCTGTTGTTGCGTCTGGCACAGAACAAGGGGGTAGGCCGGTCTTGTCAGCATCTGGATGATACCGGCCAACAAGTGTGTCTTGCCGACCCCTGCATAGCCCTGTACGTGAAGGGGCTCGTCTTTGTTCAGTAGTAGCGTGTCGGCAACCCGTGATTGCGGGTCAGTCATGCCAACGAAAACAGTGTTGTCCTCGCTGGCCCGGTATTGTGTCACCGGGTTTTGATCATTGCGGCGTCTGCAGTAGCGGGTATCCCACTCACCATCACGCGAGAGGTAGGTGCGGGACTTCACCTCGGCATCAGTCATTAACGCAAGCTGCAGCTCATCGAGCAATGTCAGCGATAAGGCCATGACCTTTGGGTCCAAGTCCCGATCCAGAATTGCTCGCAAGGGGTTCCCGGCTTGCTGCCCAGTGGCTTCGTTGGCTGCGGCAATGGCTTGTGCCAGCAAGGTTTCAAGGTTGGCAGCACCAGATACCCGATTTGTTGGCAGCTTCAGCAACACCAGCGCAGCAGCAAGCTCCGGGGTGCTCATGCTCGCAAGCACCTCGTCTTTGTCACCGCTGGCCAGCTTGTTAGCAATGCTGGCGCTGATTGGCAGGTATAGCCGGGGTTTGGACATGATGATCAGTTAGCCTGAGGCGCCATTTTGAAAATCAGCAATTCGACTCTTAGTTTTGAAGCCATTTCCAGCGCGGCAGGCGTAAAGCCGTTGGTGCTGTATACGATGAATCGGGTGCAGTCGTAGTAATTTCCTCCAGAGTGGGCCTGCATCACGGCTTCAACACCAACCATTCCCGAGTGGTTTTTACACTGGATGCCAATCTTCTCTACGTTAGACTGCGCAAGAATGTCGATTCCAAAGTCGCCAGTAGAGGCTGTTTCAGAAACTGAATAGCCTGCCGTGTTGTAATGTTCAAGAACGACCTTCTCAAAACGGGCGCCCTTTAGATTTGAAGTTTGCGTTTCAACGATTTGAGAGGGCTGTTTTACAAGCCTGTCAATAATGAGACCTTGATAAAAGAGATACTTGTCAGATTTCTGGCCAAACTGAGACTTTAAGATTTTATAAATCTTGTCGAAATTAAGTTCTTGGGTGGCATACCGAATGTTCTGCGAAGTGAAAACCTTAATAATGGTTTCGCGAATTGGGATAAGCGACTCAAGTGCAGATTCAAAACAATAAATCTCATAGCAAAAACTAGAGAAAAGAGTTTCCAATCTGATGAGCAAGGTATATGAATGATCCCCATCTTTGTATGCCTGCAGTCCATCATTCATGGTGGTGAGGTCATCTGACTCAAGATATCTGTTGAGATTTTCCGAGAAGGGATCACTCTCAAGCATGGTGGCAACGATATGAAGCCTCTGCGCTAAAGTCAGGGTAGGGCAGTTTAAGTGTTTATACTGATCAAGCTCAGAAGGTAAATTTGCTTTTAAGCAGTAATTAGTTAGAGAATCTTTGGTTCTTGACGTGGTTTCACTTTGAGAAACAGTGGTCGAAATATCCCATGCAGGAAACCAAGGGATAAAAAAATCATCTGGCACAACGGTGAAGTTTTTAGAAAGCACACTAAGCGTATCTAGAAATAGTTCAGGGTCTACATGCCTTAATGCATGAGGCCCGTATGGTTTTATGGATACATACGCCATGCTAAATCCCCATGTTGAAAACAGAACAATCTTTTAAGTACACAAGTAGAGCATGATCCAGCTCTGTCATCACCGGGCTGTCACCACTGGAATCAAAACTGGCGCGGTCTATGCACCCTTCCAGCTCAGACCATAGCTGCTGTAATCGGTCTTCATGCTCGATAGCCAGGATGAGGCGTGAGCGAAGCTCGGCAGCAATCGTAACGTCTCTCCTGTCTGCAGCCTCACCAATTCGCTGGTAGAGCGGCGTGTCTATGCGCATGGTGAGTTTGCGCCCATCATGCATGCCCGGCTGGGCATCTGAAGGCGTTTGATGTTGCAATGTCGGGTGACGCTCAAGGCTCTTCGCCAAGTAATACTGGCACTGGTTGTTCAGTGATCTGCTTTGTTCGGCAGCTATCTGCCTCAAGCGACTTCTGATGGCCGTGCGAAGGAAGATGCTGATGGGTTGTTGCGGGGTATTCTGCAGGCTCATGCGGACTTAAACCCCTTGGCTTCGCCTCTCACTTCGGCGCCAAATCGTGTGATGGCGTTGCTCAATCCCTCTGCGTCAGCTTCCGGTAACTGGCCGCGTGCCAGGACAGCGAAAATCCGGCTCTCCAGCTGGAGTAGACGCTGTTCAGCCTGTTGCTCGTACTCATGAGCCCGCATGAGCCGTATCCGAACCTCAGCCGCCAGCGACCTAGCGCATGCATCTGCCGATTCAACAAGTTGAGCATGCAAATCCGGGCTGATCCGCATGTGAAATATCTTTGCAGAACCTCGGCGTTTCGCGGAGAGGGGCGTCAAATCAGCGGGCAGGACAGGCCAGCGTCTCAAGCTGCTGGACAAAAGGTGCTGAACGTGACCGTTAATCGTCCGGTACTGGCTCGCTGCTGCCGCCACAATCTGAGCCTTGTAGTCAGGGTGGAGTAGGATGGCAAAGCCCTGTTTGGGTTTCCGTTCTCTCAAGCTGGGTTCCTTTATCCGTGCATAGCCATTATGCGGCAGTGGCCGCGCGTTGTGCCACGCGGATAGCTGGCCATAACCTTCCCAGTGGAATAGACTGATGATATTTCATCACAAATGCAACAAATCTGGTGATATATCATGAATACAAGGGCTCAGGCATTGCCTGATGCTGTTGCGCAGGGTCTGTCCACGCTTGGGCTTCAGCTTGAGGTAGCGCGCAAACGCCGCAAGCTGACGAAGGGACAGCTGCAAGAGGCGGCGATGATCACTGCGCAAACCTACGGGCGGCTGATCCGAGGCGAACCGGGAATTACTCTCGGTGTGCTGGGTCGGGTGCTGCATGCGCTCAACCTTGAGAGCACGTTGCTGGCCATCGCCGATCCTGCTACCGATCAGTATGGCATTGCACTTGAGCTGGCGCGGGCGAAGAAGCCCGGCAAGGACAATGATGATGGGAAGCTGGACACCAATTTCTAAGTGCTACGTGTTCATTCAGCACGGGGGGGAATATCGCCCGCTGGGTGTGCTGGCTGAGAGCGATGCTGGTTTCCGGTTTGCCTATGCGCAGAGCTGGCTGGCCAGCCCGGACGCCTTCTCTGTTGATCCGCTGAATCTCCCGCTAGGCACTCAGGAGTATCAAGCGGCTCGGCGCTGCTGGGGTTGCTTTCAAGATGCTGGCGCGGATAACTGGGGTCAGCGCGTACTGTTGGCCACCCACCGCCAGGCACCGGCCAACCAAATTGAATGGCTGATATCTGCACGCGGCAACGGGGCAGGGGCGCTTACATTTTCTGCTTCTCGCACTCAGTTGCCCGCCATCGAGCAACCGCCAGAGCTGGCGCTCGTCTCGGAGCTGATGGTTGAGGCCGAACGGCTGATTGAAGAGGGCACAGTAGATCAGCTGGCAGCTCTGCCACCGCACATTCACAAGGCGCTGGTTTATGGTTCGTCTATGGGCGGTGCCCGGCCCAAGTTCACCGTTGCCCATGAGGGTAGCGAGTGGATATGCAAGCTCAGCCGGTCGGATGACACCTTCAACCAGCCTATCGCGGAAATGGCCAGTCTGAATATGGCCGTGGATTGCGGGCTAGACGTACCGCGACACCAACTGCATCGTGTTGGGGGTAAGGCGATGCTGATGGTTGAACGGTTCGACCGTGGGGTAGACGGCGCCAAGCGTCACTACCTGAGCGGTAACTCACTGATCAATGCAGATCGAGCGCGCGATGGTGACCCTGAAGGTGCAATGAGCTATATCCGACTGGCTGAGGCCATCACCAAAGTTTCCAGCAGTCCTGCTGCAGACAGACGCGAACTTTTCACGCGAATGGTGCTCAACGTCGCTATTGGAAATACCGACGACCACTTAAAGAACCATGGCTTTCTCCATGCTGGCGGTGAAAGGTATGCGCTGGCGCCGGTCTTCGATGTGCTGCCACACCCCAAGCAAACCGACTTGATGGCACTCTCAATCGGTCGTTCTGGAAGAGAGGCTTCGTTGGTCAATGCACTGTCGATGGCTGATCGCTTTGGGCTGAGCCAGAATGAGGCGATGGCCACCGTTGAGAGGGTGCTTGGTGTAACTGCCAACGCCGGTATGTATTTCACTGAAGCGGGTGCGACCATGCTGGAATCAGGTTTATTGCACAACATCGCCCACAGCAAGCGGATGGATTACCAGCAAGCGTCCGCCGATCTTGTTGCCAGGGTGGCGCCTGGGCGAGGGTCAGCGCCGGGGCGTTGACCTGCATCACTGTCAGAGGCCTGGTGCGCAGACCGCATAAAACATCCGGCGAAATGTGGTTCCAGCACGGTTCTGGCATATCTGAGTAGCAGACTGACCTTGATAGGCGCCAATGGTGTAAGTCTTGCCCTGGTACACGATAGATGTTTGGTGCCGAGTGCCAACCTTGATGCCACCAATCCACCAGCCGTCTTCAAGGTCTCCTTTGCCACCATCAGCCCAGTAACTGGGGCAGTCCTCAATGTCCTTTAGGCCAGCGTAGTAAAGGCTGTCTGATCGACGCCAAGGCACATAGGCGCAGGTTGGTTCGACGTTCTCACACTTTTGGTAACCTTCGCCGTCCTCACAGACAACTTCGGACCATTGGCCCGAGGCCAAGTTTTGTTCGTCTACAACTTGCCAAACTTGCGCGCAAGCAATAGAGGATGCCAGCAACGACATAATGGCTAGTGGGTATCGCATATAGTTCCCCCTCAAAATAAAGGGGAGTAGCAATATCTGTACCGCTTTAAAGGCTCTAGATAGGCGCTTTCAGTCGTGATTATGCACAATGAAGGGGCGCAAGACGCTAGCGTGCTCTACTGGGTGGCATATTATAAAACCGGAAACCCCTGTTGTGCCCACTTCGCCTGCCGGTGCGCGCTGCTCGTGCGAGGCGAACGGCTCGGGAGGGCGCTTTGTTATAGGCGCTGGAGGGGGTGGTTTTGGAGCGGACGCTAGTGCTTACCGTTTTATCGCGCTGGTCTGAACTAGATCGGCTTTAAGTGCTTTGGCCTATCGGTAGCGACGGTGAGGCGAATGGCCGGATTCATGCGGAGAATCGTGAAACCCAGTTCTTCAAACCATAGGGCGTTGAGAGTCGGGCCAGTGACTGGCGGCAGATCAGGGAAGCCGTTGTCTTCAGACCAGAACCTGCGGCTGACCGGGTGCGCGAAATCAAGCTCGCATACTCCGTCCGGGTAGAGGCATACGACAGCCAGCCATGCGGCATCGGGTGGCGCTGGCCACCGATAATCTGCGGGAATGCGCTGGGGCAGGCTTTGGCCCTCGTAGCCCCCGTGAAGACCGTAGGCGAACGCACGCAACTGCCAGTAAGCAATCGGCCCAAAGCGATCTGTATAAGCCTGCGCTGCTGCTCTCAGCGCCTGCCGAACGTAGATGCGGGGCAGCCCCCAGACGTAGCAGGACTTGCCCTGTTGGTAGAACGCCTCAAACGCCCAGTTGGGGTAACCAAAACCATCTTCAGCTCGGCCAGTAAAACGCATCCTTGGTGGTCCCCCAGTTCTGGTGTCAGTCGCTCAATGTGTTGCCAGGGTCAGCACTCAGTCAAGGCGATGTAGATTCCACTTACAAACGCCCCAAATGGTTAGGGTCTGGTCCTGGTCGATGGGGATAGGCGGGTAGTGTGGATTGGCCGCCTCCAGCACCTTTGAACCGTCCGGCAGCTCGGCGACGGTCTTTACCAGAAACTCGCCGTCGATCACGGCTACAACGGTATTGCCGACCTTGGCGGTAGCTGCCTTGTCCACGATCAGCACGTCGCCATCATAGATGCCCTTACCCTGCATTGAATCACCCCAAGCACGCAGCAGGAACAGCGATGAGCGCGGGCCAAGCCCGACCAACTGATCAAGTGACAGTTCGGGCTGCTGATGATCGGCAGCCGGGGAGGGGAAGCCACAACTGACTTGGCCGCCCACGGGCAAGGTGAGTTGGCCGGGCTGCAGGGGCTCGGGTGCGTAGGGTGATCGACTGTTCATGGCTGCCTGACGATTGCTGTTTATATGTACAGTATTCTAATTGGTGTGCAGCAAGTCGGGCAAATGGCGATTCCAGCGCAATAAATGCTTGCACCGCAAGCGAGCATTGCATAGCATTAACCCATCGGAACGAAACAGGTGGGGGCAGAAAGTGAGCGCTAATAATCATCGAATCAAGGTGCAAGCTCCTAATAGGTTGCGGGTTGGGAAAACAGATAACGTAGGTGGTTGGCCGGTTGAGTTTGTTGAGTGCAACGCGCCCGCAGCGATTACCTATCGTGGCTTTAACCATAACTGGACGAAGGCAAGCGACAGGCCGTGGAAGCTCGGAAACCGTAGCTTCGCTAAGCTCGAAAACGCGCTTCGCGCACTCTCACTTCAAGCCGTTTGAGGTCGCCATGGACACAGCCGTTAGCATTACAAACCTGACCCTGAACCTAGAAGTTCGGCTGAAAGCCGAGCTTGATGCATGGAACAATGGCGAGCGGGCTTGGGGCGTTTCAAATCAGTTTAGCCGCTATGTTTTGGAAAGCGCCCTTGAGAACTGCACTGTCGGGACGGTCGCCGATAAAATCAAAGAGAATCCCGCAATGCGGCCCTTTGAGGTCGGCATTATGGATTGGGCGTCTCTGCTCTCGACCTTCGACACCCCAGACATGCCAGATTTCGACTAAGGCAGCCGCACGATGAAAGCATGGACAAACCTGGCGCTGATCCCCACGCCTAAACGCATCAAAGCACTCCCCAAAGATGACCGGGGCTACCCGGTCCCTTTCTTTGCCTCGGTTATCGGCGGAAAGCCTGACTTTCGGGTGATTGATCCGGTCAAGTGGCGTGAGTGCGTTGAGCAACACCGCTGCTCGATTTGCGGCAAGGGGCTGGGTAAGCGTATTGCCTTTGTCGGTGGCCCGCGCTCGATTGAAAACCGGTTGTTCACTGACGCGCCAATGCATCCAGAATGCGCGACCTACGCGCTGCAAGCCTGCCCCTTCATGGCTGCTCCGAAGTTTGGGTATCACGGCGACGTTGCAGCGGTCGCGGCTGGTGAAGCAAAGACCATTTCAGCCGTTACTACCCAGCGACCCGAGCGGTTTGGCCTTGGCCTGACCAAAGGCTTTCGCTTCGCGCGGCTCAATGGATCGAATGACATTGTGTTGCAGGCAGCAGTATTTGATTCCGTCAGCTGGTGGGCCTATGGTCAGAAGGTTATCAGTGACAACAACCAGTAAGCACGAAGGCATCCTATGAAATGGATTTTTTGCGCGTTATTTTTGACCGTATCGGCCACTGCGAAAGCGCAAGCTATCCTCTACGGCCTGGGCCAAGACAGCTGTTCAGAGTTTGTTGCAGCGGCAGGTCTGGCCAGGACAGGCGATCCGAGCCTGGTCACGGGTTATCTCCATTGGATTGCAGGTTACGCAAGCAGCCTCTCACTGCTATCAGACAGAAACGTACTTGGGGGTAAGTCTTCAGCTGATATTCAATATGAGTTAGAGAGATACTGCCGCGAGAACCCTGACGACAGTTTCATCATGGCAGCCGCCTCAATTGGTGGTGATTCAAGCGACTGAACGCTGTCCGTCAAGGCCGCTGAAGAGAGGCAAAATATGCCAAGCAAGATTGATCACATCACCCCCGTGGATGACGACCATCAGGTCGTCACTGTGGTAACCAAGGGTGAGGTAAAACAACGCTACCGGCGAAAGCCCTGCGCGGACTGCCCGTGGCGCCGCGATGCAGTTGGTGAGTTCCCGGCTGACGCCTTTAAGGTCAGCGCCAAGACTGCATACGATATGGCAGATAGTGTCTTCAGCTGCCATGCCTCTGGCTCGGAAAAACCGGCCACCTGTGCAGGCTTTCTGCTGCACGGCTCGCACGACAACCTGAGCGTTCGGTTGTCCTTGATGCAGGGCCGCATCAACCTGGATGAGGTGAGCGATGGCGGACACGATCTGTTCCACTCGTACCGTGAAATGGCGGTGGCCAACGGCGTTGACCCCGGTGACCCGGTGCTGGCGCCGTGCCGTAGTGCGTTCGATTAAGGGTTATCAAAGATAGCTTGGTTTGAGCAGACAAGGCTCAAACTCGCATACAGGTTGGGCGGCAGATCGCGTGCTTTTTTCACCCTCTTTCGGATGAATCAGGGACTTTGTTTATGCACTATGGATTTTAGGGGTCGATTGCGGCTCTTCAATCCATAGGAGCAGGCATGAGACGTTCTTCTTTCGCGATAGTTGTTCTGATGTGTTTGGCCGGGTCGGCAGTGGCGACCCCACCGGATTTTTCAAAATGGTCGGTGGCCACCCTCTCGAAACAAGGTGTAGCTAATGCCAGGGTTATCCAAACAAGTTACCCCTTCAGCTTTACCTACTGCCTGCAAGGCTCGCGGGAGCTGCTGCAGTACACTGAAATGAGCATGGAGACCATCGCGCTGCTCTCGCAGGGTCGGACGGTTGAACCGGTGGCGCCGGGTGATAAGGTGCAGGTCGTTGAGCGTGGTGGGGGGGTGTGTGAGCGCCGTCTATAGCTACTGCCAGCCATCGCCAATTTCAGCAGTAATGTCAGGCATTATTGGACCCCTTTAAATTTGGACCTTGCCAGCTTTCGCCAGCATGGTTCAGCGCTGACCAGATCAACTGGTGCGCATTGTTGATGGCTTTGACCGCGTTGCGAAGGTTGCCCGGCGCGGCGCCGCTTGCGGCATGAGCTTCGGTAACGCGCATCTGATCTACGATAATCATCCGTGCGCCCCGTGTCAGTGGTTTTTCAGGCGCTCGGCGAGTCAGCTTGGCGATGGCGTCAAACATGGCGCCGGTAATTGCTGGCGCTTCACCACCGGCTTGTACTTGAGGGCCATACGCCGACAACAGCAGCTCATGCTGCGCCACGATAGCTGAAACGGTGAGACTGACAGATGGCGAGCTGACCCCGTGGGCACGGCATGCATCTGAATTGCCTAAGCCATCAAGCAGAACAGAGCGTGCGGCCAGGACCGAGGGCGCATTCCCCGTGCGCCGGGTCAGTGAGCAGATGCAATCGAATATTTGGTTGTTCAGCGCTGCGCTCATTGGCCCACCTGCGATACCCCATCCATAAACTTGCTGCGGATGCGAGCAACACGCCGGTACAGTCCGGCAAAAATGAACATGATTCCCGTTGTCATCGTGAGGGGCGCTAGCGTGACAGCACTAAGCCCGCCACCACCGCGACTCATTTCAATTGCTGATCTGAACCTTCCTTGCGGCTCAGGCGACCTGTAACAACGCCCTGCGTTGTAACTGAAAGCGGCTTATTCGTGGACATTCATGCTCCTAACTTCAGAAACGGTGGGGCGTCTCTTGATCGGCTCCGCAGTAAGGCGCAGACCAACGGCAAGCATCAGTTTTTCGAGCTTGCGAACGCCAATCTCTGAACAGGTATTGTTCTCAATGCCGGAGATTGTTGCGCGACTCATGCCGACAAGCGAAGCAAGCTCTGCTTGAGACAATTTTCGCTCCTTACGGCACTGCTTGATTAGTTCGCCTAAGTGCTCCATTTGCACTGTATCCGATGCATATCTGCTAGGTTTTCATGATATGCATTATATATGATGCAAAAGGAGCGTCTAGACCTGCCCGGTCTATGTCCTTAATTTTGTAATTCGCTTGCGGTTCCAAGCGAATTACTCTAGTGTGAAGGCTGTCTTGTGCCCACCTACCTGGGCTTGAGGTGACATGTCCTGATTTTCAAAACGAGACGACGCATTGAAACGACAAAAGACAGAAAAACCAGCGGTTGCCGATACGGTTAAACCTATCACGCTGCCGGAGCACAACAGGCTTCTTGCGCTGGCAATGCCGCTTGGCAGCTCGCGCTATATCGTCGCCTACAAGCAGGCTCTTGCTCTGCGACTCTCTGCGAGTGTCAGTGGTGGCAAGATAATCGACCCGGCTGCAGCGCAGCTTCACGCTGAGCGCTTGTCAAAGCCAGGGCGTGCAGGTGAAGGCTACCGAGCAGCCTTGGATGGTGAAGAGCCTGATGTGCCAGAGCATGGAAATCGTGGGAAGTCTCGACCGCTTGATACCAAAGGAAAGGCATCAGTCTGCTTTACGCTGCGTACCGTGCCCTCGCAGCATCAGGCTGTTATAGATGCGGCCAATCAGTTGGGAGGTGGGACGACACCAACGGACCTGTATAAACGAGGGGCGGAAGAGCTTATCCAGCGCCTCAAGGATGAGGGGCAGATTAAGTGAGACTCACAAGGAATGTGAAATTTGCGCTGATTATGCTGTTGGCCATGACCGTGTTCTACGGCGGGCTGTTCCTCTGGGGGGTCTATAGCACTGCATCCAAGCACAAGGAAGCGGTGCTTGAGTTCTGGGGCGATGACTTTACGCTGGACGAAGATGCCAAACCGATGATCGACATAGGGTGGCCACACCACCTGATGTTCATTCCAGGCGGGCATTACATTGCCACATGGCTAGCAGACTGCGGCGACAATGCACTCTACCCAATGACTCCTGTTCGGTATGACGACCAAGACCGACCGCAAGTGCTTTGTGGGGTGGCTAGTGATGACTGGGATGTTCGGATTCTGAGCAAGGCGAGTATGCCCCCGGATATCGCCAGCACCATGGATGAAATACTGACTGAGAGCTTTGGTCGTCCACCTCGCTACGTCGAGAACGATTAGCGACGATTAACCTGCGCAGCCTGCTGAATCCGGCGAGCTGCGCAACCCCGCCCAATCGGTTTGTATGTACAAACCGGCGCCCGCTCTCTAATGATCCGGCAAAGCCCCACTGAAATACGAAATAAAGTCCGCAATTAAATGCGCAATATTGCGAAGAAAAGCGGCCTTAAACCTCTGCCTTAAAATCCATACAGCCCCTGTATATTCTGGCTTCCAGCGTGTAAAGTGTCCGTTGAAAAGTGCGCAATTAAATGCGCAAAATAATGCGAGGATCGCTACGTGACTGATGACGGCTTGATGCGGGGCAAGCATTGGCTTGAACCCTGTATGCCCAGCGCAGGGAAAGAGACGCCAGCCATGCTACTGGGTGCTGAGCAGATGATTCAGGAATCGGCCAGACTGTCTGCGCTGGCTGATGCGCACACCCTGTCCAAGATCGGCGAACTTCTGCGGATCACCAACAGCTATTACACCAACCTGATTGAAGGTCAGCACACTGAGCCCGCCGAAATTGCACAGGGTCTGAAGATGCGCGAGCCAAAAGAGTTGCGCCAGCTGGCGCTGACTCACCTGCATGTGCAATCAGACCTTGAGCAGCGGATACCCTCAATGACAGGCGCAGACAAACGGGAGTGGGGCGCGCTTTTTGGCGCTGACTTCGTGTCTGACATTCATCGCCGGTTATTCGATGGGGCAGAGCAGCAGGAGCTGACCCTCAGTGACGGCTTTGTGATGGTGCCCGGCGAGTTGCGCAGTGTGCAGGGCAAAGAGGTGGTTGTGGGCACTCACCATGCACCCGCTGCCGATAGCGTTGAATCTATGCTGGCGCGCCTGGAAGAGGCTTACGGGGCGTTCCCTGATACCGTGCGGCGCATCATCGCGGTCATGGCCAACCATCACCGGCTGGCCTTCATTCACCCGTTCCCTGATGGCAATGGCCGGGTTGTCCGGCTGGCCACCCATTTGCAACTGCACGGTCTGAATCTCTCGTCGCCTCTGTGGTCGCTGGCCCGTGGCCTTGCTCGACGCCAGCAAGACTACTATCGCTTGTTGGCAGCAGCGGACCAGCCTCGGCGTGGCGCATTGGATGGCGGAGGGCAGCTGTCACACGCGGCGCTGTGCGACTTTATCGAGTTCATGATTGAAGTCTGCCTGGATCAGATGCGCTACATCGCTGAAGCGCTCGACACTCGTAAGCTGACTGAGGCCATCAAACGGGCCATTTCTTATGCCCCCGAGCTGCGCAACGCCAGCATTAAGAAGGAGTGCGCCGAAGCGCTGCAGGTACTGTTCTCGCAAGGGACAATGGAGCGGAGTGTGTTCAAGCGCTTCACCGGGTTGGGTGACCGGACGGCCACCGATCAGCTGAGCCGGTTGGTTGAGTGTGGCGTGGTCGAAGCGCCTACGCCCAAGTCACGGACAGTCCAGGCAGGACTGCCCCTCTGGTACGCCATTGAGCTGTTCCCCAACCTACACCACCGCCTGAAGTGACCCCCATGCAAACAGCAGAGCAACGTGCCCGCTACCTTCTTTCGCAAACCCCATTCAAGGCGCTGACTGGGGCGGGCAGGGCGGACCACAACCGCTGGGCCAATATAAAGCGGGGCAAAGCGCGATTAGGCGTTGAAGAGTTTGAGACGCTGGCCAAGCTATATCCTCAATTCGCGGTTTGGCTGATCACGGGCAGCAGTGATCCCGAGGTGCCACAAGCCATGCCTGAGATAGAAGATTTCCCGGTGACAGGCGAAAGCGTATTTTTCCACAAGAGTGGAATTTCCAAAGACTCCCAAGGGAGCATCAAGACCGGGTGCGGAGTCGCTTTTGAGCTGGTCCCAAGCCCGAAGGGAAACAAAGCTGTCAATGTCGTCATCGCAGAGAGCTATCCGATCTACTCAGAGCCGCTGATACAGGATGACGTTATCGTCAGTAAGACGGAGGCGTGCGGACGGCAAAATGAAGTCGTGTTTAAACATGTAACTGTGTTTGCGGAAAGCCAGTCACCTGATGCAGCGGTGAGTGAGTTGAAGCGCAAAGCAAAGGCGTGCGGATGCAATGCTCTGCTCAGTCTTGCGCGAGAAGCCCGCACCGGCACTTCACTGCATAACATAAACCACAATTACACCATCCACCGGATCACGGCTTGCCTGGCGCTTGTAAAGCGTGTTGAGCACACCGCAAGGGCTGATCAGGCTCAGCGTAGCCGTGCAGAGGTTGACGCGGAGATTGAGCGAATCAAGGGGGCTCCCTCACCCGGCGACAGTCGGGCGCCAGACGGCGCCATGTTCCATTTTATCATGGGGTTCGTGACGCTCTCGATTATCTGTCTGTTAGTATGGCTGGCATAGTTTAATTAGGAAGCCCCTTCAGCCTGAGTGATTGTTACGGCAGGAGGCGTCCGGTATCAATCTCGTCTTCTGCCAGGTGCACGCCAAACCACTCAAGCGCGCGCTCACGGAACAAGGTCCAGTCCGCAATGGTTGCCGGGTGGTGTGTGCAGAAACGGCACTCCGGCGCTCCGGCCAGCATATCCGTGACGGTGTTGTGGAGGTCGATCCCCTTGGGGCTGAAACGCCCGACAGAGCTGCCATCGCCTGCGTTGATCCAGACGCGGGAGGTGGACCTGCAAACAATTACCTCGTGTTCTCCCTCCACCCAATCTGACATTGACTCAATGGGGGTGATGGATTCACTCATAAAGCCTCAAAGACGTTGTTCGATGTGCGTAATGTAGTGTAGCGTATTACACCAATGAGATTGGTTTTTAAATGAGGCACCAATCATGGCAATCAGCGAGAAGAAGCGAGCAGATATTCTGGCAGCGATTGAACGTCTGTATCGCAGCACCGGCAAGGCGCCTAAAGTTCAGGAAATCATAGCGGAAATGGGTGGCGGTTCAGCCAGCTATGTCACGCCCGTTCGCCGCGAATGGGTTGAAAGCATGGAGAAGGCCAAGACCGTTGCTCGCAAGATGCCGGACGCTGTGCGCCAGATCATGGAAAGCGCTACTGCGGCCATGTGGGAAGTGACCACAGGGGAAGCTGACGCGGAACTTGCCGAGTACAAGCTCAAGGCCGAAGAGCAGGCCGCAACCCTGACTGCCGAACGTGATGCGGCTCTTGGTGACGTAGAGCGCCTGGAGGCAGACAGCGAGCTTCAAGCCATCGAGCTGGCCGGTGCGAAAGACCTTGCCGAGGGGTTGCGCGCGCAGCTTGCACAAGCAATGCAGCAGGTCGGGGAGCTGCAGGGGGCGAATACCCTACTGCAGCAAAAGGCAGAATCACTTACTGCTCAACTGGAAGACAAAACCGCTCAGTTGGCGGAAGTTAAGGGAGAGCTTGCCGAAGTGAAGAGAAGCCACGCTAACTTGCAGAAAGAACTGCTGGCGCTGGCCAAGGGCAAGATGTAATAGGGGAGGGAGCCAGCGAAACACCCGGTTCCACGCACTGCTAGGACAGCACTACCGACTCAGGGCCAATCGTACACCTGAGTCAGTAGTGGGACAATCAACCCCCGCTCGCGCAGGGCATACTGGCTCATTGAGTGCAGCGTTGAACAAATCCACCGCTTACCCCCGCTCGCGCAGGGCATACGCGCTGGGGAATGGCGTACCCAGGATCGAACACCGCTTACCCCCGCTCGCGCAGGGCATACAGCTCAACCGCCAGCACGCTGTCCTTACGCAGCCGCTTACCCCCGCTCGCGCAGGGCATACGCAATGATCGCCTCTCTGGCCACGCATGCGTTCCGCTTACCCCCGCTCGCGCAGGGCATACACCAACATTTTGTCCTCCAGCGCTCATTGATCACAAGTGCTAGTGGTATTGCCGAAATCAAATAATCGGTGGCCTTGTTGCTATCATGTCTTCAGGCACTGAATCAATGCTCGCAATTTTCTCAAATTCGGCGACACAAACGGCAGCATCGTCATAGCAAAATCGCCGTGTGTAAGCGCGGCCCTCTGTGGTGCCAACGCAGATGGCCATGGAGAATAGCAACCGCTGTACACCTGCATAGCTGCCATCGGCCAACCGTTTCGCCCCTACAAAGCAATGGACGTTGCGCATCCTCACGGTGAAGTCATCCTGAGCGTCCGGTGGGAATAGAACTGTGTCCAAAGCCATCAGTGCTACTCCTTCTTGAAGGCTGCCAGGATGCGAGAGAACGGCTTAGCCCACGCCGGACCTTTGGTCGCACGCGAATCCAGAACCCACAGCTTCCGGTCTCTCATGCCCTCGCGACGAACAAGACGCCCGATACCCTGACGCAACTGCCAGCAGGCTTCTTGCACGACGATAGAGAAGCCCGCAATGGCAACCCTGCGCTCGTGTGTGATCGTTCTGTTCGCGCCAACCGGCAGTCGAGCAATCACAAGGTCAGTTAGCGTGTTGTCCGCCTCCGCTGCAACGTCATGGTTGGTCAGGTCGATGCCCGTCCAGGCAGCGCCGAGCCCGACCCACACCGGCTTCAGCCCCGCATGAGCTAGTGCCCGATACTGTACCGCGCACGCAGCTGCGCTCATGGCGCGGGACTGGATGATGACACGGGGGCCAAGGCTATAGGCAAGGCGTTCCCCCAGCCCCAGTGCGTTTTGATAGCTTGTGCTGAGAATGAGCGTGCCACCCTTCGCTTTGTGGGCAATGTCTCCACAGATCGCAGCCAGCTCTTCAAGCCACTCATCGGAGTCATCTGGCACCATAGAGGTCGTTGTCGCCATGAGCGAAACCGGCTCTGTCGTCCATTTTGGATGGACGGGCGGTAGGTAGTGCGCGCGCACTTGAGGTACTGCCAATTTCCAGCGCAACAGCTTGGCGTTGTCACCTTCGCTATAGAGTGTTGCTGACACCAGAACGGCCCCGGCAACACGGTCCCAAAGGGTCTCAAGCGACTTGCTAAGGTTGGCCCGGCCAACGGAGACGCTTGGGTAGTTGCGAACGGGGGAAAGTTCGGCTTTGAGCGTGTAGCTCGCTTTGCTGGCATTCAGGCAGGCGTACCGCGTCAGTCGCAGCAAGATGCCCGTCTGCGCTTCAACTTTCCGCAAATCAACACCTTCGATAGCCGCTGCCAGGGCGGCAAATGGCGCTTGGCTGTCACCAAAATCTGACATGGGGCCAAAGTAGCGCTTATCCGCAGTACGGCGCAGCTGGCTTTCCAGGCATGCAGATAGTTCATCGAGCGCCTTCAGGATCGGTTGCTTGCCTCTGGTAACGTCCGCTTTGACACGGCGTTGCAAGGTCCGCAGGTGAATGTCGTGCGTGTTGATGCTTGATACGGCTGTCTCAAGCAGATGCGCTTCATCCACGATCAACAGATCAATGTCGAAGGGCAGGGAAAGCGTGGCTTCCTCAGCTTGCTCTTCGCTGATCTTGCGCAAGATCACCTGCTGAACATGACTAGCTAGCATGTGGTGAGAGCAGAGCGTGATGCGCGCGATACCGGTCTGATTGCGAATGCTCTGGTACAAGGCTTCAGCCGGGCAATCGCCTTTTTCCTTCGTTTCGCCATGCTGCAGCATGACCGTGCTGACGGGCAGCTCTTCGGCCAACGACAAGGCATCTTCAAGCAGCCAGCACAAATCTGTCTTCACCAGCCCGCTCGCCTTCTTGGCTTTCTCGCTGAGTGGCTTGCCTCCATTGTCGATCCAGTCAACAAGATCGGTAACACCGTTTTCAAAAGCCCATTCGCGGGCGAGCGCTGGGTTCACAAAGTTTGACCGGCCAAGCATCAGGCGAACGCCTTGCGTGCTTGTCTCGGGTATTGCTGCCAAATCATCGAGCAGCTGCCAGGTAACTGCCAAGGGGGCGGCAACAACAACATTCTTACCCTTGCTGGCGCCTTCTGCTGCCAGGCTGGCAATCATCCGGCCTTTGCCGGTGCCGGTAGCTGCTTCAGCAAAGGCAATTTTGCCCCCATCAGCTGATCCGTAGCTTGATCGCAAAAGGGGGGTCAGTAGTGGGCGAACACGATCCTCGCCAACAAGGCTGGATGAGCTATCACTGACTGTCTTCTCAGGCGCCGGGGCTCCGGCTTGGTAGTCAAGTGCTGACTTGATCAGGCCAGCTGATAGCTGCGCAGGGCTCAGATCGTGGGCATCGCACAGTGCTTGAATCTTGGCGGCAAGGACCGGCTGCAGGGAGGCAGAGAATGCAGTGATCGTGTGCGCAGGGACGTTGGCGACCTGCAGATTTCTGTCGATAGCGTAAATGACCAGATCACGCGCCCATTTCGAGCGGTTCTTATCTGGTGGATTTGCTGCCCCCAAGCGCATGATCTGCATATTGCCTTTCCTCTTAATAATGCGTTAATTTACTTCCACGGAATAAAAAGGGCAACACAGATGCAGGTCAAACAGATCATTTTCAAAACGGGTGAGCAGCTGTTTCCAGAGGCCGCCAGGCAACGTGTTGCGTCTGCTTTGGATCAGATTCAGCCGGGGCTTGTCGCGCTGCTGATGAACTATGAGCCGGGCTCTGAGAAAACCAAATCCGAATTTCCGGCTGTCCAGTTTGGTCGTGCCAAAGGCGGGTTTGCGTTACTGGGTTTCGGCCAGATGGGTGCAACCCTTGTTGACGACGCTGCGCCATTTATCGTGCGCGGTCTGTCGAAGGAGGTATCAGGGATTATCAATGTTCATCACCGCGAAGTTGAGCTGAGCATTGAGCGGCGTCCCTATCAGTTCCAATACCGCGTTGGCAGCATGGTTGTCCAAAAAAGGCGCGAACACCGCGCGTATATGGCGGATCAAGTTAAGGGGAAAGCGCACCTTGAAGCGCTATTTCTTCGCTCGCTGCAGCGCCAAGCAGATGCAGTCGGTATGAGCTTGCCTGAAGAGCTGGAGATTGAGTTTCTGGGGGCAGAGCGTGTCACTACAGCGAAAGGCAAAGGGTATGACCCTATGGCGCTAAAGGGCGCTGTATTCGGTGTCAATGCTCGCCTTGGCGGTATCTGGTCTGTTGGCTACATGCTTTCCAAGGGATACGGCCAGTTTGACGCTACCTACCAACTTGGCTTGGGGGTGACTCAGTGATTCGCTACCCCAGTGACATTGTTGATCAGGTGTTTGGCCTTGAACCGGACAAAGACCTCGTGGTGTGGGAGGGAGAGACGAAAGTCTGTTGCAATCACTGTGCTCGCCCAGTTGCCCAAGGTGAGTTTTACAATCCATCGAGCGTTGGCCAGTTCTTCTCGGATACGCGCGATCTTGCCAGCTCGTCGATGGTCATTTGCTGGCGCTGTGTGATCCTCCGCAAAAAACCTATGCTCAATGGCCTGGGTGCCTCTGTGACCACGCCAGATGGCGTATTTTCAATCAGCAAGGATGTAAACAAGGCATGGCTGTTTACTACGCCACCACCAGCGCCATTCGTTGTCGTCCACTCGTCATCCACCATGCAGCATCTTGTCTGGCGCACACCGGTCACGCTCGATAACCGATTCATTCAGGTTCGCTTTGGTCCTCGTCTGTTCACGGTGCAGCCTGCTGTCATCCGCAAGGCGCTGGCTATTGCTGACGCCATGAATGCCGATCAGAAGAAGTGGATAAACCCGCTTTTATTGGACCGTAAGGCTGCACAAGGCTGGCACGGCATGCTTAACCCGCGTGCTGCCGATCTGCTGACTGACGAAGACGCACATTTTCTTTCAACGCTGTCGCCCGGCGACAAGTGGGCACTGGCCTACTTGATGCATTCAAAGCGGCCCCAGCCCGAACAATCCGAACCAATTCACGAAAAAATCCTGGCTAAGCTCTAAGAGGCAAATATGGAAATCTCTGTCGTACTCCGCAATACCACACCGGTTTTCTCTGCTGCGCCGGGCACAAGCAAAATCACTCTTGATGGCAAGATCAATCAACCCAGTAGCCGTTATCCACTCACACGCGCCCGTACTATGAGCGTCATCGCTGATAGTGGTGATGGAATTCTCAAGCCAGTAGCTCTGCCTGTGGTGCCGGGTAACACCATGCGCAACCTTTTACGCCGGATCATGCTCAAGTCAGTGATCGAAAAGGCGCTGGCGCCGGTCGGCAAGCTGAGTATCAGTGCCTACTCGGCTGCCTATGCGGGTAGCGCCAACGGCACCCCGGATGGCTTACCAAGCACCTTTGATGAAATCGTGGCGCAACGAAACCACCTGTTCATCGGTCTCTTCGGTGGTGGGCCGCGAATGCTGGAAGGTCGCCTGAAGGTCGATACCCTCTACCCCATCCACAAGAACGCTGAGCGTGTAATGGGTGACGGCTTTGAAGATCGCATGGTGGAGGGAAAAATCACCGATATTGTCTGGACCCGTCGTTGCGACCCTATCGTCAATCTCGGAGATGACGCTGACGTGGAAGTCATCGAAGGCGGTGCTGATGCAGCAAATGGCTGGATCGCGGACCTGCTGGCCACCACTAATGCCAATAGCGCCAAGCGCAAAAAAGGTGAGGATGCCCCGGAGGCTGAAGAAGCCAATTCCCCTCGTGGCCTGAAGGCATTCAATGCCCACGAAGTCGTCATCCCCGGCGTCAACTGGTTGTGGCGTGTGTCCCTCGATCAGCCTACTGATGCGCAAGTTGGCCTGGTCCTGCTAGCAATCAGCAAGCTGCCCGAGTATCGCATTGCCGGTGGCCACGCCAAGGACTACGGTGCCGTTGAAATTGAGGACGTTTTGCTCAACGGCGAATCCGTCTGGTCCGCTGGCACTCTCTCTGACGATGTGAGCGATTACCTCGACCAGATGGTAGAGGCGACTGATGGTATCAGTACCGCTGACTTTGAGTCGTTCGCAGCGAGCGCGAAGGAGGCTTGATGCAGCCGCTGAAGGTAACGATCAAGCTCAGTACGCCAATGGTGGAGCCAGATAGTCTGCTGCACCTGGATGGCCTACTTGGCGCGCTGAAGGTGAAGCAAGTGATGGCTGAGCTTGGCGAGGGCATTGATCCCCGCCAGCACCATTACGACCTGCCTTTGGAGCGCTATACCAGTCCGAGTGGCGAATGGGTGTTCAAGGCATCCGCCTTTAGGCTCGCCGCTGAAGCGCCTGCCCAAGTCTGGATGCAGACTGGCCGTATCAATCTGGCAGAGGTAGCCCGGCATCGAGCTGAAGGTTGGCTGGCGGTGAGAGCTGCAAAGCCAATCATAGCCGGTGGTCCGCTGAAAACATCGCTTTACCACGAGGGCTTATTGTGGGCAGAGCTGACGGCGTACTGCGTCGGTGATCTGGAAGGTGTTCAAGCGCTACTAAAAGGGTGCAAGCAGATCGGCGGGCGACGGGGTGTGGGCTTTGGCCGGGTGGCCGAGATTACAGTTGCCCCAGTCGCTGATTCTGAGTGCGATTGGCAGTACCGGATCATGCCCGTGGACTCTGGAGTGTCTGACGACCGATACGCGCTGGCCATCGCTGGATTGCGCGCCCCCTACTGGGATCGGACAATGCACGCAACGGTACGGATTCCTTTGGCTCAGTAAAACCACAGCATTTTGTGATTTTGGTTTGTAGTTGAACTAAATGTTGGTGTCTGCCCCGCGCGAGCGGGGGTTATCGCTGAACAACGCCCCGTAGTCGGCGGGCTATCGAGTCTGCCCCGCGCGAGCGGGGGTTATCGGGAGAGCTCAGTTAGTAGAGCTGAAAACAGGCTGTCTGCCCCGCGCGAGCGGGGGTTATCGTACATCGAGCGCAGCGCGCTGGCCTGCTGGAGCGTCTGCCCCGCGCGAGCGGGGGTTATCGGCATGTCAGCGATCGTGACATCCTGCGGCAACTGTCTGCCCCGCGCGAGCGGGGGTTATCGCCTCTGGCTCACTGCGCGGAGGGAGGCCCACTCGTCTGCCCCGCGCGAGCGGGGGTTATCGGCACTAAAATCTGGCTAAAAATGTGGTATGGGAGTCTGCCCCGCGCGAGCGGGGGTTATCGGCAAATGAAGGTGATGAGCTAGCCAGTGGAAGCGTCTGCCCCGCGCGAGCGGGGGTTATCGCGGGCTACGACGGCTACAGGTTGGCGACGCAATGTCTGCCCCGCGCGAGCGGGGGTTATCGTAGATTCGTAGTCGGTAAGAATCTGACTAGTATGTCTGCCCCGCGCGAGCGGGGGTTATCGTAGCCCAGACTGTGCGCATTGTGAGCACGCATAGTCTGCCCCGCGCGAGCGGGGGTTATCGGCAAATGAAGGTGATGAGCTAGCCAGTGGAAGCGTCTGCCCCGCGCGAGCGGGGGTTATCGGGGGCTGCCCTCAACCTCCAGAATAAAGATCCAGTCTGCCCCGCGCGAGCGGGGGTTGACGCGGTTATCACCTGGATAATCCGTTTCGGTCACCGTCTGCCCTGCGCGAGCGGGGGTTATCGGGGGTGTTGTCCGATATCCCAGTGCCCCATAAAGTCTGCCCTGCGAAAGCAGGGGTTATCGGAGCATGGGGCTGTCGAGAATTGGTGCGGCCTAGTCTGCCCGGCAATAGTTGGGGTTATCGCTCAGGTGTCAGATATTCACGTTTCACGGCTCGGTATGCCCTGCTTCGGCGGGGGTTCTATCTTATGCCGATAATTCTGGTACAGTATTATAAAACCAGAATTTAAGGCGTACCTCCTATGAGTATGAACATCGACGTTGCCTCCCGGCTTGATCTTGAGCGAGCGCTAAAGAGCCAAGCGCACCATTACCGCGAATCACTGCTGGACGGCCCGCGCGGCACATACTTGGGTAGCTACCCACCTGACTCACAGATCGCCATGACCATCCGACAAATCAGGGCTGGTGACGCGATGATTGCCGCAACGAGCTATGTGGCAAACCAGCTTTCCGACATTAAATACGAATCTGATGCGCTCGGTCATGCGATGCTAGGCATGGCTGGTCGGACGCTCATGCATGCCCGACCTGAAAGGATTGTTTCCGAATGGGGCGGGATTAAGGCCATCACCGATCTGACAGGTTACGTCCGAGGTGACCAACGTCCTCTCAGTGATTTGATGATAGAGAACGTGATGGGCGCCAATCCTGTTTACCCGCATGTCTGGGAACAACTGAAGGACGCTGGCAAGGCGGTGGGAGAGCTTGAGAACAAGCAGTATTTTGTGCGCCTGGTGCAAGACCTCGGGTCTATTGAAGATGACAATGACATGGCTGTTGTCTGCAGCCGCGTATCCAGCAAGCTGCTCTCAGACTTTCGAGAAACCGAAGATGAGTCGCTGGCCAAGGCGGCATACGCGCTGGCTGTGTGTGACAGCAAGATCATGGGTGGCGACCTGACCCAGCATGCAGACCTTGATTCATTCATCGCCAGCGAAGCCAAACGTCAATCGCTGGGCATGCGCTAATTATCTGCGCATACTATCGAACATCACCATGCGCCCGGCCAGGGCGCCGATCTGAAAGGGACCAGAGCATGAGCGAATTGCACCACCGTCAAACGCACACCTTCGGGTACTACGTGAACCTGAATGAGCGTGGCAGCTTCAATGCTGATCTGCGTGATGCGGACGACAATAGCCTGATGACCGTCAGCAACGATGAATCCGAGGATGGTGCAATTGCCCTCGTTGAAGATGGTTACATGAAGCACGGCGAAGACCTCTCCGGTCTGGCTTCATACGCAATTCAGATGGGGATTATTCCGGCAGGTTCCTCGGTGCTCCCGGCCAAGGAATTTGAAGCGGCCATTGATCAGCTTCACGATGACTGGCAAGAGGCGCTGGACGTGCTCGACAACTACGAGGACAACCAGACTATCGGCTCGCTCTACGACGATGATGAAGAGCTTTCCGATTCGGTTGAGAACCTGATTATTGATTTCAAGATCGAAGACCACGGCTCCCTGACTATCGGCCAGGTCAAGCGCATGGCAAACGGCGAATCTGCGGAAACTGAGCAGGTTCAGGCAAGCAGCCCGCGCGTAGGCTAGTGTGATTTATTGCAGTTGAGTTTTCCCTAAATCGGCGCAGGGAAGCGCCGGGTCTAACCTGCCAGGGTGGCGCTCACCCAAGTCTGAGTGAGCGCGAAGTGTTCAGTTCAAAGCCGTTCTCTTGTTCAGCTGTACCCAGCCCAAACCGCTTATGCACCTTCTCATGCATTGGAAGGCCGTGCTTGCAGAGTACGTCGGCCATAGCATGCAGCTCTTCACTATCGGAACCGTAGGCATGCAAAACCAAGGACGCGGCATCTTCCTTGGTTAAACAGGTTTCCAGCGCGTTCAGATCGACACCCTTTGCAGCCAAGTGCGTCAGATAGGCGTCCGCCAGTGACGGGCTACCACCACCGTAGAAAAATGCGATATCCAGAGGGGTTTTAAGGCGGGCGTCATACCCTGTTTGCAGCATCGGGTCAGCACCGGATGCAAGCAGCGCGTTGATCGCTGGCAGCCACCGATCCTTCGTTGCCTCTTCTGCATAGAATCCAACCTCGATCAGCGGAGTAATGTTCGCCGAGTCAACTACGTTCGGGTTGTGCATCCGCTTGATGGTGTTCTTGATCGCCTTCGGGCTCTTCTCGGGGTCGAAGTGTCTGAATCCACTTTTCAAAAACTCCATAGCCTTGAGGTCGGGTGCAGCTACGCGGGTGATTTCAGTCTGAGCGCGTTCCTGGTAGATGGTGTGGCCTTTGACAGTGCCGGAGATAACGTACTGCTCACCGCGCTTCATAGTCAGGCCAGCGCTTGTAGCCCATATCAATGTTGCGCCGGTCTCTGCATCGGCAAACACATACCGGCTCCCGCCACCCCAAGCACTGGAGTAGGGGATGCATGCTTCAAGAGTTGCAAGCCTGCCGTCAAACTTTTCACCTTTCTCCATGATGTGCTTGTTGGTCGCGGGGTCAAGGCGAGCGTCATGCTGCTGCTTTTCACGCATGGACTTGTCATAAGCCACGCAGGCGGAAACAACCATGTTCATGTGCTTGGTGTAGTCGAAAGCGACGGATTTGCCCAGCACGTTCAGATTGTGAAAATAGGGCTGGCCGTTGCTCTCAACGGTGCGCATCCACTCAACAACTTGCTGACCTTTTTCGTGGTCGCAACCCTCAACCATCTGCGGCGCTGATCCACCAGCCTTGAGCATCAGAGCCAGAACAGTATCCGCTGTGCTGACCTCGCCCGGCTCGGCGCCACTGGCGCTGATGTAGCGCCCATCTTTCCGAACCACTGCGCATGCTGTGGCAACGGTGTCCTCGATCATTAGCCAAGTTGAGCGATGCAAGCCCGGCTCACCGGCCAGCTCGTCAATGTCCTCATAGATAGGCTCGCCGCTGGCGCCGAGAGCCCCGTATTCGTCATAGAAGGCAAGCAGTGCGTGTGGGTCGCTGTGGCCGGTGAAGTCTTCAATACAGGACGACCCAACCTGCTTTTGCTCGCCAGTCTCGACGTTGGATACAACCAGCGTTTCATTGCGCTGACGATTGGTGTTGCAGTGATCGCAATTGGGCGCACAGGCATGGAAACGGGGATCAATCTCACCCGCGCTGTAACCCTTCAGGATGTTGCCAGCTTCGGTGTGTGACAGCTTGCCAAGGAACCGCCAGCCGTTGATGACGGGTAGGGCGCCGGTCAGCTCCAGGCTGATCCATTTATCCACGGCACCGCCCGAGCTGCCGGGTTGAAACTCTTCGCCGGTAACGGTCATGGAGATTGGGGGTAGCCCGAGCTTGTCCGCGATCTTGGCCAGCTTGTTGATGCGGGGAGCAATGTGGGCAAGCGCAGACTCATGCACACGGTATTGACGGGTGAAATGGTCCATATAAGCCTCGACGTATTTAGCGGACAATACTACTATACCGATAAATCGCCATTTTCAAAACGAGGACAGTCAAATGGATACCGCCACTGAACAGCAATACATGGACTGGCTTCATGAGGGGGTTCAGCGCCTCAACCCGCCTGCGACGAACCGTATGGTTAATCCTCATGACACCGAAGAGGTCTACTGTGCGATGAACATTGCGGCTGCCTCGTTCTACACCCCTTATGGCAAGGCACAAATGAGCATGTTCAATCTGGGTGCTGCCCCTGGCACCCGCGAAGGTGTAGGCGTTGTCATCATGAGCGTGCCGGGCGGTGGCAAGTTCTTTGAGGTGGCGGACAGTATTCAGGGCGTTGACTACATGAAGGCCGCTGACCGCCTCGTAAAAAACCTGCCCAAGATGATCGCGGCCCAAGAGCCTAACCCGCACCTTGACTACTACTGCATGGTCAATGCACTGCTCGACAAGCACTACGGCCTGACTGCCGAAGATGCCGGTTTGGGTCTTGAGGAAGAAGGGCTCTCATCTGCCATGGAAGCGGGCCTGCAGCCGTATGAGGTGGTAGAGCGGCACGCTGATGATCACGGCCTGACCCGTCTCGACGACAACGAGTTTATGCCTGTTGGTCCGCTGAAAGAAGCTGACGAAAAGGCCATGTACAAACTCATGCGAGAGCACATTGCCGACAGCCCTGCTGCTCGCAATTCGATGACTTTGCGCTAACCCGCCCCTGACAGATTAGGAATAGTACCCAATGGATATTGATGCTTTGATTAGCCGCCTGGATGAGGCAGCGCAGCACGTTCTTGAAGCAAATGCTTTGAGCCCCGAAGACAAGGCCGAAACAGGTCTGATGATCACCGGTTACCACGCAGCTTTGGAAGCGATGAAGAGCCAGCCAGCGATTGATCAGGCCATGCTAGGCATTTGCGCAACCATCGAGAATTTCTGCGATCTGGTTCAATCCACCTTTGTCAGCGAGGTAGCCTGATATGTCTAGCACTTTCATGGAGCAAAACCGATCCCTGTTTTCCCGTTTTAGCGAGCAACTGCGCAGCACTCCGGTTCTTCAAGTCGCGGTGATGGCTGCGGCACCAGCAGCAGCGATGATCATGGGTGGCGCCGGTCTGGATAGCTACGAAGCGTCCCAAGTGCTGCAGAACGAAGGTGTTGAAGCCTATCGTGCGCTGAAAGCAGCAGTGGGTGATATGTCTGCTGTTGAGGCGATCAAGACAGCAATGACCGGTGGCTTTGAAACCGTTGGTCGCAACATTTCTTTTGGTGGCATGGCTGCAGCGCCGGTCCTGCCTGCACTCGCGGTCTTTGCCAAGGCTGCTGCCCACGTCACCGAGTTTGTGAAGGCGAAATTTGGCGGCGAGCAGGCTGAGGTGAAAGCAGGTGTTGCCGATCAGCTCAAGGCAGGTTTGCAAGGTCTCAATCAGGCGGTGGCCGGGCAGTCGGCGATGCTGAATCAAGGGCTTGAAGGGCTGAATGCGGCACTGGAGCAGAATGCGCCACATTCCAAGGCGACTATGAAGCTGGGCTGATTGCCGGTGATAAGAAAGGGTGGCTCTGGCCACCCTTTTTTTGTGGGCGTTTATTGGTCGCTGCCGCAATCGGAGCAGACTTCTCGATAATCCGTGGTGTCTTCCTGGCCTTGGTCATTGGCGAGTTTTCCATCGCCCCCATTCTTGTAGCCAAAGGCGGACTTGTTCCACTCGTACACCATAAAAGGCTGGCCAGCATTGATGCTTTCCAGCTGCTCGCGATCAAGGTTGTAGTAGGGCACTTCTGTTTCGTGGCTGGCGCCACATTCGTCGTAACAAGCGATATCGTAACTAGGCATTGATCTGCCTCCTGCATCCATCAGGCCGGAGTGGCCTTGGGTTGATCAGGATAGTAGATGCAGAGTTGGAATCAAGAGGGGAGGCGGTCAGTGCTCAGCGCTGTACCGTTGGTAGCGCTGGATCGAGAGGGTGTGGCTGGGAAATTCGGAAATGCTCACCTGCAGCAGGTATGCCGAAAGTCTCGGCTACCTGCTTGGCGGAGAGGGTAAGCGTCAGGCAGCGGAGTCGTCAGCCTTCGGGTTGGTTTCAAAGCCTTTCTCAGCCTCGTCCAGCTGGTCTTGCATCGCGGCTTTCTCCAGCGCCTTAGCTTCCTGCTTGGCCAGGTTGTGACGAAGAATCTCAAGCTCAGCCATCATGTTTTCGATGCCTTCACGAGTATCGTGGCTCAGGGAGGTGTACGCCTTATCTTGGCGAACCTTCGCAACCAGATCGTACATGGTTGTCGATTTCTTGGTGAGCTGCTTTTCAAACTTCGCATCAGCCATGAAGCGCGGGGTGATGCGTTCCCGCCCGGAAGCCTCCGCCACCGCCTTGGCCTTCACCAGCACTTCAACGGCTTTCTCGGGGCCGTACTTGGTGATGGTGTCACCGGCAACAGTGATGGAAACCTTTTCATCTTTCACCAGCTCCAGAATCTCTGTCGGGCCTCGACCCACAATGATCATGCTACGCAACAACGATTCTTTGATGCCCGACTGAGTGCGCAACATGGCTTCAGACTGGCCGTAGGTATCAAGCATGCGCAAAACCCACATGAGGTCTTCAATTGGCCGGAACGGCTGGCCTGTATTCGATTGTCGCAGTGAATAGTTCAGCTCCAGCGCGGTCATTTCTTTAGCCTCAGCCACCACGGGAACCAAAAAGTCGGCAGGGCCACCCAGGTTGTCCATGTAATACAGTGCGGCATCAAGGCGGCGATGGCCTTCGGTCAGGAACAGCACGTCCTCACCATCAACTTCAGCAACATACCCAGCCAGCGGCTTATGCTTCTTGAAGCCGTCGCGCTTGATGCTCTTGGCCAGATGCATAATGCCTTCAAGCCCCTTTTCATCGTCGCCTTCCCAGTACGCTTGGTCCTTGATACGAGCATTCAACCCCTTGATCACCACGATCTTGCGCGGCGATACATTGTAAAGCTCACCAGTCTTGGCTTCTGAGTCAGAGCCGCTAATGGCCCGCAGGTGGGTCGTCTTGCTACCAGCAGTCAGTTCCAGCTTTTGGAAAAACTCTGCAGGCATCAGTGAATGTTGTTGCATGTCAGTTCCCTCGATTCAGTGTGGCCGGTGATGCCCGGCGGTGAGTTCAATTTAGCGGCATAACGCTTGCGGTGCAAGCGAATATTTTAAAAATAACCAGCTTTCATGCGGGTTGGCTGGAACGGCTTCTGGCTAAAACCGCCTGAAGCTCACTGGAATCAAGCATTTAGCGGTAGATTCCATTTTGAAAATAAAACCGCGTGTAATAGTATTGTACCCAAATTGCACGGGGGTTCTATGAAAATCAAAGATGAGCACTACGCCGAGCTGAAGAAGCACATTGAAGCTCAGGTAAAAGCAAACCCGGAGTTTGAGCTGGTGGCCCAGCTGAGTGGCCATCGTCCCCAGCGTGCGCGCTGGGATGTTCTTTGGCGCACAGGAATGAAGATTGGCGATGAGGTTGGTATGTGTGACCCGCAGGACGGCACCCCATTTCTTCCGCTCTATTCCTACATGATTGACGACCATATCGACACCGCTCTTCGCAGCATCATGAAGGAGCTGGGCAAGGACTATGCGGCCAGCGTCAATAACGTGCATGTTTCCCCGGTTTCGTTCGATCCGGCAACACGGGTTATGCAAGGTGATAATTTCAAGGCCATGCTCGTTGATCAGTCGAGCGGTGCTGAGACGGTTTGCCTGGTAGCCAAGAATGGGGCGCTACTGCTCGACACGGCGGTTCGTGAAGCTCAGCAGGCCAATCCAGGCAACTTTGCCGTGAAGGACGTTGACGGGGGTCTACATGCTGTTGCGATGGAAGGCTCTGCTGGCGCCTACATCAAAGACTACCAGCGTTTCTTCGTCTCCCAGTCTGAGTACGTCGTTCAACCCAGTGAGGTGATCTACGGCCCCGGTGCTGGCCCGGAGACCCCGCCTTTGGCTGTCATTGAGGATGAACAGCAGACGTTTACCTTCGCTCAGCTTCAACAGGCTGCAGAGCGCATGGGCACCAATGAGTACGGCGGGGTATTGCTGATCGCGGAGCAGAAAGACCGTCCCGATGGCAGTGCCAGTACCCAGTTCATGAAGGTCAACACGGTTAACGGAGTGGGTGAATACATCGAAAGTGAAGTGGCCGCTCTGGGCGAGCAGCTGGGGCATAAAATGGCCCCGGAGTTTGAACCTGAGCTGCGGTTGAAAGGCCCGCGCATGGGCTAACCCATTCGGAGCCGCCTCGCGGCTCCCTCTCACTACCCACTACAGCGCAGTAAGCACCCGCGCCAAATCATCAGAAAGCCTGCAAGAGACACCCGTCACTCCCACCAGCGAACGCAGCTGGCCAACTAGCCCAAGCAATGACGCTTCAGCCTGCTCCCGGTAGCGTAGGTGCGTCAGTGAACACAGTACGCGGTTGTCCTTCATGGGTGCCCGTGGGCACAGCGGCATGCCTCTCCCTGACGACTTCGGCTCTGCGACATACCAGCGGTTAGATTCCAGCGGTTTGAGGCACACGGCGCCTTGTGCGCCTCTACTCACGACATGGGGCACGTCGGTCAAGGTGAGGTAGATACCAACCTCAAGCGTAGAGGATCGCGTGACGCCGAAATCACGGATTGTCTGGGCATAGTGATCAAGACTGCTGCTAATGCAGTCCAGGTACAGCTGGCGGTCGCCAAAGGTGCCTGCATCAGTGATAACCCGACCTCCATGCGCCAAGCGAACTGCAGCTTGGCTTTCTCGCACCCACACCACGTCCTGCTCAAGATCAAAGATACCTGTTTGCCCATTCCCACCGCGCTCGATCAGGCGCAACGCCTCTCTCTTAACGATAGGGTTAAGGTGCGCGGCACTTTGTTCTGCTGGCGCTTGCCCGTCTGTTGAGGGAAGTGAGTCAAACAAGCTCAATGTCATTGAGCGGAACCTCGTTGAATCGGAGCTGTTTTAACCGGCCCCAGCGTGGATAAGTGATCGTCGGTAGGCTGGTGCCTGCATCCCTATCACTGTAGCCAGTAATAATCCCACACCGATCAGCCAGCCGGTACTTGTCACTATTGGGCTGGCCCGCAATAAAGCGTGGGCTGAGCTGGACGCGGGTGCCTTTGGGGTAGCGAAGCCTGCTCATGGTTTCGCCTGAAATGGAAATGCTTGGCCGTTCCAGTAGAGCAGCGCTTGTTCGTACATTGTCCGGCTCCCGTTGCCAGGTTCATAGAGCATCGCGGTCTTGGGAATGTACTTTGCGTATTCGGCCATCAAGTCGCGGTGGCTGAGTTTGGAGCCAGCACGGTCGCGTGCCTCTGCAAGGCCGGGCGTGATGAAGATGGGGCCGTAGAATACCCCCTCTGTGTCGCCAACGGTCTGTAGGCGTGGCTCACCTACAAAAGGGGGGCGGACGTTGTGAATCTCTTCGATGGGGTTGCCGTACCAGCGCGGGTGCTGAATAGGGTACGCGCTAATGGCTACGTCATCCACTGCGACCGGGCGCCGACCTTGGAGGATGGTCTCGCGCACAACCGCCCAGTTCTCAGCAACGATGCGCGATGCATCTTCAGCGTTGTCGGCTTCATCAGCGGGCACCCAAAACGCAATCTGGCGACGGCGCAGCATGGGGTTTGGCGGGGTCGAGCCGAGCAACAGCCCAGCTACGCCGATTGCATTGGAGCCGGTAACAAAACCAACGTCTGAGTATTGGAACGCCTGCTCCTTGCCGATCAGGCTGCCCGCAGAGCCAGTGTCTGAGTCAACAGTGGAATCCGCCATACTGGGGATGCCCATTTGATCCGTGAGCATGACCAGCGCATCAGACCAGTGCTCGCGGGGAGTTGAGGCAGGATCAATCAGGGCTACGGTTGGAACCTCCACCCGCATGGCGCTGCAGCCAGACAGCAGTGCGGCGGTGGAGATAAGGCAGGCGGTAAGTGCATTTTTAAACGACATGCTGCGTGTTCTTCTCTCAGCTTACAGGCGGGTGCGGGCTTGCGCTTCGGCTTGGCGGTATTGCGCGTCCAGGTAGGGGTTGCGGCCCCATGCGGTAACGTATTGGCTGTAGCCGTTGGCAATCAGCCAGGCGCCCAGATCGGTACGCTGTCCGTTCAGAGAGAAACCGATATTGCAGATGCTCCGACCGTAGCGCCCAAAGTCATAGCACTGAAAGGAGACCGGCTGCCGATCCATCAAGCGCTTCACCACCCGCGAAGCCTCCTGACCTTCAGCGCTGTTACGCGCAGCGTTGACGTGTACTGACTCAGCGGTATCTACAGAGCCAAGGCGAACACGAATGGTCTGGTCGCGGGTGCTCAGGTAGCGCATGCGTCGGTCATTACCTTGTGCCGCTGCAATGAACTGGTTGAACGTGGGTTGGTGGGTAACGCGAACAACAAGGGTGTCGCCATCGACAACACGATCAACAACGCCATTCCCCTCGATAGTGACTGCATACGAGAGCAGAGGGGCAGCAAACAGCGTAATGGCACCAACAATTTTCAAAATGGATTTCATGGCAGTTCCTGATTGATTACTTGCTTTCTGAATTTGAATCTACTGATTGGCCGGGATGGCGACTTTTGTAAGTCACGGCAAGGCGGTGCATGATCCACGTTTTGCCGCCCAGCATTTGCAGTCGGACCCAAAGGCGGTCACTCATGCGAACAGAGATTCGCTTGCCCTTTTCGCCAATGACGCGGGTTTTACTAATTGCATCCGAGTCGCTTGCTTTAGCAATTTCATTGCGCAACCAATTGGCCCCGCCAGCTGCAACAAAGTGTTTGTGGCTTTCATGCGAAAACGTCAGCAAGCGCGGATGAGAGTTGTCATCATCCAACTGCTTTAGGTCTGGCTTTGCCTTATTGGCTCGATGTTTCCGGGCGTTGAGTTTTGTGCATAAATCCCAACCAGATGAGTACCGATACACTTTCTCAACATTGTTGAGAGCATGATGCACAACGGCATCAAGTTTGCCGGGATGATGAGCCGAATCAGCATTCAACTCACCCCCATCGCGCTCCAGTGTCCGCTGATGAACACGCAACAGGCGCGATGCGGAATGGGCGCTAGTTGCCGCTACAGCAAGCAAATCGTCGTTGTTTTTATGAATCCAAAAAAGTCTTACCGGGGATTCCATTTTTCCTACCTCTGGTGTTGCTGTCCTAATGCTGCTGACAAACAATAATTACCGAAAGCCGTACTGACTTTGCAGCAGCTTCCGGTACGCACCACCCTTGCTATCAGGCCGCCCATTTGGGCTGGAGGTTCCATACTTTTGAGCGTCTAGTTCCTTCTGAGCTACTTTCTGTGCTGCAACTGAGGCGTAATGCTCGTTCTCATCCTTGAAAAGGCGAACAAGACGATCAACTGCGTCATCGAATGTCACAACCCCGCAATCAAACTGTCGAAAGTTCACAAACGCCTCAATAATCTCAGCACTGCTTGCGCTCTTGGCTGCAGCTGATTCGCCAAGGTTTTCACGCAAGATAGTTTCAATAGCAGCCTGAGAGCCAGGGAGTACCTCCTTGATACCAACAGCGCTGGAGTTGGGTTTGCGATCAATCAAAATCTCATAGTTTCCATAGGACGCTTGCGCAGTAAAAGCTGGGCGGCATCCGGGGAATCCATTCTTGATTTCCTTCACATCCAACTGAATTGCAGCAGTGGTATCAGGGAGTGGCTCAATACGGTTGAGCTTCATCAGCTCATTGGTACGCGGTTCCCACTCTTTGGCTTTGCCATTTTGGTCAACATAAGCCATCAGTGGGGTCTGGCCACCAATGATGCAGCGCATCTTTGTTCCGCTTGGAAGCGAAAGGGCTGCGCTGGGCACCTCGTAAATGTTACCCCGGTCGAAGCGCACCCGCTGGCCGTTAGCGTCAATCATGTATTTCGTTTTGAGCTGATCTGGCAACGTAATGAACTTTGCAAGAACCGACTTGTAGGCCATTTCGCCTTCACTCAGTTTCAAGCGGAATAACTGACTAGCCCCTCCGACAAAGACAATGGTGGCTTTCCCTTTGAACACGGATTCCAGGTAAACAACTGAATCCACGGCGGGCTTGAAACCTGCCACATCGAAATCCCTGGTCACTCGGTATGCACGGTTGGCTGTCAGTTTGCTCATCACTAAATTCTCATATCGTAATATTGTACGCAAATGCCATACATTGATTCTAATGCACAGGCCGCCTGTGTCAATGGAAAATGATGAAAAACAAATACGATCAGAGGAAGGTCACCCGTATGGGTGGCAAATGAAAAAAGGCAGGTAGCGACCATCGCTTTTCAGCGTGGGGCTACCTGCCTTTATTGGGGTTTGTTGTTGTTTAGCGCTTGGGTGACTGCTCGTATCCTGCAGCAGCTTCCATCGCAAAACAGTTCGCGATGACGCCCTGGATAGTGCCGTTATAGTCTTGAGCGAGCTTCTGAAATGCAGCCAGTGTCTCTGGGTATATCCTGAATGAAAGACGGGTTTTCCCAGTCCGCCCACGGGGCCATACTGACAGCATCAGCTCAAGAGAGCCTTCCGCGTAGTTTTCGGTCTCGTTAATCCGGGTCAGGGCGTTTGCAGACCACTCAGGCCAGCTCAGTCCAGTGCGCTCCCATGCTTTGGTAATCGAATCGAACTGTTTGTCCAGCACCCATGCCTGGTAGGCGATAGACTTGCTGGCGCCATCAGGCAAGGTTGTAGGCGCGATGAGCGGCTGACGCATCAACTGTTACTCCCCTGCCTCGGCGTGATCGTCCAGCTGATCAAGCGAGTCGAACACGGAGTTAAGCAAGTTGGTGAGCATCTTCTTTCTCGCCTTATCTGGCGCAGCCGCCCATTGCTCACTGATCCCAGTGATTTGCTGCTTCACTTCGTCTGGAAGGTTAGGGAGCCCCATTACGGCCTGCAAAAAGAGCTTCCCGCCCTCAGTGCCGGGTATCCGGCTGGCCATCGTTGCCCGCTTCTCTTTGGGGGCAGCTGGTGCAGGAACTGCTGATTGGCCCTGATCTTCTGTTTCAGCTGAAGTGTCTGCTGAGCCTGCCCGAAGCTGTTCAACGCGCTCTTTAGCTGCAATATAGGCGTCTTGCTGCGAGTCATAGTCACCATTCAGCACGGCAACCAAAACCGCATCATTCTCTGGCAGCTGGCAAAAGGTTTTGTACAGACTGCACTGGGTTACACCCTTGCCGATCAGCTTTTGGATCACCTTGTAATCCAGCCCTGGCATGTCCGGCCCGCAGGGATGTTTCAAGATGGCTTCAACAGTAGACCGCAGGCCAAGCAGAAGCTCAGCAAAGCTCAGGTCCGACCGGAGAGTGTTTTCGATAAAGCGCAACACCACTTCATCGGTGTTGTTAACGTCGCGGAGCAAGACCTTGATGTTTTCCCGGCCAGCGATGATCGACGAAATCCAGCGTCGTTCGCCAGCAATGATTGTGCGCTCTTTGTTGGCAACCACCGGTTGCAGAAGGCCGTTTACCTTGATCGAGAGGGCGGTGGCAACAATCTCTTCCCAGATGATGTAGCTCTCTTTGTCCATGGTCTTCTTGACCATTTCAAGATGAGCTTCAAGCCGCTTTTCCCAAGCCGCCTGATCTTCTCCCTCTGCAATGCGCAATGAGCGTGCTGTTTCGACTGTAACCTGCGCCTTGTCCAGTGATGGGCGGCGTGGATTAGTCGCCGATGGGGTCAGTTCAAAGAGAGCATGCAGAGGGACAAACTTCTCCTGCTGTGCATGCATCATTGATTCGGTTTGGGTTGCAGCAATTTGACCCAGCGGCCCAAGTTCCATGGCTACACGCTTAGCACTCATACTGAAACTCCATTCAAAGTGGCCATCGCCTTCTCACCAACAATGCGAGCGAACCGTTTTGCCTCGGCGGCAATATTAGAGCCAGCGGCAGAAGTTACGTCGCCTGGCCGGGCGAGTGTGTTGTCTGTTTCGGAATACCCAATGCGACGGCGCAGCTGAACATCCATCAGCAATTTTGAAAATGTCTCGTTCCGCTTGAGAACGTGAAGCGCCTCTTTGTGCAGCAGGGTTGTTGGTTGAACCATGTTCGGCAGAAAACCAAGCAGAACAAGATTGTCGCCAAAATCGCGCTCTGCTTGTTGGGCGCTCAGGTAAGTCAAAATCGAGAAAAGACCATTCACGGAGAGGGGCTCAGGAATAAAGGGCACGTAAGCATGGGTGGCAGCACCAAGCGCCGCAGTTGTCAGCTCGCCTTTCGCTGGTGGCGTATCAATGAGCACGAAACTGTACTTCTTCGCAATCTCGGGAGACCGGAGCCAGCGGCGGAGCAGCTTGGGCATCAGAGACTGCTGTTCTTCAGGCAGCTTCATAACTTTGTACATCAGCTCTTCGTTACCCGGCACGACATGCAGATTCGGGTGGGAAGTCTCGTAAGGTGCTGGCTGGTAGGCGCTGGCTGCCGGGTCAAGCAGGTTGAGCCATACATCACAGACAGATGAGCTTTCACCCTCCATGGAAGGATCGGGGTGGGGGATTGGAACAAGGTTGCCATCATCGCTCGGCTTTACCAGCTCCCAGCGAGAGGATGAGTTGCACTGAGGGTCCATGTCTACAATCAAAACTGGCTTGCCTTTGCTCAGCTTCGGGTTGGAGGCAAGAGCCTGCCCCAGCACGCGAACACTGTTGGTTTTACCTACGCCGCCTTTGTGGTTGGTGGCAACAATGATTGGGATAGCTGTCATGGGCCGCTCGTTCCGTGTATGAATGTGTTTGACGCAATGTTGATACACACCATAGCGCATTCTGATACACAGTCAAGGCTTTAATTGATACACGCATCACCCGCATCCGATACACACTAATACTGGCGCCTTAGTTGGTTGGCGTGAGCGGATGGCTTGTGCTATATTCCGGTATAGTAATATGAGATACCAAAGGAGGTGTCTGTATGGCTACCGTTAATCTTGAGCTTTCCATGGCTGAAGTTGAGCGGATGGGTAGTATCACCAGGCAGAAGATGGCCGCCATGCGCGAAGAGTTGAAGCGCAATCAGTACATGGCGCCTGAAACTGCTCGCATGGGCAAGCTGGCCATGTTTGGTGCTGCAGCTGTGGCCGGTGTCGCTGGCGTTGTTGCTCTGGCGTCCGCGCCGGTTCTCGGCATCGCGGCACTTGCTATCGGTGGTGGTTTGGTCGCTGGCGGCAATCGTATCCAGCAGAAAGCTGAATACTTGTCAGGTGTTCGTTCGCAAATGACTGAATACATGCAGCGCCGTGAGCAAGCGATGGGCAACCTCAAGGGCGTACATCGCGAAATCAAGCACGCCATCGGTCAACAGTCTGCTGATGTTCAAAGTGGCCCAGCTGTTCGGGGCGACTATCACAGGCTTCAAATGGAAGTTGCGCAGAATCAGCGTAATCAGCTGGCGACTGAGCAACGGACACGCGAAGTATTGGAGCTGTCTCTTGAAGGCAGCAAGCCCAGCAACGGACCACGGGTGAGGTAACAATGCAACTTCAGAAAGGACTTCGTGAGGGTACTTTTGCTGACTTCAGTAAGCACCTTCGCGCCATCCTGGGTGAGACTGTCCCGGTTGTGGATAGTGCGGTTGCATTGGACGATCAGGTGCTTTGTCAGCTTGCTGGCAAGGCGCCTGAGTTGTTCCCTTCTACCGGCCCACAGCTACCCGGAACTTTCAGTGATCGGGGCACTGGACTGTCTGTCTATCAGGCCGCACAAGTGCTGGCGCTGGCCATCGCGCTGCAGGGTGAGAGTGCTGGCAAAGAGTGGTTTGTAAGAGAGCAAAAATGGCTTGGCGGTGATTCTCCCGTTAAGGCATTGGCCACTGGCAGCGAAACTGCCGAGGCTTTGATGGTTCGGCTTATCCAGTCAGCTGAGGGGTACGTCTTTTGAAAACTCCAAAGCGCGAATCTGTTCCTGATCTGTGGCGAATCAGCCCATTCAAAGACCTGAGTGGTAAAGGCGGATATTTCGCCGCTGGCCGCTGGCACACCCAAGGTCGCCCCATTTCCTACCTCGCGGGTACTCCGACCGGCGCAATGCTCGAAACACTGGTGCATCTGGACCTGCCAGAGGGCTCTGAACCACCTGAGACTTATCAGCTTCTGCGTGCGCATTTCGACGATGAAGTGAGCCTCATCGAGCTGACCGACGACGAGCTGCAGGACGACTGGGAGGAAAATACCGAGTACACCCAAGAGTTGGGTAACCAGTGGTTGTCTGAAGGGCAATCGCTGCTGCTGCGCATCCCGAGCAGGGTAATGCCGTACTCAAACAACTACCTCCTGAATCCTGAGCACCCCGACGCTGAGTTGGCGAAGGTGGAAGCCCAAGAGTTCCCCTACGATCCCCGTTTGCTCAAGAACCGATGAGTTTACGACTCAAGCCGGGCGACCTTGAGCGCCTGGTAGGTGAAAGGCAGATCAACCCTAGCATCGCCGCCCAGATCAGGGCGGCAGAAGCTGAAATCAAAGCTGGACCCAAAGCGATTAAACCAGCGCTTCAGCAGAAAAAGCAGGCTGAGGCTAAGGTGTCGTCCGAATCAAAGGGCGAAGCCTCGGTTCGGGTGGCCCTGATTCACGCCTTTGGTGATTGGTTCGCTGGCGGCGAAGTGGTTGCTGAATTACGCCCCTTCCTCTCGCGCGAGTTTCGCGCAGACTTTGCCCTACCGCGTTACCGTATCTACGTCGAGATTGATGGGTGGGAACACCACGGCAAGAGCCTAGATGCGCATCATGACGACCGCGAGCGCGGGCTCTTCTTCTCCCAGTACGACTGGCTACCGTTCCGCGTAAGCCACAAGCAGGCGACCAAAGAACCGACCATGCTGGTAGATGCCATCACAAAGGCAATGGCTGTGCGCAGCGCAAGTGATCGAGCAGGATTTGATATCGAGAAGGTGGTTCGGCCTGTTGTGAGCTACACCCGGTTGGTGTCAGGCCATTGTGATGCAAAGGGGTAGGGCGGGCAGCTGATGCTACCCGCGCATTGGAACGGCTGGATCAGTTCACAGCACTCTTCAGGGTGGCGCCAGGCTTGAAGGATGGCAGGCGGCTGGCCTTGATCAGGATGGGTTCACCGGTTTGCGGGTTGCGACCAGTACGAGCCTCGCGGCCTTTGACGGCGAAGGTGCCGAAGCCAACCAGAACAACGGTGTCGTCCTTCTGCAGTTGGTTGGTAATGGTCCCGGTCAGTGCATTCAGTGCCGCTTCAGCTTGAGCCTTGGTCAGTTCAGCTTTGTCTGCGATTGCGTTGATCAGTTCACTCTTGTTCATTGGTAGTTCCTTGTGTCGTTGATTTGAAATAGCTCTTGGTCAGCACCTGAACGGTCAGGCCAATACCAGCAGAGATAATGATGCTCAGCCCTACCCAGCCAGAGTTAGGGTAGAGCATGGACAGGTTGAGTGCTATGACCGCAAATGCTGCCAGCCCAGCCATCGTTGAATAGTAAACAGCGTCACCCTTGAGGCGCAGACGATAGATGATGGCTGCAGTCACAATGCAGCTGGCCACGAGGGTAAGGGTTGAGCCGTTTGCTGCATCTGGTGCGCCCAAGCACATAATAATGACTCTGTAGACGGCACCGGCAGCCAGCGCATAGCAACTGGCTTTTACTAGCAGGTCATCCGGTCTTATCCAGCTCCAAAGCAAGACGGCGCAATGTCCGGCAATGGCTCCAAAGTACAGGTGGCTCACGTCCAAAGGGTTTCTCCGTTACGCTCTTGGGCCGCGTATCTGGGATGACTGCTCAGCCGGTTTGATTCCTTCGTCCAAGCCCCGCAAGCCTTGGGTGAGGGTTTCACTGAGTCGTGTTGCACCGCGCGGGCCGTCACCAGATTTCTGGAGCACCTCTTTAACTGTGCGCGCGTTGACCTCGGGCATGCCGTGCGACAGTGATTGGTTTTCAGAGCGCAGCGACTCGATTTCCGCTTTCATGTTACCGAATTTTTGTGCAATAGAGGCGGTGAAACCTGCTGCCACAGGTGCGGTCAGGTTCAGCATCAGCAACTTGCCCAACTCTGCAACGCCAGGCAGGGGATGCGTGTCAGTCAGGCAGGCTTTGACCCAGCCGGTCATTGTCTGAGGCATAGCCTGAAACATGGCTTTGAATGCCTCGGGGTCTGCTGCTTTTAGAGCATCCATTGCCTCAATTTGGTCAGCCACTGCAAACATGGAAGCGCCGGAACAGGCCAACATGGTTGCGGCCGCAACGAAGGTTGGGTTTACCTTCTGCAGCAGAACTGCAGCGCGGTCCATGATGCTACGGCTACGTTCCAGAAGGCGATCATCGAGAGACTTCATTGCGCAGCTCCTACGGTTGGGTTCAGTTCCGATTGAATGAGCATGCAAAACTCACCAATGAGGTCCGCCATGTCGCGCTGGGTTACCTCGCAGGCATCAGTACGGCCAGACTGAACGTCGTTGATAAACGAGGCGTACAAGACGCCTTGCGTTTTCAGCTGGGAGCGGGTCGCTGGTTGCAGCTGGGGGCTGTTATCAATCAACGCCATCGCTTCATCGAGCTGCTGGCAAGCAGGATTCAGGTTCATGGTTATCGCATCCTCGGCATGGAGGTTGATGGTGCCGGTTCGTCAAACAGCGTTTGCTGGTTGAGCTGGTTCTCGTGTGCTGCAATCATCGCGGCCTTTACTTCTTCAGTCTGGGCTGGCGCTTTTTTCTCCGTGCGACCCACGTAGGGATCGCTTTTCTTGCTCTGGTAGCGGATGGTGACTTCCTCGCCGAGGTTGCAGGCGGTTACCGAGTCGTGCCGGTGCATGATCCCCACGCCATTACCAATATCTTGGATGGCTACACCAAGATCGTTGACAGTGATCCGACCGGTGTAAGAGACCCCCGCAACCGGAGCCCTGATGTTGTCTACGACAAGGTTTGCGTAGTCGGTAATTTCTTCGCACAGGCGCTTGGCCAGTTCCGCCACATCATCAATATCGTTGTCGTGCGCGTAGTTCAGAATGGATTGGGCCATTGCTTTGCCGGTGGCCTTGAATGGTTCCTTCAGGACGGCCTGGCCAAGGATTTCATGAGCGAGTGTTTTGCTAAGGTTTGCAACGATGCTTGGCGGGTACTGCTTTGCTTTGGCATGCTCTGTAACAAAGGGAACGCGCAAAAGCTCCGGGTCTTTCGGGTGCTGAAACTTGGGGTCAGTGCTGCGATTCTTGGTCATACCCTTAGTCATGGTCGGAATCTTTTCGTCATCCGGCGTGACGATTTGCATCAAGAAGTTCTTCCCCGCAGCAATGTCCCGCGCTTGCTTGGCTTTGAGTCCGGGCATGGCGCTCCAAGATGGGTCATCATCTGGTACATCGTCGAGAATATCGGCAACTTTTAAAGTTTTGCGCTCAGGTAGCTCCAGCATTGACCAGTCAAAGTGCATGCCCTCGGTAACCGCTACCATCGCCCAGCGCTTGCGGTGTTCCAGGGCATTGAACTCTTCCCCATGAAGGAGTCTTTCATGAGTTGAATAACCCATATCGCGGAGCTGATTGCGCAAGATGCTTGCTGATGCTGAAGATGCGTAGGGCTCTACGTTCTCCAAACAAATAACGGCGGGATTCAGTCGTGCCATGATCATCAACGCGGCAACAACCAAATGGCCAACTTCAGGGTGGTCCTCTGGGATCGCAGTCTTACGCTTGGCACGGCCAGCAACACTGGCAGCTGAACACGGCAAACCGGCTTCAACAATGTCAGCACGATTCACCTTGCGCATCGCTGCTTCATCCATTGCAAACTCTTGCATAGGAGCACCGATAGCTTGGGTATTTTGGTCCCAGTCGTGGACAGCGTATGAGTGATCAAGCAGCTCAGGGCGAATCTCGTTGAGGAACGAATCTCGGGTCTTGATACCGGCCTCGGCAAAGCCTTCCTTGATGGCGTGTGACATAAGCCCGCCACCATGTGACAGGCTGGCCATATCAAGCGGTGTGTCACTCTGCACCTTCATCTTCAGGCGTTGTAGGCGCTCTTTCTTGCGAATCTCTGTTGCCAGAGGAAGGAAGTGGATTTCGTTCTCACGGGTGACAAGGCGAACCGATTCCATGCCATCGAACAAGCTCAGCAGTTCGGCACTGTTGATATCCAGCACGGGATACATTTCGCCAGTTCGCTTGTTCTCTTTACCGCTGATGACGCGGCTTCCATTTGGGTCTGCACGTAGTACGAAAGCACCGCCCTTGATGCTGATTTCGTACTTGTCTCCCGGCTGAAGGTTTGCCCGCGTCAGCATCTGATTCTCAAGCCAAATGCGAGGTTTCCCCCGGTTTGCACCAATACGCTTGATGTAATAGCCGTTCATAACTGTGTGCCCGATATTATTAAACCGAGTGCTGAGAATAGCACCAGGCGTCGAAAAACCCTACAGATACAGGCATTAGAGGTGTATTATTTTTTCAAAATCTGTATATCTTTTGCATACGATAGTATAAAATAAGAATAAAGCACTAAAGGAGACGCCGGTATGTCTGGGAATATCTTGCAGTTCAAGCCGAAAGGAAAAAGCCGCCATGATCACCCGCTGAGCAAAGAACAGCGCATGGCGTTGGGCCGCGCATCCCTTTCAATGAATGCGCATAACCGCGTGGTTTCATACGGCGCCTATGGTGAACAGATCGACAAAGCGAAGGACGGTAAGCGTGTTCATACAGCGGGCCGCTTCATCGACGACTTGCGGACCCGCCGAGTAGGGAATCTCGCCCTTGAGGCTGAGTATCGTTGTGATGCCTTGTCACTGGCTTGCTATGTCAGAACAAAAATCCGCGGCGTTGGTAAGGACATGGCCAAGGTGTACATGGTCGAAGTCTTTGAATACGACGCAGTAGGCCATGTTGGGCAGCATGAGTGCGCCAAGGTGGAAGAAGTGCAGGTGATACTGTCGTTCGTCCTGCGCGACACCCTGTCTCGGTGTATGGAACGGTTTGATATGTCCAACGTGCGCCGCGATGAAATCAAGCTGGTGTGCGTCACTGGTTCTTCAGTTGCCTTGCCCAAAAAGGATTGATCGTGCTGACGCTCACCACCAAGCCAAAAGGGCGTGTTCAGGTTCCTTTGTTCAATCGGGCTCAGGATGCGGTGTGCTACTTGGCTGGCGCAGTGCTTGACGATAATGCGACCCGAATCCCGGTCCCGCCAACGGTGGCTTTGACGGATGGTTGTTTCTGGTTTCAGCTTGATGCCGATAGCATTCCGGGCATTACGGCGGTGTGCGTGTCTAAGCGTAAGCCCCAAGAGGTTTCCGTGCTCCCCCATCCCTCGTCAGAGGCTTTGTCCTGCTATCTTTTTGAAAAGGGTCTGCACTTTGGTACGGTCGTACAGACGGACACTGGCCGCATGTTGATGTGCCTGGATGCCAGCACGTCGAACCCAGTGCCGCTGGCCGAAGCCAGTTTAATCGGACACGTCATCGCGGTTATTTGAGGACACCCCTATCATGCGTACCTCTATGCTCAGACTTGCTACAGCGGTGGGTCTGAGTTTTTTATGCTCGCTCACACATGCTCAAAGCTCTGATAAGCCGTGGACGGTCATCAGAAGCTCTGATTTTGGACCGGCGTCGGAAGGCCAGAATGCAATACAGGTGGTAACCCCGCCACAGGCCGCAAGCTCAGACATGATCACGCAACTCAATGAGTTGAGCAGTGATGCGTACCCCGAGTTGGCCCGCCAGTACCTTGAGTCAGCCCGTTGGAACGAACGCCGGGGCGCAACAGCTGAAATGCTCAGCAACCTCCAGGCAGCAGCAAACTACGGAAGCGCGGGTGCGCATTACGAGTTGGCCAAGCTCTATCAGGCAGGAGAGAAGGTCGAGCGCAATCTTGGGCTGGTATCAACGCACTTGTACGCAGCTGCCGGGCTTGGTAACGCAGAGGCCGAAAGGGTGCTTGGGTTGGCCATGCTGCAAGGGAGTCTCGGTGTAACTGACCCGGCTGAGGGGGAGGCACGTTTGATCAAGGCTGCTGAAACCAGCATCCGTGCAAAACGCGAACTGGGAATGTGGCTTGCCGGTCAGATCGACGGCGTGCCGAAGAATGCCCGGCAGGGGCAGCAGTACCTTCAGGCAGCTGCCGATCTGGGTGATGAGCAAGCAGCAATCCAGCTCGGCAAAATTGATCCGGCCTTACTGGTGGAGCCAGAGGCGCTACCCGAGCCTGCCGCAACTGAACAGGCCGGTGATGCTGGGGGGCTGATCTACGGCGAACCTGAACCAGAAGCGCTGACAGCGTTTCAGCCCGGTGCTCGTATCGACCTGGCCAAGCCTAGATCAATGCCAACAGCTGATGAACTGTTCGCTGAAGCCAATACGATCATGCTCAAGCCACAAGGACAGCGCAGCATTGAGGATGAGGCGCGGGCCTATGCGATGTTCTCACTGGCATTTGAGCTAGGGAGCGATCTTGCGGGAAAGGAACTGAACTACCTGGATGGCGTGCGGGCGATTAAAGCCAAGGAAGACCCACAGTGGCTGTTCAACTACAAGCAGAAGGTAATCGCTGAACTGATAGGTGAGTAAGCAGGATCAACTGACCTGCTTGCTCATGTCCTGAAAAGTAAACGCCTCAACTTGCTCGATCTGGCGTCGTAGGTGGCCAAGTAGCTCATTCTTGGCCCGCACAAATTCGGCTTCACGGTCAATGACATTGGGCGTGGTCGCGCTCCCAATCATGTACCCGTCGATCAATCCCACAACCCGCAAGTGTTCGTACCGGTTTAGGCTCATTGAAGCGTCTCACCTTCACGCCCTTTTGCCCAGATCACGACACCTTCGTTGCGAACAAGCGCCGCACAAGGGGTTTGATCGTCTTCACGCAGAACCTGCACTTCAAGGTACTGACCACCGACCTTGCGAAATTCAGCCAAGGGCGACGTGAGCCGGTTCAGGTTTTCAATGTCGGAAAGCGGTGCGCTTTCAGGCAGCATCACCATAAAATCCCAGTCAGAGGGACTGATGCGCGGGCCAACGACATTGAGCCCAAAGCAGTGGATGGACACCGCCTTGGGCACCAGCTTCAGCACCTGCTCAGTGACTTTGGCAAAGAACGGTTGGCGAGCTTCAATGAAGCGTTGTTGCTCAAGTGCAGATGAGATAGGCATAGACACCTCGCTTTGCAGTTGCGTACTATATTACGATATAGAGAATCCAAGGACAATAACCCTGTGTGGGTATCCAGTAAACTGCTCAGGGATAAGGAGCTGCAATGCCTCATTCAGTTAAGCCAAATACGGCCCATATCTTAGGGTGGAGAATCTGTGCGCTGGGCATGGGCACTGTCACCCTTCAGAAGGCAAGCGGGGAAGTGGCGTTGATACCCGCGAGCGCCCCTATGCCATTGCGACTTACACACGAGTTTCTTGTGGAGCTGGCCAGCTCTGATATCAGCGATGTGGCGCACCCGAGCGAAGACGAAGAGTGGAGCGATGATGTTCCGCAAGCGCTCCCCAGTGCGGCGGCACTGATGGAAGAGCGCGATAAGCTGCTGACAGAAGTCTTCAACCTGAAGCGCCGGGTAATGCAGCTAGAGCAAGAGGCTAACAAAGCGCCCGAGCGTTTCAAGTTTTTGGCCAAGCGTAAGCCCGCCTGACACCCACCACAGAGACAGCCTGGTACTGAAAATGAGTGACGATCAAAGCTCCACAGCAAAGAACTCCACGCTGGATAGCACTCGCTGGGGCGTTGCAGCCTCGTACCACAAGGTCATGCGCGACATGCGCACAGTCAATGAAATCGTCATCAAGGGCGCCATTGAAGTGGTCTTCTTTGTGTCCAAGACGCCGCAATTGGTTGTTGCCTCAGATAACCCCGAAGCCGTTGATTCAGTACACACGCGATTTGTTGAGAACAAGCTGGTGATCGAGCGAGAAGGCATGTCTTTTTCGATTGGTCGCGGCAATGTCGTAGTGACGGGCAATGGCAGAATTGCTGCTGGTGGTGATATCTACGTCAATGGCGACCGGATTACCCCAAGCAAGACAGGAGCAGAGGGTAGCTGCATGGTGGCGGTTGTCTTGCCCGATGCGCCAGACTTTCAGATCAGCGGAAGCGGTGAGGCCACGCTGTACAGCGTCAAGCAAGATTCACTCGCCCTTACGGTTTCAGGGTCTGGTGGCCTAACTGTGTACGGCCAGGTGCAGAGGCTTTCAGCTGAGATTTCTGGTTCAGGCGATGTAGATTGCAGCGACCTGAGCGCAGAATCGGCAAGGCTGCAAATATCGGGATCAGGGACCGTTTCTGCCTTGGTAACCAAAGACGTGGATGCAACGGTTAGCGGCTCCGGCAGCATTACAGTACGAGGCGGGCCTGAACAGCGGAAAGAACGTACTTCGGGCTCCGGTCGCATCAGGTTCAAGTGATACGTCCATCACACGAGCCACAGTCAAAATTCTACCTGGCGAATGAGGCACGTCCCTGTACCTCAACGTGATCTAAGCCTTGGCCAGCGACAGCAGCAGCTCCACCAGTTTGTGGAAGTCGGTGTATGGCAGCGGGCCTGTGTGGACTGTGTTTTTTTCAGCGAGCTGTTTAGCGCGGGCAATAGCCTTGTGGGTGTTATCGCGCAGGTCAGAATACAGATTGTCGTAGCCCTTGGTGTATTTAGAGGGAAGCAGCAGAATTCGGGAAGAATCGTACGCTAAGCCGACTTGGCTTAAGTGCGTTTCCTGTTCCACTGCTCCCTATTCGGGATTTGGGGAGCAATGGAACCAAAACCCAACGTAGGCCCGCCGCGAACGTCCAGTTGAAGTACGCCCTAACTAGGCGTCAGGCCGGAACCTTGGGCCGCGTCAGGATAGGGCCGATTCCAGCATTTTCTGACGCCTCGCCGGCAACCTCTAGGGCCTCAACTGTCATTTTCAGAAGACGACTGCACGGAATATCAGGAGTCGGCTG